>ERZ808049.862-NODE-862-length-10564-cov-3.413846_pt1 | contig 10564 bp, 11 predicted proteins | sample MGYA00380198_ERZ808049 | MGnify/ENA primary metagenome ERZ808049 (study PRJEB31490, sample SAMN06133414) | mouse gut metagenome | isolation source: Z2_2 | host: mice | place: China: Chengdu | collected 2015-05 ...
AACCTGGATAAACAGGGACTCTAGTACAGCATTGCTTAAATTTCGGTGAATAAATTGCTTGATATCGGTGTCATCTGTGCGTCTGCGAAGCGACGGTGTAGTGGACCCTACATCTAGCTTCGCAGACGTGCTCCTGACGTAGAGAGCGAGTACTATTGCTTAGGAATTAATGCAATGATGTTATACACCAATTTAATTATTCCCATTTTGCGCAAGAAATCATTCTTAAGACCCTATCAGGATTCCCATCCCCTCTCACGCCTCTTCCAGCAGCGCCACCTCATCTGTCAGCATCCCCTTCAAAACGCCTGTCACCATCTTCCCTTTCAGGCTCTCATCCCACAAAACTGCCGCCTTCACATACTCCTTCGTATGTCCGATCAGATACTCTGTCCCGTCAACAATCATCTTCTCCTCCATCAAAACCTCCCGTGTCTGCCCTATGAGGCTTTTCCGGTATTCCAGTGACAGCTCCCGCCCGATCTTAAGAAGGATATCGCTCCTGGCGGATTTAATGGGCTCTCCCACCTGTCCGTCCATATCCGCGGCCCTGGTTCCCTCCCGTTTCGAGAACTTAAACACATGCAGCTCATAAAACCGGATATCCCGCACAAGCGCCACCGTCTCTCCGAACTCCCTGACCGTCTCCTGGGGGAAGCCCACGATCACGTCTGTGGTGATGGCCGGATTGTCAAACCATGTCCGCAAAAGCTCACAGCCCCTTTTAAACTCCTCCCGGGTATAATGGCGATTCATCCGTTTGAGTACCTCGTCGCTGCCGCTCTGGAGGGACAGATGAAAATGGGGGCAGAGAGTCCCAAGCTGGGCCAGCCCCTTCACAAACTCCTCCGTAATGATCCTGGGCTCCAAAGACCCCAGCCGGATCCGTTTCAGCCCCTCTATGCCGTCCAGCCGGGCCATAAGCCCAAGAAGGGGCTCCTTCTCCGAAAGGTCCTCGCCGTAAGAGCTTAGATGGATCCCCGTCAGCACGATCTCCATATATCCTAAGTCCACCAGCCCCCGGGCCTCCTTAAGGATCTCCTCCGGCCTCCTGCTTCTGATCCGCCCCCTTGTGTAGGGGATGACACAGTAACTGCAAAACTGATTGCACCCGTCCTGGATCTTGATAAACGCCCTGGTATGCTCCGATCCCCTTTTGATCCCCAGCCGCTCATACTCTTTTGCCCTGCTGATATCAATGAGATACTCCTCCCTCTTTAACTCCCTGCCTCCGAAATACTCCTCCAGGATCTTTACAAGCTCTGTCTTCCGGTCATTCCCCACAATGATGTCCACGGCCCAGTCCTCTTTCAGCCTGTCTCCCGCCGCCTGCGCGTAACACCCCACCGCCACCACCACGCTGTCGTGATTTCTCCTCTTTGCCCGGTGGAGCATCTGCCTGGACTTCCGGTCCGCAATATTGGTCACGGAACAAGTGTTGACCACATAAACATCCGCCATGTCCTCAAAATCCACGATCTCATACCCGGCCTCCTCCAGAAGCTGGGTCATAGCCTCCGTCTCATAAAAATTCACTTTACATCCCAGATTGCGCAGGGCTGCTTTCCTCATAAAATTCCTCCCTTTCGGCAAACTAACTATTGACTTTTCCCTCTCATTTCTGTACTATTTACATAGATCATTAACACTTAAGGAGGTTTTCCATGAAAACAGTACGTATTTCATTAAATTCCATTGATAAAGTAAAATCCTTTGTCAACGACCTGACAAAGTTTGATGTAGATTTCGACTTGGTATCCGGCAGATATGTAATCGACGCCAAATCCATCATGGGCATCTTCAGTCTGGACCTTTCCAAACCCATTGATCTGAACATCCACACAGAGAGTGAGGCCAGCGTGGAGGAGATCTTAGGCGTCCTCTCCCCCTATATCATCCGCTGAATGTAAGCATCAGGGCTGGAATTTCACATTCCAGCCCTTTTTCACCCTTTCCCCACGTCTTTCCACCTTCACTTTCCCATTGGGAGGCATAATCTTACCTGTAACCTTCCGTCAAGATCACATTCCCCCCAGCCCCGTCTCGCAGCTGCACACTAGTACAGTCTTGCCTAAAGTCCGCTGAATAAATCACTCGCTATCAGCGCCCTCTGCACGTCTGCAAAGCTAGACGTAGGCACCACTACGCCGTCGCTTCGCAGACGCACAGATGACACCGATAATTTGAGCCAAATGAAGGGCGCATAGCGGGCTATGTAACCTGAATTTGGCTCAAATATACCGCGAAGTGGGGCGCGCATCTGGCGGGAATGAATTTTCAAACACGCTCTAAGCCTATGATTAATTTCCGGGCATGTTCCGTTACATGGCATGTCATATTGACCAGGTTATTGATGACCGTCCTGTGCCTGCGGCGCTTCACTGCGCGTTTCAGATGAGGCTTCCTTTTCCCAAGCGATTCCTGCCCTATCATGCGCAGTATATTGCAGGACAGTATGGCTTGCCCATGCACAGCATGCCGATATATGTCAGCATGACATCACCGTTCTTTATCTGATGCTGGGAATTCTGAACTATAAAAACACGCACAAACACTGAAACTATGCGATGTTTGGAAAATAATTTGTAACGAGGTTCACGGATTCAGGTTTCAGAAAATACATATTTCCTTTTGCGGTTAAGATCCTTCTATCAGAAATACTCCGGATTCATAAATACCACCGTCAGGCAGACAGCCTCCCCCTCCGCGTCCAGCCCCCAGTATCCGCTGTACACGCCGTCCCCCATGCCGCTGGAGAACAAAACCATCCTATGCCCGCTGCCCGGCATGCTCCATTCCAGAAAGCTTCCGCCCTCATTCTGAAATTCCGGATGCGTTTCATAGCTCTCCTGAAACAGGGACGCAAAATAGTCCATATATTTGTTTTTCCCCGGATTCTCCTCGGCCCATTTTTCAAAAAATATCCGGTTTTCCTCCGATATCTTCCCGTCCGCAAAGCAGGCAAGCCCTGTGTCCACGCCAAAGAAGGTGAAAATTCCCGGCTTCCCTAAGTCCTCTCCCTTCTTCCCCTTTGGCATGGCGATCTCATAGCGGACAGCCGGTTTTTGGCTGACCAAAACCTCCGCTGCGGCAATCCGCAGACCGACGACGGGAGAGAGGCAGACGGACAGCCGCACCGGATAACTTCCCGCCGGAATCCGCCTGTCCAAAACCGTCTCATACTTGCTGCCCATGGGCATATAAAACACATTAACCACGGTTGGTTCAATGTTGGCTAGGGTGTTAAAGTCCACGATCTCCATGTTTTTCGCGTCATTCACGTATTCCTGGCTGTCCTTATCTCCAAACGCCACCCAGCCGTTTCCCAGTCCGCCCTCCTGCCGAAAGAGCCACTTCAGTTTCGTCGTGCCGTTCAGGATTGATTTTGTAACGATCGTCCCTCCCGCTCCCTGGATATACACCTTCATCTCCTGCTGCTTTTCCTCCGGCTTTTTGGCCGACTGGTCTTTTTCTGATCTCTGTTGGGATTGATTTTCCCTCTTTTTGCCGAATAAACCCATGGTTTGCCCCTCCTTATCCTATATGAACCAATTATCTTTCAGAATCTAATGTTGACCAGCTCCCTTTCATTCATCAGCACAGCCCTGGTCCTGGGATCTTTGCCATCATTTTCTTTAGATTATTTTAGCCCGGTTCTATTTGCCGCCACTATCTTTTAAATATGCTCTTCAAACAAACTCTTTCTTCATTTCCTCCCCCCAGTCTGACGTGTCCCGGTAATAGACCTGTGCGTTTCGGGCAGGTGTCTTCAACAGCCCAAGCAGCTTCTCCTGCTCCTCTTTTCCGGGGGCGTAAAAATAGCATCGGGTGCCATTGGAGGTAAGGTAAAATTCATCTTCTCCTGCCCTGTCCTGAAACAGGATTTCGCCGTCGCTCAGATCGATGAGAAACACATCGCTTTCTTTCAGCCAGCCTTCCAGATAGCCTTTGTGATGGTGGGATGTCCAGCGCTCCGCGCAGATCCAGAGCCTCTGCTCCTCCTGCACCAGCCCGCGCATGATATCGCTGCCCATCAGCAGCAGCGCGGCGGCTGCCACACAGCAGGGAGAAAAACCGCGACAATACCGGGGAGCGCCTGCAGTTAAAAGATGTGTTTGCGGAAGGGGCCGATTATATTACGCCTATCAGCGAAGCGATCAAAGAACAGATGCAGGCACAGATGGATGCGGATGAAAATGTCTATTATTGGCTGGACGATGAGATTGAGGAGTGGAATTTTAAGTCTGTCACGGATGAGACATCGTTTTATATCAATGAAAACGGCAATGTTGTGATTGGATTCAATGAGGGCGATGTGGCTCCCATGTATATGGGGGCAGTGGAATTTGAGATACCTGGGGATGTATTGAACGATATCAGAAAGTGATGTAAGGAAGGGGCGGGAGGACCGCCCCTTTGCCTGCGCTATTTGCCGATGTCAAACCGTTTCTGAAACGCAGCCTTTTTCTGAGCCTCATCCCAAAGTTCCTTTGAATGTACATCCTTGGCAGTCATGTCCTTTATATCCTGTTTCCTGATATTTATTCTATTATATCATTTATCTCAAAAAATCATAGTCAAACCTTCAAGCCCTATGTTATCCTCCGTGGCTTATTGGGATATGCTGTCATTGGAGTTTTCGTTTTACATCATAGTATCATCACGCAAAGCCTCCGCCAGGCTGACCTTCAGTATCTTTCTCCCACCGAGGTAATATGCCAATGCCACAAATGCAAAGACAGCTGAAACAAACGCCAGAATCGGCGCTATCGGAGCCGCTTTAATAAATTCCATAGGATCTAAGTAGCTTGCCCTTATCATGAATGCCACAGCCACTATTGTCAGTGCCGATGTGACAAGCAGCGGACGTCCGACAATCATCAAAGCCTCTATGCAGAACATCTTCCGTATCCCTTCCGGTGTAAGCCCAACAGACATATACCGGGCAAATTCCCGTTTCCTTTGACGCAGGAAACCAAGGGTATGAGAAAACACATGGGCAATCCCAATGATTGCAAGCAGGACGCAAAACGCACCTAATATCAGTTCATACCCCTCTATCATTTTATCGTTGTCTTCTCTTTCCTGAATACGATTCTCACTCTCTGTTTCATATTCCGATCCGATTATCTGCGTTATTTCATTTTCCAGCCCATTCAATATATCCACTTCTGTCCTGTCATTTGCCAACACCCTGACATAAGTATCCTGCTCCGCCCCTCCTATCTGCCCTCCGATTTCTTTCCACAAGGACAAAGGCATAAATTGTACCAGAGGACAGCCGGCTTTCCCGTATTCTTCCCGCAGGAGCGGATATTCCTCTGTACAGGCCAGCACCGGGAGCTCTACCGTGTTTTCGTCTCCTTTTTCAGCAGCGTTATTCAAAACAACTGCTTCCATATCTTCTTTTACATAAGGAATGTATTCCGGATAACGAAAATTACTGTTAACGCTGTCCCATAACCGATTTAAGACGATTGTCCCATCCATCCGGGAAGCTATTCCTATCTGTCCGCAGAATTCACCAAAACTCTCATCATCCAATATAAAGATGGGAGCCTCTATCTGAAACAAGCCCTTACCATAAGATACTGCATCTCCCAAAAACACTTCCAAACCACCCAATGCCAGCAGTTCCTTACTTTGTGCATCCTGCGGCAATATACATACTGCCTCTGCCTTTTGGTAAACAACACTGCTGTCCGCATTAGGCAGTCCCCGAAGTTCATTTATCAGCCCAAAATCCTCGATATGGGTATCCTTCACAGTTGCCATGACATCCCATGCATCCTGATATCTTTCAAAATAGGTATGGTTTGTGCTGATACCGGAAAGTGTCCAAAAGCACTGCATTATCATAAAACCCAGAAAGGCCAGCATTAACGACAAAGATGTGGTACGCAGAGCCTTTTTCTGAGCCTTTAATGCATTTCCGGCCATTTCCCCCTCTATTCCGAACAGCGCAGACAAAACGGGAGAATGCTTTTTCTTTTTTAGCTGCAATTCATCCGTTCCACGGATTGATTCAAGCGGAGTCAGCCTGCTCAGTTTTCTCGCCGGAAGCCATGCAGAAACAAGCACTGTAAAAATAGATAAAAAAAGGACAAGGAGCAGAATAACAGGATGGCAGCTAAAGGATGCCTGCCTTCCTCCCACAAAATTCGCCGCGAAAGCGTTCATTCCCCAAACCGTGCCAAAGCTGAAAATAATTCCTAACAAAATCCCTGCCATAATCGGTACAATAGACAGAAAGAGTGCCTCCTGTACCAGACATGTCCGGATCTGCCCCGGCGTAGCCCCGATGCTTGAAAAAATCCCAAACTGATGAACCCTGCTGTTCATAGATGTGGCAAATGAATTATGAATTACCAGTATCAAAGAAACACACACAATCATCACTATCGCCAGATATGCCGGCATCAGGAGTCTCGGCATAGTGTCACCCGGAATACGGACAAAATACAACGATAAAAGCTGATAATTATAATTAGCCGCATCTTCTGTCAGTCCCAGAATATTTACGAGGGCGGTCATATCCTGATAGACTGTCCTTTTGTTATAAAAATACACATCTGCCACAGTCCCCTGTTCCCCGGACAGTTCCTCATTGACTACCGCCTTTTCCACATTGGCAAAATTATTGATAACTGCCAGTTCGTCTCCGCTGATTTCCCCGGTAATACGGCCATGCCAACTGCCCTCCTCCAATTTTGTCCCTTCAATGCTGTCCAGCCAGAAATTATAAAACAGACAACAGAGAAAAGAGAGAAACAAAGCGGCAATAAAAGATGCTGCTATAATAGATATGCCGGATGCCCGGTTATGTTTTATATAATCAATCGAATAATTTTTCCACATACCGCCAATCGCTGTCATGTTTTTATGACAACGATTTACCTCCCTTCTTCTCATCGCTGATAATCTGCCCATCTTCTATGGTCACAATGCGGTCTGCCTCCAGCGCAATCTTTTCGTCATGAGTGATCAGCAAAATGGTCTGCTTCAGATTACGGTTCGATAGTTTCAGCATATCAATGATCTCTCTTGAATTTTTCTGATCCAGATTTCCGGTGGGTTCATCTGCCAGGAGAAGAGCCGGACGGTATATCAAAGACCGGGCAATCGCAGCCCGCTGCTGCTGGCCTCCTGATAACTGGTTGGGGAGCGATTCCAGTTTATCCGCGATGCCCAAAGAGCTGACTACCTGTTCAAAATATTCCTGGTTCGGTTTTCTCTTATCCAATAACAGGGGCATAAGGATATTTTTCCGAATAGTAAGTGTCGGTATCAGATTATAAAACTGATAAACCAGCCCCACCTTCCTGCGCCTGAAAATAGCTGCTCTGGTTTGATTCAGAGCAGAAATATCGGTTCCTTCAATGATGACCTTTCCCTCAGTAGGCTTATCCACAGAACCAAGAATGTGCAGCAATGTGGATTTTCCAGATCCTGAAGCCCCCACGATTGCCACAAACTCCCCTTTTTCCACTGACAGATCTACTTTTTGCAGAGCCGCAACCCTGTTGTTTCCGGTTCCGTATACCTTTTTAATCCCTTCGCATCTTAAAATCTCCATGCTTTCGTTTCCTCCTGTCATGAATTGTACATTGCTTATACTTTTATTATAGCAAAGTTAAGTGACAACTCAGTGACTGTAAAAGCGGATTTCAAAACACGCCCCGGCATTTATAAGATTCCGTGCTGTAATGGTTCCATTCTGCTCCTCTATGATCGCTTTGGAAAGCGCCAGGCCAATCCCTATTCCATCCCCTTTCATCTTCCGCCCCCGATAAAACCGTTCAAAAAGGTGTGGAATGTCCTCTTTTGCAAATCCGTCTCCTGTATCCCAAATCCTGATCTGTGTATAAAGCGGATTCTGTTCATAGGAACAGCGGACAATTCCTCCCGGCGGCGTATGTTCCATGCAGTCTTTCAGAATATTCATGATTGCCTCCATTGTCCACTCCATGTCCGCACGGATCAGCATTTCACCCGACTCCGGTATATCGACAAAGACGTCTGCCTTTAAAAACATTTCCTGCAGATTGTCGGCCGCAAGCATGAGAATTGTGAAGATATCAACCTCTTCCCTCTTGAAGGACAAAGTCCCCGCATCAATACGTGACAGCAGTAATAATGCGTCTTCAAAATGTGTCATATGGGAAATCTGCCTACGTATTTGCTCCAAATGGATTGGAGATGGATTGTCCTGCATCATCTGCACAGACAGGGAAATAGAAGTAACGGGTGTTTTGATCTGATGGGCGATATTATAAAGATTATCCGCAAAATTATTTTTAGCCTGAACTGCCGCATCCCTCGTCTGGTGCAATTCAGTCACTGTCTTATAGATTTCATCCTGCAATTTAGAAAAGTCGTCTTCCCCTGTCTGAAGAAGAGTGCCGCAATATCCCATGTTTACCTTTTCCAGATATTCCGTCAGCATTTTTATGCGTACAATCTCTTTTTGCCTCCATAACAGACATGTAATAAAAAGTAACAATTCCCCTGCAAGAAAGCCCGCAGCAAGAAAAAATGTACTATGCATTCCGGATGGGTTCCAAAGGTCTGACGGTCCGTATCCGTATCTTAAAATAATATTTTCTTCCGGCAAAACAGACGATCCATATTTATATTCTTTAATAGCCTCCAGCACTGTCTGCTCTGCCTCCGGCTGCTTTTCTATCATTTTCCGGCAGATCCCGCCTAATGCCTCTATATGAGCATGGCTATAATAATCTGTCAAAAACATGGAGGTGGCTGAAACTGCAATCAGACTTACAGAAAAGACAACCCCCGCCAAAACAATCAACCCTTTTTTTCCACTCATTTTGGCTCCTCCATTCGGTAGCCTACGCTCCTGACCGTTTTCAGACAGACCGGCTGATGCAGTTTTTCACGCAGGCGTTTCATGGTAACAGTAAGTGTATTGTCATTCACATAGTTCCCGCAGCTATCCCAGATTTCTTCCAATAGCTTTCTCCGTGTGACGGTTTTTCCTTTGTTTTGCAGCAGATACAAAAGCAGCTGATATTCTGACGGGCTTAAACTGATTTCCTCCCCATCCTTATAAACGGACATTTTTTTCAGGTCAATGGATAGGGAACCACAGGATAAGTATTGTCTGGATGCATCTCCTGTTCTTCGCAGCAAAGCCTTTATGCGCGAAAGTAACACCTCCAGTTCAAAAGGTTTTACTATATAGTCATCCGCACCATTCTCAAATCCGGTAACAATGTCACAGGAATCACCGCGGACCGTAAGAAAAATTACAGGCAGCTCCCTCCATTTCAAACGAATCCACTGCACCAGCCGGTTCCCACTCCCGTCCGGCATATTCCAATCCACCAGAACAAGCGTTGGACACATACCGGCTAAGGCTTCTTTTGCACTGGCAACCGTAGAAAAAACCGAAACTTTATAGCCCCGCTGTCCAAGAAATTCTTTCACCGCACAGGATATGTCTGCATCATCTTCCACATAATATATCTCAATCATTTTCCCCTGCTTCCTTTCTAAACCTATGTACACTAATTTTTACTGCCTTTCCTATACCGCAACTGATTTTCATTGTCATAATCTTGTCACTCTTTGCACTTCCATAGATTTATGTTATATATCGCCACTCCCCTAAAAAAGATTTAGCAAACTCAACAATTCTCCACAAGGCGGCACAGCAGGGCGGTGTCGCTGACGGAATAGTCGGTGGTGGTCAGAAGCCCCCCGGCTTCTCCAAATCCCTCTTTTTCCCTTACAGATTTCTAAAGTTTTGCATGAAAAAAGCAGCCAAAATGCCGGCTGCTTTTATTGAACTATCGAATTCCGCTATCTGTTAATATTCCAAATGTCATTTCTTGCGTATCCTTCTTTCTTCCTGTAAGGAAACCGCGCAGTTCAAAATCTCCCGGATACCAGATCCAATAACTTTGGGTGTGTCGTAATATATCCCTCCGCTGATGTCTCCCCTGTCCGAAGAGGCGGTATTTTGTCATCTGTACCATCAGCCTCCCTTACTTTGCCGGGCGCACCTGGGAATATCCATTCCACGCAAAAACCGCTTCTTCTGCCTCGTTGCCATATACCTGTTCCACATCACAGATGTATAAATAGTGATCACCTGTTTCGTGAACAACCGTATTTCCCGCTTCTTGCGCGCCCCTGGTAAATTCCGCAGCCAGGGCTGCTGTATTTCCTGCCCTCCTGGGGCTTCCATTCAAAATAACAACCTTCCTCCTAAATCGCATCAGCCAGAGCCGCCGCCCTTTTGCAGCCGTCCGTTTTGTCAATATCACCCACATTCAGCACGCCCGGGATCAGAACCTCGCCTACCATCTTCCATTTGTTCAGGGCACATAAAATAGATTCTGAAAAAAGATGATTAAGCGGCAGCTTCCTTTTATGAAAAGGGCTGCCGCTTTTAATAAGATTATGTACCTTGTGGAAATGCTCATGTACGGTAAAGGAGCAAGCAACCGAAAATAAGAGATAGACCGCCAGCACCACACTATTCCGAACCAAAGAAGACAAAGACCAAAAGACAAGCATTGTGGAAATGTGCATAACT
>ERZ808049.863-NODE-863-length-10559-cov-3.257298_pt1 | contig 10559 bp, 6 predicted proteins | sample MGYA00380198_ERZ808049 | MGnify/ENA primary metagenome ERZ808049 (study PRJEB31490, sample SAMN06133414) | mouse gut metagenome | isolation source: Z2_2 | host: mice | place: China: Chengdu | collected 2015-05 ...
CGCTCCACCGCGTAAGGTTCTGGTATACCCGTTCGTCGAAACGAGCAACGCCAGCCCCACGCTGTGCATATATAATCTTTTTGCATATCTCCGGCTATACACCTGGGATATGAACTGAGATATAATACACACCCATAGGGCGTAACGTTGCCTCTTTTCTCCTGACGAACTTTTGAATTTACCAGATTCTACGCGGTCAGAACAAAAGCGCAAATTACGCCTTGTAATATGTCTACCCTCCCTGCAAAAATATGGTGTGAACCCTCTCGCTTGGGCTGGTAATGCAAAATTACAAATAAATCCTGAGATGGCAATCGAATATGCTGAGGAACATAATTCCAAGAGTTAAAAAATGCCACTGATAAGCATGTAAGCCGACGAGCCATGGGCTGAAACCTGCCCGCCGCGCTCTGCGGGTTTCGGATCTTCGTTCGTTGATAGTTTATAGGGGTTAGGTAAGAGGGGGCTGCGGGCGTTGCCCGCAGTTAGGAGTTGGTTGCGCTTCGCGCAGTGAGGAGTGAGGAGTCAGGGCCAGCGCGGGCCGGGTGTATGCGACACTTCGTGCAGTGAGGAGTGGGTTGCTTCGCGCAGTGAGGAGTCTGCCTTTGTGTTTTTACGCCCCATGAATGCTGCGTAAAATGCTGCTTATTATATGGTTAACTATAGATGCGAGTGTTTTGCAAAACTCCCGAAATTGTGGGGACGTGCCTTAGGCGCGTTGACGTAACATACTGATTAGCAACACAACATCCCAAAGGGATGTCCCTACAATTGGATCGAAACCATGATTCTGCAATACCTACCTGCCGGTGCGCGCGTGGCTCTCTGAACGGTTCATTCATAGGTGCCCTAAGGCCTGACGGTAGAGGGTCAGGTACTCCTCGGCCTTGGCGGGGTCGGGGAGTACGCCTATGCCGTTGCGGTACAGGTCGGCAAGGCGGAGAGCCGCGGCATATTTTTGTTTGGCGAGGGCTTCCTTCAGGCACGCTACGCCCTCGATCTCGTTGGAGTAGGGGCGTGAGGTGTCGGTCAGGGCGCAGCCGTAGAGATAGGAGCAGTCGGGGTCGCCGTAGCGGGCGCCGCGTTTCAGTGCGGCGAGGGCCTGCTGTTCGTCTTTTTCTATGCCCTCTGCGCTGACGGGGCGGATGTCGCCGCCGTCGCCATCGGGGAAGCCGCGGGTGAAGTCGTCCGGGGCGTACAGCCGGCAGAGGAGCAGGGCGCTCCGGGCTGAGCCGGCACCTCCGAAGAAGAGTGCGTTTTTCAGATGTTCGATGCCTTCCTGCCGTGTGTGGGCGCCGGGTGCGTTGCCGTCGAGGCACATGCGTCCGAGCAGATACTCACCGCTGTTGCCGCCGAGGAGGGCGCTCCGTTCGGCCCACGCCCACGCCTCCGTGAATTTGCCTTCGGCGAGCAGGGCTTCCGCTACTTTGTCTATGGCGTTACGGTCGCCGAGTTCGGCGGCGCGCATGCGCCATTTCTGCACGAGAGCCGGGTCGATGTTCTCGCCGTTGCGGTAGCGGCGCTCGTAGCTGTTGGCAAGGGTGCTGATACATTCCGGGTTGTTGTGGTCCTCGTCAATGCCTTCGTCGAGGTAGCGGAATCCTTTTTCGGGAGTGTCGGAAGAGTCTATATAATATTTGGCGAGCGCATTCAGCGCCGAAGGATAACCGGCTGCCATGGCGTCTTCTATTAGTCTGAGGCCACGGGAGATGTCGCGGGTGCAGATGTCGCCGCGCGTCAGCTGCACGCCCAGTTCGCACATGCACTCCGGATAGCCCAGCTCCGTTCCTTCCTCCAGGAGCCGCAGTCCGCGGCGCGGATTCTTGCGTATGCTGAAACCGTAGATGTATTCTCTTGCGAGGAACCACATGGCCGGCGCGAATTTTTTGCGCGCGAGGAGCGTGGCTTCCTCAAGGAAGCGGTCCGGATCGCGCTCTACTCCCGCGCCGAAGCTGTATAGCATGGCAAGTTCCATGCGTCCGAACATGTTGCCCTGTCTCGCAGAACGCGCCGCGTACTCGTAGGCAAGGTTGTGGTCTATGTCGATGAATCCGTAGTAGCGCGACATCATGCATTGGGCGAAGGCGTTGTCCTCCTCGTCGGCAGCCTGACGCACACGCCGCCAGAACGATTCCGAGGCGAGGCGTATGAAGCTGGCCTTCAGCAGCCAGCGCAGGTGCGAACGGGCATCGCCGTAGCCTGCGAGGGCCGGCTCCAGAAGAAAGCTCATCGCGTCGCCGTACTCCATGTGGCGCAGCGCGTCCATGCCGTCCTCGAGGTCGTTGCCGTAGAGCTCGTCGGCTTCGTCGCCGAAAGCGATTATTTCGCAAGCCTCGGGCGGCAGCTGCATGGGTGGCAGCTGTCTCGGCCTTTTCTCGAGCGTGCTGCTGTCCCGGAGGATATTGCGGACATCGTCAAGCAGGGCGCCGAACACTTTTTCGGGCTCAGGAAAGGCGTCTATCCAGTTGAGCGATTCAAAATAATATGATTTCGAGGCCTCGAACGGCGTGTCGGACAGTCGGAAGGGCAGGATCGGCATCCGCGATTTGTCGGCGATACTCAGTTCGCGGTCCACCTGTACGGAATTGTTGTAGTTCTGAGAGAAAATAGCCACCATGACGGCGCTGTTGCGTATTGCATCGGGCAGAACGCGCGCCCACCATGCTCCGTGCGGTATGTCGCGGTAGTCGATAAAACAGCGCAGTTTGTCGGATTCCAGATAGCCGCAGACGCCCTCGGCCACTTTGCGGTCGGTGCTTGAATAGCTGATGAATACGTCGTATTTGTATTTCCTGATGTCAGTCATGGCATTATATTTCACTTCTTTGCAAAAATAAGCATAATTATCCTGAAAACAAAGCGGGCCGCTTACTTGTTGGAAATATGAGTTCTGAAACATCGCATTATGTCTACCGTGCAAAATACATCACCGGACAAGAGAGGGCTGCATGACCTCGTACGCGACACCGTAAGCCTGCTGCACATGGCTGTGGTGGTATTGTCGCTGTTGCTGATCATATCCATCTCGATGGATACTTTTCAGAACATACAGTACAGCCATGAGCCCCGCTTCCTGAAGTTTGAGTTCTGGGTGTGCATGCTGTTCATCGCTGACTTCTTAGCACAGATGCTACGTTCGCCGCACAAGCTGCGGTTTTTCTTCACGAATATTCTTTTCTTTCTGATATCCGTTCCTTACTTGCCGCTGCTGCATCATTTCGACGTGTCGGTGGGGCCGATAGCCGCCTATGTGCTGCGGTTCGTGCCGCTGATACGCGGCGGCTACGCGCTGGCGCTCGTGGTGGGGTGGTGTACGTCGAACCGCGCCACCAGTATGTTCGTCACCTACCTGGCTACGCTGGCTTCGGGAGTGTATTTCTCAAGCCTCATCTTCTATGTGTTCGAGCACGGCCCTAATCCGATGGTTCATGACTACTGGGACGCGCTGTGGTGGGCGCTGATGAACTGCACCACTGTGGGCTGCAACATCGTGGCGTCCACAGCCGTTGGCAAAGTGCTGACCGTGCTTGTGGCGGCTCTCGGCACGATGATGTTCCCGGTATTCACCGTCTACATCACCAACCTCATCACCCGCGTGCATCAGGCTAATGTGCAGCAGCGGTGAGGTGGGGATATGAGTCGTGGAGGATTTTCATCATTTCCTCTTCATGCCTTTTGGCGGCTTCGGGAGTCCAGCCGTCCGGATTGCCTTTGACAGAAAGGTACATTCTCAGCAATTTTATGCTTTGCAGGGTCTTGCTGCGTGCCTGAGATTCTATTCGTGAGAATTTGACATGTACATCTTCATTGCTCTGCTGCGAATTGAAGCTTTGTGAAATCATAGCAAGATTGCCGAAAGAATCTATATCCGTCCTATCCCACGATTCATTGTTGGCTTCGTTCTGAGGATGCAGGTGCTCGATAGAACGGTTGGCGCGGAAGGTATAGTCCGCAATAGCCCGGCGGTATGGCTTAATCCGACTATATATTTCCGCGTCGTCATCTTCTTCCCCGGGCCTTACGACCTGCTCCCACAGATAATAGTCCAGTCTCCAGAACCAATATCGGTCGACGGTACCGTAAGTCAGGTCGGAAGCCGATTGCGGATAGGGATGCTGACCGTTGTCCCAGGTCTTCAATGCGGACAGAATGCCGCCAGCGGTTTTGTCGGCGTCCGGGTTAAGTGTGTATTCAAGCAACACTTTAAGCCATTTATGATACGGTGTTGACACTGATAACATTGCCTCGTATTGTTCAAGGCAATCGTGCTCGATATTCTTATCCTTCTCGCGGTAGATAAGGCTATACTCGCTGTCCTGACCGTCGATTTTGCGGCGAATAACATAGAGGTCAAGCGCTATACGCAATTTCAGCATCAGGTCATAGAATCCCGGAACTTCCTCGGGCAGAAGATACTCCTTGAAACGTTCGTTCAGCTTGTCTGTCCTGTAAAAGGACCACTCGCCATCGAGCTTTTTATAGATGTCAAGCGTCAGGAGAAGAAATTCAGGGAAGGTGAGAACGCTTCGCTCGTTATTTCCTGCGAACGGATTGTCAAATTCCTGCGGTTCAATATCTATCTCGGCAATAGTGGGAGCCTTCGAATCGTCCTCTTCCCGACAGCCGCAGTTATTATCCCGCATTATGGTATCGACAACCCGATCGGTTGACAAAGAAAGCAGCTTCACATAGCTTTCCGAATAAGCCTCAAGTCCGATATTTTCTTTTTTGTCGATAAGGAGTGTGGAAAAATCTGAGCAGAGGTTCCATATCCGAAGCAAATTTGTTTGCTCCTTTTGCTCCTTGAGCAGGGAAACTTTCAATATCTCGTGTTGCTCCAGATTGACACCGGCCGAGTTCATGACCTCAAAATATCTGTTCAGCGAGGACGGTTCCGACAGATACTCATGGGGGAGTACCGAGTTGAAGAGAGTGATTCCGCAAAAGCATTTTTCAGCAAACAGTTTTTGCCGGTCCAAATCCATTTCAGACATAAACCCGACAATCGTGTCGTAAGCCTCGGCCATGAGAATATTCCTGTATCGGCCATGAGTGATGCCGGAGGCGAGGCCTTTCAGAAATCTTGCATCGTCTTCGCGTGCAAAGAGCTCAAGTCGGTTTCCATTCTCAAAAAACGCTTTCCAATCAGATGAAACCGCGCTGAAAACACTTGCCATAATCATAAGCACGGTGCATCGCTGCTGTCCGTCCACGAGGCAGTAACGGCCCTTGTCGGGTACTGTCGTGACTACTCCGAGATAATATGGGAAATGAATGTCGGCCGGTTCGGCATCAGGCCATTTTTCAAAGTGAAACCGGAGGTCATCAAGCAGTTGCCTGACCTCTTCTTTGGACCAGGCAAAGAGCCTCTGATACAGCGGTACGACGAACCTTATGCCGTTGCCGTCATTCTTTGCAATTATTTCCGGTGTCAACCTTGCTGAGCTGAAGCTATCAGTATTCATTCTCAATCCGTTTTGCTATATCGGCAACTGTCACGTCGCTGAATGCCGCGAACATTCCGCACAATTTTCTGTAGAAATCCCAGCGAATGCCGTCGTTAATTTCATAATCCATTATACCCGTTCTGACAGAGGCAAGAGCCGAGGCAAGGAAAAAGGTGGGAGAGGTGGAAAACTGAATAAACTGAACCAGATTCGATTCAGCAGCATATCGCTGAACCTGTGTTTCCAGGGCTCTCACATTCCTGTAGCGGTGTTCGGCAAGTTTTGACATAATGCAGAACAGGGCTTCGGAAAGATAAGGAGTGCCGAATCTGAGGTAATAGGCAAACAGTATCGTCTCGGCTATAGAGCTGTAGGCCTTATGGCGACGGCCAAATCCGGCTCTCAGCATCTCAACCTGCGGCAACGCTGCAAAAGACCTGTATCTGTCGTTGAAGTGAGCGACAAAGGCAAAGAAGTGCGAGCCCCCCTGAATTGGTTCGAAGAAGTCGAATTTTTCGCCGAACGGCGGTACGTCGGCCATTAGCGGAGCCGACCGGAATTCGTCGCGCACATAGTGGCCGTATTCGTTGAAATCAACCTTGCGCAGGAGTTTCCTTAGCCGGTAGACATGTCTCCCGAGAGAGCACTCCACGGGCATGCTTCCGCCGTCTTCCTTTCGAGTGAGCTTTATCCAGCTGTTTGCCAGGTGTATGGCCTGCGGCTCCGACGTGATGTACCGGAGGTGATGAGCTTTCAGAAGATCATAGTCGGAAAGCTTTACGCCCTTGGAGTTCTGATTTGAGAAAAACGTATATCCGAGATCGAGATTGTCGCCGTTGACTATAATGACGGAAAATTGCAGTGAAGAAATAATTACATCGAGCAAATCATTGTTTCTCAACGTCCTCAGGAGGGCGGCTATGACAGCTTTGGCATTCTTAACGTGCTTTACGGCATCGCTGTTTCTGAATCTTTCATTCAATAACGGAATATTTCTCTTATATCCAAGCCCCCACAGAATCAGAGACAAGGTGACGAGGCGTTGCTGTCCGTCCACAATCTCGTACCTCCCTCCGCGGTTCTGCAAAATGATTGTTCCGAGATGGTACGGAGCGTTGCCGCTTATCGTGGAGAGGCTGTCACAAAGGGATTCTATCTGTCTGTTTTCCCAGCAATAAATACGCTGATAGTCAGGGATGGACAGTGGCAAATCGAAGATGCCGGCTATGCCGAGGCTATGAATGGTGACCTCGTTGTCTGACGTTTCGGGTACTTCTGGATTGCCCGGCAATGTATAATTGCCTTGCAGTTCACGGAATACTGAGCAGTCTTTGCCATAAAGTTCCTTCAGATTGTCGTCAAAGGCGTCGACCAGACGACGAAATTTACGAATAAGGTCGTTGACATCAGTCACTTCCTCCCTGATGATGCAGCTGATGCAACCTTTATCCGGGGCGAGCCACTCCAAATCGTCATATTCACGGCTACGGCGTTTCAGTTCGCGCGACTGGCGTATATGATCCTTTCCGGCGTATACGCCTTCGAGGTGCAAACAGGCATGGCCGCCCAGATATTCATAATGAATCGAGCCTCCGGTCGCACTTTTGCCGTCATATATCTGAATGTAGCGACTGCTCTGCCATGTACCTTTTTTCGTGCCTGCATAGTCAGGCATATGCACCCAGTCGGTACCGGCCGCGGCATACGGAATTATTTCATTAATCCGTCCGACCAAGGCATTTTTCAACCAGTCATTGATTTTTGGTCCCATGTTATTTAAACAGCCTCTAAATCTATCATGGCCTTGCGGAAATCGTAGTTGGCGATAAGCACACGGGCGATTGTATCAACGATGTCATCGTCCTCGAAACGCGAAGGCTTATCAAGGTCGATCCAAAAATGCGGATTGTTGGTGATGTCGGCGGGCATGGCGCCGTTGTTGTGGATATGCCGCAGCTCCTCGGTATAGCTCGGGAAATAAGAGGCATTGCTGTCATAGATGCGGCCTTTGAAGAAGCCACTGTTTTGCAGCAGCGGGGCGAGGACTTCGTCGAGATGACGGATGTTGTCAGCTATTTGCGGTTCCTTTAGCAGTTCGTCGAAAGATTTGTCTATGAGGCGTTCCGGCCTTTTGACATTCAGATCGAGCCATAATCTCAGCGAGATTCTGTTCTCGGAATTGACGAGAGAGAAGGCAATATCGGGATACGTATTTTCGTCCACACGGAATTTGATACCTCCGTTGCATCCGTCGGCCGTGATTTTTTTAAGTTTCCAAATCTTTACGTCGGGTCTTTTTTCGCGGATTCTATCAGCCACGTTTTTATTAAGCTTTTGAATAAGGCCCCTCTTGTCGATGGTTTCAGCCTTGAAGTCGGCATTGATACCGGTAACAGAAGACTTGTCCATTATTTCCTTCATCTTTTTGCCAAGCTGCTGCTCCGTATTGTCCATTCCGCGGTAAACGTCGATTATCAGGTTCAACAGCTGGGTAATATCAGCAAGATGCTGCTCCAGATAGGAGTCCTGCATACATGCTGCCTTGAGTACATCCATCCACTGTATGTCGGACTCTTCGTCAGTGTGGCCGTTATCCAGTCTGATGCCCCATTTCCGGGCTGTTTCGTCGTTCCATCCTGTGAAATCCGGATTCAGGGAAAGCATGCGGTAGATTTTAGGATAGCTTATCTGGATTGAAACTATAATCAGATTCAGCAGTTTGTCTTCCTTCATTCTGTCGGAGTCCTGTCCGTATGTCTCACAGCCGCTTTGCTCAATACAGCCAATAAGCGACAGGGTGTTTATCAGCCTCTTTATGGAGCGAGGATTCTTGCCGACGGACGCTTCCACTACGGTAGAAAACAGAGTGTGCACCTCCGGATTCGACAAGTCGTCAGGTCGGATATAACCTATATCCATGAGCGACTTTAACATAAAATCCATCGGTCTGTAATTGTTGACGGGCAAAGAGAAGGGCACCTGAATGATTTTGTCGAAGAACGAACGGAATTCGCGCTCGTTTTTCTCTGTCAATTCTCCGAATTTAGGTTTCAGACCTTTTACTACAACATCATAGTCGATGGCGAGAACGAAAATGCAGTTGTCCAGAGTGAAGATATTCTTGAGAAGTTCAAGAATCTCGACTGCCACGGGTGGATTGAGACGGTCAAGGTCATCGACAAAGATGATTACTCCGCGCTTGTTTGTATCGGTGATGGATTTCTGCACAGCTTCTGACAGAGCTTTCCTAAGCTCGGAAAGAGAAGCCGTGCCATCGGACTCCGAGCCGTCCGGCAGTTGCGTCGGAACATTCATAGCTTCCAATAAGACTCCCAGGAAGTCGCCAATCCCCCTAATGGTCTTCAGACCTTCTCTTGCGCCCCTGTACAGGAATTTGCCTGCTCCACGCAAAAATTTATTGAATATCTTTTTGGAGTCCGGATCGTTTTTGGTTAGTTCCCGGACCAACTGTGCCAGTATTTTATATACGGTTGCCTCAGGGGAAGACATCATGGAATATTCCCATGTGTTGATCTCTATTCCGATAAATTGTGCGTTCGTAGCTGAGCACAGCGCACGCTCCAACCTCGTCATAAGGGAGGTCTTTCCGCTGCCCCATTCGCCTTGGAGGGCAATTGTAATCGGCGCAGAGGAGTTTTCAATGAATTTTATCAATCCATTTACGTATCGCTCTGTTCCAAAGTCGTTGATGTTTTCGTTGAAGGGTAGGTCGGAGATGGATGTCTTATTCATTTTGCCGGAGAATGTTTGCCCTTGAAAGAACCAAGCGGATGCTTCGGACAAGGGGCGGATGTCAGAGAAGAAATACTTGAAGAATCACGTCCGCAATATTTACAAGTATATCGTGATTTAAGTCCTCCTTCGAAGGGCTTATGATTTCCTTTGTATGCACCATCGGGATGCCTGTGACAAGGTGCGGCTGTCAGAGAGGAAATGCTTGAGGATTCACGCCCGCAATATTCACATACGTAACGTGCGGCCTCGGGTCCTTCATACAGCTTATGAGGTCCTTTGTACGAGCCGAGGGGATGACGCGGACAGGTTCCCATATTCAACGACCGTATTGAAGAGGCTTTACGCCCACAATACTCACAATAGTAATTTGCCATGGTAATTAGATTGATTTTGCGCCTCCGTATGTCGGTCTTCGGCTTTCTCCGGTTGTATCGAAAAGAGGACACAACACCCTTTTTCTATTCTCTTCGGTTAGGCTCTGGTATTGCCTTTGGGTCAAGAATGAGAGAAAGCAGCCTGTGCCCTCGTGAGAGGACGCACCAAGCAGGCTTTGACCTATTCTTTCGACCCATCAGTTAGATTTACCAGATTTAACCGAATCGAGATACGGTCATTGCAAGTTAATGCAAATCGTTATGTGTATATCTTTGTCTTCTTGTGTTTTGTGATTATAGTTGTTCTTTAATCGCAAAGTTACAAAATGTTTCCGAGACAAAGGATATGTTTCACAACATATTTTCAGGCTGCGTTTTTCTAAAGCTTCTCTACTTTAAGTTCATTGACGTTCAGGTAGCCGGCGGGGAGATCCACATTGTATTTCATTTTGAATTGACGCCGGATTTCAGATTTTACTGTTGAGTTTGCAAGAGGAAGAGTGAGGCTATTGTAGGCAACATCGGCTGTCATGCCGGCTTCGAGTCGTTTGCCTCCACTGAGGATAGGGCGTTTTGTTGTTACTTTAAAGAGTGACATATGTTTTGGTGTTTAGGTTTACACGGCAAAGGTATTGTCATGCTGTCTCATTTTTAGTGACAGCATAGTTTATAGAGTTGAGAGTTTATGGGTAAGAGGGGGGCTGTGGCCGCAGTTGGGAATGGCCCGTCCCTCCGGGGCTCCAGACAGTGCGGGATTATAAGCCACGCGTTTCGCTGCGCTCCACACGTGGTTAATCATGGATTCGCGCGTCCCGCGCTCCTTTTTCAGTTGATAGGGGATAGGTAAGAGGGGGGCGCTACGCGCTGTGAGGATTTATCTCCCATAAGTTTTTGCCCAATTATGTCACTTCACCAAAATTTTGCCCTGTAAAATATTTTATTGCTGTCCGATAAAACGGGAGCAACCCGCGCTCGTCGCGGG
>ERZ808049.865-NODE-865-length-10543-cov-3.071852_pt1 | contig 10543 bp, 15 predicted proteins | sample MGYA00380198_ERZ808049 | MGnify/ENA primary metagenome ERZ808049 (study PRJEB31490, sample SAMN06133414) | mouse gut metagenome | isolation source: Z2_2 | host: mice | place: China: Chengdu | collected 2015-05 ...
AGGATTTGAGTAGAGTATTGTATGAGGAGTTATCATGGCAACCACGAGATTTGGAGGGAATAGAAAGTATAATTAAAGAATGTTCTAACTCACTAGGAATAGATTTATTAAAAGAGTTAGCTTTAGAAGAAGGATTGGCTAAATATATATATTCTATTCGTAATAGTATTGTGCATGAAACAAAAGCAGCAAAAATTCCCCTTGAAGATAATTCTAAGTGGGAAAAACTGATTAAAGGAATTCTTTATATATTAATGGATATATAGTTTGTTCAGATCTAAATTGTCGTTTTATTTATGCTTACATATCTGCCATATATTGCTTAAGTACAGCTTCTTGCTTCTATCTCCGTTAGGGGTTCAGATATCGCTTATGTATCACGAGATGGCAAAGTATAAGCGAAAAGAAACAGATGAAGAACTGATGGAGCATTTTGACAGCTTTGTCAGGGCGGCTGTCTTAGAGGAAGGGAATAAACTGCGGGCAGAGAAGGGGTATCCGTTCCTGACGGTTTCAGCAGATGAAAAGATCCTGGACGAAAACGGGAAGATCGACCCGGCAAAGCTGGAACCCATTGTGTTTGACCCGGTGAACAACGTATATCTGAAGCTGGGCGAAAAGGCAGGGAACGCTTTTCAGGATGGAATGAAGCTGAAATAATGACAGATGAGACAGAAACAATAACAGCAAAGTAATCATACAGTGCAGGGCGCTGGCAGAATGGAAGAAAAACCATTTTGCCGGTGCCTTTTCTGATTGCAGGGAGGTGAAGGTTACGGACAGACAAACAGCCATGAGGCGGCGCCCTATGCCTTTTACGGAAGAGCAGATGAAGCAGGTCTTTGACACCAATATTATAGATTTCGCTGTCAGACATGGATTTGAGGTGGAGAAAGGCGACCGGAACACGGTCCATGTAAAGCACAGCGGCGGCCTGTATCTGTTCCGGCATGGGCGGGGGTATTATCAGTTTGCCGGGGAGAAGAGAGGGAACATTATCCAGTTTGCCCAGGAATATCTGGGAGCTGCTGACTTCAAAAGTGCAGTGGAGATGATTCTGGGCTGCCGTGCCTATGAGCAGACAGAGCATTATGTGCAGCCGGTGGAGAAGAAACCCAGAGGGGAGCTGATATTGCCGCCCAAAGATAAAGACTTTAACCGTACCATCGCCTATCTGACCCGCACCCGTGGCATTGACAGCGAGATCGTGTATGCCATGATTAACCAGAACAAAATCTATCAGGCAGTCACACAGAAAAATGGATATACCTTTCGGAACTGCGCTTTTGTAGGCTATGACGGGGAGGGGAAGCCCCGGTACTGTGCGCTCCGGGCACCCAGCAGTGACCGGAAGTTCCGGCAGGACATGGAGAACTCCGACAAAACTTATGGCTTCTGCATGGAGGGGCGCTCTGACCGGGTGTATGAGTTTGAAGCTCCTATTGACGCCATGAGCCATGCGACCCTGTGCAAGCTGTACGGCATTGACTGGCGGGAGGATCACCGGGTGGCGGAAGGCTGCCTGTCAGATAAGGCTCTTTCCCGCTATTTGAAAAGTCACCCGGAGATTCGGGAGATTGTGTTCTGCTATGACAATGATGTGGACGGGAAAGATGCAAACGGGCAGCCCCGCAACCATGGGCAGGTGCAGGCGAACCAGTCAGCGGAGGCTTTTGCAAAAACGGGATATAAGGTGTTTATCCAGACCCCGCAGACAAAGGACTTTAATGAGGATTTACTTACCTTCCGGGAAATGTCGGCCAGGAGCAGAGACGGCCCTGAAAGAGCAGAAGCGGAAGAGTTAGAAACGGCATATCCCTGATGCCGGAAAGGAGGCATATGAGGCCGGTTTATGTGTGCCAGCTGGAAGAGCGGAAACAGAAGGAGGTCAGGAGACTGCTGGAGGGGCTGATCCTTCACGGCTGCGGCGGCGATAAGTCCGAAGTGGAGCGGTATTACGGCATGAGTTTTGAGGAGGCCGTACAGAACGGCATGGATTCCAAGATTGTGGATCTGGACTACCTGATGGTGTTCTATGCCGAAGAATATAACTCCGGAAAAGCGGATGAAGAGTTCCGTCTGGCGGATGCCGCCGTAATCTCCAGCATTTTAAAAGAGGCGAGAAAAGTTGATGATGTACCGCCATTTGTCTACCCCTGTGGCCGGCGGTCGGACAGGATGGAGCTGCAGGAGGATGAGTGGGAAAGGTAGAAAGAGGTGTGTATGAAAGTGGTTTTGATTGGAGTGCTGGCAGGTGTGGGGATTGCTGTGTTTGTGGTGCTTACCCTTGCCCATGGAGAACGGGTGTGCAGGGAGATCAGCGACTTTTTGGAACGGTATTAAGGGATATTGGAAGAAATATTTCCAAAGTATACTTTGTGCAGGCCCGGATCTGTGCTATACTTAAGGGCAGATAACCAGGAACCGGAGGAAATGCGGATGAAGAAGATACTTGTGATACAGGGCGGCGGCAGGGCAAAGGGAAATACCGCCCAGCTTGTCAACAGCTTTGTAGCCGGGGCAGAAGAAAGCGGACATTCCGTAGAAGTGATCTCGCTTTTAAAGAATGAGGTCAAGGGCTGTCTGGGCTGCAATGCCTGCCGTTACGGGAAGCCCTGCATCCAGAAAGACGCTTTTAATGACCTTGTGCCGAAGATCAAGGATGCAGACTGTATTGTGTTTGCCTCCCCTCTGTACTTCTGGACGGTATCTGCCAGGATAAAAGCATTTATCGAACGGTTTTACTGTATTGCAGCGGAAGATCCCAACCCGCCGCTTGGCAGGTATGAGAAGTATCCCATTAAGGATTGTGCCCTGCTGATGACATCAGCGGATGATTTTTTCTGGACGTTTGAGCAGGCGGTATCGTATTATCAGTTTGCTCTTGTCCATTATATCGGCTTTCATGACAGGGGCATGGTGCTTGCCGGTGGATGTGGGGATACCAATGGAAAGCCGCAGATTGACAAGACAGCACATTTGCAGGAAGCATATGAGTTTGGCAGAAATATCTACCCCAGATAAGAGGTATTTGTGAATATCAAAATTTATGGAGAAAGTCTGATTTGAAAGCAAAGTACCATATGACAAGGGAAGAAACGCTCTTTGCTGTAAGACGGAACATCGTGGACTATATCTGGAAGAGCGCAAGGCTGGAGGGGCTGTCCGTGACCTACCCGGACACGGAAGCCATCTATAACGGTATGGGCGTCCAGGGGATGAAGGTATCTGACATTGTGGCGGTGAACAATCTGAAACACGCATGGCAGTTTATGCTGGATAGGTTGGACGAGCCGGCCGATTATTCTTTTCTCTGTAAGATGAACCAGTGCGTGGGAGGAAACAACCTGATTGACCGGGCGGGGTATCTGCGGAATGTGCCGGTGAGCATCGGTGGTACAACATGGAAACCGGGCATGCCCATAGAATCCCAGATTAAAGAGGAAATGGCGGAAATCGGACAGATAGAGAACCCGACAGACCAGGCGCTGACCATGATGCTCTACCTTGTGCGGAAGCAGATGTTTCTGGACGGCAATAAGAGGACATCCATGCTGGCAGGCAACCATGTGATGATTTCAAACGGGTGCGGTATCATTTCCGTTCCCATTGAATTGCAGCCAGCTTTTACGGGGCTGTTGATACGGTTTTATGAATCCAATGACATGACGGAGATCAAACAGTTTCTGTATGAGAACTGTATTGACGGTATTGAATTTACCCCTTTGCCGGAGCAGGAAGCAGAGCACAGGCAGGAGAACCTGCAGGGATGGGAGCGGTAAAACAAAAGCAGCGGAAAGATTTCAGGGGAAGTATCGTGGGAGACCATGGTACTTCCTTTTTTCGCTTTTCGGGAGCGGAGCGACCTCTGCCCCGCCGTCAGCGGTGGGGACATACGCTCAAAATCGGAGATTTTGGAGTTAAGGCAGGAATAGGTTTGTGAAACAAACCAGGGAGACACCGTACAGGCAAAGCCTGTACCCTTGTTAAACTTCAAACGGTGCTGTTAAAAATTGACTAAAGAAAGGATAAAAGGCAAGGGGTGGGCGGCAGTGGGTATTGCCGCCCGCCATAGATTCAGGTGCTGTCGTTGGAGGACATCAGCTGTTCGGCCAGAGGCCGGTACTCCGGCAGCTTTAAAAGGAATGGTTCCAGACGCCGTTTAAGTTCGGCAATCTCCAAGGGGTTGGCGTGTGGCAGGCCATCCTCATTTCCGGTCAGTTCAAAAACATCCAGGGAGATTTCAGAGAAAAGCTTTTCAAACAGTTCTTCACCGGTCTCCATGAGATAAGCATCTGGGTCATGGCCTGTTTCAAAAGGAGTGAGATCAAGATAGATATATCCGGCTTTCTCTGACCATACGATATCCAGGTGTGTACTGGCATGGATGTAATCTTGGAATACGGCTATGATACGTTCCAGTTCTTTTCTTGTTTCTTTTCTGCTCATTGGTTTTTCCTTTCTGTGTCCCGGCAGTCTTTGGTTTTGGGATACAGGGATATGATACCGCAGAAGTGGAAAAAAGGGAATGTACTGGAAAGTGCGTGTGGGACACAAAATAATTCATAGACAGGGAGGGAAGCTATGGCAAAACGGGATGACCGCATTATCACTTCGGTTTATCTGACAAAAGAGATGTGCAGCCAGATTGATAAGATGGCCGGCCGGGAGCATATTTCCCGGAACGAACAGATCCGGCGCTACATTGAGAAGGGGTTGGCCGTGGAAGGATACAGCCAGGACATTGACGTGATTGCAGGCATTATCCGGCAGGAGATGCAGGCGGTCTACCACATTGAGGACATTAAGGCGGTGGTGGAACAGCAAACAAACCGTATCGCAAAGATGCACATGAAATCCGGCAAGATGGATGCGGCTGCATTTTTCCTGCTGGTCAAGGTGCTGATGAACGTGGCCCATGAGGGGACGGAGGAACAGTTCGACCAGATGCTGTCGGAGGCGGTGGCCCTGGGGGTGGACTATATGCAGAAAAAAGACTTCCAGATCAACAGCTTTCTGGCGGACAGCGGCAACCTGCGCCGGATTGCAGATAAGTTATAAAAGGAAGGGGAAAGGGAAGATATGACAGGCTTTGAAAAATTTCAGCAGAAAGTAAAGGACGGGATTCTTGCTTATATGCCAAAGGAATACCATAATGCAACGGTGGATATCATCCATGCAAAGAAGAACAATGACCAGGAACAGGTGGGCATAATCATAAAAAGAGAGGGGCAGGAAATAGCCGCCAGGGTGTTTCTGGAAGAATATTACGCAAGATTTCCGGACTGGGTATCAGACGAGACCATTTTACAGACGATTGCCGGAGATTATCTGGAGAATGAATCCAGAAGGGGATGGGCAGAGGATATAACAGAATCGGTAAAGAACTTTGATTCCATAAAAGAGAATATCCGGGTGGAGGTGGTAAACCGGGATATGAACCAGGAAAGCCTGCGTGACTGCCCGAAAAAGGAGATTGAAGGAACCGATCTTCTGGCAGTATTCCGTATCCTGTTTTATGAGCAGGGGAAGGAATGTGCAAGCGCACTGGTAACACACGCAGCCATGGAAAAATGGGGAATAGATGTGGAATCCCTGTATGAGGCGGCTCTGAGCAATACGGCTGCTCAGGAACCTGCACAGATTAACAGCATGATGTCTCTGTTTTTTGACGGGGAGGAACCCCTGGCGCCGGAAGAGGTATTTCGTGAGGAAGGGATGTATATCCTGTCAAACCCGCACAAAAACAACGGAGCAGTCACCATGTTATATCCGGGACTTCTGCAGTCCATCGCAGAGGCCACCCAGTCCGGTTTTTATATCCTGCCCAGCAGCATCCATGAAGTGTTGCTTATAAAAGAGGGGAATGGTATGGATGCAGAGGAACTACAGAGTATGGTCATGGAGATTAACCAGAGGGAGGTGCTGCCCCAGGAAGTTTTGTCAAATCAGGTCTACTTTTATGATGGAAAAGAACAGAAGCTTTCTATGGCTACCTCCCCGGAGGCAGCTATGAAACTTTCCGGAAACAGGGAAAGGGATTCAGCCGGATATGGGGGAACGGAAACAGGAAGCATGGAAGAGGAAATGGAGAGATAGGAGGAAGCTATGAATCAGGCACAACGCTATAGGGAGCTGGCCGCAAGGACGGAAGGAAAGAAGCTGGATTCCTCCTACCATGCGGCCTTTTATCTGTTTTCCTGTGAGCAGGGGATATTCGATATGGCAAAAAAGCATGTAAACGCTATGGGCATTGGTTTTGACGGTTTGAAACGCTCCATGCGTGGATTTGACGAGACCAGCCTGCAGGTGGTGGAGATTGCCTACAACCTGTTTAAGTGGACGGGGAAATGTAAGGTGACACCTTTTGATATTTCCCGTATGGGATACCCTTACATGGAACAGGTTTGTAATGCCATCTGGATTGCATCAGGTGAGGTGAATGTACAGATACGGGACACAGAGAATGGGGCGCCGGAGCTGTTTCTGGACAGTACGCCCTATCAGCGGACACAGCGGCTGCATGACAGGATGGAGCAGATGTACACAGAGATGCTGGAAGAACCGTCCAAAGATACGGGGGTGGTAGAGCAGAACGGAGAGGCAGAGTTTGAAGTGTTTGGAGAGCAGGATGAGGACAGGGATATGGAACGGTAAAGGAGGCGCCTGTGATAACCGCAGTTTTAGAGTACCGGGGAAACACCCTGGTGGTGGAGCTGCCCTGCAGGCTGTATGAACTGCAGGAGCATTTATTCAGTATCGGCATTACATGGCAGATTTCTTCCCTGCCGGTATCCGGCACAGGACATATTCGTGTAAAGCTGGAAGCAGATGAACCTGTGGGAGAGATGGTTCTGTCCCAGATGGAATGTGCGGATCTGTTTCTGGAATTAAACGGAGTGTGCCAGGAGATTCAAAAAGTATGCCCATATGGTTATGATGAATTTCTGGATATGCTGTCTCCGAAGGATGACCCGGCCAGTGATCATTACCTTTTTTACAGAGAGTATGAATCGGCACCGCCCAGTACGGCCACGGGGCTTAGATATCTGGAAGAAGAAACAGGGCGCTACCATACCACTATGGAGAACTATCAACGTGCCTGCCGGATGGAGGAAGGAGAGGAAGCCGAAGAAACCGGTGATGAATGGGAGGATGGGAGGTGACGGCATATTTCCCTGTTGGTATATAAGCAGCGGTTCCAGAACCCCAACTACAAAAGCACAGCCAGCAAGAACTATGCCCATGTGCGCTATATCGCAACCCGGCCCAGGGTGGCGAAGAATGAGGGCATGAACCATGGGCTGTTCGGCTGCCTGAAGCCGGGGACATCCCTGACGGAGTTTCAGGACTGGAAGGATGTGGCGCGGCTGGTCTATCAGAACTCCCGGCGGCATGTCACCATGTACCGAAGCGTAGTCTCCTTTGGGGAGGACACGGCAAGAGAATTATTGCTGGCTGACAAAAAAGCATGGGAGAGGTACATTGAAAATCATATCCGCACCATTGGGGAGAAGAACGGCATCCGGCGGGAGCATTTACAGTGGGCGGCAGCTCTGCACAGGGAAAAAGGTCATCCCCATCTTCATGTAGTATTCTGGGATGATTCGGATGAAAAGGCTAAGATTAAGAATCCCTTTACCCATCCTTCTGTCCCCGACAACATTCGCAGGCAGATGATAAAGGATACGTTTGCCGACCGGATAAGGGCATATGGGGAGGAAAAGACCAAAGCAGCGGCTGACCTGCGGAAAATCAGCGACAGTCTGGTGGATGACTTTGAGCGTCATATCCGTCTGCTGGGGAACCAGAAATACCAGAAACTTCGGGAGAAATACGATCTGGATGCGGAACTTGCAGAAGATTTTGATTTTTCGGACAACATGCTGAACCAGACTGCCGACAAGGTTTTCCGCCTGAAATCCGCACTTCCCCCCAAGGGCAGGATTGCTTACCAGCTGCTTTCAGAGGAACTGAAAAAACAGGTGGATGCGCTTACGGCTTTTCTGCTCTCCCAGGTGCCGGAACTGAAAAAGCTGCGGACAGACTATGTGGAGAGTAAGATGAAGATGGTGCATCTGTATGGGGGCAGTGAGGAATACCTGGCATCCCAAAGGAAAAAGTTTGAGTCCGAGGCAGACAAAATGATTGCCAACCGGATACTGGGAATAGTAAAGACTCTGAACCGTCTGGATGATGAGGGCAGGGCGGCGGAGTACCGAAAGGTGCGAAGGAATCATTATGTGGAGCAGATGGTATTGGAGATGCTTGACATGCTCTCTTCTTTGGTGGATGCCAACTGCCGCCAGTATGATGATTTTGAAAAAGCATGGCAGGGAGAACTGTCTAAGGAAGCCAGGAAGGAGCTATATCTGAAATACCAGGACAGAGGATACGAGCATTAGGGCGGAATATGTGAACAGATGCCAGAAACCATTGCAAATGAAATCAGCAGGAAGGAGAGAGGAATGAGAAGCAAGACGGAATTTTACCAGGCGTTTTTTGAGACACTGGAGAAAAAGGGATTTTCCATCAGGCCGCCGTCCTCACCGGATTATGTGGCCGACATTTACCACAAGAACCGGCAGATTGCCTTTTATGGCCGACAGGATGCCATTATCAAAAATCCTTTTGTGGAGGTAGAGGAAAAGCTGATGGAGCGGCTGCAGGCACTGGCAAAGTCCACGGCTATCGGCTGCGGCATCTGCTCTGACCGGCCATATGATGAAGCGATGGCCGCACAGGATAAAAGTGGGCTAGTTAAGATCAACGAGCATAACGGTGTGGTTCTGGTTTGCAAGCAGCACCCTATCTTTGATTATGTATTGTCTACTTACCGGAAGGATATGGAACACGGAGGCGCCCCCATCCAGAGACAGTATTTTTATAACAAGGAGGCGGCTTTCGAGGATTTTGCCTTGCGGAGTGGTCTGGTGGATGAGAAGAAGCTGTTCACGGAAACAGAGCTTAAGATCCTCCATGCAGGGCTTGTGAAGCTGCGGACGGAGGATCAGGAACTGGATAAAGACGGCATGGAGTCTGTGGCGGCGCTGGTGGAGCGGATTGAGGATATTGTGCCGGAACTGGGGAAAAAGGAGAGGACATTTGATTTTATGAAACTGTTTTCACCCCTTGAAAATGTGAGGGAACGGTAAAAAAGCGCCGTGGGCGGCATTTTGGGTAAGGATTATGGATGCTGTTCTGCCAGGATAAGGGCAGTTAGTTATAGCAGAACGGTCAACTTTTCAGAAGTTTTGCCATTTTAAGCAATGCCTGTGCTTTTTCTTCCGGCAGGACACGGATGTTTTCCAGAAGCTCCCGTTCAAAATCGGAGGGGTACATTACTTCTGCATCCTCATTCAGAAATTCAGGGAGCGTAGTGCCCAGGCAGGAGAGCAGTTTTTCCAGGATGTAGACAGAGGGCTGATTTTCACCCCGCTCAATCTTGTGAATATAGTTTTCGGACACATCGGATTCTTTGGAAAGACGGTATACGCTGAACCCTTTGTCGGTCCGCAGCTTTCGGAAACGGCTTGGAATATCAATCATGGCTATCCCCCTTTGTTTTCTGTGCAGGCTCCCGATTTGGCGATTTGCATCTGCAATATTTGCTTTACCGTATTGGAAATCTGCTGAAATCAGACTCCAGACCTGACGGTCTGTCGTTGAATCAGCAGGCTTTGCAGTATTGGAAATCTGCTGAAATCAGACTCCAGACCTGACGGTCTGTCGTTAAATCAGCAGGCTTGCCTGCTGATTTATATTATGGGTGATAGTGAAACAAAAGATAATACAAATAAAATGGTTGAAATTACAGATATATTATTGTATTATGAAAGAACGGGACAAGAAAAAAGCCCCGCCGCAAAAGCGGAAGGGCTGTCAGTCATGGTCTTTGGGGACAGGCGGCCGGATTTCGCCTTCTGCCTGCTCCACTTCTCTGATATGTTTTAACAGGACATATTCAATATAGTTCGTCATGGAGCGGTGCTGTGCGGTGGAAAGCGCCCCAATCTTGTCAAAAACCTCATCTTCCAGTCTCAGGGTAAATACCCGTTTATTTGTAGCCATAAAATATATCCTCCACTTACTTGTCATCAGATATATTTTATGGTATTCTTTGTAACTATTATACAGTCACTTAACAGCTAAGTGATATCACTTTAAGCAAAAAGAAAGGAGCGTGATGTTATGCACCAGCCGCCACAGGGGGAATCTATCTGGGGAACCATCAATACCTGCGTGGAGATTGCACTGAATGTCTACATGATCGTGGCCGTGGACGAGCAGGGTATTGAGCGTGAGGGAGTTATGGTAAGGAAAGATGCTGTAAGGGATACCCTTTCGGAGAAAGCCGCCGATATGGGAAAGGAGGACGGGGACTGGCTCTGCTTTGACGAGGACAAAAAAGACATCCCGATGTATGAGGTGCTGCAGCGGCGCATGGCGCTGTGCAGGCGGATGGAAGCTGTTGTGATGAAGCAGATGGAGGAAATCCAGATAGATGGGAAGCTGTCCCTGACGGATTATGTCGGGGAGTGTG
>ERZ808049.868-NODE-868-length-10524-cov-3.003733_pt1 | contig 10524 bp, 15 predicted proteins | sample MGYA00380198_ERZ808049 | MGnify/ENA primary metagenome ERZ808049 (study PRJEB31490, sample SAMN06133414) | mouse gut metagenome | isolation source: Z2_2 | host: mice | place: China: Chengdu | collected 2015-05 ...
GCGCGGGTCTTTCAGGATAGGGATTGCCTGTATATTGATCTCCTCCCGCTCTCCGTCAGCCCTGTCAAAAGCAAGCACTTCCCGAATCTTCTGCATCCCGTTCAAATCAGAACGCCCCCTGACTGCCTCAAAAGGATTATTTTCCAAAAACATCTGATCCCCCAAAGCGTGCATGACCTCTTCCTTGCTCTGGAAAAAACGGTAAAACATCCCCTTTGCGCCGCCTGCCAGCTCCATAATATCCGTAATGGCAGTTTCCTCATAACCCTTTGATAAAAACAGCTCCTTTGCCGCATCCAAAATCTCTTTCTTCCATTGTTCCGGCTGTTTTTTCACTGGCCTTGCCAATTTCCCTCCGCCTCCTTCAATAGTTGTTGACTTTAAGTCAATAACTATTATACAAAGAATTTACCTCCATGTCAATCACTTCCGCAAATACTCTCTCAAACGCAAAAGAATCCCATGAAAAAAGAACCGAAAAATGCCTCATCAGCATTTTCAGCCCTTTTTATAAATTTATAATAGAATTTTGATAATAAAATCCTGTCTTGGATTCTATGATATAATCCCGCTTCCGCTCCTAAAATGATTCCAAATATTTCTGGAGCATATCCGCAAACTGCCCAATGTGTATCCCATCCACAAAAGAATGATGAGCCTGAACAGATACGGGCATGACAATCTTACCATCCTTCTCATAATACTTCCCCCAGTCAAACAAAGGCGTCGCATTATCCTTTTTTCCGGAATTGGTATGTGAAATATGCGTATAGGTAATCCACGGCATAGGCGAACACTGGAACACATCATTTCCAAGAGGGCCTGTAAAATATTCCTTCTGCTCCCTTGCAATCCTCCCCGCCGTCTCCACATATTCCTGGATACTGCCCCGAAGCGGCACATTGACCACTTTGAACAGCCCCGTATCCTGATTCAGATAAGTAAACGCAGTATCAATATGGTCAAAAAGAACCACCCTCCCGTCCAGGAAACGATACCGGAACGCCTCAATCTCATTCGCACATTTACATACCGCATACACAAACGCAAGCGTAAAAGAAAGATTCTGCGCCTTTACTTTCCGCCGGAAATTTGTAATATCAACCTCAAATGTCACACAGAAAGCAGGCTCCACGCTTCCCCTGAAAACTATACAGTGCATGGCCCTCTCCCAATTTTTCTCGTCTATCACCTGATAAGTATTCATCCCAGCTCCTCCCTTTTGTTTCCCCACACATTTCATTTTCTTTTGGCAAATTTCTCTTTTGCGTATTCATATGCTTCCCGAATATACGGCCTCAAAGCCTCAAAAGTCTCTTCCGATGGGTTCAGCACACACATCCACCCCATCCACGCATAGACCGGATGCGGCAAAAAACAGTCAGCCGCAGAAAAATCATAATCCATTTCCACAACCCCGCCTGCCCCCGGACGTTTTGGCACAGCCCCGAACAGCTTCACAAACGTATCCTTACGGACACCCAGGTTCACCCGGTAAACCCCCGGCCTGTCCAGCTTAGAGCCTTTATCATTATCCCCGTCCTTCTCCTTGACCGTCAATATGTACACGCCCCTTTTCAGCACACGTCCGGGATTATAAAAAATCCCCTTTTCTCCCCAGCTCTCCACAAGGACGCTGCCCTCCAGATTTTCCAGACAATACTTCAATATCTCATCCGGCTTCATATCCCACCCCTATACTTTCCAAATCCTTTTTATAAATCTCCAATTCATAAGTTTTCCCACTGCGCTGGTCTGTCCTCCGCTCCGAATACTGATAAGTCAATCCACAGGATAAGGCCAGTGCCCTTGAAGCAAGATTCCCTGCCCGTGTAGAATAATAAAATTCCTGCCCGTCTAAAGAAATACAGTATTCCATCAATAAACGCAGAATCTGTTTCCCATATCCCCTTCCCACATACTCTGGCCCAAGGGCAATACCAGTCTCATGAAAAATACGCGGCTCTGTTTCCTCCACTCCGGCAAAACCAATGGCCTGCCCGCTGCCCCTCTCATAGACCAGCCACGCATCATGGGTTTCCTGCCACGCGATTGTCCTCTGTATCCTCTCCCTGGCCCCATCCTCATCAGCCGTCACTTTCCATACCATATATTCTGCTGTTTCCGGCCTTGACCAGACATTCCGGTATATCGATCTCCAATCCTCATATTTTGCCTTTCCCAGAATAATATCTTTTGACTCCATCCTGCCTTCATCCCTCATAAACACCCCCATCACAGCCAGACCGCCCAGTCTCCGTAATCAAAAGTCCCGCTCCCATGACGCAGTTTCCCGCTCTCCTTCAATCCCCGGAAAGCATCCCTCATACGGCCGGTAATCTCCGGCTGGATATCCAGGGAATGGTGCGCCGGGAATACCCTTTCCATAGGAAGAAGTGCCATCTTTTCCAGTGAGGAAAGATAAGCTCCCGGATCTGTAGATGGATAATACGCAAACAAGGTATCCTTGTAGATCAGATCCCCTGTAAAAAGGTATCCTCGCTCCGGTTCCCAAAAGCACATATGCCCCGGTGAATGTCCCGGCGTATGAAGCACCTTTATCATCCTCCCGCCAATGTCAATCTCTTCCCCGCCGTGCAGAATCATGGACGGTCTCCCCTGGAACATCTCATAGCTGCCCACATCATAACCTTCCGGCAGTTCACAACGGTCAACTACCATGCCCCTGACCGTTTCCATAGGCAAAGGAAATCCGCCCGACAGCCACCCCAGTTCCTCTTCATGGGCATAGAAATCCGGAAAATATTTATGCCCTCCGATATGGTCCCAATGGATATGCGTGGCAACAGCCGTAACTGGCTGGTCTGTCAGCTTCACCACCTCGTCATAAATATTACAGATCCCAAGCCCCGTATCGATCAGCAGGCTCCGCCCGGAACCATTCAGCAGATAACAATGTGTTTCCTCCCAATGCCGGTATTCGCTGATGATATAAGTATCCTCGTCTATCCTGTCAACCGTAAACCATTTATCCATCTGTTCCCTCCTGAAAATCTTTATCCCTTTCCATCTGCCGCCTTTTCCATTGTATGGTAACAGAGATAATCCCCGCCCCCTGTCTCAATCTTCTCATAGGTTTTTATCCGGTATCCCCGTTTCAAATACATACTTTCCGCCGGAAAAGACGCATCAATATGTACTGCCTGATATTTCCTGAAAACCATATCTTCCAGGAAATCCATCAGCCTGTTTCCATACCCCTTTGCCTGGCATTCCGGTAAGATAAACAGCCTGCAGATTTCATTCCCCCGGATGCTCCCGGTTCCCACAATTTCCCCCTGCACCTCCGCAAAATAAATATCTTCCCTGGCAAGCGCTTCCCTTATCCTCCGCTCGTTATGCAGATCCAGAAAAAACTGTACTGCCCCAGAAGGATAATAATGGGGATAGACGGCCCTTATTGTCTTCTCCACGATCTCCGCAACCTTTACGGGACATTCCGCCCGCTTCAACTCCATACGAAAATCCACATTCCTCATCTGGCTGCCTCTTTCTCTCCAATTTCTATCATTTTAACATATTACCCTTTTCATCCAGCCATCTAAAAAGGCAAGCTGTTTATCTGTATGAAACCAATGCTCCCCATTTTCCATCACAGTAAGAGCCACATGATGACTACTGACAAACATGTCCACTGTCTGACGGGATATAAGGGTATCGTTTCCTGCATATAAGATCTCCGTAGGAATATTCCATGTTATTGGATTATCCCTGACGAAACATAAATATGTCCATGACAGCTTTTCTCCAAAATCAGTAATAATTTCCTCCTTTTCGCACAGTTCCTTCTCCGATACATCCGCCCACCCCATCATATCCAGTATAAGTCTTTCCATATCAAGTACAGGCGATATAAAGAAAGCCTTCTCAATATCACAATTTTGTAATGCGTGCATTGCAAAGTAAGCTCCTATACTATTCGCAATGATATAAATATGGTTATATCTTTCACAGGCTTTATCGTATGCCGCCCGAATCTGATCCTGCACAACCCACGGGACATCATCCTGGTAGTCTATCCCGATCATATCAAAGCCCATACAATTTTTCCTGTACTGTTCAACTTCCATATAACTCCCATTTTTTCCATGAATATATAAAATTACTTTTTCCATAAAATTGCCTCCATATAGCCAAAATCATCCTTTTCTCTGCTTTAATAGTTTCATCCCTAATAGAAAGCTAAACCCACCAAGCAATACAAAGAATAACCATACCGCATTCCAATAAATCGAATCTACATCAAACATCCACAACAAAAGTTTATTCCAAAATTCCAATCCAGACGCAATCGCATATAGATCAAATAGCACATAAGCGCCGCCAAATAGATATATCCATCTCCACCAATAGTTGTTACCCCGGCATTTCGTAAAAGTAAAGATTCCTAAAACGCACAATCCTGCCAATACTCCCATCAGCGTAAAGTAAAACGGCCCTTTACTTCCTAATATGCCCATCCAAAACCCGGCATAAGAATCTCTGTCTATCACTCCCCATATCCTATGCAGATGGAACAGCCCAAAAGCCATGAAGAACCATGGTTCCCATATTAACACTTTTTTCTCCATTCTAGTCTCCACAATGCCCAATCCAAATTCTAAAATCTATACTTCCTCTTTCAACAGAGAATACATTTTCATATCGATCACTTTCCCGTTTTTTACCGCATTATTTCTTAACGTCCCCTCATACTGAAAACCTGCTTTTTCCAGGACACGGCAGGATGCCGTATTATACGCAAATGGCTCTGCATAAATACGGAGAATATCACTTTTCTCAAAAACATATTTGCAGACCTGTTTTACAGCCTCCGTCATGACCCCTTTCCCCCAGTATCCTTCCGCGATATAATATCCCAGCTCGGCTGTCTGCCTGTGGATATTCCCCTGACGGAAAACACCGATGCTCCCCACCACACGTCCATCTGCAGTTATGGCAAAAGCAAATGTTTCATTTTCATCAGCAGACAGCATAGCAGAAATAAAATCCACTCCGTCTTGTTCCGTATAAGGATACGGCAACCCATCTCTAAGATTATCCTGTATTTTTCTATTGGAAAGAGCCGCCGCCAGATCTGCCGCATCTGCCAGGACCCATTTTCTTATTTTACAGATCATTTTCCGCCTCCCTGATTGATTGCCTTTCATAACAAACTCTATTATACAGCATATTCCCATCTAATGGAACGGGCTTTCTAAGAACTCATTAAAAATCCATTGTCATATTTGCATCCACAATATATACATAAGAAAACTCTGACATATATCAATATGCCAGAATTTTCCCTATTTTACCTTCAAGCCATATATTACGAACGCTTCCGTCCATTCATCTGAAACACATCATGCCCTTTGATACTCTTCACCGCCTGCCCCAGACTCCTGGCCCTCCCATGCTGATGATACGGCTGGGAAGCCCTGTGCTTATGAAAAATAACACACTCCCCCTCCCCCGGATACTCCGGATTATGGATATACCAGATATGCCCCGTATTCTTCGACTGGAGCGTCACATCATATTCCTCCGCCAGAATAATGTTAAAATAAGACCTATCCAGCCTCCCGATCTCTTCCGCCCGGAACATCGGCCGCTCCCCCTTTCCCGAACCACGCCGCCAGCGCGTCCTCCACGATACCCGCCACATCCGCAGGCTTCACACTCCCAAAATACCTCTCATACACCTCCGCCGACAGCTTCACGCTCCTTCCGACAGCAGCCTTCTTCACTTTCTCACCATCCAACGCCCCCAGCACAGCCTCTTCCGTCACCTTCCCCGCCATGCCCCTGACGCACTTCGCCGTCTTCATATCCAGCTTAATCTTCCCCGTATCCGCCAGCCCGGACACCACTTCCTGCTCCTTCTCCGACAGATAAGACAAGTCCACCGCCGCCACCAAAGGCAGCGTCCCCTCGTCCAGCCGCCCCTTCAAAGGCTCCCCCAGCTTCTGCACCCGCATATATCTGGCAATATTCCTCCCGGTCATCCCATACTCTTCCCCGATTGCATCCCGGCTCTTCAACCTGTGGACATCATGTCCACAAGTCCCCGCCGTGTCCTGCCCGTTCAGCCTGGCGATCTCTTCCAGAATGTCATTCCGTCTCCCCTGGCTGCTGACCTTCTCATACCGCTCCGCCAGCACCGCCGCCTTCTCGGACGGCAGAAGCTCCGCAAAGCCCCTCTGTATCACATTAGTCTCGATCACATAGACATAGGCTTCCTCTTCCGTCAGATCCGTCTTCACAATGGCCGGAATCTCCGTCAAGCCTGCCAGCCTCCCCGCCACCTGCCGGTTATGCCCCGCAAGCATCTCATACCCGTCCCCCTCCTGCCACACGATCACCGGATTCAGAACCCCATGCTCCCTGATGCTCTCCACCATATCCTCCAGACGCTCCCCCTCATACAGCCGGAACGGATGCCTCCGGAACGGGCGGATACCGTCAATCGGCAACATCCTAATCCCATTCTCCACAGCAGAAACCTCTTCCGCCCCCGCCAGCAGGTCCACAGCGTCATTAAAAATCTTCCTCCTCGCCCCATCAGCCTTCATACGAAACCAACTCCTTTGCAAACTTCCTATAAGCCATCCCCGCGCTCGCCTTCGGGCTGTACTCCGCCACCGGCAGGCTGTAATAAATGCTCTCCCCCACCTTCACCGTACTGGGAATCCTCGTCTCAAACACCCGTATCTGCTCCTGGAAGCTCTCTGTCACTTCCTCCGTCAGAACCCTGCACAGCTTCGTCCTGGACTCGCACATGGTCATCAGGATGCCCGCAATCCCCAGCCCCGGATTGATCCGCTTCCGTATCTTCACCACCGTCCGCAGAAAATCCTGCATCCCCATCATAGCCAGAAGCTGGGGATTCACCGTAATAATCACCTCGTCCGAAGCAGCCAAAGCATTAATCGTCAAAGTCCCAAGGGACGGGCAGGTATCAATCAGAATATAATCATACCTCTCCCGCAGCGGCTCCAGAATCCCGGACAGCATCTTCTCCGCCCCCATTTCCAGCCGCAGCTTTGCATCCACCACCGACAGATAAATAGACGATGGGATGAAGTCCACCCCGTCCTTCGTCCGTATGTACCTCTTCGGGGATGGCATCTTCTCGTCCTCAATCCGCACCATCATCAGATGCCCAATAGTATCCTCCAAAACCCCCGTATCCTCCACGCCGAAACACGTTGTCAAGTTCGCCTGACTGTCAAAATCCACAGCCAGAACCCGCTTCCCCATCTTCCGCAGACAGTACGCCAGATTGAACGTAGTGGTAGTCTTGGCCGTACCCCCTTTTTGCGAACCGATCATATATATCTTTCCCATTCTCAATACCTCACTTTCTTCTCCGCAACCATGCTCAACTGCTGCTCCTCAAACACATCAATATAATCCACTGTCTCCCTCGGAACAATGACCAGCTTCCCTTCCTCACACCGGACCGTCAAAAGCGTCCCCGCCCCGAACCCCAGCTCTTCCAGCCACAGCCCCTTCAACATGATCGTAGGCGTGGGCTTATAATTATGCCCGCTCTGCTCATACACCTTAATCTTCCGAACATCCTTCTTCATCTATATCCCGTCCCTTCCACCGGCCCGCAGACCGGACTATCCATTGCTTCTCCGTCACTGAACTAACCCTGGGATTTTACAGAAACCGCTCCAGGCGCAACAGCCCGTGCCTCTCCCTGTAAAACAGAACTATTTGTTTCCGAACGAAACGATATGCCATCTATAAAAATCAAAAACTCCGCTACACAAAAACTTCAAAACCATCACAACAATATGGGCGCTGTAAGTTCCCCGGCTTTCCGTAAATAAATCTCATTTGTTCCCATGGTACAGAAACACAGGTTTAACCCTCCCATGGCGCCCGGTTCACATTAAACCCGGCCGAAACCTGTCAGCCAGTATTACAACGCCCCCGTTGCAACCCGTCAGCATTTATAAGGACTTCGGACCTTCAAATCCATCACCAGAGGATGGTATGGTTGCTTTAATCGCTATCAGACTTTCATACTGCTGGCCAGCAATATATGTACGGCTCCCGGACGGAAACCAGAAATGCGGTGATTCCGTTTACCCTTTTGAGGGCAAAAAAATAAGGGGACAAGTTAGTGCAACCCCTTGATTTTACTGGGTTCCTCTAACTTGTCCCTATTATAACACGGTCATCTGCGTCTTTGCGTCTGGCTCTTTTATCAACGTATTCCATGCTTATTTATTCAAAATACCCATAAATTCTTCCTTTCTGAATAATATGGCGATTAGCCTTACTCAAAACTTTTCGTTTGAAAGAAAAGGGGGACAAATCAAGTTTACAATCTAATACATAAACAGTAAAGCAATACTTGTGAGATTTTCCTTTAGGCGGTTTCGGTCCTGCATAACAATGAAAGCCATACCCAATTCCTTGTATCGCACCTTGTAATGAAGATATTGATTTCCCTGACGGAATTGCTTTTATAATTTTATCTGTTGCAGGAATATTCCAAATAATCCAATGCGTAAATCCTTTTATCGGATGGCTCAAGTCCTCAAGCGTAATCATCAAAGTAACTGCATTTGTATTTAGATTCCGAATGATAAATTCTGGTGAAATATCTTGCCCTCTGCCTGTATTCTCAATAGGGAATTTTCCACCATCATTTAACCCTACACATTCAAATTCAAGAATATTACTTTCCATATCATTTTCTAACCTTTCTGTTTTTGATTTATTCTTCAGCTTCACTTAGTATCCAATTACTTGATAACGGTTATTTGCAAATCCTTTACTTCTATCAAACTTTCATGTTTACATTTCGGGCAGTAAAGGGGGAAATTCTTCAGTTCTGTATCTTCTTTTATCCTGTTTCGAGTTTTATTTCCACATACGGGACAACGTATCCATTCAAATTTTTCCATTTTCATCCTCCAATGTATCCTATAAAATATCTTGTATAATCCTACTGAAAAAAGCAAACTTGAACTTACCAACAAAACAACACATACGTCTTTTACAAAATACCATATCACCCATATTGGAACACCAGTCATTTCGGGCAAGCAAAGTAAAAGTAGCGGTAATATACCATGTCTTATAATATCAAAAGCGGTCAACGGTTTTGTCCGTTTCTTTTTCTTCCATTTTTTTATTGTTGCTATTGGATATACTGCTGTTGTTAATAACGCAAAATATGCCACATTCAGCAACAAATGCCTTACAATATATGGATTGCCAGATATTTTATATTGCTCTTTACCCAAAATAGCAAATATCACATTTTTGCTTATAATATCTGCTAACTGATTGGTAACCAGATAGTCATTCATATTAATAAGAATGACGATTCCTAATCCGCTTTCTGGTAGCAACAACATATTTGAAATATAATTCTCAACCAATCCAGAATGCCCCAATACAGGCTCTGTATATTCTTCTGTCAAAGTCCATCCCATTCCGTAATAATAGGGCGTATTATCATCTACATATACATTCTCATAAAACATAGTGTTTAAGCTGTCTTGACTGATAATCCCCATTCCCCCGTTTAGATACATCTGCAAATACTTTGCCATATCTGATACGCTGGAACTCAAATAACCTGCTGGAACGGTAGACCACGAATGTTCATCGGGATAGTCTGGCTCCCCTGCAATCGGAAACCCAAAATAATTTCGATACCCTCTGATTAATCCATTTTCTTTACTTTGTTCAAGTGTCGCCGCTGTGTGTTCCATATGTAGCGGCAGAAAAATTTTTTTATTCATATACTCAGAATAACTAACTCCACTGACTGCTTCTATAATCTCACCCAACAAGCCATAATTGATATTTGCATATTGGTGCTGACCGTAACTCTCTGTTATTTTTGCATTGCCAAAACGCTGATATGTGCCTAAGCCGCCTGTCTGGTTCAAAAGCTGTCTTACCGTGATTTTATTTCCATCTGATTCATTTATAAAATAAGCTGAGGGGGCAATATAAGCCGAAATTTTTTCGTCTAAATCAATTTTATCTTCTTCCACAAGCCGCATAATGGCTAACGCAGTAAATGATTTGCTTACAGACCCTATAATAAAAGGTGTATCTATGCTTTTACAATTTCCATAAGTTTCAGCAAGCAGAACTTCTTTTGAATCTACAATGGCAACTGCCATTCCCGGGATATGTAATTCATCCAGTTCCCTCTTTAATTGGTTGTCAATATTATCATATTTTACATTTGTGTTTGCCAAAGCCGTATTATTTCCAAATGTGATGACATAAGCAAATAATATCATTACGCAAATAGCTTTTTTAATTTTTCTTTTCATATTTTTTGCTGATATGCCATTATGCTACCATTTCTCCTCTAATTTTTTCATCCCTTCAATCAAAATATCTATTGACAAATTAAAACTATCTTCTATTGACTGTACATTCCCAAAGGCACGATGATTTTCAAGTAATGCAAATCCCTCTAAAAACCCTCTAAACATTCTAACTAAGTGAGAGCAATTATCTTGCGAAATATTC
>ERZ808049.870-NODE-870-length-10519-cov-2.906914_pt1 | contig 10519 bp, 8 predicted proteins | sample MGYA00380198_ERZ808049 | MGnify/ENA primary metagenome ERZ808049 (study PRJEB31490, sample SAMN06133414) | mouse gut metagenome | isolation source: Z2_2 | host: mice | place: China: Chengdu | collected 2015-05 ...
ACATCCCAGACCCTGCCGCGAAGTGCAAACCGGTATATTTCTTCTTTTATCGGATTTGCGCCGGCGGACAATCCACAGGTCATCGGTATGGTAATCATTCATGATCCTCAGGGTATTTACTATGGAGGGACGATTGCGGCGCCGGTGCTTCGGGATATTTATGATAACGTACTCCCCTATCTGGGGATTGAAAAAGGTTAATCTATGCGGTATACTTAGCTAGTTAAAGTATGCAAAACAAAAGAATGAAGAGGTGGATATATGGCAAATCATGTAGTGATTCCGGTTTTGATATCATTTGTATTAAGTCTGATTATGGGACCCATTGTAATCCCTTTTTTGAGAAAACTGAAGATGGGGCAGACTGAGCGGGAAGAAGGTGTACAGTCGCATCTGAAAAAAGCGGGCACCCCGACTATGGGCGGGGTGATGATCCTGGCAAGTGTGGTAATCACATCATTGTTTTATGTGAAAGATTATCCGAAGATTATCCCTGTGTTGTTTTTGACAGCAGGATTCGGTCTGATTGGATTTCTGGACGATTATCTGAAAGTTGTGATGAAGCGTTCTGACGGACTTTTCCCAATGCAGAAGATGGCATTGCAGATTGTGGTGACTGCGGTTTTTGCATTTTATGTAGTAAAAGTAGCAAAGGTGCCGCTTACAATGCTGATTCCGTTTTCCGGCGGCGCATATCTGGATTTGGGATTTTTTGCGGTCCCGTTGTTATTTATTGCTGTGTTGGGAACGGTCAATGGAACGAATTTTACGGATGGGCTGGACGGTCTGGCTTCTAGTGTGACGGTGCTTGTGGCAACATTTTTCACGGTTGTGGCAGTGGGAACCAAAAGCGGAATCGAGCCGATTACCTGTGCGGTAGTGGGGGCGCTGATGGGTTTCCTTCTGTTTAATGTGTATCCGGCAAGTGTGTTTATGGGAGATACAGGTTCTCTTGCACTGGGGGGATTTGTGGCAGGTACGGCATATCTGATGCAGATGCCGCTGTTTATTATTATCGTAGGTCTGATTTATGTGGTTGAAGTGCTGTCTGTTATGATTCAGGTGACATATTTCAAGAAGACCGGAGGAAAACGGTTTTTTAAGATGGCGCCGATCCATCATCATTTTGAATTGTGCGGATGGTCTGAGACAAGAGTTGTAGCAGTATTTTCTATTATTACTGCGGTTCTTTGCCTGATAGCGTTGATGGGGGTATAGGGAAATGGATATAAAAGGGAAAAATGTACTGGTTTTCGGTTCCGGAATCAGCGGTATAGCTGCAAGCCGGCTTCTGCTGAAAGAAGGCGCAGACGTGGTGCTGTACGACGGCAATGAGAAGCTTAAGCCGGAGAAAATCAGGGAGGAGATTTTAGGTGATGTGTCCGGTGAGGTGACAGGGAATGTTCAGGTTGTTCTGGGAGAATTGCCAAAGGACGTTCTGGATGTAATATGTTTAACTGTGATGAGTCCGGGTGTGCCTACAGATTTGCCGGTCGTGAACCGGATGAAGGAGAAAAAGATTCCAATCTGGGGAGAGATTGAACTGGCATACACGTATGGGAAGGGTGATGTACTTGCTATCACAGGAACCAACGGAAAGACGACCACAACGGCTCTTCTCGGAGAGATTATGAAGGCATATAAGGAGCACGTCTATGTGGTAGGAAATATCGGAAATCCATACACAAGCGTGGCGCTGACACAGCCGGAGGATTCTGTTACGGTAGCAGAAATGAGCAGTTTTCAGTTAGAGACGGTACATACGTTTGCACCGAAGATCAGCGCGGTCCTGAATATCAGTCCCGATCATCTGAACCGTCACCATACGATGGAAGCTTATATTGACGCAAAAAAAAATATCGCAAAGAATCAGACGGCAGAGAATACCTGTGTCCTGAATTATGAGGATGAAGTGACGCGTGGATTCGGAGAAAATCTGACGGCAGAGGTTCTGTATTTCAGCAGTCAGCATAAACTGGAAAGAGGAATTTATCTGGAAGACGGCGACATCATTTATCAAGTGGGAAAGCCTGTAAAGGTCTGTAGCGTGAATGAACTGAAGCTGCTGGGAATACACAATTATGAAAATGTCATGGCGGCAGTTGCTATGGCAGCCGCTTATGGAGTGCCGATGGAGAGTATCCGTAAGTCAATCTGTGCATTTCAAGGAGTGGAACACCGGATTGAATTTGTGGCAGAGAAGAATGGCGTTGCTTATTACAATGATTCTAAGGGAACAAATCCAGATGCAGCAATCAAGGGAATACGGGCAATGAACCGGCCGACTCTTCTGATTGGCGGCGGATATGATAAGGATTCTTCTTATGGAGAATGGATTGACGCATTTGACGGTAAAGTGAAGAAGCTGGTGCTGATTGGCGCAACGAGGGGAAAGATTGCGAAGGAAGCAAGAGAGCACGGCTTTGAGGCGATTGTCTTTGCCGATACATTTGAAGAGGCAGTACAGATCTGTGTGGATCATGCCGAGGCGGGAGATGCAGTCCTTTTATCACCTGCCTGTGCAAGCTGGGGGATGTTCAGCAATTACGAAGAACGCGGAGATAAATTCAAAGAACTTGTAAATCAGTTATAAGGAGTGAATTTAGATTGGAGCGTCCGGCAAAGAAACAGCATTACGATTATACAATGCTGATTGTGGTACTGCTGCTCGTTGGCATCGGTCTGGTGCTTTTGTATAGTACGAGCGCATACAACGGTCAGGTTAAGTTCAATGACCCTTTTTACTATCTGAAGAAGCAGGGCTTTGCAACAGCGCTGGGAATCGCAGGAATGTTTTTGGTGGCGGGCATTGATTATCATAAGTGGGCACCTCTTGCGGGGTTGGGATATCTGACGGCGGTGGTACTGTCCGTTGCCGTAATTTTCGTGGGAGATGAGTATAATGGGTCCAAAAGATGGCTGTCTTTGGGCCCTGTTTCTTTTCAGCCGTCCGAGTTCGCAAAGGTAGCGCTTATTTTATTTCTGGCATGTCTTGTCACGAAAAATACAAAAAAAATGGGAAAGTTCTCCACATTAGTCAAGGTCATGATTCCGGTATTGCCGATTGTGGGACTTGTGGGGGCGAGCAACTTAAGCACGGCAATCATCATCCTGGGAATCGCGGCGGTGCTGGTATTCGTTGCAAGCCCGAAATATTCTCAGTTTATTTGGATGGCAGCGGCGGCAATCGGGTTTATGGCAATCTTTCTGGCATTGGAAAGTTACCGTTTGGAACGGATTGCCATCTGGCGCAATCCGGAAAAATATGAGAAGGGTTATCAGACCTTGCAAGGTTTGTATGCGATTGGTTCCGGCGGGCTTTTTGGAAGAGGCTTAGGAGAGAGCGTGCAGAAGCTGGGGTTTCTTCCCGAAGCCCAGAATGATATGATATTTTCAATCATATGTGAGGAACTGGGGCTGGTAGGCGCAGGGCTGATTGTTATTTTGTTTTTAATATTAATCTGGCGTTTTTTTGTCATTGCCACGAAGGCAAAAGATCTGCTGGGGGCACTGATTGCATCAGGAGCCATGGCGCATATGATGATTCAGGTGATTTTAAACATTGCAGTAGTGACCAACTCCATACCGAATACGGGAATCACGCTGCCCTTCATCAGTTATGGAGGTACATCAGTCCTGTTTCTTTTATTAGAAATGGGGCTTGTGTTAAGTGTATCGAATCTGGTAAAATGAACTACGTGAAGTACGCAGAGGAGGATATCATAGATGGCGCGAAGGAAAAGAAGAAAAAGACGCAGAATCCGATGGAGGGCTGTCCTTGTATTGCTAAGTGTCATAACGGCGCTGATCATTCTTTGTTGTCTTGCCGCAGCTTTATTTGAGACAAAGAAAATCAATGTGACGGGCAATCAGCATACTTCCGCTCAGGAAGTGCGGGAATGGGTGAAGTCGGGCAAATATTCTTCCAACACGCTATATATTTTGTGGAAATATAACAAGGATGATATCAGGCAGCTTCCGACAGTCGAGAAGACAAAAGTAAAATTAAAGTATCCCTGGGAAGTGAACGTACAAGTAACAGAGAAGACGTTCAGCGGCTGTGTGGATATTGACGGAGAGTCACTCTATTTTGATAAAGATGGCATGGTATGTTTCAAGACTGCGGATGTGATTGAAGGGATTCCGCATATTGAAGGAATGGAATTGGATATAGATAAAGTCAAGCTGGGAAAAAAGCTTCCGGTTACGGATGAGAAAGTTTTTGAAGCGATTCATTCCATTACCGGATTGCTGAACAAAGCAGAACTGATACCGGATAAAATCAGTTGTAACGGAAGTGACCTGACGCTGTATTTCGGTGTGGTTAGGGTGCAGATCGGAAACGGCAATTATGCAGGAAAGCTCAATCAGGCGGCTTCGGTTCTGGCAAAACTGCAAGAGCTGTATCCGGGGCAGGCGGGGGTGCTTCATTTGGAAAATTATGTAAATACGGATTCCCATATCCGGTTTGTGCCAGATCCGCCGCCGGCAGAAACGGCAGAGGGAGAAACAACAGAAGATACTGCCGGAGCAACGGAGGAAGGCAACGATTGGGATGAGGTATATGGAGAGGGTACATGGGACCAAACTACAGACACTACGTGGGATGTTTCTGGGGAAGCGGTATGGCAGTGACAAATTAAGCGGATTCAAATAGGTTAATTGTGTGAAAATACTGAATTATAGCAATAATTCAGACAGGTCTGTGCATTTCCTGCACAGACCGTATGAAAGTGCAATGGAGGCGGAATCCAGCCCCTTCACCGTAGGTGAACTTATTATGGGCTGGATTCATGTAACGGTTCAGCCTATAGGCTGAACTGTTACTATTGGTAAGCTTATTAAACAGCTAATGTTCAATAAGGATATATGTAAGTTATAAAAAGAAAAAGGGGGATTTACGAATGAAGAAAAGTAATCCAATTGCATTGCTGCCAATCGGGGTATTTCTGGTGATTTATCTGGGATTGGGAATTCTTTTTGAGTATGTGCTCAAGATTCCGATGGGATTTTACAACATTCCGATTATCATTGCATTTCTGGCGGCAATTCTGGTTGCCTGTCTGCAGAACCGGAGCGTGAAGTTTGATAATAAGCTAGAGCTGATGGCGGAGGGGCTTGCGGATAAAAACATCATTACCATGCTCTTGATTTTCCTGACAGCAGGAACGTTTGTCGGTGTGGTAGGAAGAAGCAGTGCGGAAAGTGTGGCGTATTTCATGCTGGGGCTGATTCCGGCGAGGTTTGCAGCAGCAGTTCTTTTTGTAGTAGCCTGTTTCGTATCTACGGCAATGGGAACGTCTGTCGGAACCATTACGCTGCTGACACCGATTGCGGTTGCCGTTTCTACAGCGTCTGGCTTCAGTACACCGCTTTGTATCGGTTCTGTTATGGGCGGAGCGATGTTTGGCGACAACCTGTCATTTATTTCGGATACAACAATTGCAGCATGTAACGGACAGGGCTGCCCTATGAAAGATAAATTCCGTGAGAATTTTGGGATTGCGCTTCCGGCAGCTTTGGCGACGCTGGTATTGATACTTGTCCTGTCTTTCAATACAGAATTGAATGGGGGCATAACGGAATCTTACAATTTGATTCAGATTATTCCATATGTGCTTGTGCTGATTGGTGGAATTGCAGGAATTAATGTATTTGTCGTACTATTGATTGGGATTGTATCCGGTGCCGTCATCATGCTTGGAACCGGACAGACAGCGCCGACAGATCTTCTGGCAAATATGGGTTCCGGTGCGGCAGGCATGTTTGAGACCTCTATGGTTGCGATTCTTGTAGCGGCAATGTGTGCTCTGATTCGGGAGTATGGTGGATTTGAGGCATTGTTGTCAGTTATCCGTCGTGTGTTTAAGGGAAGGCGCGGCGGACAGCTTGGTATGGGGCTTCTGGTTGGCGCTATGGATATAGCGACAGCCAATAACACGGTTGCAATTGTTATGGCAAATCCGATTGCGAAGGAGATGGCAAAAGAATACGGAATCAGTCCGAGAAAAGCAGCCTCCCTTCTTGATACATTTTCTTGTGTGTCTCAGGGAGTTATTCCTTATGGTGCACAGATGCTGGTTGCGATTTCCGCAGCTTCTGAATTGGGATATGAAGTATCAGCTTTCCAGATTATGCCGAATCTGTTCTATCCGGGGCTTTTGCTTGTGAGTTCGCTGATATTCATTTTCTTTGCACCTCAGAAGACGGAAAACGTTTCTGAATAAATTTTGCGGATGGCAGAGATTCAGGCTATGGCTATAGCGTGAGGCAGAAAGTAAGAGTATAGATTAAATGTGGGATGACTCCCGTTTCTACAGGCGGTGAGCAGGAAAATAAATCCGGAAAGTTTCCATCAGATGGTGGAGGCTTTCCGGATTTTTCGTACAGAACTTATAAAACAGTGTATTAAACAAAAAATTTATTCAGAAATTCTTTAATAAAGGGAAGGGCAGCTCCGATAGTGACCGCGTCGTTACGGCATTTTCCATGGATGATATACGGAAGATCATTATGAAAGGCGGATCGGTCGGCAACATTTTTCTTTATCGTATCAATATCCTGTTCGGTAAAATAAGGAGTGATATGGCCGCCTAGAATAACAGGACTTTCAATTACCAGATGAAGATTATTAATCAGCATCGAAAGATAGTGGAGGTAATGCTCCCATTTCTTCTGACAGGCAACATCGCCCTGTTCTTTTTTATGAAAAAAATCTTCAAGTTCCATCTTGTTTTCTGTCAGAAAACTTCCGGAGCAGTAACACTCGGCACAGCCATGGTTTCCACAGTAGCATTTATTTCCCTCAGGAATAAGAGTCATATGCTCGAAGATACCGGATTTTCCCGTCAATCCGTTTTGAAGTTTTCCATTAATAAGGATGGCGCCGCCAAGGTGCTGGCCAAGTGAAAGATATATGGCATCTGTAATGTCCGGATTTTCCCAGAGCTCACTGTTGGAGGCACATTCTGCATCATGTATAAATTTGCAGGGGACAGAGAAAAAATCTGAAAACAGTCGAATAGATAAGCCGGTACAATCTAAAATTTTTCCATAAGTAATGTATGAGCCGTCGGGAGCAGTAAGTCCTTGTATGGCTAGTCCGATTCCAAGAATCTGCGACTCATTGAAGGAATGTGTTCCGAGAAAACTCTTCACAAGAGCCTGTAGATTCTCAAAGTACATTTGGTTCGGCTGAAAGCCGAGTTCATAACGTTCTTTTGCTTCTTTTTTTCCATATAGATTCAAAGCAACGATATAAATATTTTTTGACAAAATCTCTATGCCGACAGCAATTCGTGCAGTAGGGATGATTTGATAAGCAGTTGCACGGCGTCCGACGGTAGAAGAAAGCTGACCGCATTTCTCTATAAGGCCTTCGTCCTGTAAGGTGATAAGGTGCTGGGAGACCGTAGGAAGGCTGACAGCAAGGGCAGTTGCAATGGCCTGTTTAGAGCAGCCAGGAGTTGAGTAAATAAAGTGGTAAATATCAGACAAATTTTTTTTCTTAATATCAGTAAGGGTGAATGCATCCATAACAGTATCCTTTCAAGTACTATATTATAAAGTCATTTGACAAAACTATTATACGATTTAATCAGAAAAAAAGAAAGCCAATTATTATTGTGGAAATTGCATAAAAAAGGAACACTTTTTTTGTTGAAAATATAATATTGAATAATTTTATAAAATGATTTAATATAATAACACAATATATAAAATGATTTTATAAAATTAATAACAAAAAAGGAGAAGAGAAATGGGAATTATTGAAAAAATGAAACTGGATGGAAAAAAAGGATTTGTAACAGGTGCGGCAAGAGGAATCGGAAAATGTACGGCAAAAGCATTTGCGGAGGCAGGGGCAGATGTAGCAATTGTCGATCTTGATTATGAAGAAGCACAGAAGACAGCAATAGAAATTGCAGATAAGACAGGAAAAAAAGTAATTGCAATTAGGACGGATTGTACAGACAAAGCCCAGGTGGAGGCAATGGTGGAGAAAGTAGTGATAGAGCTTGGAGGGCTTGATTTCTGTCATAACAATGCCGGTATCTGTATCAATGCTCCGGCAGAAGAGATGACATATGAGCAATGGAGTAAAGTCATTAATATTAATTTGAACGGCATCTTCCTTACGGACATTGCGGCAGGGAAATATATGCTGGAAAATGGAGGCGGTTCTATTATTAATACGGCATCCATGTCAGCTCATATTGTGAATGTCCCACAGCCGCAGTGTGCATATAACGCATCGAAGGCGGCGGTAATCCAACTGACCAGATCACTGGCAATTGAATGGGCAAAGCGAGGAGTTCGGGTAAACAGTATTAGCCCGGGATATATCGGAACCGAATTGACGTTGAATTCACCTACACTGATTCCGTTGATTGAGAAATGGAATGAGATGGCGCCCCTTGGAAGGATGGGAAAACCAGAAGAACTGGAATCTATCTGTGTATATCTTGCAGGCGATACAAGTACATTTACAACAGGCTCTGATTTTATTATTGATGGTGCATTTACCTGTTTCTAAGATGAGGAGACGATATGAATAGGAAAAAGATAATTGAAGAAGGCGGGACAGTGCTTGGTATTGAACTTGGATCGACGAGAATCAAGGGAGTCCTTATTGATTTCAGCGGAAATGTCTTGGCAGTAGGTATCCATGATTGGGAAAACTCATTTGTTGATAATATCTGGACATATAGCCTTGAAGAAATACATACCGGTATCAGGCAATGTTACACAGCTTTAAGAGAAAACGTTCAAAAGAAATATGGCATTGTGCTGAAAAAGATCGGCTCTATCGGAATCAGTGCGATGATGCATGGATATATGGCACTGGATAAAAATGGGAATCAGATTGCTCCGTTCCAAACTTGGAGAAATACGAATACCCAGGCGGCGGCGGACTATTTGACGGAACTTTTTGAATTTAATATTCCTCTGCGCTGGAGTGTGGCGCACCTGTATCAGCGGATTTTAGACAAAGAGGAACACGTAGAAAAACTTGGTTTTGTATCTACATTGAGCAGTTATATCCACTGGAAACTTACCGGGCAGAAAGTAATCGGAATCGGAGATGCAGCGGGGATGTTTCCGATTGATTCATCAATCTGTGATTACGACGAAACGATGGTCAGGAAGTTTGATAAGCTTCTGGAATCATATGAATATCCGTGGAATATCAGGGACATTTTCCCAAAGGTACTTGTAGCAGGAGAAACGGCAGGTGTATTGACGGAAGAAGGCGCAGCGTTTCTGGATGAAAGCGGTAATCTGAAGGCTGGAATTGTGCTTTGTCCGCCGGAGGGTGATGCCGGAACAGGTATGACTGCAACAAATTCAGTTGCACCCAGGACTGGCAACGTATCAGCCGGGACTAGTACATTTGCCATGATTGTATTAGAAAGGCAGTTAAGTAAAGTTTATCGGGAAATCGATATGGTTACAACGCCGACGGGATTTCCCTGCGCTATGTCTCATGCCAATAACGGGACTTCGGATCTGAATGCATGGGTCGGATTGTTCTCAGAGTTTTGTGGATTGATGGGAGTACCAGCCGATACAGGGACATTATATGAAAAGCTATACGCACATTCTCTGACGGGGGACAAGGATTGCGGTGGATTGCTTGCATACGGATACTATTCGGGGGAAAATGTCACGATGATAAATGAAGGGCGTCCTGTTTTTCTACGGACACCGGAAAGTAAGTTTTCTCTTGCCAATTTTATGAAGGTGAATCTTTATACTTCTCTGGGAGCAGTGAAAATGGGGCTGGATATTCTTGTGGAAGAAGAAAAGGTGAATGTTGACCGTATTATGGGGCACGGAGGCTTTTTTAAGACAAAAGGCGTCGGGCAGAGGTATCTGGCGGCGGCTTTCCAAGCTCCGGTTACGGTGATGGATACGGCAAGTGAGGGCGGCGCATGGGGAATTGCATTGCTTGCATTGTTCTTGATTGACAAAAAACCGAATGAAAGTTTAGAAAAATATCTTGAAACGAGAATTTTCGGAGAATTATCCGGTGAGACAATAAAGCCGGACGAAAGTGACGTGAAAGGATTTGAAGTATTCATGGAACGATATAAGGCGGGGCTTTCTATTGAAAAAAGTGCAATAGAAGCCATGGACTGGTAAGGAGAAAGATTATGAAAAAATGGGGAAAAAGAATCGGATACGGAATCGGGGATCTTGGATGTAATCTTGTGTTCAGCACAATGGCCTCCTATCTTATGGTTTTTTATACAGATGTGTTCGGTATTACTGCCGTAGCGGCGGGAACAATGATGCTTGTTACCAAATTTATTGATGCCCTGACAGATACCGGTATGGGATTGATTGTGGACAGGACACACACGAAATGGGGACAAGGAAGACCTTACTTTTTTCTTGGTGCAATTCCATTTGCCATCTTTACATTTTTAACATTCTATATTCCGAATCTGGGAGAAGGCGGAAAGCTAATATGGGCGTATGTTACATATTGTCTGTTGTGCACTGCATATACAGT
>ERZ808049.871-NODE-871-length-10513-cov-3.459563_pt1 | contig 10513 bp, 6 predicted proteins | sample MGYA00380198_ERZ808049 | MGnify/ENA primary metagenome ERZ808049 (study PRJEB31490, sample SAMN06133414) | mouse gut metagenome | isolation source: Z2_2 | host: mice | place: China: Chengdu | collected 2015-05 ...
TGGCCACCACATCCGCCAGATCCAGATAGTAATTAATCTTGTCCCTTCGCTCCATAATCCTCTCCCTCTGCTCTCAGCTCAAATGTCTCCGGATCAAATAAAACCCTGCGCAGTTCCACCCTCCACCTGACTTCCTTTACGGGTTCAACATACAGGGAAGAATACCCAAGACTTCTTTCCTCCTCGTGCTGCCCCTTCGTCGTTCCCGCTATAAAAACAGAGACAGGGCCGTCACATCCGCCGATCAGAGTAACGGCGGCAGCCCTTTTTCCAACCCCTTTTGCCTCTTTTGTAAGAACCGGCCCGTCCCCCTGGCAGCAATCCCTCACAGCCAGAGACTCCCCCAAAGGCAGCTCTGACTTTAGAACATATTCCATCACACAGCCATGAGAGGGAATGCGGTAATCTTTCAGACATTTCTTTATATTCTTCACTTCAGCTTCCATACTATATGGCCTGCACCCCAAAATCACAAGCTCCATCTTTTGACCTGTAACAGGGTGGGAAAAGCGCTCTGTCCTCTCCCCACAGCCCACCTCTGTGACAAAAGTATACCCCCAGGGTATCTGCTCCTCCCCTGCTTCCACAGTCAGCCGAAAAGTCAGAGCCGCTCCTGCCGCCGCGTTCTTCAGGACTGGGGCAGACTCTGGGGCTTTAGCCCGAAAGCTGCGCCGAAACACCTGCCACCCGTCCCGCCCATCCAGCCCGTACTCCGCGGCCAACACATCCTCCGGACGATATCCTGCAGCCTTCCGTCTCATATCCTCAGAGGCCCCATCTCCGACGGTCGCCCTTCCGGCACACGTTTCCTGGTCTGACACAGCCCTGCCGCTCACTACCTTACTTGTCCCATCTCCCACATACGCCGGTCGGTCTACAGCCTCTCCGGTATGCGCTTCCTGACCTCCCCCGTCCCTAGCATCCGCCTCCCGGCCTGCCACATCCCTGACATCCGCCTCCCCATCCAGCCCTCTGGGCTGGATACACATACTGCTGCCGCCAGCACTGGCCCACTCTCTCCCATCTATCTCCACCCGAAAATTCGCCTCAAAAGAAAATGGATTCTCCTTCTCTGCCATCCTCTGCTGCGCGGGAGACATCTCCTCCTCCCGTCCCTGCCAAACTCCCCACGCATCCCAGAACTTACCCACTGCTTCCCCCGGCACGCGGCGGCAGATATCCACCACGATCCCCTCCTGACAGACATACACAGCCGGAGCCAGCCACCAAAAACCCCCGCAGCGAAACTTGGCCCCGCATCTCAGGCAAGATCCCGGACCACTCTCCTTCCGCTCCCTGCCGTTATGCCAAAAATTTCTCCCAAAATATACATCCATCCCTTTGCCTCTTTCCTCTCACGGCTTAAGGCTTCTCTGACTCCAGCTTCAGCCCAGCCAAAGCCTGGGCGAATGCGTTGTTCAACGGCTCTTTCGCCTCTCTCTTCTGCTGCTCCATATACCGGTTCACATCCCGCTTCGTGACTCCGGCCCCCTCTTTCTTCCTGCGCTCCACAAAAGAGTTCAGTTTCTCCTTGTACCCGCACCGGCACACAAAGATCTGCCCGTCTCCCTTGCCCCGAAGTTCCATCTTCTTGTGGCAGTTAGGACACCGGGCGTTAGAGGTTCTGGAGATCGTCTCCCGGTATCCGCATTCCCGGTCCTGACACACCAGCATCTCGCTGTTCTTGCCCTTCACAAGAAGCATCCTCTTTTCACACCGGGGACACTTGTGGTTCGTCAGGTTGTCATGGCGAAAACTTCCCTCACCGCCCTTTATCTCCTGGAGCAAATCCATAGAATACCTGCGGATATCCCGCATAAACACATCCCTCTTTAAGCTTCCCCCTGCAATCTTTGACAGCTTCATCTCCCAGTCCGCCGTCATCTCCGGCTTCTTTAGGTCCTCCGGCACCAGTTTAAGAAGCTGCTTTGCCTTGGATGTGAGAAAGATCTCCTTTCCCCTCTTCTCCAGCAAAAATGAGGAGAACAGCTTCTCGATGATATCCGCCCTTGTGGCCACGGTCCCAAGGCCTCCCGTCTCCCCCAGAGTCCTGGCCATGGCCTTGTCGCCGGATTCCATGTAGGCCGCCGGATTCTCCATAGCCGACAAGAGAGCGCTCTCCGTAAAATGGGACGGCGGCTTTGTCTTTCCCTCAATGACAGCGAACACAAGGCCCTTTAACACATCCCCATCCTTCACCTGTGGCAGCCTTTGCGCCCCGCTTTCGCCGCCAAAATCCCTCATACCACTTTTCTCGTCGCCGCTCTCTTCCCAGCCGTTGTCAAAACTTCCGTACACGGCCCCGCCAGCTTCCCCATCGTACACGGCTCTCCAGCCCAGATCTTTCACCACATTTCCTCTGGCCGTAAAGGTCTCCTGTCCAACCGTCACGGTCAGGCTGGTCTGCTCATACTCACAGGGCGGATACAAAACCGCCAAAAACCGCCGTACCACCAGGTCGTAGATCCTCCGCTCATCCACAGTCATGTGGTCCAGCTGCACAAACTGTTCCGTGGGGATGATGGCGTGATGATCCCCTACCTTCTTATCATCCACAAACGCCAGGCTCTTTGGCAGAGGCCGGTTCACCAGCCGCCCTCCAAGGACCCGGTAAGGCCCTACCGAACAGGCCCGCAGCCGCTCCTTCAGGGTGGGGACAATATCCGAGGTCAGATATCTGGAATCCGTTCTGGGGTAGGTCAGAACCTTGTGATTCTCGTAGAGCCTCTGCATAATGTTCAGCGTCTCCTTGGCCGAATAGTCAAACCGTCGGTTGGCCTCCCTCTGCAGTTCTGTCAGGTCATACAAAAGGGGAGCCGCGGTCTTTTCCGGACTTCTCTTTACCTGGATCACCTGCCCGTCCTTCCCCTTCACCTGCCCTAAGATTTCCTGGGCTCTGTCTTTGTCAAAGGTGGCAAAACTTTTCGACTTTTTATCCTGCCACGCCAGAGTGATCCCCTGAACCTTTGCCTGGATCTTGTAGAAAGGCTTTGGCACAAAATCCCGGATCTGCTCCTCCCTCCTGGCGATCATAGCCAGGGTGGGCGTCTGGACCCGGCCGCAGGAAAGCTGGGCATTGTACTTGCAGGTCAGAGCCCTGGTGGCATTGATCCCCACCAGCCAGTCTGCCTCAGCCCGGCACATAGCCGCGTCGTAGAGGGGCTCGTACTCCTTCCCGTCTTTCAGCTTTTCAAAGCCCTCCCGGATAGCCTTGTCTGTCACCGAGGAGATCCACAGCCGTTTTACAGGCTTATCACTGCCTGCCTTCTTGAGAATCAGCCTTGCCACCAGCTCGCCCTCTCTCCCCGCGTCCGTGGCAATGATGACCTGGTGTACATCCTTTCTGTGAAGCTGAGCCTTTACGGCCTGGAACTGCTTTGACGTCTGCTTAATGACCTCCAGCCGGAAATGCTCCGGCATCATGGGCAGATGCTCCATCTTCCACTCCCGGTACTTCTTGTCATAATCCTCCGGGTCCGCCAGAGTCACCAGATGCCCCAGCCCCCAGGTGACAATATAGCGCTCCCCCTCGATCCATCCGCTCCCCTGCTTCGAACACTTCAGGACCCGGGCAATATCCCGGGCAACCGACGGTTTCTCCGCAATCACCAATGCTTTCATCAATCCATACACTCCTTCCAGATCACTCTTGATCCCCGCTACCTGCCCTATCTTCCTCCTCCAAACCGGCAGGACAGTTTTTTGCCCCGAACGGCACCAGCTCCAGCCTTTTAAAAATCGCCCACAAATAGGGCGCCCCAAACACATTCAGCTTCTTAGGTCCTGTCATCTCCCTGGGCCGTTCCAGTACCCTGTTCCACGCAGCCTCAAAGGTGCTTCTGGTAATGGATTTGGTCCTGCGGCTGATAAACAGCTCTCCGCCCTTCATGGTATACGTAAACGGCAGCCCCTTGGCTGTCAGGATCTCCTCATTTTGATGCTGCCTGATTATCTCCCAAACCTGGTCACATGTAAATCCTTTCGAGGTATCGGAACTCATCTGTGTATCCTCCGTTCTTCTTTCGCTTTTTAACTCCCTGGCAAATCCTGCTCCTTCTGTTGACATCCATTCTACCATGATTTTGCCATATAAAAAAGCCCTGATATCTCATTTTGCCCTCTTTCCATGAAACATCAGGGTTCCCTCTTCTCGGACACACTCTATATTCCCGGCTCAAGACCATAGGTAATTGCCCCATAAGCGTCCAGCACGCCCCCTGTGGCCGTCTTTCCCTCCATGCTCTCCACAGGTCTGACGGAATCCAAGATGGCTTTCTTCACTTCCATAAGATCCATATCCAAGCGGCAACTGTAGATCAGAGCCGCCGTCCCTGTGACCATGGGCGCCGCCATGGAGGTTCCCGACATATAGGCATAGCCTCTATCCGGAACAGGGCCCAGGATAGCCATGCCCGGGGCCGCCAGGTCCACGCTGACGCGGCCAAAATTAGAGCTGACATCCAGGGAGCCGTCAAACAGCATACTCCCCACAGTGATGATATTGTCCGCTCCAAAGGAGGCCGGATACATGGGAAGATCGTCAATGCTGTATCCACGGCCCGACGCGTCCCCGTTCCCTGCGGAAACCACAAACAGCATGGGAGAATCCCTCATAAGCCTTTCCAGCTCCTCGTCCCTTGTCATGGTCCCCATACTCAGGTTGCAGATGGAGGCGCCGTTATCCTGAGCGTACCGGATGGCCCTTTTCACAGAGGAGGAGACGCCTTTTCCCTCATAGGTGTCCAGAACCTTTAAGACCATAAGCTTCACATATCGGCTGTCCGCGATCCCGCAGGTCCCCTGGCCGTCCCAGGCCGCGGCGATGGTCCCGCTGCTGTGGGTTCCATGGTCCTCCTCCAGCCCCGAAACAACCTGGTTATCCTCTTTGCAGAAATTCCAGCCGTTTATATCGTCCACATAACCGTTGTGGTCATTGTCAATGCCGTCCCCCGGGATCTCGTCCTCATTGACCCAGATGGAATCCGCAAGCTCCGGATGGCTTATGTCCACACCGGTGTCAATAACAGCCACAATCACCGGGCGTCTCTCCGGGGCCTGTTCATAGAACTTCCATGCTGTCTCCATGCCCGTATCCGCCCCGGCAGAGGCCTGGACCCACCACGCTCCCCCGGCCTTACCCTTCTGGATATGGGAATCAGTAACCGCCTGGAAAGCCGTCTCCCCTTCTGGCTGCCCTCCATGGATGCCTTCCATCCACACGGAGAAATCGCCCCTGTTCTTTAACGCCCACTGATACTCATAGTAGGAGTCGCCGCTGACAAAGGGCAGCCGTCTGCCATCTTTTGAGTGGCTCTCATAGACGCCGATTCCCTGTCCCCCTCCATGGGTCAACGATATGGTCAGAAACATCCACGCCGCGCCAAACAAACATAATCCTCTCTTCATAGGGCCGCTCCTCCTTCTATGGCGCAGGCTCCCTGCTCTCTAAAGGGGCCTGGCGCTGACATCGGAAATCTCTCTTAGCGTCGCGATCTTATCAGGTAGCTGCCTTAAAGGCCTTGCCGCCCACCCACACCATAACGCTCCTTGGGTGGATGACAAAAGTATTGCCGGAAAGGACGCTGCCTGTATTCTTCGTCCTTCCCTCCCATGTATCGGCTGTCAGTTCCCACGCCATGTTCTGTGGCAGCTGAGGCAGAAGCACCGCGACTTCTTCCCAGTAGCTGTTAGAAGCCACATAGATCACCTCCGGCTCCTTCCCTTTCTCCTGGCCTGCGAACATAACGCCCACATACCGCTCGTGGTCCGCAAACTGCCCTCTCCACGGCTTCTCCCCGTGAAAGCTGATGTCCGGAAACCCGCAGGCCCCGTCGCTGACATTTCGTCTCAACACCCTGTGGCTCTTACGGAACTTTATCATATACTGGAAAAAGCGGAACATATTCCGGTTTTTCTCTAACATGGTCCAGTCCAGCCAGGAGGTGATATTGTCCTGGCAGTAGGCATTGTTGTTGCCAAACTGGGTGTTGCAGAACTCGTCCCCGGCCAGAAACATAGGGATCCCCCTGCTGCACATAAGGAGACAGAACGCGTTCCTCATCATCCGCCGCCTTAAGCGGTTAACCCCCTCGTCCGCAGTCTCGCCCTCGGCGCCGCAGTTCCAGCTGCAGTTGTCCCCTGCCCCGTCGGTATTGTTCCAGCCGTTCTTCTCATTGTGTTTCTCATTGTAAGAGTACAAATCGTACAGGGTAAACCCGTCATGGCAGGTGATGAAGTTCACAGACGCGTTCTTTCTGGCGCTGACCTCATAGATGTCTCTGGAACCGGCGATGCGCAGAGCCGCGGCCTGGGCCATGCCCCCGTCGCCTTTAAGGTAGCGGCGCAGATCGTCACGATATCTTCCGTTCCACTCCGCCCACCGGTTCCAGGATGGAAAGGTCCCTACCTGGTAGAGCCCCACCGCGTCCCACGCCTCGGCGATAAGCTTCACATCCCCAAGGATCGGATCAAAAGCCAGGGACTGAAGAAGAGGCGGCTTGTTCATCGGCGTGCCGTCCTCGTTGCGGCCCATGATGGAAGCTAAGTCAAAGCGGAAGCCGTTGACCCGGTAGGTGGTGACCCAGTACCGCAGACAGTTAAGGATCATCTGGTGTACAATGGGGTGGTTGCAGTTTAACGAGTTGCCGCAGCCGCTGAAATTGTAGTAATCTCCTTCCGGGGTCAGGAGATAGTATATATTGTTGTCAAATCCTTTAAAGGAAAAGAAGGGGCCGTTTTTGTCTCCCTCCGCCGTGTGGTTAAACACTACGTCCAGATAGACCTCGATCCCGTGCTGGTTAAACACCTGGATCAGGTTCTTAAGCTCGTTGCCCTCCCGGTTATACTCCGTGCTGGCAGTGTAGCTGGTGTTGGGCGCAAAGAAGCTGACCGTGTTGTAGCCCCAGTAGTTATACAGCTTCTTTCCGTCCACCACCCGGTAATCCTGCATCTCGTCAAACTCGAAAATAGGCATCAGCTCTACCACGTTGACCCCCAGCTCCAGCAAATAGGGCAGCTTTTCCATAAGCCCCTCAAAGGTCCCCGGATGGAGGACGCCGGAGGAGGCATCCTTGGTAAACCCTCTCACATGAAGCTCATAGATAATCAGATCCTCCATAGGCAGCAGAGGCTGCTTGGAAGTCCCCCAGTCAAAGTCGTCCTTTACCACCCTGGCCTTGTACTGGTGGTCAAGGGCCGACAGATCCCCCCACTGGCTCTGCCCTGTCACCGCCTTGGCATAAGGATCTAAAAGATACCGGGTCTTGTCGAAAATAAGGCCCTTTTTCGGGTCGTAGGGGCCGTCTACCCGGTACGCGTACTCAAACTCCTCGATATTTAGCTTAAACACGATCATAGAATATACATTGCCGATCCGGTAATGGTCCGGAAACGGCAGCACCGCAAACGGTTCCTTCTCCTGGCGGTGAAACAACAGCAATTCTATGGATGTGGCGTTATGGGAATACACTGTAAAGTTCACTCCCCCAGGGATGGCCGTGGCTCCGTTGACTTCATAAAAACCGGGCCTCACGTCAAATCCGTCAATATGATCCATGGGTATCAAATGGATGGCGCGGGGAAGGCTTATCTTTTCCACCATGCTGCCCGCGGCCTCTTCCTTTGGGTCTTTCTTATCCGTCACCGCAGTTATACTCCCAGTCTCTGTCTTTTCACGCATACTCGCGTACCTCCTTAAAAAAACTTACTGCATTTATTATATGTCAAATTTATGATTTGCACAAGACAAAAGGGCGTATATTCTGATAATTTGTGGAGATCCAGAATTGCTTTTTGTTATACATCTAAAACAATAATCCGAACAAATGTTCTTCTCTTATTATAGGACATTTGTTCGGATTGTCAAGTATTTTTATCACATTTCTTTTAATTTAAACTGATTCACCAATTCATGGAGCCTTTTTGACTGTCTGGACAGCTGCTCGCTGGTTAGAGCGCTCTCATGGGCAGTGGAAGTATTGCTCCTGACCACTCCTTCTATGAGATCCACACTCTTTACTACCTCCTCAAGAATGAGTTTCTGGTTCTGAGAAGCGCTGCTTATCTTTCGCACAGAGCTGGTAATCTCTTTCGCGCCCTCCACCACGGCAGTCAGGGAACTTGCCGTCTCCCCGGCGATCTGAACCCCATTCTCCACTGCCGCCAAGGACCGTCCGATCAGCTCCGTCGTCTGGTTTACCGAATCCGAACTTTTTACCGCCAGATTGCGGATCTGGTTGGCCACAACCGCAAAGCCTTTTCCTGCCTCCCCTGCCCTGGCTGCCTCTATGGAGGCGTTGAGGGACAGCAGGTTGGTCTCATCGGCAATATCCTCGATAGCCTTGATGATTTTCCCAATGCCCGCGGAAGATTCCTGTATCTCGGACATGGCTTTGATCAGCTTATCCATATCCTGGCTGCCCTGTTCTATGCGCTCGCTGACTTTAGCCGCGTTGAGACTCATCTTCTGGGCGTCGGACGCGTTTTCCGTAATATCCTTGGACAGGTTTTCAATGGAAGCCGCCAGTTCCTCGATAGCGTCGGCCTGCTCTCTCGCGCCCTGGGAAAGCGCCTGGGCGCTGCCGGATACCTGCGCAGAGTCTGAGGCCACCTCATCCGCAGCCGTTTTGATCTGCCGCAGCGTGCTGTTTAAAGCCGCGGTGATCTTCTCAATGGACTGCTGAATCGGAATAAAATCCCCGATATACTTCTGGCGTATCGCCAGATCCATATCATTGGACGCCATCTGGGACAGCTGCCGGGAAATATCGTCCACATAATTAACCATCGTGGCGCTGATATGGTTCAGGGCTTTTGCCATACGCCCCAGCTCATCGTTGGTGTCCACGCCGATATTGATCTTTAGATCTCCCACCTCCAGCTTGGACGCGCCGTCAAGGATCTCCTGCACCGGAGCCAGATGTTTCTTGATGATTTGATATATGATACAAAGCAGGATAATGCCAAACAAGATAACCGCGAACATCAGCTTAGCCACATCTGTCAGCAGGGCCTTGTCAAACTCCTCCCGATTAATGGCTACCCTTAAACTCCATTTGTTGCCGCTGGACAGCTTCATCGGAACCGTTACGGCGATCCCCTTTTTCCCTGTAGCGTAATTGATGGTGTTGCTGTTCATCACGGAAAGGCTGTTTACATTAGGGCCTTCCTTCATGGAATCCAGCTTTTCCACATCTTCCAATATCTGTCCATATCCCGCTTCCTCAGCGGTCTTTCCCACAAGAGAGGCATTGCTGGTATCCAAAAGCACCATCTCATCTTCAGAGAGCGCTACCATGTGGATCGTCTCATAACCGATGCGGGCATACTGCTGGGTCTGCATATCAGCCAGAGCCACATCGCACCCGGCCACCCCCAGAAACTCCCCGTCAGCGTCATATATCGGGGCAATGATACTGATCATCATAATGTCTTTGCCCTTAAGCTGGTACACATAGGGCTCCATAACATATACCTGGCCGGAGGATTTTATCTGCTTATAATACTCTTTGTCAAAATTGTCAAAGGCATCCTCGTGCTTTTCAAACTCTACCTCCGTCCCATCCTCATTAAAATACGCGATGGCTTCATAAGCCATATCCCTCTTATGTACGCTGTAGGGCTCCCCGTTGCCATCCGCAATGGCGTTCTGCTCAAAATAGGCAAACACTGTAGTAAAATTCTCGTCTCCCAGCAGAACCCCCTTTAGCGCGTTGTCAATAGCATCCCTCTGCTCCTCCGGAGGCAGGGCTGATATATTCCGCAGGGAATTGGCAAAGCCAAGAACCTGACCATAGGAATTCTCAATGCCATTGCGGATCAAAAAGACGTTCTCGTAAGCCAGGGTCTGCATCTTATCCTTGGTTACACTCTCCAAAGACGCCATGGAAATAAGTCCTGACACGGAAACGATCAAAAAAAACATGACTGCCACAACGACAATCAATTTAGAAATGATTTTTTTGCTGAGACTTCCCACAGACAGTTTCCCAGAAATTTGCTCTTCTCCAGACATAAAAAAACCTCCTGCTAAATTATAATAATAAAAAGTAAGAGCTTTGTCAAATTTTACAATATTTCCATCTATTTGTCAACTTAAATAGTGAGAAGAGAACTTTCAGCTTTTCGCGTCAAAGATCCCGCGGCGGCCAAAGCCTCGCGCCCCTGACCGCCGCCGGACCATCACAGGTCAGTCATGATACCTCATCGATCTCCGCCACTTCCGTGCCGTCATAAAATAATTCCAGAATCTGTTTGTAGCTCTTTCCGGCCTTTGCCATGGCCTGAGCGCCGTTCTGGCTCATGCCTACCCCATGGCCGTACCCTCCTCCGTAGATGGTGAAGCGGATTTCTGCCCCTTCTTCCTCCTTCTCAATGGCGATAAAGGCGCTGGGCAGGGAATCCCAGCCTGTGAGGACATTGCCATTCTGCTGTCGTATCTCCATGTCCCCGCAGCCCAGCATGGCCCGGATCTGGCCTTCCCCCGCGATCTCCTTGCTGCCGGCGGTCCCTTTCA
>ERZ808049.872-NODE-872-length-10506-cov-3.414709_pt1 | contig 10506 bp, 7 predicted proteins | sample MGYA00380198_ERZ808049 | MGnify/ENA primary metagenome ERZ808049 (study PRJEB31490, sample SAMN06133414) | mouse gut metagenome | isolation source: Z2_2 | host: mice | place: China: Chengdu | collected 2015-05 ...
TGGTTCCTGCGGTGGTATTCCAGCCCCTTTGCCGTTATATCCTCGCCGTCAAACAGGACACCGCCCTGTATTGGCACGTCCAGCCCGCCCAGCAGGGACAGAAGCGTGGTCTTGCCAGACCCGGACGGGCCGAGGATGGCGTACATTTTCCCGGTTTCCAGTGATCCGCTAATGTTCTGTAAAACCGCCTTGCCCTTTTCGTAGGCGTAAGAAACATTTTTCAATTCCAGTGTAGGCATGATTGTCCCTCCTTCAGCTCATTTTTGACAGGATTTCACGAGGTTTCAGCCGCATGACCGTGATAGACGATGCGCTGACGGCTACAATGATAATAGCAAGGCCAATCAGATAGAGTTGAGCGAGGTTGTCCAGCCCAACGGACACCTGGATGCCGTTCTCCGTCGGCAGGGGCTTTTGGATAAGATTATCTGCACCCACATCAACCGCAACGGCAGCAGCTACAGCATCGTTATCATCCTCCGGCCCCGCCTGCATACTCTGCTCCAACAGGTGGTTGCCGATCTGTCCAGCTATGGCGTTGCTGGTGAAGTAGGACAGGCCAAAGGCGAGGACGGCGATCAGCAGCACCTCGATTAGATATTGCCCAATGATGGCCGATTTCCTGATACCCACAGACAGGAACTCGCCGATCTCATGGATACGGGTCTTTGTCCAGAGGGTCAATATCAGGGCCAGAATGATGGCGCTGACAACGATAATCACCACCAGCAGGGTCACGACCAATTCATTCAGCAGAGCTAGCGGAGCAGCGGCGTTTTCGTAGGTTTCATTGTCCACCTCCACGGTAAAGGCTTTCCAGTCAATACCCGGCAGGTCCTTGACTTCGGCTACTACCCGCGCCATGTTCTGCGGGTCGTCTATGGTGACGTGGAGCGCAGAGAAGCCGTAGTTGATCTCCCCGCCGTCAAGCTCTTTCGAGGACTGCAAATCCACAAATACACGGTTCTGGATTTTGTCGTAGGTGGTGACGGTTTCCCCAAACTGCTCCACCGCATGAGGGGTAAACAGTCCGATAATCTGCACCCTGATTTCCGGCCCGGTAAAGCCCTGATCTTCCACGCTGTAACGATGGGTGGTGAGATAGTCCCCAATCTTCAACTCGTTTCTCTCTGCCAAGTCCTGGCTGATGATTGCCACATGGGTATCACCGGCGGAGATATGCCGCCCCTCCGCCAGCGTCAGTGTGCCAGTGGTGAAAAGTTCATCGTCCTCCGTGTTGCAGACGCCCAACGTCTTTGTGTAGCCCTGATACTTCGCATCGGTTGCGATTGTTCCGGGGAACAGGGAAAGCCCGTCAAATGGGAGAAGATTGTCCTGCCTTGCGCTGCAATACTTCACGCCGAAAACGCCTTTGATGGCAGCGATATTTTCCGGGGTAAATTGTACGGTGGAGTACATGAGAAAGCTGCTTGTTGTCTTGCCGGTTTCCTCGTCCACTTCATCTTTGACGGGTTCTTTCACTACATAGGGACTGTTGCTCCAATCCACGAAAACGTCAAATTCTCCGCCCAGGCTCTGACGCAGGTCAAGCTGCGCGGCCTCCGACGCTTTCCAGATGGAAAGGCCCGTCAGGACAAAGGTTGCCATAATCAGCAGGATGGCGAACAGGAGAAGTGTTTTCCCCCATTTTCGAGTGACGTATAAAAACGCCCTTTTGAAAATGCTCATGGTCAATACCTCCATATTGTTGTGCTGTTCTTCTGAACGCACCCGTAGAATAACACCCCAATGTGGAATGGGTATGAAACGTATATGGAATTTGTGCAAAAATGAAAACTCCCCAGCCGGGGAGTTTTTTCACGCTTATAGATGGATAACAAATCGCATCCCAGCCGGGGACTTCATCGGCGCAAATGCATAGAAAATGTTCATGGAGGTTAAGAGCGTATCCACGATATAGAGGCCCAATCCGTTGCCGCCGCTCTCCCTGCTTCGGGAGAAGTCCGGACGGTAGAACGGTTCAAACAGGCGGCGGATTTCATCGTCAGGGATAGGCTTGCACTCGTTTTCGACCACAAGGCTACATCCCTCCATATAGACGGAAACATTTTTCCCGGCCTCCGTATAAGCGACTGCATTTGCGAGGATATTAGACACCGCTTTACTGAACGGGCCGACAGGCAGCACAGCGGAAAACTGCTCCGGCAAGTCAAGAGAGAATGTAATTTGATGTGCCGCCGCAATCAGTTGGTAGGGTTCGCACAGTTCCGCCAGCAGTTCGGACACGTCAACCTGCTTTGGTAGTTCGGCGGTCAAATTCAGCTTGGAGGTTTCCAGAATTTCATGTATCATCCCGGAAAGCTGCTCGACCATTTCCTTGCACTCCGGGAGGTATGTCGCATAGTCCTGATATTTTCCCACACCCAAAATCATATTTTCCAGGGTGGCGTTCAGCGCGGTCACGGGTGTTTTCAGTTCATGGGACGCCGCCCGCAGGAAGTCAACCTTTGATTGTTCCATATTACGCACAGCGTCTTTTTCCCGCTCTAAATGTTCAATGGTAGACAGCAGATTGGAATACAGATCGTTGACATTCTGTGCCAATGTACCGATCTCGTCCTTGGTATGAATAGGGCAGTTCGCCCCGTGATCTAATTTCATCATCTGTTCGGTTGACGCAGAAATCTTCCTGATGGGGTCGGCAATCGCTTTAGAAAACAGGAGGGAGCAGACAACGGAGATCAGCAGGGAACAGCTTAAAGAGATTGGCAGGGCCTTTTCTACTGCCTCGGTTACAAACTGTTCCTGCCTGATGCTGATAACAACATCATCCGGGGTGCTCACCGCAAGCTGCATCCGTGGGGCCAGCAGATAGATCAACCCATGTGTGACAACAACGACAAAGAGCATGATGCTCATGGTATAGAGAAATATCTTCGGAAACAGTTTTAATCGTTTCATGGCCATACCTCGTATTTGTAGCCGATGCCCTTGACTGTCACGATGCAGTCAAGACGCAGTTTTTTCCGCAGATTTTTGATATAGGTGTCCACGGTTCGGTCGATGATTGGATAGTCAGCGCCCCACAGCTCATCCAAAATCTGCGAACGGGTCAGCACCAGCCCTTTATGCTCTACCAGTAGTCGGAGCAAATCAATTTCTTTGGGCATGATGTCGATTTTCCCGGCGCTGTCGCTGGCAGTATAGCCGGAGAAGTCAACTGTCACATCGCCAAAGGTTATCGTTTGGGGTAATGGGGTCTGACCGCTCCGGCGCAGAAGGGCGGTGATCCGTTTTCCTAGCAGCACCATGGAAAAGGGCTTCGTCATATAGTCGTCCGTCTGTTCGTCAAAACTCATGACCTGAGTATATTCGTCCTCGATAGCGGTGAGCATCAGGACAGGCGTTGTGCTGTTCCGCCGTATCTCATGCAGGACAGACAGGCCGCTGATATGGGGCAGCATAATGTCCAGCACAACAAGGTCAATATGATTCTGCCGGAAAAGCTGAAGGGCCTCGCTGCCATCATAGGCCGGAATGAGCGAGTGCCCCGTGGGCTTGAGATATTCGCAGATTGCATCGTTCGTCTTATGATCGTCCTCAACAATCAATAGTGTTGCCATTGGCGCACCTCCTTTGGGGCAGTATAACATGGGAATGTGGAATGTGTGTGAAATAACTTGCCGTTTTTCAATTCTTCAGCAGCAACGATATAGAATGATTGGCTGAGAAATCAAACGAAAACGGGAAAGCATGGGCTGGACACAGGAATATCTTGCCCAGCTTATAGACCGCACTTCACATACCGTGATGTATATGGAAACGCGGGGCCAGCATCCCAGCTTAAACGTCTTTTATCAGGTTGTCACTCTGCTGGATATTTCAGAAGATCGGTTCTTCTTCCCCAATCGGCACAGTAAAGAAAGCGAACGCCGGCAGCGGATAGATATGCTTCTTGATTCGCTGGATGAAAAGGAATTATCAGTCATAGAAGCAACTGCGGAAGGAGCGTGTCCATGCGCTGCTCCGCCATCCGCTCGACGCCTTGCAGATGGTCGGACAGCTTGTCGCTGTTCACCAGCACCATCCACAACTTGGGCTTATGCTCCCGGAGGTAGCCGCGCCGAAGATCACCGTACTTACCATAGAATACATCCTGCTCCGGTTCCTCGTCAAGTATCAGATCGGGGATATAGTAGTCGCATACTCCTTTTTGATCTTCTGTTTTGCTCGATAAAAACCGTCCTACTCCAGTTTTCGCTCATTTCTAAAATTGCTTCTATTTCACGAAAAGAAAGTTTGCCCGTAATTCGATATAAAATAACTTCCCGTTCCAACTTTGGCAAATGATGGATTGCCTGATAAAGCTCTATGTTACTTTATCGTACATGAGCAATATCCCAAAGTCTTGAATCGTTCTTTTCATAAAATTCCTCCTTGTCGTAATCTTATGGGAAGCAGTCCAGAAATAGGGATTAATACGGAAATTAATGCTAAAGAAAAAGATTTCCGCATGACCATTATTGCAGAAAAAATATAAATTGTCAGAGGGTTTGATTGGGGACATAAAGCAGGACAGCGGATTCCTGTGCCGGGGGAGAAAAATGTAAAAGCAGAAGCCATCCTGCTGGCCTTGGCGCATAACATGAAAAAACAAGAAAAAGGGGCTGTCGCGCTGCCGATTTTTCAATCGTTAGTGCGGCAGCCCTCTCTTTGTGCGTTTGCACAATACCAGGTGATCGTTGTTTGTCGCATGGCCTATTGGGTCAGGGGAGAGCATTTGATACAATAGGCCTATATACTTCAAGCGGAGAGCATAAACAACAAAAGAAAGGAAGGAACCTATGAATTGTGAAGCATTGTTTCAGCCCATAACCATCGGCAGCATGACTCTGAAAAACAGGATCATGCTGCCGGGCATGACCACTCGCCTGTGCCTGGATGGAGGTTATGTAAGCGACGGTATGATCGCATACTACAGTCGGATCGCCAGGGGCGGCTGCGGCCTCATTGTGGTGGAGGCCACCTCGGTTCACGCTCCTACGGCTCCGGGCAATTTCCTGAGGATCTGCGGAGATGCGTATATTCCAGGGCTGAGAAAACTGGCGGAGGCTGTTCACCAGGAGGGAGGAAAGATCTCCATACAGCTGTGGCAGGGAGGTTTCTGCGCTACGGCCACAGACCTGTCTCTCCCGGCCATTGTGCCCTGTGACATGGAATTTCGGGGCATGACCTTTAAAGGAGCCTCCAAAGAAACCTTAGAGGAGGTTGCGGCGGCTTTCGGAGAGGCGGCCAGGCGGGCCTGGGAGTCAGGATTTGACTCCGTGGAATTTCACTGCGGACACCAGTATTCCCCGGCCCATTTCCTAAGCGGGTTTAACAAGAGGGAGGACGAATACGGCGGAAGCCTGGAAAACAGGGCCAGATATCCTCTGGAATGTATCCGGGCTATCCGTTCCAATGTGCCAGAAGGGTTTCCCGTGAGCATGCGGGTGGTGGCCCAGGACGATTACATAGAAGGGGGAAACACTCTGGAGGACACCATCTCTTTCATCAACATGGCGGAGAAAGAAGGGGTGGATTTTGTCAATATCTCCAGAGGCAACAAGATGACGGCGGCCTTCCGCTATGAGGTGCCGTCCATGTATACGCCCAAACAGTTCAACCTGGACAATGCGGTCAGGATCAAGGCGGGAGTCCATATCCCCGTAGCCGGAGGCGGCAGGATCGTGGACCCGGAAATGGCAGCTCCTTATGTGGAAGACGGGCGGTTGGACATGATCTTTGTAGGCAGGCCTCAGATCTGTGATCCGGATTTTTGCCATAAGACAAGAGAAGGCCGCCTTCAGGATCTTGTCCGCTGCCTTAGCTGCAATCAAGGGTGTCTGGACAATGTTCAGCAGGCGGGGGGTCCAGACATGTGACCTGTCTGAGAAATCCTTTTGCCGGCCATGAGCTGGAGAGAAAGTTTGATAAGACACAGAGCCCTAAGAATGTGGTTGTCATAGGAGGAGGTATGGGAGGCATGGAAGCCGCCTATATCCTTCATCAGAAAGGCCACCGGGCGATTCTTGTGGAGGAAAAGGACTGTCTGGGCGGTCAGTTTATCTGCGCCGGACAGGCTCCTCACAAGGAAGTGCTGGCCCAGGCAGCCAGGGCGAGAGGAGAGCAGATTCTCAGGTCAGGAGTGGAAGTCAGGCTGGGGGTCAGGGCGGATGCGGCTCTTCTGGAAGAATTAAAGCCGGATGAGGTTGTCATAGCCGCTGGCGCCAGCCCGGTAAAGCTGTCCATTCCGGGAATTAAAGGGGAAAATGTCTACAGCCATGAGCAGGTTCTCATGGGACAGACTGCTCTCTCCGGGGAAGTGGCAGTCATCGGCGGCGGACTGGTAGGAATTGAGTGTGCCCTGTATCTGGCGGACAAGGGCTGCCAGGTGTCTGTTGTGGAGATGAAAGACCGGATTGGAGCGGATATAAGCGGGGGTCAGATGATGGATATTATGATCAATCTTCAGACAGCGGGGATTCGCCAGGTTCCGGGAGCTTTATGCAAGGCAGTAACGGAAGAAGGCGTGGTGGCAGAGACGGCTCAGGGAGAAACCCTGATTCCCGGGAAGTCCGTGGTGACGGCTGTAGGCAGCCGGAGCGTTGATCATACATGGGCAGAAGAGTACTGCCGGAACCAGAAAATCCCCTGTCATATCATCGGGGACGCGAAGGAGGCCAGAAGAGCCCTACAAGCAATAGAAGAAGCGGTGGATACGGCTCTGGCCATCTGATAATAAAGAGAGAGGAGAATTTTGTTGTGGAAAAAATAAGTGTAGTGACCGGGGCATCCGGCGGTATGGGATATTATACGGCAAAGTACGCGGGGGAGAGAAGCACCGTTCTGATCACGGACATCTCCGCTGACCGGGTGGAGAAGACTCTGAAACAGCTTCGGGAAGAGGGAGTGACCTGCGAAGGTATGGTCGCGGACGTTTCGAAGAGAGAAGACGTAAAGGCTCTTGCCGAGAAAGCCAATGAGATGGGGCAGATCATCGCCGTGTACAGCGTGGCGGGACTGTCTCCCTCCAACGGATTTCCCGGAGAGCAGATCATGAGGACCAACGCCTTCAGCGTGGTCTACGTCAATGAGGAGTTTTCCAAATATATGACAGGCGGCTGCTTCCTGAATGTGGCTTCCTCCACCGCCTACATGCTGCCGGAGGAAAAACTGCCTTTACAGGTTTTTGATCTGGCTCTGACAGACATAGAAGGCTTTGAGAAAGCCATGGTGGGGATATCTGCGTCAGGTGTGCGTCTGCGAAGCGACGGTGTAGTGGACCCTACATCTAGCTTCGCAGACGTACACCTGGCGTAGAGAGCGAGTACTATTGCTTAGGAATTAATGCAATGATGTACTAAGCACAGTGTGCGGAGTTGCTTGACCATTCAGTATCTTTCCAAAAAGATTTAGAGCGCTGCCGCTGTTCTCCAAGCATTGAAAATTTCTACCATATCTGCAGAACGCTGGATATATCCGCGGATGACTGTATTTTCCGGGATCAATATGATAGGACCGGTTCTACATATCAGGAGCTTTTAAGGCTGCTCTCGCTCTGTGATGAAAAATCCTTATCCGTCCTGGTAGCTACGGTTTCTGCCCTGACAGGAACAAAGTCCCCTGCCGCCCTTTCCGATATGGAAGGCAAACAGACGTAGTATGACAAAAGAAAATTCAGTTTTGCCGCAGCCGTTCTATGATGCTGACTTTAGTAATTTGCCGGTACAAAAGTGCCGGTATTGCCACGGTCAAAAGTATAAGAAACGGATAGATCACCAGCATGGGCCATATGACAAACCGATAGGTGAAGAACCAGATCCCGCTGGAAATTCCCTTTACAACTACCACAGAAAACAGAACGCCGAGGACAGTCGATGTGATAATCGTTCCCACCGCATAATATAGTCCCTCAAAAGAGAGCATACTCTTTAACTGCCTGCCGGTCATACCAATGCTTTGCAGCATGGCAAACTCCTTTTTGCGGGTGATAACGCTTGTCAGAACGGAGTTGACAAAGTTTGCGATACCGATAATGCCGATGATGATGCTCAGTGCCCCGCCGATTGTGATGATCAGGGATGTCAGGTCATCAAAGGAGCTGACATAGGTTGCTTTTGATTCAAAATCCATACCCGGCTCCACGCTGTCGATATAGCTATTCAAAAACTCCTCCATTTCAGCTTCTGTTCCCTCTTTCACATCAAAGGAGAAATTGACCAGATGGGGGTTATCGCACAGCGGCAGGAACATATCTGTCGGGAGGTAGAACCGGCTTTCACCCGTGTTGCGGGTGGTGGCTGTGTTCTCGTTGGCCCGGACTTTTGCCAGGATGATAAAGTCATAGCTGTCCGTAATGGTGGTGGAAAGTTCCTCTGCTTTCAGATGGTTAATCTGTACCGTATCACCCACACTGATATTGGGGCTGTCTATGACGGTTCCATCATCGTTACACTCTACGCTTAACAGGATATACTTGCCTGATTTCAGCTTTTCCAGGTCTATTGTCCCCTCTATGGCCTCCATGTTATTCAACAGAAAATCATCCGCACCATATAGACTTATATAGGGATTGCCTTTCTGATCCTTGTTATAGCTGAAAAAAGCATTGTGTTCTGTGGAAAACGGTTCTTCCAGCATCCAGGAGGAATAGAGCCTGCCGCCATCCTCAAAGCAGTTATTCTGTTTGACGGCCTCAATAAAACTCCTGGACAGGTCATTTTCACTTTTTTCAACCTGGTACTGGAAATAGTCCGCGTTAGAGATCACAAAATCTGTATCCATAAATTTTGCGATGTACTTGTCAATGTCAAACCCGCCAGACAGAGTGAACACTGTGTTGAACAGCACCAGGCTCAGTGTCATGGACGCAATCACCAATACCGTGCGTTTGCGGTTCCGCCCCAGGTTCGCCAGGGCCATGAAGTGGAGCTTTGCGCCGTGGGTCGATCTCCTGTCTTTTGCCCTGCGTTTTCCAAACGCCGCTGTATCGTTTTCGGTGTAGCGGATAGCCTCGATTGCGGAAACGGTACCGGCGATCTTCGCGGGCCTGCGGACGCTGACAAAGACTGTAAAAAGGGCAAACGCGGTGGAGCCGATAAAAATCAGCGGATTTACTGTCACCTTAATACCGGCGTCCGCAGTATAACTCGTTCCGTTCATCAGGAAGGGAATCAGGGACCGGCCAATCAGGAAGCCTGCCAGCAGACCGATGGGAATACCGGTCAGGGAAAGCCGAAGTGCCTGCCGGCCTATCAGCCGCCTGATCTGCCGTTTTGTTGTGCCCAGCGTTTTTAACTGTCCATAAGACTGAATATCCTGGATAACGGAGAGCTGGAAAATATTATAAATAATCAAATATCCTGTTACGATAATCAATGCAACGCCAACGATGCCGGAAAGCAGCATGGCAGGATTGTCCGTTAATGCGCCGCTCTGATAAGCCGGACTGACGCGGGCAATCACATAATTGCTGTCCTGATTGCTGCCGCCCATCGTATCGCAGGTATAGCCGGTTTCGGAAAGAAGCTGGTGGAGCCGGGCTTCTATATCCCCCCGCCCTTTGAACATCACATAAGCGGATACAACACCGGAATAGTCATTATCCACAGGATAAGTATAAGTTAAAATATCCGAATGGGCCTCCACAAAGGCTTCCGACACAATCAGCCGCCCGATATTGCTCAGGCTGTCTGTTTCCCAAAAGCCGCAGAGGGTAAAATCGGTGGTGTATGTCTTTCCTTTTACTTCATAGGTCAGAGAAACGGTTTCCCCGATCCGCGCCGGTACGCCCAGGGCATCCAGCGTCTTTGTATCTGCGATGATCTCGTTTTCCGCTTCGGGCAGACGTCCTGTTGTGGGCGTGTAACGGGCAAATTCCAAAGCGGTATCATCCATATACCACAGGTCAGACCGCCAGCGCTCCAGGCCCGGATTTTTCAGCCGGTAGGAAATCGCTTTCGCATAGGCAATACGGTCGATCAGGGGACTTCCCGCCACATCCTCATAAACTTCATCGCTGATATAATTTAATACCGCCTGCCCCTCGCCGCCGGCCTTGCGGATGTTCTGGTCGTGAACAGTGTCCATCAGGCCAGATCCAAGGGTAAAGATCGTGGTAAAGAGTATGGTTGTCAGAACGATTGCGATAACCGCAATGATATTCCTGCTTTTGTTTGACTTGAAATAGCGGCCTGACAGCTTTTTAATCGCTGCGCCGTTGTTGTTGCCAAATAAAATGTCATTCATCGTCAGCACCCCCCTACTCAAAAATCCTGCCATCCTCAATGCGGATAATGCGGTCGGCAAGCTGGGCGATCTCGTTGTTATGGGTGATCATCACCAGAGTTTGATGAAATTTGTTGCTGGTGACTTTCAAAAGCCCCAACACATCGCTGCTCGTCCGGCTGTCCAGGTTGCCAGTGGGTTCATCTGCCAAAACAATAGCGGGCTTGGAAACGAGGGCGCGGGCGATGGCGACACGCTGCTGCTGTCCGCCGGACA
>ERZ808049.873-NODE-873-length-10491-cov-3.137315_pt1 | contig 10491 bp, 13 predicted proteins | sample MGYA00380198_ERZ808049 | MGnify/ENA primary metagenome ERZ808049 (study PRJEB31490, sample SAMN06133414) | mouse gut metagenome | isolation source: Z2_2 | host: mice | place: China: Chengdu | collected 2015-05 ...
CCATCATGGGATTCTTCTCCTTCGTGGCACTGTGTAAGAATGCGATGTCTTTTGCAACGATGTTCTGGCTGCATAAAAAGGCAGATTATAAACCGACGTGGAAATGTCCGGGATGGATTGTGGCAACGGTTCTTTCTGTCGGAGCAAATGTAATACTTCTGGTATCTACATTCCTCTGGGCACCATGGAAGAGTTTGCTCAGTGCATTTGTTGTTGTTGCAACAGGATTGCCGGCATATTATTTCTGGGAGAGCAGAAATATGAAAGCGAGGGAAAAATGATGCAGGATACATGTTTTGCATTAAAAGGCGCCGTAGTTTATACGGAGAAAAAAGAAGAGTTTATTTGTTACGATCAGGCATATATCATATGTGAAAATGGAAAATCCAGAGGTGTTTATGAAACACTTCCAAAGCAGTATCAGAACATAAAAGTAATAGACTACGGGAAATGCGTGATCATACCGGGTCTGTGCGATCTGCATCTCCATGCCCCTCAATATGGATTTCGGGGCTTAGGAAGAAATATACGGTCGGATGACTGGGGCACATGGTTCGATATTTATGCATTTCCGGAAGAAAGCCATTATCGGGATTTGGAATATGCACAGCGTGCATACGGACGATTTGTCGATGATTTGGAAAAAACGACTACGACAAGAGCTGTTATTTTTGCAACACTCCACAGGCCTGCAACGGAGCTTTTGATGTCTCTTCTTTATAAAAAGGGATTTGCCGCATATGTGGGCAAAGTAAATATGGACCGGAATTCGATGGATGGACTGATTGAAACCGTGGAGGAAAGTCTTCAGGAGACAGAGCGTTGGATTCAGGATTGTGAAGGTTTATACGGAGCTGTGAAACCGATTATCACGCCGCGATATATTCCCAGCTGTACACATGAGCTGATGGAGGGCCTGGGAATACTTTCTCAAACATATCATGTGCCGGTTCAGTCACACTTGTCAGAGGGGCTCGATGAAATCGAGTGGGTGAAACAGCTTGAGCCGGGGATTACCTGTTATGGAGATGGATACGACAGGTATGGTTTGTTTGGAAAACCGGAACCGGCAGTGATGGCGCATTGTGTATTTCCGGATGAGGCTGAGATGCAGCTTCTGAAGGAGCGGAATGTAACCGTTGCGCATTGTCCGGAATGTAACATGTTCGCGGCAAATATTGCTCCGGTCAGAGAGTATCTTAGAAACGGAGTGAAAGTCGGATTGGGAACTGATATGGGCGGTGTCGGAACGTTGGAAATGCTGCGGGTCGTAAAGCATGCTATTCTGGCATCCAGAATCCGCTGGGCGCTGGATGAAAGGAAGGATCCGAATGAACAGGTAGGCGGCCTGCTATGGTCGGAGGCGTTCTATCTTGCGACAAAAGGAGGCGGCAGTTTCTTTGGCAAGGTGGGAAGTTTTGAACCGGATTATTTATTTGATGCGGTGGTAATGGATGATACTTCCTTACAGGACTTTAATGAACGGAGTACCTGTGAAAGAATTGAACGTATTATTCAGAATGCAGATGACAGGAATATTGTAGCGAAATATATAAATGGAAAGAATGTGTATCGGCAGGGCGAATAGAAATTGAAAATGTGCAGCAATCTCTCCTTTGCAGGAGAGGGGCTGCACGTTTTTCTAATGTATGGAAGGGATGCTTGTAATAACATTTCGGCGAAAGGCTGAACTGTTGCTGCGTGAGCTTAAAGAGTTCTGAAAATTACTGATTTGTATTTATTCAATGCTGTATAGAGAGCCATGCCCAGAAGTCCGCAGGAGATGAGTTCTCCGATTCCAACTGTAACCATCATAAACGAAATCGGCAGCGGAATTTGGTAGCCAAAGTGGAGTATGAACGGTACGATCAGCATATTTGCAATCATCGGCGGAACCGGAGCCAGATATTTGCTTTTATTTCTCAAAGTGTAGGTAAAGACTGCGCCGAGCAGAGTTGCCAGACTTCCAAAGATAATATCCGGGACGATGCAGCCGCCGAGGATGTTACTGATCAGACAACCGGCAAATAGTCCGGGAACTGCGGCCGGAGTGAATACCGGAAGAATTGTCAGCGCTTCAGAAAGACGGATCTGCACTTCGCCATAGCTGAACGGTGCAAAAATTAATGTGATAACAACATAGATGGCAGCAATCATTGCTGCCTGCGCCATGAATTGCACATGGTAGGTTTTTGATACTTTCATTTGATTGTCTCCTTTAGTTTTGTTTTACGTGTGGAAGGTCTCGAACACACGACTCATTTAACGGCGGGAATCGCCGGCAAGCCCTATAGACCTTGGTTTTTGTGGGCTGTGCAACGTGTTGTAGTATAGCATGGAGAAAAGGAAAAATCAAGAAAAGTACCAAAAAAGTACAAAATGGGAAAATTAAAGCACCCCTGTCTGGTGATGGCGGGGGCTTGGTGAACAGGGAGAAGAAAAGGCGTTCCGGAAAATAGGAGCGCCTTTAATTTTGCAATTATTTATTATCCAGATATTTTTTAAAGTAGGAAAGCAGTTCTTCAGAAGGAGTGTTTTGGTATTCTGTAAATAATTCATCTCGCTTTTTTGTTGCGGCATCGGTCCATAAACGAAATTCTTCTTTTGTCATGCTTCCCGATTTTACCCTTGCATTATTTCGTTGATATGCCTTGTTATATTCCTTTAAGATGGGAGAACTTTTCACCTTATTTCTATAATTGGTACTAATAGCTTGCGCTTTACAATCTGAGCAATACTTCTTATGATAGTTTCCATGCAAAATAAAATATTTCCCGCAGAACGGGCATTTTTTTATATACATACCGGTTTCTAGCATGGCGTGAAATTCACATAGAGCAAATTCGCTGGGGGTTTTGCAATGATACAATTGTATCTGAAAGACATTTGATGATTTTATAAGATTTATTGTTTTTTCATTAATCTCATTATCTCTTATAAAGTCACGCATATCAATGTCAAGCATATTTTGTGGAAGTAAAGTGTTGCTACTTTCAATAGCAAGCTCAAACATTTCAGCTATTGCCATTCCGCTTTTGTTTATGCCATCTTTTTGGCGGATTTGCCATAAATAATATCGTTCTAAAGGAGTTAATGTATTTAGATGATCCGAGTAATCTTTATCAAAACAAAACATTACCATCTCGTTCAAAATATTTTGGAAATTTTTTAAATCTAAGTCATTTGAAAAAGGCATTTCTGAACATCTAGTAAAGAGATGCGGTTCTGTAGTGATGCGTAAAGCAGTATGAAAAAAATTTTTGTAGTAGTAATTTTTTTCTATATCATCCATTGTTTTTGCTGAAAGCGGATCATCAAGCTCTTTATCATGGTGTTTTATTTGTTTTTTATATTCTGTATATATTTTTTTGCAGGAATTAAAAAATATAGTTTCAGCTTCTTGTTGTCTTTTTTTTCGCGTTTCCATTAATAAACTATCCCGATAAATTCGATATGCTTTGTATATTTTATTGTAGTTGCTTAAATCACAATTTAAATAAGATAGTACGCCCTCTCCAATGGGATATTCATCGGATATTAGCCCCATTGGTGTTGTTATTCCCATAGTATTATTCGTTTTGTTATGATACATCGAAAATATCGGTAAGTACATTTGAATTTCCTCCATATTTCAAAAATTGAGTTTTATAGAAAACTGATTATATATATCATTCTAACATGTTATATTGCGAGTGTCTATAATAAGTGATAAAATCAAAATACAAAATCAAAAAATATAAAAAATGATTTTATAAACAAAATGGAGGGAAATTTATGAATGAAAGAATCAATGTATCATTAGCAGGAGAAAAAAGACTTTTGGATGCAAATGAGGTTTGTATGTATCTTAGTCTCGGGAGAAACCGAGGCGTAGAGTTTGCAAAATCAATAGGAGCAGAACGAAAAATAGGGAGACGCTGCTTATACGACAAAGTCGTGATTGATCGCTATTTTGATAAGCAAGCAGGAGGGGTGAAATAGCAAATGAAAACTAAACATAACCGAACAAACAATGGAAATCAGTCCGGCAAGACTGAATTTGCGATTGCAAGCCTGCTGCCAGTAGGCAAGGAAAATGCTATATCCACAAAGGATTTAGTTTCGCTTACCGGATGTACATCGGCAAGAGAGCTGCAGCAGTACATTGCAGAAGAAAGAAACAGAGGAGCTGTTATTTGTTCTTCCACATCCGGGGGATATTTTCTTCCGGCAAACCATAAAGAGACAGCAGAGTTTTGTAAATCATTGGAAAATAGAGCAAAGAATACATTTCTTGCTTTGAGGAGTGCAAAGCGCTCATTGGGAGTACCAGAAGGGCAGCAGCTCATTGAAAGCGAGGAATAAATGATGGCAGAAGTTAAATGGATTAAGATAGCAACAGACATTTTTGATGATGAGAAGATATTGTTGATAGAAAGCCTGCCGGATTCCTATGCAATCATAACCGCTTGGTTCAAATTGTTGTGCCTTGCAGGAAAGCAAAATAATGACGGTGTATTTCTTATGAACGATAAGATTGCCTATACAGACAAGATGCTTGCGACTATCTTCAGAATGAAAGAATCAACAGTAAAGCTGGCACTGGATACATTTGAACGATTTGGGATGATTCAGAAAATTGATGGAACCATTACAATACCTAACTGGAACAAGCACCAGACCTTAGATGCTTATGAGAAGAAAAAGGCACGTGATAGGAGATATCAGGAAGAAAGAAGAGCCAGACAAAAGGCACTGATTAAAAAATCGTCTGACAAGTCGTCTGAGGAATCGTCTGACGTCGCTATTTCAGATAAAGAAGATATAGATAATAATATATGTTCGCTGGATCCGGACGGACGTGAGTCCAATTTTGAAAAAATCTATGCTATTTATCCCAAAAAGCGGGGGCGAACAAAAGCGTTTTCAAATTACTGTTCTTGGCTGAAGGGAAAATCGGTCAACGGGAAACGCCGGAAACTTACAAACCGGGAAATGTATTTGGCGGTACACAGCTATGTTGAACAGCAAAGGGCAGCAGGCACGGAACTTGAGTATTACAAAAACTTTGATACGTTGATGGGGAATCAGCTCTTAGATTATGCGGAGGTGGAGCAAAATGGGTAACCTTGCTGAACAGTCGGTTATCGGGTGCCTTTTGATGGACAACAAGATGTTCTGTAAGGTGCAGGGAATTTTGAAGCCGGATATGTTTAAGAATCCTGTCCTCAAAGAGATCTACAAGGAAATTGCGAAGTCTTGTGATATTGGACACGTTGCGAACATTGTTACAGTTTCACAAGCAGTGGTGTGTGATGCATATCCAACAGAGTATATCGGACAAATCCTAAAAGAGTGCATCCAGATACCGTTTACATCCGTGGAGATTATGAGCTATGCAGAGAGTATCGTGAAAGATTATAAAGCCAGTATGCTGAATGAAATCCTATCACATACACAGGTTTCCGCTCCGGTAATTGAGCAGCAGATTGCGGAGCTGATACATAGCCTTGAATCCTTAAAGCGTGGCGAAAAATGTGGAGCGAAAAAAATATCAGAGATTGTAGGAGAGCAGCAGGGGCTGTATTTCAAGGAGCGAGAAGAAGATAAATTATATATAGGGTTCTCGAAGCTGGATGATATCACAGGCGGTTTAGAAGGCGGTGATGTGATTGTAATCGGTGCAAGACCGGGAGTCGGCAAGTCAGCATTTACCTCTCAGATCATCCTGAAAATGGCAAAGGCTGGTAAACGGATTGGATTTTACAATTTGGAGATGTCGGAAAAGCAGGTGTATGAGAGATTACTGAGTAATCAAAGTGGAATACGCTTAAGCCGGATCAGACGTGCGGTGCGATTTCTTGGGGATGAAAAGGAACGGTTTGATAAAGCCAATACTGCACTTGGGGGAATGGATATCCTTGTCAGCAGTGGTACAAAGTCGATATCCGATATTCGCAATGAATGTAGATATCAGGAACTGGATTGTATTGTTATCTGTTCCTGTTCAGTGCATACAACTGAAGGATATATAAAAAGCCTGCTGCCGGTTAATCAAAATATCGGGTGCTAAGGGGTGCAAGGGTGCAATGAACTCCGGGCGAACGCCGAGAAAATTGTAACGAACGGCGAGGAAGTGAAGCAAGAATGAACCAAGAGAAAATTTCAAATGAGCAGCTAGTTGCCAGAATCAGATCAGGAGAGAATGAGGCAGGAAATATGCTTGCCCTCTGGCAGCAGAACACGGGATTCATTAACAAGATGGCTTTGAAGTATTCCGGTTATGCCGAAATGGATGATCTGAACCAAGAGGGCTACATCGGGCTGTGTGAGGCAGTACGGCATTATGAGATTGATTCCGGTGTTCCGTTTATCAATTATGCTGCCTTTTGGATAAAACAGACCATGCAGCGCTATATTGAGAACTGCGGGAGTGTAGTCCGAATCCCGGTTCATGCCCGGCAGGAAATCAGAGACTATAAGCGGGTATTGAATGAATACCGGAAGTATTACGGGAAAGAACCATCAGACAGGGAAATGCGCCATTTTCTTCATGTAAGTGAGGAGAAACTTGACCAGATAAAGAAAGCCGTTCAAATGGGGCAGATACGAAGCCTGAGCGAGCCTATCTCCAATGATGATAGTGACATGAGCTTGTCGGACATGGTGGCATCCGGGGAAGATATGGAAGAGGATTGTATCCGGCGAATGGACTTTCAGAAGATGCGATCTGTCCTATGGGAAGAGGTTGACGAGCTACCAGATCAGCAGGCACAGGTTATCCGGAAACGGTATCTAAACGGCTGCACAATGGAAAAGGTCGGGCACGAGCTGGGTATCGGTACATCGGCGGCCAGAAACCTGCAGGACAAGGCTATGCGTTCTTTGCGGTTTCCCCGCAGAAGCAGGAAGTTTCGGGCATATTATGACGTTTATCTGTCTGCTGCCCCGATTCACCACATTGGAATTAAGAGTTTCAACAGGACTTGGATGAGCGAGGTGGAACGGGATGCCATTGGATGGTAGTGAATGGTTACAGGGTGCGTTGCAATAGTAACGGTGCAGTAAACTTCCAAAACAAACGAACGTGCAACGTGCAGGGGATATGATATCCAGAGATTTCTGAGTCCCTAAAAAGAGACGGTATGGTAACATAAGTAACACCCTAAAAAGGGATGCATACTCAAGTGGTCAAAAAAGATGTAAATAGGTTTAGTATTTCGTAATTTGTCAAAACAGAAGGAGCGTTCAGAATTTGAGACGGTATATTGATATTAGAGATTGTATAGAATTGGGTGCGAAAAAGGTCCCTGCTGCCACGGTTAAGCTAGAAAATGGACCGGAGTATAACGTGCAGTTTGCAAGTCAAAAAACAGGATTTGGAGAGAAGACCTTTTTAGTATGCCCGGTATGTGGCAGCAGGCGTACAAAATTATATGTGTGCAATGATGTACTTGTGTGCAGAGATTGTTATCCGCTACCTGTCTACAGCGGAATCAAGAATGTAACACCGGGAGGATATAAGTATATTGCACACAGGATGCATAGCTTTGCAAAGGCTAACGGTATACAGATCAAGCGCTTTCCGTTTATCTATCTGGAGTATGAGAAACCGAAGTATAAACATTTTGAGAAATGGCATGATGCAATTACAAAGTTGCAGGCATTAGAGAACATGAGGAACCAAGCGGTATTCTTTCGGAAAATATATCCGCTTGAAGTGGTGAACAGTATTTTTGAAGATAAGAATATTTATTTGTATGTTTGTGAATTGTATGATCTGGATACATACTTTTACGATTGGGAAAAGGGATACGAGGAATTTAAAAATCTATTTAGAGCGAGGCGCGAATGAATCCTAATAATTTGATACCGAACACTAGACGAAGCCCGAGCGAACTGAGAGAAATGGGGAGAAAGGGCGGTATTGCCAGCGGAGTGGCCAGAAGAAAGAAAAGGGATAGTATAAAGGCAGCCAAGATGTGGATGCAGATATTTAATGAGCTGGAGCGGAAGGACAAGGCAAAAGCTGAAAAGGTGCTGAAAGCATTGCAGAGGGAATACGGGATAAAAGGATGATGATTCGGCACTTTCGGCAGTCTTAAAAAGGAGACCTACTGCCGTGTATCAAGACATTCTGGACACCCTAAAAGGGACCTGCTGCCAGTGAGAGAATAAAAGAACAGGAGAAATACATAGATGAGATTAAATGTAAAAAGATATCAAGAATTGATGCAGGAGCGGAACATAGAGAAATCAGACATTGAGAGAATGACAGGTATTACAGTGAATACCTTAGACTGGATATTTGAAAATGAATACTTGGAAGTCAGTGCATTGGAACGGCTTTCGGATATATTGAGATGTGACACAAAGGAAATTGCATTGCCGGACCATTATGGAAATGAGAATGTAATTGAATGGGTAAAGGGCGGTAAGACAGCGACATTGAGCCTCACGCAAGGCAGGACAATTACAAAGGTCATGCGACTGGCCAAGAGCAGACCGGAAGAGTGCAAGATCATTGCTGAAAACAAAGACGGCAGCGTTTGTGCGAAAGTACCGGTTGGTTGGATTCGTATTAATCCGCCGAAACAGTTTACAGAAGAACAGAAAAAAGAAATGGCTAACAGACTTAACGGAAATAATTTTGACACCGCTACTACAGGGAATGAAATGGACTGATTTTCAATTTTTATCCATTCAGTGAGGAAATGTTAGGGTAAAGGGGTAAAATTGATTTTTCCCACAAGAGAATCAAGTAATATGGTACATTGAGAATTGAATAGTGTTGGTTTTCTTATACTCAAATTATGTAATACTATACAAAAATCTCCAATGTGGCAGCAGGCAATTGAAATGCCTACGGAGATATGTTACACTTCCACTAGAACAACCGTGTTGCAGGGTGGCTGGCCTCTATTCTACATAGAATGGGGGTGGTGCTGATGGATAAGAAACCTTTTGACTTCAAAGATTTGATGGCATTTGGAATGTTCATTTTAGCATTGCTGACATTCGTATTTGCGTTTATCAGATAATGTTTTAAGGCATAAGAAAACCACCCCGGAACTTTGGCGAGCGATGGAGTGGTATTCTATAACCATATAATCGAGGTCAACCCACCGTGTGGGCGGTTGTTCTCTTTGTGTCTTTAATATAGCATATCTGATAGTGATCTGCAAGTGGCAGCAGTCATTTCGCCTTAGTCGGCTTAGTAGCCTCTAATGGTGCGCCGTCTATATGTGCGAATTTTCCGCAAGAATTGCACCGTATATTTAGAGACTGCCTACCTATATCCAGTGTTTGTACATCTAGGTCAGAACTGTGGCAAAAAGGACATAAGCCAGCATTTCCAGTGGTAGAATAAGAGATTATATTTTGTGTCCAGTCTTTTTTCTTGTTCTTCATCCTACTTATAACTCTAATGTGCTGAAATCAATCTCTAAATCATCGTAGATCCCTGACTTAACAGAATCGGCAAAAGAATAATCCCCGGTATCTTCGGAAACAAAATTGTAAACAAGGATTCTGTTCTTTTCCGGGTCAACAATCCAGTATTCACGGACTCCTGCAGTACGGTATTTAAACAGCTTGGTAAAGTAGTCCATCCGCCTGCTGCCCGGTGATACAATTTCGATAATCCAGTCCGGTGCGCCGGAGCATCCGCGGTCTGTGAGCTTATTTTTGTCACATATTACAGAGATGTCTGGCTCTACATAGTTTCTATCATTTTCATTGAGAAATACAGCAAAAGGGGAAATGTAAGGTTTACATGAACCTTTATTTGCTTTGATATAATTGCTGATTACTGTGAATAGCTCCCCGGCTATTTCTTGATGCCGTCTGGTCGGCGGTGCCATGTAATAGATCTGGCCGTCAATCAACTCCGCACGTTGTCCATCCGGAAGGGCATAGATATCATCAATGGTGTATTGGTTATTCTGCTGTGGTAATGGCATAGTAACACATCCTTTCATAATCTGAGTGTTGACAGTTGCAAGAGGGTTATTCTTCATCGGGGATATATTCCAAGATATCTCCGGGCTGGCAATCTAATAGATTGCATACAGTCGAAATATTATCCCAAGAAACAAGTTCGTTATTGCGAAGTTTTTGAATGGTTGCTTCTCCGAGCAGCTTTTCTTTTCGTAGTCTATAGGTGGAATATCCAGCTTCCTTCAATGCGGACATAATACTAATTTTGTATTGTATTGGCATTTGTATTTTACCTTCTTTCTGTGGTGTTATGAGCATAAAGATACTTTCTCTAGTTTATGTTGAGTATAGCATAAACGTACACATATAACAAGTGTACAAAATAAACAAAATATACACCATAAATATGTGTGTAGTGCCAATGGACATACACTCAAAATCGGTGTACAATATAATCAAGTTAAGAGAACAGCGAAGAGTGAAAACGAAGTGGCGAAAGCGTACCGGAGACACTAACGCAACACCGGGAAGCAGGATAAGGGGATATTGAGATGGTCGTGATACCTTAGATAC
>ERZ808049.876-NODE-876-length-10466-cov-3.227548_pt1 | contig 10466 bp, 10 predicted proteins | sample MGYA00380198_ERZ808049 | MGnify/ENA primary metagenome ERZ808049 (study PRJEB31490, sample SAMN06133414) | mouse gut metagenome | isolation source: Z2_2 | host: mice | place: China: Chengdu | collected 2015-05 ...
GAATACAATTGGAGTTGAGTGTAAAAAAATTGTTAATGGTCCATAAAAAAATTGTGAAAGTGCTGATTTGTTTGACAAACAGGCGGTCAGAAACTATAATGGTAGGGTCAAGGAAATCATTGGCAGACAGGAAAAGGGTGAGACTATGATTCAGATCTTTATGACAGAGGATGATGCGATCCATCAGAAAGATGAAGTTCAAAACGGCTGTTGGATGGCGCTTACAGATCCCACAGCCACAGAGATCCTGGAAATCTCGGAAGCCTACAACATAGACCCGGACCACCTAAGGGCCCCTCTGGATGAGGAGGAGCGCTCCCGTATCGAGGCGGAGGAGAACTATACCCTGATATTGGTGGACATCCCCTCCATTGAGGAGCGCAGCGGCAAAGACTGGTATGTGACCATCCCTCTTGGCATTATCATGACAGAGCAGATGATGATAACGGTCTGCCTGGAGGAGACGCCGATTCTCACGGCGTTTATGGACGGCAGGGTGAAAGAATTTTACACTTACATGAAGAGCCGGTTTATTTTACAGATCCTGTATCGGAACGCTTCCCAGTATCTGCAGTACCTAAGGGTCATTGACAAGAAAAGCGATGTTGTGGAGCAAAAACTGCACAAGGCCCAGAAGAACCGGGAGCTGATGGAGCTTCTGGAGCTGGAGAAGAGTCTTCTGTATTTTTCCACATCCCTCCGCTCCAATGAGGTGGTGCTGGAGAAGCTGATGAAGTATGAGAAGATCAAAAAATATCCGGAGGATGAGGAACTTCTGGAGGACGTTATCATTGAGAACAAGCAGGCCATTGAGATGGCCAATATCTACAGCGGTAATTTAAACGTGACCACAGAGGCTGTGGCGTCAGTGATATCCAATAATCTGAATATCGTCATGAAACTTTTGACTACCATCACTCTGGTCATGGCCATTCCGACTATGGTGGCAAGCTTTTACGGCATGAACGTAAGGGGCATACCCTTTGGGGAGCATCCCTACGGGTTCTGGATCGTGCTGGGCTTTACGGCGGTGGTGTCCATGGTGGTGACACTGATCTTTTCCAAGAAGGATCTGTTTTAGGGGTTTATGAAGAAAGGGTGCAGAAAAAGATGAGATTTTTCCACAAACTGGAGTACAAGTACGGAAAATACGCGATCCACAATCTGATGTATTACATTGTTATCCTGTACGCCATAGGATTGGTGATGAATCTGTTAAATCCCATGGTTTACTGGCAGTTTTTTTCTCTGGATATTGAGAAGATCCTGCACGGACAGATCTGGCGGCTGGTAACGTTTCTGGTGTACCCTCCCACTCTGGCTACCTGGGCTTTTATGGATCTTTTCTTTGGGATCCTGGCCCTGTTTATGTACCACAGCCTGGGGCTGACACTGGAGCGGGTGTGGGGCGCGTTCCGGTTTAACATGTTCTTTTTTATGGGCGTCATCGGGCAGATCCTGGCGGCCTTTGTAGGGTATGTGGTGTTTCATGAGGCGTATTTTATTACCACAGGATTCCTGAATTTTTCCATATTTCTGGCATTTGCCATCTGTTTTCCGGATGTGCAGTTTTTGTTGTTTATGGTGATCCCGGTAAAAGCCAAATGGCTGGCTGTGGCGGAGTCGGCGGTTTATGCCTACAGCTTTTTCAGGGGAAGCGCAAGTACCAGGTGCGAGATCGCCTTGTCCCTTATTAATGTGCTTTTGTTTGTTGCCATGACCCGGAATTATCAGAAGTATTCTCCCAGGGAAATGAAGCGGAAGCATGATTTTAAGACAAAGATAAAGGTGCTGCCAAAGGGAAAGAGTATGCACAAGTGCGTGGTCTGCGGGCGGACCGAGGCAGACGGGACGGATCTGGAGTTTCGGTACTGCTCCAAATGCGCAGGTGGGCTGGAGTATTGCATGGATCATCTGTACACCCATCAGCATGTGACAGGCGATGTGGTTCAGATTCAGGATAAGAAGTAGGGGAAATGGGTAACAGTTCAAGGGTTATCTGAACTGTTACGAAAATGGAATAGCATGGAGGAATGACATGAAAAAGACAAAGATTATTTGCACTATGGGGCCCAATTCGGATAACAGGCAGGTGATGGTTGACCTGGCTTTAAATGGTATGGATATCGCCAGGTTTAATTTTTCTCACGGGGATCATGAGGAGCAGAAGGCGCGGCTGGAGCAGTTAAAGAGCGTCCGGGACGAGTTAGACCTGCCGATCGCGGCTCTTTTAGATACCAAAGGGCCGGAGATACGGACCGGGCTTTTGAAGGACGGGAAGAAGGTTGTGCTGACAGAGGGGCAGGAGTTTATCCTGACCACCAGGAAGGTGGAGGGGGATGAGACCATCGGGCATATTAATTATGCCGGGCTGCCCCAGGATGTGTCGGAGGGCAACCGGATCCTGATTGACGACGGGCTTATTGAGCTGCAGGTGGTGAAGTCGGAGGGCACGGAGATTACCTGCACGGTCATAAACGGTGGGGAACTGGGGCAGAGAAAGGGCGTCAACGTGCCGAATGTGAAGGTAAAGCTTCCGGCTCTGACAGAGAAGGATAAGGAGGATATCTGGTTCGGCATTGAGGAGGGCTTTGATTTTATCGCGGCTTCTTTTGTGCGAAACGCTGACGCCATTATTGAGATTAAGCAGATGCTGGACGTGGCGGGGGCCAATCTCAAGGTCATTGCCAAGATTGAGAACGCGGAGGGCATCGAGAATATTGATTCCATTATCGCGGCGAGCGACGGCATTATGGTGGCCAGAGGCGATATGGGCGTGGAGATTCCGGCAGAGCGGGTTCCCTATATTCAGAAAGAGATCATCCGCAAGTGCAATGAGGCCAGTAAGCCGGTTATCACGGCCACTCAGATGCTGGATTCCATGATCCGCAATCCCCGTCCCACCAGGGCGGAGGTGACGGACGTGGCCAACGCGGTGTACGACGGCACGGACGCTGTGATGCTGTCAGGAGAGACTGCCATGGGCAAGTATCCGGTGGAGGCTCTTAAGATGATGGCCCAGATCGCGGAGGAGACGGAGAAGCATCTGGATTACAGCGCCTACAGGCAGCGCAGTGTGTCGGCGGAGAATCTGCGGAAGATTTCCAATGCCGTGTGCTTTTCGTCTGTGTCAACAGCCCACGATCTGGACGCTAAGGCCATTGTGGCCCCCAGCATCAGCGGATTTACGGCAGGCCTCCTTTCCAAGTATCGTCCGGGGGTGCGCATCATCGGCATGTCCCCAAGCGCTGTTGCGGTTCGTCAGATGCAGATCATGTGGGGCGTTACGCCGTTTATCGCCAAGCGGGCAGAGTCCACGGATATCCTTATCGCGTCGTCGGTTGATCTTTTAAGGCAGAAGGGGATTCTGGAGTCCGGGGACGTGGTGGTGGTCACTGCGGGGGTGGTGAGCCATGAGAGGCGCCATGAGCCTGCTCAGGACACCAATATCATGCGCGTGGTGAATATTTTGTAAAATATATCGGAAAAGTACTGGACAAAGAAGTCTGCTATCGGGTACAATGTGACATCATTGTACCTGTATATGGCAGGCTTTTCGCTTCCGGCCCATCTGCCGGCAGGGGGACGGAATGATATCATAAAATATCCGGGGCAGATTCCGGAGAGAAGAGAGGAAAAAGTTTATGGAAAAGAAACCGTTTGTGACGCTTGAGAAGCTGCAGGAGATTGTGAAGGATTACCCGACTCCGTTTCATCTGTATGATGAGAGGGGGATCCGGGAAAATGCAAGGAAGTTAAGGGAAGCTTTTGCCTGGAATAAGGGTTTTAAGGAGTATTTTGCGGTGAAGGCTACGCCCAATCCGTTTATTTTGAAGATTTTAAAGGAGGAAGGGTGCGGAACCGACTGCTCTTCTCTGACAGAGCTGATGATGTCCGACGCCTGCGGCTTTTGCGGGACGGAGATCATGTTTTCTTCCAATGACACGCCGCCGCAGGAGTTTCAGTTTGCCCATGATCTGGGGGCGATCATCAATCTGGATGATTTTACCCATATCCGGTGCCTGGAGGAGACTATTGGAAAGATTCCGGAGACGATCTGCTGCCGGTACAATCCGGGAGGCGTGTTTAAGATCAGCAATGATATCATGGACAATCCCGGGGATGCCAAGTACGGCATGACCACAGAGCAGATGTTTGAGGCCTTTCGCGCACTGAAGGCAAAGGGGGCTGAGAATTTCGGAATCCACGCGTTTCTGGCCAGCAATACAGTGACCAATGAGTATTATCCTCTGCTGGCAAAAGTGCTGTTTGAGGTAGCGGTAAAGCTTCACCAGGAGACAGGGGCTCGGATCCGGTTTATCAATCTGTCAGGGGGAATCGGGATCCCCTACCGCCCTGACCAGGAGCCAAATGATATTATGGTGATCGGGGAAGGGGTCAGGAAGGTGTATGAGGAGGTTCTGGTTCCCGCCGGTATGGGGGATGTGGCCTTGTTTACGGAGCTGGGACGGTTTATGCTGGCGCCCTACGGCTGTCTGGTGACAAAGGCCATCCACGAGAAGCACACTCACAAGGAGTATGTGGGCGTGGATGCCTGCGCGGTGAACCTGATGCGGCCTGCGGTTTATGGGGCGTACCACCATATTACGGTGGCAGGGAAGGAGGACGAGCCCTGCAACCAGGTGTATGATGTGGTAGGGTCTCTGTGCGAGAACTGTGACAAGTTTGCCATTGACCGAAGGCTGCCAAAGATTGAGAAGGGGGATCTGCTGGTGATCCACGACACGGGAGCTCACGGGTTTTCTATGGGGTATAATTATAATGGAAAGCTGAAGTCCGCGGAGCTGCTTTTGAGGGAGGACGGTTCTGTGGACATGATCCGCAGGGCGGAGACTCCAGGGGATTATTTTGCCACCTTTGATTTTTGTGATGTGATGGGAAAGTACGGGGAGCAGGGCGAAAGAAATCTGTAATGAAAATGAAAGAACGGTTTACGGAATAGGAACGAAAAACTTTCGGGGCAGGGGAGGCGGATGAAGGGAAAGCTTTCTCTGCCCGGCGGCATATAAGGCAAGATGCGCAGGGACGGAGGCGGGATGGCGAAGAGACCAAAAAGGGCAGAAAAATCCCCGTATCCAAGTGATACGGGGGAAAGCTTTTTCTTTAGGATTAGGATTAAAAGGATTAAGGATTTAATATCTGTGCATCTCTTATGGCTATAGTATAGCACAAAGAATCGGAAAATGTTTGTATAATGTTTGAATAGATTATGAAGAAATTCTTAAGTCTGAGGTTTGAAGGAGGAGTAAGAAAATGAAGATCGGAATACTTGGAACCGGGATGATGGCAAACCTGGTGATGGAGACTATCAAAAAGCTGGACTTTTCCTATGTGACAGTGCTGGGAAGAAGGGAGTCTGAGGACAAGGTAAAGGCTCTGTGCCGGGAAAACGGGCTGGATGGGTATTTTCTGGACTATGATCAGATGCTGGACAGTGATGTGGATACGATCTATGTGGCTCTGCCAAATCACCTTCACTATGAGTTTGCGCGCAGGGCGCTGACGCGGGGAAAACATGTGATCATCGAGAAACCGGCAACAGCCAACGCGGAGCAGTTTAAGGATCTGGTCAGGACAGCCCGGATAAAGGGAGTGATGCTGTTTGAGGCCATGAACATCCATTATCTTCCGGCGTACCAGGCATTGAAAGAGCAGCTGTGGCGGATCGGGAATCCGAAGATTGTCAGCTTTAATTACAGTCAATATTCTTCCAGGTATGACGCGTTCCGGGATGGACAGATCCTGCCGGCTTTTGACCCAATGAAGGCCGGGGGAGCCCTGATGGATTTGAATGTCTACAATATCCATGCCATTGTGGGGCTGTTTGGGAAGCCGTGGGAAGTAAAGTATGAGGCCAATATGGAACGGGGGATCGATACCAGCGGTGTTTTGACGCTGGATTACGGCGATTTTAAGGCTGTGGCAATCGGAGCCAAGGACTGTAAGGCGCCGGTGCGGTGTACCATCCAGGGAACCAACGGGTGCTTTGTGGTTCCAAAGCCTATGAGTCAGATGGAAGGATATGAGTTGCAGTTTAACAATGGGGAGACTGTGGGGTACAAGGTTGAGAACCCGGAAAACCGGCTGTATTATGAGTTTGCCGAGTTTCAGAGGATCATCCAGGAGAATGACTGGGAGAAGGAAAAGGAGTTGCTGGGGATCAGCGGGATCGTCAGCGAGATCCTGGAGGAGGCAAGGATACAGAATGGAATATTTACCAGATTTCCGTTGATGCTGCCGGTTGCGTTTTAGGGAGTTAAGGATGGGGCAAAATTGGTGTATTGTTTAGTGAGCATGGGGCGAGGGGTGTCGTGAAGCCAGGGAGGGAAGGGAGGCTGTGTGCCGTTCGGGTTCAGATATGCCAAACATTCCGATGAGCCCTTAAAGCGGGAACCAGTCGGGTATCAGCCCTCCTGTTTTCCTGGTCTCATCTCCATGGCATAAATTCACCCGGACGGCACACAGCCTCCCTTCCCTCACTGGCAAAAACAAAATTCGCTGGTTAAGGTTTGCTCACTCAATTATATATCAATATGACGAAATTTGAGTTCCGATTTATCCGGGTTAAGACTCTTCTTCCTGTTGTTCCTGTGCTTCTGTGGTGATCCCGCCGTGGTCCATCTGATAGCGGGCATAGATCTTGGGTCCATACATGATTCCCATAAGCACGAAAAACAGGATGACCAGGGCCACGCCTCTTTTCCAGCCGTAGGGTTCCCAGCCGGTTTTTTTGCGTTCCTTCTTTTGGGTGGGCTGGTATGGGATCCTGTCCGGCACAGGCGTCAGACAAAGTTTCGCCTCCCCTGTGGTCTCAGAGTGGATCTTTTGGAAGGTATATGTTTTGCCGCACTGCGGGCAGATTTCTATGTTTGGGTTTTTCTTGTCAATCTCCAGTTTTCCCCCGCAGGAGGGGCATCTTAGTTCTGTCATGTTGTGATTCTCCTATTTTATGGCTATGCGTTATTTTTGTGCTTCAGGCAGACTGCATGGGACAGTCCGCATGAGACAGTCTGCCTGCAGCTTTTAAATTTTCCCATATACCCGTTTGTGGAGCTGGATGACCTCCTCCGGCTTCCTCACGGCGTCGTACTCTTTCCCCTCGTAGGAGAAATAGTGGTCCGTAATAACGCGCGGGTTGCGTTCCCCGATGGCCTTTACAATGGACAGACTGGGTTTTTCCGGCGGATTCCTCTGCATGAAGCCTAACTCATCATCTGTGACATAAGCGATCAGAGCGCAGTCGTATCCTCCGTCCTGGCAGAGATATTTTTTAGTGTAGAAGCATGCCACAATATCTTCCAGCCGGAACACGCAGGGGCTTACGGCGGGAAATTTCACGTAGTTGGCTGTGATAAAGCCCATCTGTTTCAGGCTGTTAGTATCTTTGGCCTTGTCCATGGAAAGAAGGACGGTTCCCGGCTGTCTGAACTCCTGCTCAATCCGGCGAAGGTCCTGGTCTGTCAGACCGCATTTCTTGTATGCTTCGGCCCAGCCCCGCTCCTTTTTCTGCTGCATAAACACCCCCAACACAGTCAGCAGAATACCGGGGATGATCATAACCGCCCCAAATCTTACAGCCCCCTGTGTTCCCATGGTGTTCATCAGCACAGCCGCCAGGGCGGCGCCGATGAGAGCCAGCATGATGCCCATAGCCATGATCCCTTTTCCCGCTCCTGACACGCTGTACATGTATTGAAGCACGCTGCCGTTCTTGGTCATCTTCTGTTTCAGCTTGTCATCTGGTTCAAATATCATATATTCCCTCCTGTGATACAAAACTTTGGAATCTGTCTGGAAGCCTGCCTTCCGAATCTCCATAAAAAATATTATATATCAATTAACTTGTTTTTTCCAACAAAATAACATTTTTTTCTATCTTTTTTCCATTGATAAAGTTTGGAAAATTATTATAATAAATGTATTCAAAGCTGATACGGCGGCGATAATATAGTTGGAATACATGTTCAGACGCACAGGATTTATAAAGAGAGGGAAAATTATGAAGTCTATCAGAGTTAGATTTGAACAGGCAAAGGATATCGTTGATTTCGTTAAGACAGCCAGCAGATACAATTATGATATTGATGTGAGATGCGGCAGCGTTGTGGTGGATGCCAAATCTCTTGTGGGCGTTATGGCTGTGGCCAGCAGAAGAGTTGTGGAGGTTGTGGCCCACACGGAGGAGTGTGGGGAACTGCTTGCAAAAGTGGCCTGCTATGCGGCGTAGCGGGGCGCGGCGTCAGGGAGGATGCCGCGGGCTGGTACAGCCGTTTATATGGAAAATGAAAAAGCTTGGAAGCCGGGAGTCTGGGGACAGGTTCCCGGCTTTCTTTGCGCGTTTTCAGGATACCCATGCAATGGCACATTCCAGGGCGATGGCCATATACGTATCCTTTTGGCACATTCCGTAGTCTGTCAGGTCTCTCATGTCCCAGGTATCGCCGTCTAAGCTGTCTGCCCCGTAGAAAAACTGTATGATCGGGATATTCCGGAACCGGGCCACAGCCAGGGACGCGGAACATTCCATCTCAACGGCAATGCAGCCCTGGGCTTTGCGCTCCCGGATAACCGCCGGAGTTTCCCTGTATATGGCGTCCGTGGTCCACACTTTCCCTGTGATATAGGGAATCTTATGGTGTTTCAGACACTGTATGGCGATATCCATGGAGGAAGAGTCCGCATTTATCTCCTCACTGCCCGAAAGGTAATGATAGCTGGTCCCTTCATCTCTGACGGCTGACGACGGAAGGATGATCTTATTGCCCACAAGGGACTGATCCAGGATGCCGCAACACCCGAACTGTATGATCTTTTCGGCGCCGTAAGCGATGATCTCTTCCAGTCCGGCTGCGCAGGCGGGAGCGCCGATCCGGGATAAAAACAGGCCCATCCTGGTATTTTTGTAGGTGATCTCATAGACAGGAAGGGCGCCGTTGGCGCTGTAGAGGCAGGCTATGGGGGCGGCTTCGTGATCTTTGGCGTAATCGCGGATCATGCCTTCGGAAAAGGTGGTAATGCAGATCTTGGGGAACCCCGGAATCTTCTGCGTGGTGTCCCAGGGGTTGATAAACGCGTCCTTCTCAGTGCAGAAACGGTTAAAAACAGTTGCCATGGCAGTCACTCCTCACTAATATTTTTTTGATCTGTCTGACGATGCCGGAGGGTATCCTCTCGTCTATGGGCATCAGCTTGCTGTACATCCGCACGCCCTGGTAGGAAAATACGATCAGGTCAAACACGGCGTCAATGTCCACTTCATAAAATTCCTGCCGGTCGATCCCGTACCGTATCAGCTTTTTCCAGGCGGCAGCAGACAAAAGATACTGCTGATACAGGGCATTGGGCTGATCTGCAATGTCCGGAAGGCTGAAATATTCGTATATGGCCATGCTTAAGGAGGAACGGCTGTCCGGCATCTCGCGGCGGTATATTTCCAGGATGTGGTCTAATATGGCGGCTGCCGGCTGGTTTTGGCTGATCTGCCGGTCAATGTCATCGTCCTGTCTGCCGGTCATATCGTATAGGAGTTCCTGGAAGATCTGGCGGGTGCTTTCGTAATGGCAGTACAGTCCGCCGCGGCTTATGTGTGCCGCCTCACAGATGTCTTTCATGGTCACCTGCTTGAAGCCTTTTTCCGCAAATAGGGAGCCGGCGCATGCTTTGATGTGGTTCCTGGTCTTCTGTCCTCTTTTATTCATGGATGTTCCTGCTTTCCGACATTTGTGTCTGAAAATATTATACGACATAAGTGTCGGAAAGTCAAAGAGTTTTTCAACTATAAGTTCAATGACAGATGGCGTTGTCTCATGTATAATAGTCTTAAAGTATGCCGTTATGGAGTCTTGACATTAGAGGAAGGTGATACTGCCTATGTATTTTCTGATTGACTTTGAAAATGTGCTCAGCGAAGGGATGAAAGGAACCCAATACCTGTTGGAGGAGGATACGGTCATCATCTTTTTCAGCCAGGCATGTGAGCAGATACAGCAGGGCTGTTTCCGGCAGATCGCCCAGTCTTTTTGTCAGCTGGATATCTGTAAGCTGAAAAAGACGGGAAAGAATGCCCTGGATTTCTACATAGCCACAAAGGTTGGGGAGATTTTTGGAGGCGGGTATTCGGGAAAGACGGCCATTGTCAGCAAAGACCAGGGATTTTCGGCGGTGAAGGATTACTGGAGGCTGAAGGTGCAGCCTAAGAGGGAAGTGGTTTTGGGGCCGACCCTGGAGCAGTGTATTGTGTCAGCCAATGAGAATCGGATGCGAACCTCACAGATCAGAGAGGAGCTAAAGCCTGTGAAGCTGGAGACGGAATTTGCCCGGTATCAGGAGCAGAGGCGGATGCGGGAGATTTTGGAAAAGGCCTTTGCGGACACTGGGTATAAGGAGCAGGTGGGAGCCATCCAGCATCTTTTGGAGAAGCAGTCGGGGAAGAAGATCCTGTATCT
>ERZ808049.880-NODE-880-length-10394-cov-3.095183_pt1 | contig 10394 bp, 6 predicted proteins | sample MGYA00380198_ERZ808049 | MGnify/ENA primary metagenome ERZ808049 (study PRJEB31490, sample SAMN06133414) | mouse gut metagenome | isolation source: Z2_2 | host: mice | place: China: Chengdu | collected 2015-05 ...
GCCCATAGAAAAGTTCCTGTCCGTTCTGATACCGCTTCCCCGGATCCAGCTCCATCATCTTTTCTACAATAATAGAAAACCCCGGACCAATGTTTAACCGAAAGCTGCTAAGAGGCCGGATCTCTTCAAAATTCTCTGCCGGTTTGACGCCGGTAAGAAGGTGATACAGCGTAGCTCCCAGACTGTAGACGTCAGACCGCTCATCCACCCCGCTTCCCGCTACGCTGGCAATAAGGCTTTCGGTCTTATCGTCAGAAACCACTGTCTCCTCCAAAACCACTGTGTCCGCCCCCGTCTCCTCCAAAATGGTTCTGGTATGATCCGTCTTTTGTTCCTCCCCGCCCTTAGGGTTCTCCTGTCCGGACCTTCCGCGGGCATTCATCCGTCTTACATAGCTGTTAAAATCCCGATGCTGTTCCGGAGGGGAATACCCCCCGCTGATGCCTGTGGAGGTTCTCCATCCATCATCAAAGGCCAGGGAAATATTGAAATCAATCAGAGAGACATTCCCTTTTGGGGTGAGCATCACATTGGCCGGCTTGATATCGCTGTGGATAATCGCCGGTTTCTGGCTGTGGAGATAACTTAAAGCGTCCGCCAGCTGCACAGCCCATTGATAAACCTTTTTGGGGTCAATCGCTCCCTGCCTTTTTACTACTTTATCCAGAGATTCCCCGGGAACATAGTCCATGACCGTGTAGATCTCATCATCAATCTCCAAAAAATCATAGACCTGAGGCAGATTGGTATGCTTCAGCTTTTTTAGGATATCCGCCTCCCCTCTCCCATCCAGAATCCCTTTTACCTTTTCTCTGACCTGCTTTACCACAACATAGGTCTTAAGGCGCTCATGGTATGCTTTAAAGACAACCCCGCCGCCGCCCCGGCCAAGCTGCTCCAACACAACATATGTATCATTTAAACGGGTTCCCTGTTCCATGTTTGTCCTGTCCTTTTCTTTCCCTTACTACTTCCTATCCAACACAACCCGATACCGGCATCTTCCAATCTCTACCACTTCGCCGCTGGCTATAGATATCTCGCCGTCAATCCTGACATTGTGATGTTTTGTCCCGTTTTTCGAACCCACATCTTTTATATAAAGAATCTGGCCCCTTAAGATTAATTCACAGTGCTTTTTGGACACCGTTTCATCATCAATATTAATATCATTTCCCACACGCCCGATACGGACCACATCCTGGATAGCAGCCATGTAGGAAATATCCGGCTGGTCCAGATTCCACAATGTCACACAATACTGCTTTTTCTCCCATAAAGGCCTGGCGTTGTCAGGCTCCTCCTTCCGAATCAGTATGGTCTCATCCTCCGCCCCGTCTATGTCCGCGGCACTTCCGTTTTCCTCTTTCCCCTCTCCGTCCTTTTCCCTGGCTGTCTTATCCTCCGTCCCCTGGCTCTTCCCTTTTCTCTTGCCCCTAAAGACCAAAACCGCCCACACCGCCGCAGCCATAGCCGCTAATACTCCTACCCCCACATACAGCCATAAATAATCCCCGTTTTTCTCCCCACTGTCCGGCTGTCCTGTCCTTGGGGCGATACTTGGCAAAGTCTCTTCCGCAGGCTTTGTCTCCGGCGTCTCCGGCTCGTCATGACTTTCCGGCATCTCCGCTTCTGTCTCTGTCTCCGGCTCCTTCCCGTCCCCAAAAGGCATCTGTACGGTAGCCGTTAGTTCTATATCCCCCTCCTCCGTACTCAGTTTCAGGCGGATATTCCTGCTGCTTCCGTCCAGCAGGCTTTCATCCGGACGAATCCTGACGCACAGATCCTTCTGGTCCTGCAAAAGCCCGTTGATAATCTCCTCATGAGTGACGGTTCCATCTGCCAGATAATACTCGGAAAAAGACGCCCTGGCAAAGGAAAACATGGTTTCCAACTGGGCAAAGTTATTCCCTTTGGGGAATCCGATGGCGTAAACCGGATAAGCGCCCTTCTCGATTATCCTGCGAACCTCTTCATTGGTATAGCCAATGGCTTTATCATCCGCCCCGTCGGCAAAAATCACGATTCTGGTCAAAACGCCTGTATTCTCCTGTTCCAGACTGGCAATCACATCATAGAGAATATCGCTTAGATACGTATCCTGATTGCTGTATGTAATCCCCTCTATGACCTGATTTAGCGCCTCCTTATCTGTGGTAAACTCACACTGATACGCAAGCTGGTCAGAAATAGTCCCTATCCTTATCTGCTCCCCCTCCATGGCCCCGGCCACAATCCCCTCTAACAGAATCCGGATATCCTCATGATTCTTTTCAGGGATTGACTTGGAATTATCCACCAGAAGAATGGTACGCATAGGCGTTTCCAGAGAATCTAAGTTCCCCACCGCCACATCCTCCCTGGGACATACTTTGGCGCCAATCTGGAACAAAGTCCCCTCTCTCAGTTCTGAAACTCCCTGAAGATAAATGTAAATAAAACCGTCCGAGACCATGGCGCTCACCACCCTGGCCTCCGCCCCATAAGCCTCCACAGCCAGAGCCGCCCAAAGCCATACCGCGGCCACACTCCCTGACCACCACGTCCTTTTCGGTCTTTTCTGCCTTCCTCCCATGAATCTGTTCCTCCTACAACGGTTCAAAGCCTGACGTATCATGGTATTCCTGCTCCACAAAAACAGAGACATAAGTAGTAAACTTCCCGTCGCCTGTGGAGATAACCACCCTTGTGCTGCCCGGCCCATTGGCCTGGATGGTCCCTCCGCTTACGGAACATACCGAAGAGTCCTCAGTCCTGTAGTTTAAATCCCCCGCCCCATATCCCCCTGGCAGGGCGATGAGCTGAACTGTTTTTGACTCTCCTCCGGCCAGATGGACCGCCTGGGTGGAAACCCGGATAAACCCAAACACAAGCTCCTGAAAGTCAAACACCTTATATTCATAAGGCCTGCCTTCCTCTTCCTCCACCACAGTCTCCACTTTCTTTTCACTCCCTCTGGTACAGGCCTCCACCAGAACCAGATCCTCATAATGAAAATGTTTTTTAATCCTGCTGCTTTCCGAATCCCACACCACCCTGGAAATTTTGGCGCCTTTTACAAAGTCCGTCAAAACGCATCCGTCCTCATTAATCGCCCACCGAAGGGGAACCCACATCAAAAGGTCAAGACATGCCGGCTCCTCACCCAGAATATCGATATCCGCCGTACCCACTGCCACCACCCCGCTGGTAACCTTTGCGTTGACTATCCCCCTGGAAAGGCAGCAAATCTCCGCCTTGACGGCAGGTTCCACGGTAATCGTGGCTTTGGCATGGAGATCGCAGGCAGCGTTCTGATTTTCCACAGACCCGGCAAATCCGCAGCCTTCCCGGTAATTGGCCTTAGCCACAAGATTAGACGAGCAGGTCAGCGTCACCTCGCCGTCAAATCCCAGGTTCACAATCAGGGTAAACTCCACTGCCACCGGAGTGGTTCCCAGAGGCACATTGATTTTGCCCAGGGGATACTGTTCTGACGTATGCCTGCTATTTTTGTAGGAAGCCTTAACCTGGTCCTGAAAAGATAAGGTGGCGTCGGCCTTTTTCAGCCCTTTAAAAAACCCGTAGTCAATGTCAGCCGTCACTTTTATGTCAGAGATTTTTACGGAGATGGAAGCCCCGTTTTTAAAGGTCTTATCAAAGGTAACGCTGCCATTGCTTACCTTTGCCCCCACAGGGACCGCGCCCCCATCCGCCCCTGCCTGCCAATTGGCATATAGGACCTCCCCCTTTGGGCCATTCTCCAGGCTTACCCTCACGTCCTCTTCCGCCTCCACAAAAATAGCATCCGCCCCAAACGTGCCGCTTACCTGGATCTCCTGAAACACCTCTTCCATGGCAGCCTGCTCATAGAAGATGGTATCCCCCTCTACGGAACTGACCTTCAGCGCCGCCGCCGGGGCGTCTGTTGATGGAGCTATGTAAATAATATCTCCCTCTTTATAGGAACTGCCGTCTGCCACCACTGCCTGAAAACTATCCTCATCCGGGCGGATCGTCCCGGCCTCCGCCTTCTTCACACCTTCCATGTAAGTCACCTCACATCTCTCCGGAAGTGTCAGATCCGTCCCAAAATCGTAAGCATATCCCAGGATTACCAAAGCATCCTCCCCAGACACCCCGCTGTCCAGGGCCCCTTCCTCCACCGAGGCGATATAAGTCCTGAAAAATTCCACAAGATTTTCCTCTGTCACTTCCATGCCAGGCTCTGACTGATTCAGCTTTTCCAGGCCAATAGCCCGTACCGACGTCTTTATGGCATACTCCCAGTTGACCTGCTCATCCGGAAAAAACTCATATTCCTCGACCAATACGCCCCACTCCCTGCAGGCCTGAACCGCGCCGTAACAGTCCCTGTCCGGCCCCACGTCGGAAAAATAGGCCTCCTTACCCTCAAACATATCATAACCAAACTTATGGCCTAAAAGCCCAATCCACTGCCCCTTAGTCAGCTGCCCGTCTCCTGCGCTCTGACCGCCGGAATCCAAAGCGCCACTCTCCCTGCTCCCGCAGCCTGTAAGCATAATCACCCACATCGCCAGCATCAGCCAGAACCAATGGCTTTTTCTTCTCATAAAGTACCCTCCTCATACACAAACAGCCAGTCACAATACATGTTTCCACTGACTGGCTGCCTGATACTCTTTTAAATAAACTGATCTGCATTGGATTTTACAGACTGCTCCATCGCCTTCACTTCTTCTCCCACGTTAGTCATAAAGATTTTAAAATTATCTACCACGTTGTAATACTCTGTAAATCTGGTCTCCATCCCGTTAATCTTCCCCCGAATCGACTCCGCCGCGTCACTCTGGTATAAATCCGCCGTATCATTGATGATTTTCTGAATATCGTGCAGTTTCTCCAGCAGCTGGTCATTGCTCCACTTTATTTTGTTCTCCCAGTACTCAAAACTGGCCCAATTAATATACTGCGCATCCCTTGCCATGTCCTCTTCCTCCTTTAATTTTGCAGACCGCTTACTCTCTGAATAATCTCATCCTCTTTTGAATCATAGGTATTGGCCGCATTCCTCAAAAAATTGGCGTACTCATTCATAAGCTGCTTCATCTTGTTAAAATCATCCTCAAACCCTCTCAGACGCTCCATAAACGCCCTTGCCCCTGCCCCAGTCCAATCTCTGGATGTAAAATCTTCCATTTCGTTGAAAAACTTTTGATATTCAGCAGCATACTCCCCAGCCTTCTCATCAATCTGCATGGCTCTTCTTTCCAGGTCTTCTGGCGTAACTCTTAAACTTTCCATATGCCTCTCTCCTTTTTATTAGCATTTGCGAAACTCAAAAACTTGGCGAATATTCTGACAACGTAGACCTCCCCAGTCACCTGCAAGAACTCACTTTCCCTAAATCAACATAACCCTGGCTCCATTTTTCAGTCCCAGACTCTCCACAGATACATTCACATCAAAGATATGCCCATCCTCCATATCGCACAGCGCCGCGTCCCTGCCCGGCATATACCCGCCTCCCATGAGTCCGGTAAAAAACTCCCCGATCAGATCCGTGGCCTCCCCCACGGAAAGACTCACAGGAATCACAATATCATACTCTTTCCCTGTCACCGGAATCATAAGCCGGACCATAACCTTATTCATCCTCTTCCTCCTCCATGGCCCTTCGGCTGGAAATCAGATATCTGACCTTCTCGGCAGCTCCTTTCCTGACCACAAACCCACTGGCAGAATCCACATACTTCCCAAGGTCCCCTCTTCTCCCATTAAGCTTAAAGCGGGACTGGTCATTGATTCCGCCGCCGATCCAGAGCCCCTCCCCGCAGCACCACTCCTGGCTGCTGTAGGCAGAAGACGACCTGTAATCATCCATAGCCCAGCAAAACAGCCGGAACTTCCCCTGGCACTTTTCCAGTATGAGCCGCAGTTTATCCGCCCCGTCCTCAGTCAGAAGCCTCCTTACCCCTTCAAGGCCCGCAAAAATAATCACAATGGGATGGAGCTCTGTCTGCCCCCGCTCCCTGCCGCCGGCCCGCTTCCATGCGTTATGCCGCTCTACTGTGGTCCAGAACAGCTTTACCACTGCCTCCTCCGGTTTATCTGTGAGATAATGGTCCTCGTCAAGCCCATCCACATCCACCGCCTTTGCCGGGTCAAACACATACAGTTCCCAGTCCGTCTCCTTCTTTACCAGTTCTGCCATGCCCTCGGCCACCGGATATAAGTCCCTCCGGTCCATGGACAACACCTGCCCCACCCCAAGTCTTCCCATATTCAGGCACACTTGCTCTAAGTCTCTGTAACGCAGGCCCACAGGCACCTGCTCAAAACCAACCTTAAGGCTCCCCAGGCTCTCTCTTACCACGGCCTTTGGCATAGACGGAATCGACACAGCTCTCTCGCCGGCCCCTTCCTCCCTAAGCCTTTGGCAGAAAGCCCTCACCATATCCGTCTCCTGGTCCGGGTCTTCACAGACCGAGACCGTCTGAAACTCATACACGGTCTTATTGTCCCGGACAATCCCTCTTCCCGTAATCTTCGACGGATACACACCCCCTGTATTGCCCAGAATCCCCATATAGTCTGACTTGTCATTTAACTGCAGCACAAACATCTGTGAAAAATTCTGCTGCAATTTATAACGTATCCCCATGGCGGAATTGCAGGTCAAAAGAAAATACACTCCGTATTTGGCGCACTCTCTGGTCATGCTTGGAAGGCTCTCGCTGATCTCCTCACATTGCTCCGAAAAGCTGGGATAATCCTGGATCACCACAAGGATATTCGGCACATCTTTTCCTCCCTGTTTTATGTAAGTCCTGTAATCCCCTCCCACAAAAGCCAGCCGCTTCTTTCTCCTCTTGATCTCCCGGTTCAGAAAATGGAACAGATTTGCAGCCTTTTCCTCTTCCCCGGATACCACAACCCCTCCGGTCTGGGGCGCCTCCTGAAACATGCCCAGGGTCTCCGCGCCAAAATCAAGGATATAGACGTTTAACTGGCTGCTGTCGTGATGCTGATACAGGGAATATAACACGCTGACAAGAAAAGATTCCTTCCCGCTTCCCGCCGTTCCATAACAGATGGCGTGGCCTTTCCTGCTAAATGGAAGCGTCAAAAGCCTCTGACTCTGATGAAAGGGATCATCCAGCTCCCCGATGACAGGATCTAATTCTTCGCCGTCTCCGTGACAGCCATATTTCTTTTCTATCTGCTCTATGGTTATCACAGCCGGAATCTCCGGAAGCCACAGCGGAAGCGCCTGCTTTCCCTCCTCCTTGGCCACCGCGCAGATATGCCGCGCAATCTCTACAATCTGTTTCCGCTCTTCCAGAATGTCTGTCTCCCTCTTTTTTCTCTGGGCCTCCTCCACCACATTACCCTGATGATCAATCATCCGCACCTGGGTATCCGGCTCTGACTCCACAGAATCCTTAGGAATATAGGGAGCTCCGCACCACGCTGACTGCCCCAGCTCAAACAACTCATTGTATCCCACCTGCAGATAGAACCGCCCGGTCTCAATCAGTTCGGCCGCATCCGGCTTTTTCAGCATGTCCATGCTGTCCGCCCGATCCTGGACCTTTAAGCACACCTTAAATCTTGAATTGGCCCATATCTGTTCATTGACCACCCCGCTGGGCTTCTGCGTCGCCAGAATCAGATGAACCCCCAGACTGCGCCCGATGCGGGCCGTGCTGATAAGCTGGCTCATAAACTCCGGCTGCTGGTCCTTAAGCTCCGCAAACTCATCCGACACAATAAACAGGTGAGGCACCGGCTCCTTCACAACCTTGCTCCGATACAGCTTCTGGTACTTATAAATATCCATGGTCCCTTCGTCCGCCAGCTCTCTGGCTTCCTTAAACAATTCCTGCCTTCTTCTCAGTTCACTCTGTATGGAAAGCAGGGACCTGGCAATGGAAGCGCCGTCCAGGTTGGTGATGGTTCCCGCCAGGTGGGGAAGGCGGTACTTTTCATTGTCAAAAGCTCCCACAAGCCCCCCGCCTTTATAATCAATCAAGATGAACGCAATGTCATCCGGGCTGTAATTCACTGCCAGGGATAACACATAGGTAATGATAAATTCTGATTTCCCTGACCCTGTCATGCCGGCGATCAGGCCGTGAGGGCCGTGTTCCCGCTCATGGAGATCCAGGTAAAACAGGCCTCCGTCAGAATTAACACCCACCGGAGTTTTTAGGGACAGCACCGGATTATGTTCTCTCCATCTGCTGGCAATGTTCAGGTGTTCATAGTTTCCCACCTGAAACATTTCAAGAAACGTCACCATACCCGGAAGGGCGAACTTCCCTCCATGGAGATCCAGCCGGTACTCCCCGATATCCATAGCCCGTTCACAGGCTTCCCTGGCTGACACCAGATCCGGCACAAAAGCTTCCTGGCTTCCATCCTCCTTCCCGTCAAAAAGCACAGCCTGGCCGCTTCCCGCCTGGATCATGCAGGTACACTCCCGGGGAAGGTTTTTAAACTGATCGTATACCGCCAGATAGCTGAACCCCTTCACTGTGTCGTCCTTCCATAATTCCGTCAGAAACGCGCACCCGTCAGAAAGCCCTTTGTTTACGGAAATAACTACATAATGAGGACAGGCATCCCCTTTCTCCCCCCGCCGTTTTTCTATAACCCGGGTGAACTGGACAGAAAGGTTGCGCGCCTCCTCCGGGCTCACTGCCAGAAACCTTTTTTGAAACTCATTGTCCCAGATATGTGGAAGAAACCGCACATATCCAAACTCCCCAAGCCTGTTTTCATCGCATAGGAAGATCAGTTTTACCTCGTCATAGCTGTGATATGCCGCAAGCTGTATCAGTATGTGGTGCAGCATCCCATAAACCAGCTCCCTCTCCCCCACAATACCGGACACCCTGTGTTCCAGCAGAGAGTAGGTTATGGGCACGCCTGATAAAACCTGTTTTTCTTCCTGAAAACGCCGCAGCTGCCAGCACATCACGTCATCCTCCATGGAGAACCGCTGTTCCGGAAACTGAATCTTAGCGTCAAGGGGAAGATTCCCCGTTCCGACCCGTATAGTGAGAAAATGTCTCTTCCCTATAGCTCTGCTCCAAAGCGCATTATCAAAAAATTCCCGTTTTCTCATCCAGACAGTGACAAGCGGGAAAGATTCATGGAGAATCTCCCTCTGGACAGCGCAAATATTAGCCATCTCTCCCCGAACACTTTTCAGATAGAGAAGATAGGTTTCCCTTCTCATCTCCTCTTTTTCTCTCTTCTTCCTGCGGTCCCTGCTTTTCATCATAAACGGAAACACGATCATACCGCAGAGCATAGACACGGACATGATCATAGAAGGCAGGGCAGTCATCAGGCTGCCTCCATTGGTATTGACATGGACAGCCGCTATGATCCCTGTGGAAAAGGATGCCGCGCCCATGATAAGGGACGGCCCCATAGCCAGAACCATTGGCGTTTCGTCCATCTGCACCGGGCCGGGCGGTCCCTGGATTTTCAAAGAAGCAGGGACAATGCCGCGGCTCAATCTGGGAGAGCGATAATAGATCCGATTGACAGACACCTCCGGCGCCTCATAGGGCATTGGCTCCTTCTGTTGGTATTCGGACAACCGATCCGTATGCATCTCTACCTTTCCGTCAGGGTTATTGATAGCCAGAAAATGATCGCCAAGAACCAGCTTCACTCCCATGATGTAGATCATATCTCCCGCTCTCAAAATAGAGGTTCCCTGGATACGCCTTGTATTTACATAAATGCCATTTTTGCTGTTATTATCCATAATCCTCCAGGAACCGCCGGACAATTCCAGTATCCCATGGATGTTGGACACATAGGGATTATGGATCACGATCTGATTGTCCATATTCGTACCAATATGAAGCTTAGAATTCTCGGAAACATTGTACTTCTTAAAGATGCAGCGGTCTTTTGTGTAGGTTTCCGTAAAAATATATCCCCGTTTTCCCGGCCAAAGCTGTGCCATATACATCTGTCCTGCCAGAAGTTTCAGCTCTTTTGCCGGCTCCTGGCTCCCCGCCTCAAAAAGCTGCTGCCCCTTCCTGGCTTTGATCTTCCACTCTCCATGCTCTGCCTCAATGACAAGAAGCCTTCTTTTTGGATCCGTGAGCTCCCTTGATCCATCCTCAATCCAGTAACATCCCCGGATTTTTTCCGGAAGCAGTTCCCCATACATGTTATCTTCACATATTAACGTGACCAGCATTTTCCCTATCCTACGTATACTTTTAATCTTATTTTTCAAAAATAATATTTATAGTATATATCTGCTTGTATTTAAAGTCAATAGTCTGTTGTTTATTTCAAATAATACTTATAGTATTTATTTCAATGTACTCTCGGAATCTCTCCTGCACCTGCCTTTGTGGATGATTTTCCGTCATATGCACATAAATTTAATCAACGTA
>ERZ808049.882-NODE-882-length-10372-cov-5.917047_pt1 | contig 10372 bp, 9 predicted proteins | sample MGYA00380198_ERZ808049 | MGnify/ENA primary metagenome ERZ808049 (study PRJEB31490, sample SAMN06133414) | mouse gut metagenome | isolation source: Z2_2 | host: mice | place: China: Chengdu | collected 2015-05 ...
TCTGGAAACATTTGAGCGGTTCGGGATGATCGCCCGCATTGATGGGGCTGTCACAATCCCTAAATGGGGCAAGCACCAGAGCCTTGACCAACTGGAGAATCGTCAGGAGTACATGAGGGAATATATGCGGGATTACCGCCAAAAACAGAAAGGATTAACCTATAAAGTTTACGGTAAATCTAACAGTAAAGCTAATGTTAGCGCCCTAGAAGAAGATATAGATATAGAAAAAGATAAAGAATATATATTATGCTCTCCTGACGGCGAGCGAGAGCCCCCCAAAGAGGAAAATCAACCCCCAGAGCCTGACACAAAGACAGCTTTGCAGCAGGACAAGGAGGACTTCGAGGTTATTTACGCAGCGTACCCGAAAAAGCGTGGGAAATCAAAAGCATTTGAATATTATCGGGGGTATGTGGGAAAAGGCCGGGTAATCAACGGAACCCGTTACTGCCTTGACCGGAGAGAAATCTATCTGGCGGTGAAGGCTTATGTTGGACAAATGGAAAAGGCGGGAACTGACCTACAGTACTACAAGAATTTTGATACATTCATGAACAAGGCAGTATTAGATTATCTACCAGAAAGGAATGGTGATTATGAATCACAGTCAGAAAGCAGTGTCAGACTCTGGTAAATGTCCAGTATGCGGTGGTACTGGGTGGAGACTGGTAAAAGAGCAAGCGGAGGGATATGACATCCCCCTTGATTTTGCCCGTCCATGTACGAAATGCCAAGGAGAGCGGCGTTTGGAGGATAGGACAGGCATCCCGCCGCAATTCCATGAGGCAACCCTTGAACGATTTGGATTTGATTCTTATGGCCAAAACATGGAGCGTCTCAAAACACTGGTACATAATTACTTTGCCAGATACGCGGAGTTGGCAAAGACCGGAAAGGGATTGTATTTGTGGAGTAAAACAGCTGGCAGTGGGAAAACATTTTTAGCCTGCTGCCTGGCAAGGTCCATCACGATACGCTACAATCTCCAGATACGCTTTACCACAGTGCCAGACTATTTAGCTTTAGTGGCAGACTCCTATAAACGGCAGCAGGGAGCCCAGGACGAAAGTGAAGTATTCAGAAGATGTCCCTTATTGGTTCTGGATGATATCGGCACGCAACGGAGCGGAGAATGGCAACAGCAGGAACTTTTTAGGATTGTGAATGACAGGTTAAACGCTGGAAATATCACTTTTTTTACCTCAAACATGCCGCCGGAAAAATTAAATGTGGATTACCGAACCATAGACAGAATCAGAAAGGCGGCGGTCGTGCTGCAGATGCCAGAGGAATCGATTCGGTTAAAAAAGGCACAAGAAGAACAGGCTTGTTTTGTCGAAAGGATGTTGATGTGATGAATAGCAGACAGAAAGGTGCCAGGGGCGAGCGGGAGTTGGCCGGAATCCTCCGGGAGTATGGTTTCGACTCCCGCCGAGGCCAGCAATACAGTGGCGCTAATGGTGACGCTGACGTGGTCGGCCTTCCGGGCATCCATGTGGAGGTCAAGCGGGTGGAGCGTCTGAACATCAGCGAAGCCATGAAACAGAGCCAGAGAGACGCAAGACCCGGAGAGCTTCCGGCAGTCTTCCACCGAAGGAATCGGGAGGAATGGCTTGTCACTATGCCTCTGGGAGACTGGATAGAACTATACCAAAGGTTTGTAGCAGTTGAAAGCTGTCTGGAGGCAGAATCAAACGCAACGAATAAAACAGACCAAAAGGAGGTTTGAGAGATCATGACACGAAAAGAGCAGCGGATTATGGATATCATGACAGAGCGACACACTGACCAGGACGTGGCCGAACAGCTGTTTATGGATGAATTGATGGAGCGGTATCCGGATCTGGCAGAGAAAAACCTGGACGTGGCGGAGACGCTTTATGAGCTGGGGAATGGGTAATGTGAAAGATAATACAGCGTTTTTACCTGAACAAATCCTAACATGGTGTTGAGATACTCTCCTGCAGGTCTTCTATACGCCTGCTGCCTCCAGGCCAGAAGTGGCAGCAGGCGTATAGGGCCGGGACAGTTTGCGGGTTCCTTCGAAATCTGGTTGGTAAATCCATTATACGGAGGAGCGGTAAATATGTCAAACGAACAGCTTGTGACACGCATTAAGGCCGGGGTGGACGTGGCCGAGAATATGGAGCGGCTGTATTTCCAGGTAAAGGGTTTCATTCACTCCATAGCCTGGGGATACCGTGGTTTTGGAGAGATTGAGGATTTGGAACAAGAGGGATACCTTGCCCTGTATCCTGCCATTGACGGATACGATCCGGAACGTGATATTAAGTTTGTGACCTATGCGGAGCCGTGGATTCGGCAGCGGATACAGCGGTACATCCAGAATAATGGCAGCTGTTTAAGGCTTTCGGTCCATCGTCTGGAAAGGGTGCGGCGGTATCGCCGGTTTGTTTCTGCCTATGCGGCAGAATACGGCCAGGAGCCGTCAGAGATAGAGGCGGCGGCCAACCTGAACATTACCAGAGAGCAAATACGGGATATCCGGAAAGATGCGTACAGAGTTCGCCTGGGGAGCCTGGACAGCCCTGTGACCGGTCTGGACGGCGAGGAAGATGGGACCGTGGGGGATATGGTCGCCTCCGGTGAGGATCTAGAGGGGGACGCCCTGGAACGGATGGAGTGTGAGGAGTTAAGGCGGGAATTGTGGTCTTGTGTGGACTCATTGCCCGGGAGACAGTCGGAAGTACTCCGGATGAGGTATCAGAAGGACATGACCCTGGGGGCCATTGGGCAGGAATATGATACCACGCCGGAGGCCGTGCGGCAGATACATGCCAAGGCGCTGCGGGAGCTGCGAAAGCCCAGGCATAGCAAGCGGTTAAAACCTTTTTTACCAGAGGCAGATCGGATTTACAGTGCCGCCTTGATGGGAAATGGTGTCTCCAGGTTCAACACGACTTGGACCAGCAGCACGGAACGGGTTGCCTTGAAACGGCTGGGAGACAGGGGAAGATTGCGCTCTCCGGTCAGATGGACAGACAGAACGAAGGAGAATCAGATAAGGAGTTATGGAGAATGAGGCTGGATAGAAAAAAATTTCAGGAGATTATGGACAGGGAGAAATGGACAGAGGAGGCTATCTGTCACCGGACAGGGTTAACCAGGCGGTCGGTAAAATGGATTATGAAAAATGGCGAGGTGTCAGAGGATGCGCTGGAGAGAATCGCAGATATGGCAGGGGTTAAGGTAGGGGAAATCTCCCTGCCTGATATAACGGCATTTAACGATAATACGATTGAGTTCCTGAAAGACCACGAAAGGGCTACGGTCAGTTTCTCCCAGGGGCGGTATAAGTCCAGAATTCGCAAGTTGGCAAAAGAGAGGCCCGGAGAATGTCAGATTGTGGCCGAGAATAAGGACGGCAGTTTGTGCGCCCATATCCCTACATCCTGGGTGAAGATTTCCCCTCCTGCTGCAAGGTCAGAGGAACAAAGGGAAATTGCAAGGGAGAGAATGTATAGGTATCATTCAAAACATGGCAGTACACTGCATGAAAAGGGGTAATTTCCGCTCTAAACAGATTGAGGGTACAATTTATAGGGTAAGGGGTAAAAACGGGAAAATGACACTGAAAAACATAATGGGAGAACGAGACAGCACATAAGCGGAATATGATTGATTCATGGGAAACCAGAGAGCCAAAGCGGCTTACCCTCCATCTTCGGAGGGGCTAAAACCTTCAGACGAAAGAAAGCAATTTGGTGAAATGTCAAGAGGAAAATAAAAAAGATTTTCTGGAAGAAGGGTAACTTTAACAGACCTACGGTCAGAAAAAGAACGTAAGTTCGATGTTCGTTATGGATTACCTACTCTTTTCCATAGAGTAGAGTTTGCCATTGGCCAGCAGTCCAAAAAGCATGCGTATCAGTTTACGGGAAGTCAACGCGAGTGCACGTTTGTGCTGATGGGTTCTCACCTCAGCAAATTTCTTGTCATAAAAGGCTTTGTATTCGGGGCAGTGCTGTATCACGCTCCCGGCGGCTTCGATCATGTAATACCGAAGGTAGCGGTTACCGGCTTTGTTCATGGGCGTATCTTCCGCCTGGAACTCTCCGGACTGGTTTTCTTTCCAGACGATGCCGCAGTATTTGGCAAGGGCATCATTGCTCTTAAAGCACTTGATGGTGCCAAGCTCAGCAAGAATGCCGCTGGCGTAGACAGGGCCAATACCGGGCACGGAGGTCAGGATCTGGTACTCCGTGGGATTAAGCCCCTTTACGGCCCTCTGGATGGCGCCATTGATGGCCTTAAGCTCTTTTTCAAAGGCGCTGATGCAGTTGAAGGAACAGCCGATGGAGACCGTCAGCGGCTCGTAAAGGCACTTGTCCAGCCGGTAGGAGTCCTGCGCAGCTTTCTGCAGCAGATAAGTAGTCTGCTCGGGATCGGAGATCCGCCCACGGCTTTTGGAGCTGATGAAAGCTACCAGATCATCCACGGACGCGTCCACGATGTCCTCCGTGGAAAGGTAGTCCGTCAGGACTGCTTCAGCTGTGGCGCCATATTTGTCAGAGAAGGGATGCTCGTCTTTATTGAGCATGGCAAATTCGCTGAACTTAAGGAAAATGTTGTTCAGCATGTAGGTCTTCTCCCTGGCGATGCATTCCGTGATATGGAGCCTGTGCCTGGTAAGCCGCTGGAGGGCAAGGTACTGTGCGCCCCTCCAGGGTTCCGTATGGATGCGCCCTACCCTTGCAAAATCAGCAATGACAAAGGAGTCAATGCCGTCGTTCTTGTCAAGGGAGTTAAAGGATTTCTTATACTGTTTTACCTCATTGGGGTTGAGGCAGTAGACCTTTGTAGAAAAAGGTGCCAGCTTTTCGGAGGTGGACAGGTAGTTGGCGATATGTACGCCGTAAAAACCAGTGGATTCCAGCCCGATGATGACAGCCCGGAACTCATGGTGCTGTGAAAGCACCTGGGCAACCATCTCCTCCATCTGCTCTGCGCCGCCCTGGGCATTAGCCACGGGGAGCATCCTGATCAGGAAGTCCTGGTCAAAGTTGAGGGCAGAGATGACGTTGGTGCGGGAACCGATGTCGATTCCCACAAAAAGCGTTGACAGGTAATCAATTTTTATCTTCTTCATGTGTATCACCACCTTTCCGATAAGGATGGGGAACAGAGGCCAAAGCTTATCCCGGCCCGGGGTACCAGCTGCAACCTCGCGTTATCAGCACTGGTCCAGGAGAAATACCCTGCTGGAGGCTAGACCTGGCGGTGCAGCATTTGTGTAAGCAGTCAAGGTACGGCGGTGCGGGCTGCATGCTTTCTAAGCAATAGCGGATGCTTTGCAGGAGGAACGAAGCAGTACCTTAGCCCAGGTTCCACTGGGAACCATTATAGCACCGGGAGGCTCTGGAAAAAAGAATAAGTAACGTTATAGATGGAAAAGGATGGACCAGAAATTATATGGAGAAAGGGAGAACCCCTCCAGACCTCCATCAGAATATCCTTACACCTATATAGAAAGAAATAAGAATGGTAACTATTAACTGTATAGATGAGAAAAGATGGAGGGGGATTCCCCTAAGAACTCATCCTGCATCTATATCAAAAAAAGAATAAGTCTATAGCCTATTTTGATTGACTATAAACTTATTATACGAGGAGGAAAGTACTATGAGTTTTCAGATCATCGAGGGCGGCGTTACTGCTGCCAAGGGGTTTGGGGCCGCGTCAACGGCGGCGGGGATCAAGTATAAGGACAGGCAGGATATGGCTTTGATCTTCAGTGAGGTTCCCTGCGCTGCGGCGGGGACGTTTACCACCAATGTGGTGAAGGCGGCTCCGGTGAAGTGGGACCAGGATATTGTGTATAATAAGCCTGCTGCCCAGGCCGTGGTGATCAATGCGGGGATCGCCAATGCCTGTACCGGGGCGGAGGGGTACGGATACTGTAAGGAGACGGCGGATGTGGCTGCAGAGGTTCTGGGGATTTCGGCGGACTCTGTGCTGGTGGCTTCCACAGGGGTTATCGGAATGCAGCTTCCCATGGACCGGATCGGGGCGGGGGTTAAGGCTATGGCTCCGAAACTGGATGGGAGTCTTGAGAGCGGCACGGCGGCGGCCAAGGCCATCATGACCACAGACACAAAGAAAAAGGAAGCGGCGGTTACGGTAGAGCTGGGAGGCAGGAGGGTGACCATCGGGGGAATGTGCAAGGGTTCGGGGATGATCCACCCTAATATGTGTACCATGCTGGGATTTATCACCACGGACGCAGCCATTTCCAGGGAGATGCTCCAGGCTGCCCTCAGTGAGGATGTGAAGGATACCTACAACATGGTGTCTGTGGACGGGGATACTTCCACCAATGACACGGTGCTGCTTTTGGCCAACGGCATGGCGGGGAATCCGGAGATTACACAGAAAGATCAGGATTATGAGGCGTTTAAGGCTGCCCTCCATCAGGTCAATGAGACTCTGGCAAAGAAGATCGCCGGGGACGGGGAAGGGTGTACGGCTCTGTTTGAGGTGAAGGTCGTGGGGGCCGAGAGCAAGGAGCAGGCGGTGACTCTGGCCAAGTCAGTGATCACATCCAGCCTGACCAAGGCGGCTATTTTCGGGCATGACGCCAACTGGGGGCGGATCCTCTGTGCCATGGGGTATTCGGGGGTGCAGTTTGACCCGGAACAGGTGGATCTGTTTTTTGAGAGCAAGGCGGGGAAACTTAAGATCATTGAAAACGGAGTGGCGGTGGATTACAGTGAGGAGAAGGCCACGGAGATCCTCTCCCAGCCGGAGGTAACGGCTGTGGCGGATATCAAGATGGGTGATGCGACGGCTGTGGCGTGGGGATGTGATCTGACCTTTGAGTATGTGAAGATTAATGCGGACTATCGGTCGTAGGTTGTAGGGGCGGCAGATTTTTAGTTCGTTCAGTTTCTGTAAGGAAACTGTATTGTTTAGTGAGCAAGGGCGGCGGTTATGGTGAAGCCAGCAAGGGAAGGGAGGCATGGTGCCGTCCGGGTGAATTTATGCTATGGAGATGAGACCAGGAAAACAGGAGGGCTGATACCCGCCTGGTTTCCGCTTTGGGCTCATCGGAATGTTTTGCATATCTGAACCCGGACAGCACACAGATTCTCACGGGCCCACGACAACTTCGACTTAACTATATATCAATATGACAAAACTAAAATTCCGGTTTATGATGAAAGAGAGGAAGAGAGATGAACTTAGATCCGGCGATTATGCAGAAAGCGGAGGTGCTGATTGAGGCGCTTCCCTATATCCAGCGTTTTAACAGGAAGATCATTGTAGTGAAGTACGGCGGCAGCGCCATGGTGGACGAGAATCTGAAGCGCCATGTGATCCAGGATGTGGTTCTCCTGAAACTGGTGGGATTTAAGCCCATCATTGTCCACGGAGGGGGCAAGGAGATCAGCCAGTGGGTACACAAGGTGGGTATGGAGCCAAGGTTTGTGGGCGGGCTTCGGGTTACGGATGAACCTACCATGGAGATTGCGGAGATGGTGCTCAACCGGGTCAACAAGAGCCTGGTGCAGCTGGTTAATGAGCTGGGCGTCAAGGCGGTAGGTATCAGCGGCAAGGACGGGATGATGCTTAAGTGCGACAGGAAGTACGCAGGCGGTGAGGACATCGGGTTTGTGGGGGATATTAAGGAGGTTAATCCCAAGGTGATCTATGATCTGCTGGAAAAGGATTTCCTTCCCATTATCTGCCCCATTGGATTTGACGATAATTATTTAAGCTACAATATAAACGCGGACGACGCGGCCTGCGCTATTGCCAGGGCGGTGAAGGCGGAGAAGCTGGCTTTTCTCACAGATGTGGAGGGGCTGTACCGGGATTTTGAGAAGAAGGAGACCCTGATTTCGGAGATGGAAGTGGGGGAGGCCCAGGAGTTTGTGGACAGCGGAGCCCTGGGAGGCGGGATGCTGCCGAAGCTGCAGAACTGTGTGGATGCTATTAAGGACGGGGTGTCCAGGGTGCATATTCTGGACGGAAGGATTCCCCACTGCCTGCTTTTGGAGATCTTTACCAATAAGGGCATCGACACGGCGATTTTGAATTCGAAGGAGGAGCACTATTATCATGGGAAATGAGGGGAAGGAACTGGAGAAGAACAATGCCATTGACAGGGCGGAGCAGGTGCTGTACAAGACGTACAACCGCTTTCCCGTGATATTTGAGCGGGGGGAAGGCGTGCGTCTGTATGATTCGGAGGGAAATGAATACCTGGATTTCGGGGCGGGTATTGCCGTGGTGGGACTGGGCTATAATGACCCAGAGTATACGGAGGCCTTGAGGCAGCAGGCCGGCAGGCTGCTGCATTGTTCCAACCTGTATTATAATCAGCCGTCCATTGACGCCGGGGAGCGGCTTTTGAAGGCTTCCGGCATGGAGAAGGTGTTTTTTACCAACAGCGGCACCGAAGCTGTGGAGGGGGCGCTTAAGATCGCCAAGCGGTACGCGTTTAACAGGGACGGCCATGGAGGCCATGAGATCATTGCCATGAGGCATTCTTTCCACGGCAGAAGCCTGGGGGCTCTTTCGGTTACGGGCAATGACCACTATCAGGAGCCTTTTGCGCCGCTGCTTCCGGGGATCAGATTTGCGGATTTCAATGACCTGGACAGCGTGAAAGGGCTGGTAAATGAGAACACCTGCGCCATCCTTATGGAGACGATCCAGGGGGAGGGCGGCATCTATCCGGCGGCTGAGGAGTTTTTAAGGGGAGTGAGAGACCTGTGCGATGAACATGATATGCTCCTTATGCTGGATGAGATCCAGTGCGGTATGGGGCGTACTGGTTCTATGTTCGCATGGCAGGAGTACGGCGTGAAGCCGGATGTGATGACCGTGGCAAAGGCTCTGGGCAACGGCGTTCCCATCGGGGCGTTTCTGGCCCGGGGGAAAGCTGCCTGGGCCATGGGGCCAGGGGATCACGGCACCACCTACGGAGGCAATCCCTTTGTGTGTGCTGCGGCGGATACGGTGCTGCGGCTGTTTGAGGAGCGGCAGCTCACAGAAAGTGTAAAGAGCGTGGGAGCTTACCTGTGGGAGAAGCTGGAGGAATTTGGCAGGAGCCATGGATGTGTGACGGGACACAGGGGAAAGGGCCTGATGCAGGGGCTGGAATTTGACAGGCCTGTGGCGGACATTGTGAATAAAGCCCTTCTGGAACAGAGGCTGGTGCTGATCAGCGCCGGGGCCAATGTGATTCGGTTTGTGCCGCCTCTTATCATCACAGAACATCATGTAGATGAGATGATCGAAAAACTGGGTGGGGCGTTATGAGTCCGGCGGTCAGTTATGAAAAGCAGAAGCGCAGGGCTGTGACGGGAATCGTGTCTTCGGCTGTGGTTCTTGGCCTTTCCTTAAGCATAGCCCTGGCGGGATGGTTTTTCTTTCTGGACGCCTGGGGGCAGGCTTTGCGGGCGCAGCAGAGGGAGACATGGTTTGACCCGTGGGAGGACGGCGGGAAGATTCAGACTTCCTACAAGTGCTGGAACATGACAGGTCTGTCCGAGGAATTCGCGATGGATTTTAAGGAGACGTATCATTATTGCTTTGCCTTTGGCCAGACAGGGGTTCCGCTTATTGTGAAGATGGAGGGAAGCTTGGAGGGGTTTCAGCCTTACAGGGACGCTCTGTACGTGGAGGGCGCCCAGTTGCCGGAGGCTTTTATGCTCCGCGGAGTGGCGGCTCCTATTGAAGATGATATCCGGGAGTTTGCCATTGAAAGTCTGAACATTCTTTATGATGGCCAGGTGGTTTCCGAGGATGATTTCGAGGAGCTTATCGGTGTCAGCTTTCTGGATACCACGAAAAAGCCTATGGGGGGAGCTGACTTTGCCGCGGGGATCGGGTGCGGGATGTTTGGCCTTGTCTTTGGCGGCATTGGGATTTTCCTGCTGATGGTGAACGTGAAACGGCGGATAAGGATCGGGCGTCTTTTGGAGAAAGAGCGGGAAAGTATGCGGCAGGCGGCTGCGTGGCAGAATACGGCTTATGATACAGCTTATAATACGGCGTATGATGGGACTGGCAGTACGGATTACGGCAGGGGATATGATTCTTCTGTCTGGGGAAATGAATCCAGGGGGAGTCAAAGCGCTGCGGCCAGCGGCGTGCGGCTGACGCCCCTTAAAAAGAGCAATCCGTTTCTTGGGATTTTGGGAGCCATAGGGGGCTCCCTCCTTGGCGTGGTGTTGTGGCTGTTCATTAGCTTTGTGGGATTTATCGCCGGTTTTGCCGGATTTGTGATGTTAAAATGTGCTTTGAAAGGGTATGAGATCCTGTCAGGGAGACTGGATAAAAAGGGGGCAGTGATCTCTCTTTTTATCACAGCGTTTATGATATTTTTTGCCAATGGGCT
>ERZ808049.884-NODE-884-length-10352-cov-3.010024_pt1 | contig 10352 bp, 11 predicted proteins | sample MGYA00380198_ERZ808049 | MGnify/ENA primary metagenome ERZ808049 (study PRJEB31490, sample SAMN06133414) | mouse gut metagenome | isolation source: Z2_2 | host: mice | place: China: Chengdu | collected 2015-05 ...
TTCTCCGGAATCGTAGAGAACAGTTCCATCCTTATCAATCCATGTCAAACGGGTATTTACTTGAACATTGTCCAATTCAGCGACATATTCCGGACCGCTGATCCGCACAGCTTCACATATATAATGCGCCTCCTGTCTTATCTCAGCCCGGAGCATATCCATATTCTGCCTATAGAAAAAAACAGAAAGCAGGGCATAGGATGCCAGAAGTGTAATTCCCAGAATCAATGTCATGCTTCTGCGTATTTTAACCCGCATAATCTTCTCCTATCCGGTAGCCCACTCCTCGCACGGTCTCAATCATTGCTCCTTTTTCACCCAATTTCTGCCGCAGGGTTCTTACATGGACATCCACAGTTCTTGTCTCTCCATCAAAATCATATCCCCATATATCTTCCAATAGCCGATCTCTTGTCAGCACGATATTGCAGTTTTGCATCAGCCGTTCCAACAATTCAAATTCTTTGAGCGTCAATGTCACGGGGTTTCCGTCCACAGTCACCTCATGTTTCTTCACGTTCACTCTCACACCATGGAGTTCCAAATCCATATTGTCCGTCATCTTTCCCGAACGACGGAGCACAGCCTTAATCCGGGATACCAGCTCCATCATACCAAAAGGCTTCGTCACATAATCATCTGCCCCGGAATCAAGTCCTACAACTTTATCATACTCTGTTCCCTTGGCTGTCACCATAATGACTGGAATATTCTTTGTCCCGGAAGAACTTTTTAACCTTTTCAAAATTTCCAGGCCGTCTTCTCCCGGCAGCATGATATCAAGCAGAATAAGCTCCGGCGTTTCATGCGCCAGAGCCTCCATAAACGAAGAGCCTTCAGAAAATCCCCTCGCCGCCAGTCCTGTTGTCTCCAATGTATATATTACAAGTTCCCGGATGTTGTTATCATCTTCTACGCAATATATCATCTTTTTTCTCCTCATCTTCTTATGCCTCTGCACACAGCACAGCCTCCTTACTCCTGCGCTGCGGGCATTGCGTTGTTCCTGTGCACACCTGTGATAGAAAATTCTACCCACTCGGCAATATTGACCGCATGATCTCCAATCCTCTCCAGATATTTCGTTACCATGATCAAATCAAAAATCTGCTTTCCGTGATGCCCCTTCTCATCCCTTATATATTGAATCATCAGTTCTCTGACATCCTCAAAATAGAAATCAACTTCTTCATCTGCCAGAATCACGTTCTTGGCAAGTTCCAAATCCTTTTCCACATAAGCCTTTACACTGTCACGCACCATCTTGCTGACCGCGCCTGCCATCTTGCCGATTTCTTCAATATCGGGATTGGAAACTTTCTCGGAGGAAATAACAAGCTCCGCAATGTCTGCCGTCTGATCTCCGATCCGCTCCATATCTGTAATCATCTTCAGAGCGGCTGAAATTCTTCTCAAATCTCTTGCCACCGGCTGCTGCTGTAAAAGCAGCTTCAGACAGAGCCTCTCGACATCCTTCTCCATCTGATCGATTTCCTCGTCAGCTTCCATCACGGTCTTTGCCTGCCGCACGTCTCCCTCACGAAGCGCTTTTGTGGCATTTCCAATCGCCACCTCGCACAATTCACCCATATGGGTAAGCTGTCCCTCCAACAGTTGCAGCTGCATATCAAATCTATTACGCATAAATCAGCCAAACCTCCCCGTGATATAGTCTTCTGTTCTCTTATCCGCCGGAATGGAGAAGAGCTTTTCTGTATCATTGTATTCCACGACCTCACCGAGAAGGAAGAAGGCTGTATTGTCGGACACACGTACTGCCTGCTGCATATTATGCGTAACCATGACAATAGTATAGTCTTTTTTCAGTTCTATCGCAAGGTCTTCTATTTTGGAAGTAGAAATCGGATCCAGAGCAGAAGTTGGCTCATCCATCAAAAGCACCTCCGGCTCTACCGCCAGTGCTCTTGCAATACACAGCCTCTGCTGCTGTCCTCCCGACATTCCAAGAGCGCTTTTTTTCAGCCTGTCTTTGCACTCATCCCAAATTGCGGCATTTTTCAGGGAATGCTCCACAATCTCATCCAGTTTTGCTTTTGAACGGATACCATGTGTACGTGGGCCGTAAGCGATATTATCGTAAATACTCATTGGGAACGGATTCGGCTTCTGGAATACCATACCCACCCTTTTTCTGAGCAGGTTCACATCCATACCCTTGAAAATATTTTCTCCGTCCAGCAGGATTTCTCCATCAATCCGGCATCCTTCAACCAAATCGTTCATTCGGTTGATCGATTTTAACAGAGTGGACTTGCCGCAGCCGCTGGGACCGATAAACGCAGTGATTTTATTTTCCTCAATTTCAAGGCTGACATCTTTGAGGGCTTTAAAATCGCTATAATATAAGTCCAGATTTTTGATGCTTAACTTTGACATTTCATTTTCCTTTCTCATCTTCTTCTGTATCAGTCATGACTTTGTCAGTTTTCTTGCAATCATACCGGAAAGTGCATTGATTCCCACGACAAGGACCAGCAGGATTACCGCTGTCGCATAAGCCTGATCCATATACAGCCCCTCACTTGCCAGTGTATACATATGCAGCGCCAGCGTACGCCCGGAACCCATTATGCCGGACGGGACTTTGGCAGCCGTACCAGCAGTATACATCAGCGCAGCCGTCTCTCCCACAATTCTTCCGACGGCAAGAATCACACCGGCCAAGATTCCCGGTACTGCGGACGGAAGCACAATACAAAAGACCGTACGGAGTTTCCCTGCTCCCAGACCAAAACTCCCCTCCCGGAAGGAATCCGGGACAGCTTTTAAAGACTCCTCTGTCTGACGCATAATCAGAGGCAGGATCATAATAGACAAGGTAAATGCTCCAGCCAGAAGCGAAAATCCCCAGCCCAGCGTATTTACAAAGAAGAGCATTCCGAACAGTCCATACACAATAGATGGTATTCCAGAAAGAGTCTCTGTTGTCAGACGGAGGATTCCCATAAACTTATTTCCGCGCTTCGCATACTCCACAAGAAAGACTGCCGCAAAAATACCTAATGGAACCGCAATCAAAAGAGACAATGCCGTCATAACCAGCGTATTGATCAGCGCGGGCATAAGCGACGCATTTTCCGAGGTATAATACAGTGAAAACAAGGATGGTCTGATATGAGGAAGTCCGTTCATCAAAATATAGACAAGCAGGAAAATCAATCCCATAAATGTCAGAATAGCCCCCGCCATCACGAGCAGCATCGTAATGAATGAACCCGGATGGTTCAGATAATTTTTCAGTTTTTGTCCGCATGTAGTCCGATTATCCACGTTCATCCCTCCTGTTCAACAGAGCTGCGCTGAAATTGATGATAAGAATGAACACAAACAGGACCACGCCTGTCGCAATCAATGCTTCTCTATGCAAATCTGTGGCATATCCCATCTCAATCACGATATTTGCGGTCAGGGTCCGCACCCCCTTTAAAATGCCCGCGGGCATTCTCGCCTGATTTCCCGCTACCATGATGACTGCCATCGTCTCGCCGATTGCACGGCCGATTCCAAGAACAATTCCCGCGATGACTCCTGATTTTGCAGCAGGAATCACAATGCGGAAAATGCTTCTCTCGTGAGTTGCTCCCAGTGCCAGCGAGCCTTCATAATACTGTACCGGCACGGCGCAAATTGCCGCTTCAGTTGTACCGATGATTGTCGGCAGAATCATCATTCCCAGCAGAATCGATGCTGTCAATATGCTGTTTCCGTTTCCTGCTGATTTGAACAGTACAGGAAATGCATCATGAAACACCTTTCCGAAATCCCTGACAAACGGGACAAGGACGACCAGTCCGAAAAATCCGTATACAACAGACGGAATACCTGCCAGAAGCTGCGTTGCGGCCTTCAGTGGTTTATATATTTTTTCCGGACAGTACATTGCCATAAATACAGCGGTCAGAATTCCGATTGGAACGCCGACGATAATCGCTCCTGCGGTTACATAAATACTGCCTGCAATCATCGGAAGGATCCCGAAGATTTTATTGTTCGGCTTCCACATTTCTCCTGTAATAAACTTGCCGTATCCGATTTCTTTCATTGCAGGGATTCCATTTGCGAACAAAAACACGCAAATGAGAGCCACTGCCAGCGTCGAAGCGCAGGCGGCAGTGAAGAACACTCCCTGCATGAGCTTTTCAGTCCATGCTTTTGATTTCATTTTATTCCGCTGCCTCATCCCATGTCAGAGTCTCGCCTGTATAGATTCCTTTGACCTGCCCGCTGCTCAGTCCGTCAACCAGACTGTTCAGATTTACGATAACCGCAATACCATCTGTTGCCATAACAATCCCCTTAGCCCCTTCCGCTGTCTCTGTGTCTTTTAGCTCACGGGACGCCATGCCGATATCATAGCTTCCATCCATCGCAGATGTTACGCCTGTTGTAGAATCTGTTGTCTGAAGCTCGATCTCTGCATTCGGATTTACTGCGTTATATGCCTCAATCAGTTTTTCCATGACCGGAGCTACAGAAGAGGAACCACCTACTACTGCTTTACCGGACGGCTGTGTTCCTTCAAAAGCTTCCGCGCCGTCAACTGCGATATATCCGTTTTCTTCAACAACCTTCTGGCCTTCTGTACTCATAATGAAGTTCAAGAAATCCTGTGCCGCGTCATTGTCAATTGTTTCTTTTGTTACAATATTGAACGGACGGGATACTTTGTAATCTCCGGATTTGATGTTTTCTGCCGTTGCCTCTGCGCCGTCAATCTTCAATGCCTTCACACTCTCATCAAGAGATCCGAGGGAAATATATCCGATTGCATATTCATTTCCCGCAACAGTTGTCATCATAACAGAAGTGCTGTTTGTAATCTGCGCTTCTTCTGTTGTCATATCCACTTTCTCTCCGTCGATTTTTTCCTCAACACCGAATAGCTCAACAAACGCTCCTCTTGTACCAGAACCATCCTCACGGGATACAATTGTAATTTCGTTTGAAGCATCCCAGCCGCCTGATTTTTCTGTTCCTGCCTCTGTCTGTGTATCAGCTGCGTCATCTGCGCTTGTGTCTGCATTGCTTCCACATCCCACAGCTACAGCCGCCGCCATACTTACCATTGATAATACTGCGATTAACTTTTTCATTTTGCGAATCTCCTTTGATTTCATTTTTGTTATGTAACTTCTTGTTACTGTTTGCAGTGAAACTATGAACAGTTTTTTGTTTACAATGACTAGCATAAATGAAAAATGTAAAATCCAAAACAGAGGTACTGTTAAATATATGTAAAGCTGCCCGGGTCAAAAGCTCATACAACGCATGCCTGTATGCGATCGGATGGCTTGGGGCATAATAAAATACACACATCTCGTTTTGTATTTACATACATTGAACAAGATGTGTGTATTTCTTTTCTTACAAGTCTTGCAAGAGCGGACTTAGTGTGCGTTTCGGACCAGCTTTGCTGATAATGTTCTATACCGTGAGGACTTCTTCTGCGATATTTCTGGAATGGTCGGAGATACGCTCCAATGCCACCAGCGCATCCAGATATACGATTCCCGCATCTGTGTTGCACTGATTATTCGCCATACGCTGCATATGTCCGCTGCGGAGTTTGATTTCCAGTTCATCCGCCTGGCTTTCTTTCTCGATAACCTTCATCGCCTTTCCTTTATCATTCCCTATAAACGCTTCAATGGCATAACGGAAACTTTCGGCACAGACAACTGCCATTTCCTGCAGCTCTGCCCGTCCCACATCTGAGAATACCGCCTTCCGTTCATTTAATGTCTCTGCGAACTCAGAAATATTTTCGCAGTAATCACTGACACGTTCAATATCAGATAATATCTGTAACACACTTGCCACCTGGTGATGTTCCTTTTCATTCAGCGCAAGGGTGCTCAGCTTAACAATATAATCTGTAATCCCCCTGCAAAGCCTGTCCACGGTTGTCTCTTCTTCTTTGATTTCCGCAATCTTCTGATGTTCCTTGGTAAAGAGTACCTCGATTGCCTTCTTGGTAGAACGCAGCGTAATATTTCCCATACGGGCCACTTCGCTGATAGCTGATTCCAGTGCGATTCCCGGAGTCTCCAGCATACGGTCGTCCAGAAGCACTCTGCTTTCGTCTTCTGCCATCCTGTCTTCTTTCTCCAGTTTCCTTGCCAGTTTGATAATCCCGTCTGAGAATGGGAACAGAAGAACCGTTGTCCCAATATTGAAAATGGTATGCACGGTACTGATCTGTGTCTGTGAAATCATTCCCAATCCAGCTTCCACAAAGAATACTTTAAACAGGACAATCGCTATAATGCTGAAAATAACCGTTCCGATAATATTAAACAAGAGGTGCATGATGGCTGCTGTCTTCGCATTCTTCTTTGCGCCGATACTGGACATAATCGCCGTCACACAGGTACCGATATTCTGTCCCATGATAATGTAAATCGCCGCATTGAACGGTACCAGCCCTGCTGCCGCCAGACTCTGCAGAATACCGACAGATGCAGAGGAACTCTGAATAACCGCCGTTACAAACGCACCTGCAATAATTCCAAGAAATGGATTACGTCCCAGTATTACAAACAGATTTCTGAATGCTTCCGATTCCTGAAGAGGCGCTACCGCCGATGACATCGTTGTAATTCCGACAAACAGCAAACCAAATCCGATGATAATGCTGGAAAGATCCTTCGTAGAACGACGGCTTCCGGTCAGCATTACAATCACGCCCGCCATAATCGCAATCGGCGCCAGGTTGGACGGACTCAAAAACTTCGCCCATTCCACGCTGGACACAAGCCATCCGGTCACGGTCGTACCGATGTTGGCTCCCATAATCACTCCCATTGCCTGTGACAGATTCATAATTCCGGCATTCACAAATCCGACAACCATAACCGTTGTCGCAGATGAGCTCTGAATAACTGCCGTAATCAGCGCACCCAGCACAACCCCCATGAATTTGTTTCTTGTCAGCGCCTCGAGAAGAGATTTCATCTTGCTTCCGGCTGCATTTTCCAGACCTTGCGCCATAATCTGCATACCATAAATGAACATTCCCAATCCCCCGACAAAGGGGATAATGATTCCTGCGTAACTCATACATTTCCTCCCGTAGGTATTCTCTCATTTTTTATGTACTTTTTAAAAGATAAACAGAATGATACGGCCGACAACCGCCGACCGTATGCGCTGTTCCTATCATTAACGATACCATTATCCATGACAAAAGACAACCGTTTTTACATAGATTTTACACTACTTTTACAACAAACGTTAAATTCTTACGGACTTTGCAGCAAGTGCAGAATCTTATACTGAATAGTTTCCCTATCCGCATAGTAAATCACTTTTTCATCTTCGGTTCAAAAATAAAGGAGGCTAGATATCCCAAAATAAGAGCCGCAGAAATCCCCACTGCGCTTGCCTGAAATCCGCCTTGGAAAATCCCGAGGAATCCGCTCTTATCCACTGCCTCCTTCACGCCCTGCCACAGTGTGTTTCCAAACCCCAGAAGAGGAACGCTTGCTCCCGCTCCGGCAAATTCTTGAAACGGTTTATAAATATTAATAAAACCAAGTACAGCTCCGGCACAGACAAGAAGCACCATCACCCGCCCCGGCATAAGTTTTGTCCGGTCCAATAAAATCTGCACCAGTGCACAAATAAGTCCGCCAATCCAAAAAGCATTGATATAATCCATTTTTCTGTCTCCCTTCTTAACAGTGCTCGATCACGATTCCATGTGCGATTCCCGGAACGCTTGCCCCTTCATTAAAGCTGACCGTTGACATCAACGCACCCGTAGGAACAAACAAAACCCGTTTCCATTCCCCTTTTTTGACCTTTGGTAAGATATACGCCGCCAGCGTCACCGCCGCACAGCCGCAGCCGCTTCCCCCGGCATGGGTATCCTGTGTTTTCTGGTCGAAAATCGCCATCCCGCAATCCATGTGTTTTGTCCGGATATCATACCCTTTTTGTTTCACTAAATCAAACAGGATATCTTGTCCTACACAGCCCAGATCTCCGGTAATAATCCGGTCGTAATCCTCCGGTTTCCTGCTGAAGTCATTTAAATTCTGGACAATCGTATCACATGCGGCAGGCGCCATGCAGGCTCCCATGTTCTGCGAATCTTTCAGCCCGTAATCCACGATTTTTCCCACTGTCACACCGCTGATGCGGATATGGCTCTTCTGCGTCCCAACAAGAAAGGCTCCGCTTCCGGTCACTGTCCAATGTGCCGATAGCGGCCGTTGATTGGCGTACCCAAGGGGAAACCGGAATTCCTTTTCCGCACTTCCGAAATGGCTGGAGGTCACCGCCAGCATATATTCTCCGTATCCTGCCGCCACACTCATGGAGGCAAGAGCAAGCGCCTCGCCGGACGTGGAACACGCTCCATACAGCCCGAACATAGGAATCTGCAATGCTTCCACACCCATAGACGTTGCAATCCCCTGACGGAGCAGGTCTCCCCCGAAAATAAAACGCACCTCTTCCGCCTCTTTGTGCGCCTTTCCAAGCGCCAGTACACATGCTTCCTTCTGCATATTGCTTTCCGCCTCTTCCCATGTATCCGCTCCAAACAAATTATCTTCATTTGTCATGTCAAATAATTTGCCAAGGGGGCCTTCTGCCTCCTTACTCCCAACTACAGAGCCCACGTTGATAATATAAGGAGATTTGGCAAATGCAATGCTCTGGCTGCCGAGAATCATTCCCGCATCACTTGTATGATTACCTGTACAATTTTTCTGTTCCAAATTGAATCCCTCACTTTATATACAGAGTCATAACTATAATACAAATTCCAAATCAAAATAAATTCAAGTCCCGCTAAAAGCATTGATTTCAGCACTGTATTCATAGTCACTGCTAAACTTTAGTATGCCGGATCCGAAAATTTTTATGCTGATATTTTCTGCAACTATTCAGCCATGCTTCAGATATATGATATATGATATCTGATATATGAGAAATCGCATAATCCTGTATATTTTTTCTATTAATTACAATACTAACCTTATCCGCATATCAATTATGCAGCCAAATTTTCGAGATAAGTCTGAGGTGAATTTATGGATAAATTAGAAAAGATGAAACAAGAAAAACAGTATGAAACATATGTCAAAAAGAAAACGCCGAGACACAACGTCTGGCTCAATATGCTGAAAGCATTTATAACAGGCGGTATCATCTGTACCATAGGCCAGATGATTTACAATTACTGTGAAATGATGGGATTATCTAAAAAGGACTGCGGAAGCTGGACTTCCTTACTCTTAGTCTTAATCAGTATCATCCTGACAGGAATCAATCTATATCCCAAAATCGCAAAATGGGGCGGTGCCGGCGCCCTCGTCCCGATTACCGGGTTTGCCAACTCTGTTGCCGCCCCCGCAATCGAATATAAAAAAGAAGGACAGGTATTCGGAATCGGATGTAAAATATTTACCATCGCAGGTCCGGTAATCCTGTATGGAATATTTACAAGCTGGATACTTGGATTTATATACTGGATTTGGACAATCATGTAACAGGCCAGCTTGTCTGAACTATTACGCAATAACAAGAAATGTATGAAATTCCTGTCATCAAATAAAATTATTCCAAAAAGTTGTGTCGTTTTGTCTGCTCCATCATACTATATATCGATACCAAAAATGGAGATTTCAAAATGTATAATCAATTTCAGAACGAATCAAAAAGACCGGAGCATTGCGATAAATGTAAGAAACATGTTCATGAGATCCTTGGCAGCACCGCTGTATTCTCAGAATGCGACGGCTGCCACAATCACCGGTTTGCAACCGTATCAGGCGAGGAAATCCGCATGGGCGACACCCACATTCACGAAGTAAAATTCCGCACAGATTTTTCTGACGGACATTTCCACGAATTCTGCGGCAAATCTGGTCCTGCTATCCACATAGGCGACAACAAGCACATTCATTTTGTAAGCACATGTACAGAAGAATGTGACGGACACAAGCACAAGTTCCAGGCTGCTTCACTGATCGACAGCCCGACGGATTTCAGGAAAAGATGTGACTAAGGCAGGTCGGTGATAAAAAATCGGCGGGTCGACCGGTAACGTGTATCTGATAGTTAATTCACTAGAAAAAGGAGCCTGTCGGCTCCTTTTTCTATGTCCTTGCATCCTATTCCTGTATTCCCCTCATGGTCAGTTGAATCCGCTTCTTTTTCAAATCCACGCTCATAACCTTTACATCCACAATATCACCCACACTTACTGCCTCAAGCGGGTGCTTGATATAGCGGTCCGTAATCTGTGAAATATGTACAAGTCCGTCCTGGTGGACTCCGATATCCACAAAAACACCAAAGTCAATGACGTTGCGCACCGT
>ERZ808049.888-NODE-888-length-10329-cov-2.857199_pt1 | contig 10329 bp, 8 predicted proteins | sample MGYA00380198_ERZ808049 | MGnify/ENA primary metagenome ERZ808049 (study PRJEB31490, sample SAMN06133414) | mouse gut metagenome | isolation source: Z2_2 | host: mice | place: China: Chengdu | collected 2015-05 ...
GGGTATCGTAGATGGAGGAGTCGCCGTGGGGGTGATATTTACCCATGGTATCGCCTACGATACGGGCCGACTTTCTGTGAGGCTTGTCGTGGTTCAGTTTCAGCTCGCTCATATCGTAGAGCACCCGCCGCTGAACCGGCTTTAACCCATCCCTGGCATCAGGGATGGCCCTTGCGGTGATAACGCTCATGGAGTAGTTCACATAACTCCTCTGCATCTCCTCCGAATATTCTGTTGTAATGATCTTTTCCGCCATTGATATCCTCCTTACGCGTCGATCTCGGCTTCGTCCGCGTGGTCATAGATAAACTGCCGTCTCGGCGGCACGTCGCTGCCCATAAGCATCTCTGTGATCTCCGAGGCCAGACGGGCATCCTCGATCTCCACCCGCTTTAATACCCGGTTCTCCGGGTCCAGAGTGGTTTCCCACAGCTGGCTGGCGTCCATCTCTCCAAGGCCTTTGTACCTCTGGAGGGTAAACTCGCCTTTGTGGGTCTTCCGGTATTTTTCCAGTTCCTTCTCGTCATAGAGGTACTGTTCCTCCCCCTTTTTGGGTATCACCTTAAAAAGAGGCGGCATGGCAATGTACACGTGGCCGTTGTAGATCAGCTCCGGCATAAACCGATAGAGAAAGGTGAGAAGCAGGGTGTCAATATGGCTGCCGTCCACATCCGCATCGGTCATAAGGATGATCTTGTGATATCTCAATTTGCTGATGTCAAAGTCATTGCCATACCCCTCGGAAAATCCGCAGCCAAAGGCGTTGATCATGGTCTTGATCTCCCCGTTGGCAAGGACTTTGTCCATGGAAGCCTTTTCCACATTTAAGATCTTGCCCCGGATCGGCAGGATGGCCTGGTACATCCGGTTTCTGGCCGTCTTGGCCGAGCCGCCGGCAGAATCCCCCTCCACGATGAAGATCTCGCATTTTTCCGGCTCCCGGCTCTCGCAGTTGGCAAGTTTGCCGTTGCTGTCAAAGGAAAATTTTGACTTTGTCAGCATGTTGGTCCTGGCCTTCTCCTCCGCCCTGCGGATCTTGGCAGACTTCTCCGCGCAGCCGATGATCCCTTTGAGCACCTCCAGGTTCCGGTCAAAATACCGCTGCAGCTCATCTCCGGTGATGGTAAATACCGCTTTGGTGGCGTCCGCGCTGGCCATCTTGGTCTTGGTCTGCCCCTCAAAGATAGGGTCCGGGTGCTTGATGGCTACAATGGCTGTCATGCCGTTGCGGGTGTCCGCCCCCGTAAAGTTGGCGTCCTTCTCCTTTAAGATTCCCAACTCCCTGGCATAGGTGTTGATCAGAGCCGTAAACTTGGTCTTAAAACCTACCAGGTGGGTTCCTCCCTCCTGGGTAAAAATGTTGTTGCAGAACCCGGATATATTTTCCTCGAAGGTATCCACAAACTGGAAGGCTGCCTCCACCTCGATATGGTCCACAGTCCCCTTGTAGTACACCGGATCGTGGATCGGCGTTTTGCCCGCGTTCACTTCCTTTACATAGGCAACAAGCCCTTCCGGCTCACTATATACAATAGTCTCCTCCTCCCCCTTACGCTTGTTAGAATAGGTTATGGTCAGATTCGGGTTTAAGTAGGCGGTCTCATGTATCCTGCTTTTCAGCCAGTCCGCCTTAAACCTGGTCCGCTCAAAGATCTCCCCATCCGGAAGGAAGTTGATTTCTGTCCCCGTCTCTTTTGTCTTCCCCACGGTGGGAAGAAGGCCGTTTACCAGCTCCACGGTGGGAACACCCCGTCTGTAAGCGTCGTGGTGGATGTAACCGTTTTTGTACACCTTAATATCCATATGCTCTGACAGGGCGTTGACCACCGATGAGCCTACGCCGTGAAGGCCTCCGCTGGTCTTGTAAGCCTCATTATCAAATTTGCCGCCGGCGTGGAGGGTTGACAGGACCACCCGCTCCGCCGACACTCCCTTTTTGTGCATCTCTACCGGGATCCCGCGGCCGTTATCCTTGACCGTGCAGGAATTGTCCTCCTCCAGGGTGACCCAGATCTGGCTGCAGAAACCTGCCAGATGCTCATCCACGGAATTATCCAGCACCTCGTAGATCAAATGGTTCAGCCCCTTGATCCCAACGCCTCCTATGTACATGCCAGGCCTTTTCCGGACAGCCTCCAGCCCCTCAAGGACCGTGATGCTGTCCGCATTGTACTGTGCCTTTACCATATGTCTCCTCCATGTTTCAACTTTTATTTTATAGGTTATCCGTTTTGATAGCCTTGAACAGTAACCCTATTATGGGCGCACTAACAGTTCAGATAACTCTTGAACTGTTACGCATCCGGCCATGAAAATCGCTTACGCAATGGGCCAGGTGCCTGCTGCCGTTACGCTTTCGTACAGTCAGCGCAGTAAATGCACAGACCTATCTGAACTGTAACTATTATACACATAAACCACAAGATTTTGCAAGTTAAGCTTGTGGTTTGCGAAAAACTGTGGTACACTGGATCTGCTTGTCAGAGGATTTCTGTCCTCTGGACTCTGTTATGTTTCTGACTTTATGTTCAGACGCGGTTGTTTCAACCGGGATTTCAGGTGTTTTTATTGTGCCGCCCACACTCTGACCGGTACCCGCGCATCTGGGCGCGATGTATATGATGTTACCCAAAAACTTGTAAATGTACAGAAACGGAGTGTGATCAAATGAGCGAAGAAACCAGGATAATCTTAGACAAACTAGATCAAATGAGTTGCGAGATGAAAGAAATGAGAACTGACATCCAGGATCCAAGGGCGGATGTCAGTGGGCTTAAGGAAGACGTCAGAGTCCTCAAAGATGACGTTGCTCTCCTGAAAGAAGATGTCAGCTTGCTGAAAAAGGAGGTATATATCCTGAAAGCGGATGTGTGTTATCTGAAATTTGAGGTGGTTTCTGTAAAGAAACGTCTTGACTGCGTGGAGACAAAGCAGGATAATATCACCATGATCATTGACAATGAACTCCGAGCCATGATCAACATCGTTGCGGAGGGACATTCTGATCTGAACCGGAAACTAGTAGTCTGTCCTTGAAATATTTGTGTAAATATTTCAAGGACAGACTACTAGATGCCGCCCTGGAACTCCAGTCAGAAAATGAGCGGATCTACCTGGAGATCAAACATATCAATATCAACCTTTGGAAAGTAAAGGCCGTCGTAGGCATCGCCTGACCAGTAAAGAAAGGAAGACCAGTCTCCCATGAACATCCACATTGCCCCGGACAACACCGGCGATTTTGTCTCCATAGCAGACGCCCTCTCCTCCATCCCCCACGGATATACCGGGGAGAGCCTCCTTCATATCCACAGAGGCGTCTACAGAGAGCGAGTCACCATCACTCACCCTAACATAACCCTTGTGGGCGATTCCTGCCAGGATACTGTCCTCACCTATGACCTTTCGGCCAACATGACCATGGAGGACAACACCCGGCGGGGAACGTTCCGCACCTACTCCTGTTTTATTGACACTCACGATGTGACCTTCAAAAATCTGTCTGTTGCCAACACTGCCGGCCCCGGCCCGGTCTGCGGTCAGGCTATCGCTCTGTACGGGGATGGGGATCGGCTCATGTTTGACAACTGCCGGTTTCTTGGCGGCCAGGATACCCTGTTTACTGGCCCTCTTCCGCCAAAAGAGCTGGAGCCCGGCGGCTTTGTGGGGCCGAAACAGTTCAGCCCCCGCGTTAACGGCCGCCACTATTACCGGAACTGCTATCTGGAGGGGGACATTGACTTTGTCTTCGGCAGCGCCACTGCCTATTTTGAGAACTGCGAATTTTTCTCCAAAGATATCGGGAAAAGCGTCAACAGCTATGTGACCGCCGCCTCCACCCCCCAGGGCCAGACCTATGGCTATGTGATGGAAGGCTGCCGCTTCACAGGCAGCTGCCCGCCCCGCTCCGCCTATCTTGGCAGGCCATGGCGGGAATATGCAAAGACGGTTCTCATCAACTGCTATATGGATCAGCACATTTTCCCCGAAGGCTGGCATGACTGGGGCAAGACCATGGCCCGTGACACCTGCTTTTTTGCCGAGTACAACAGCTTCGGCCCAGGCGGCGATATGACCTTTAGGCCAGCCTGGGTCCACCGGCTGACTTGGGAGGAACTGCCTTTCTACAGTCGGCAAAGGGTTCTGACAGGGGACGATGGCTGGCAGCCATGGAGCTTAGGGACTTAAATTGAGTGAGCAAAGGCGAAGGCTGTCGTAAAGCCAGTCGTAGAGGGAGAGATGTTCCGTCTGGGTTCGCGACAATCCCCGCCCTTTGCTCACTCAATTATCAAGCTCCTCCAAAACAGCCGGAATCACCTTATACAAATCCCCAACAATCCCAATATCCGCAATATCAAAAATCGGAGCGTTCTCATTGGTATTAACCGCCACAATCAGCCCGGAATTCTGCATACCGGCCGCATGCTGAATCGCCCCGCTGATTCCGCATGCAAAATAAATCTTAGGTTTCACCGTAGTGCCCGTCTGGCCCACCTGATAGGCATGGTCAATCCATCCCTCGTCCACGGCGGCCCTGGAAGCCGCGATGGTTCCTCCCAGACGGTCCGCCAGCTTCTTCAAAAGCTCAAAGCCCTCCGGCTTTCCAAGTCCCATGCCTCCTGACACGATAATGTCGGCGTCGGTCAGGGAAACCATCTCCTTAACGCTCTTCACCACTTCCACAACCTTAGTCCGGATATCATTCTCCCCAAAGCTTACAGAAAGCTTCACCAGCTCCCCGCTTCTGCCCTCCTGACGCTTGGCCTTCTCCATAACCCCCGGCCTCACCGTAGACATCTGGGGCCTGTGGTTGGGACAGACGATGGTAGCCATCAGATTGCCGCCAAAAGCAGGACGGGTCTGCATGATTCCCTTGGTCTCCCGGTTAATCTCCAGCCTTGTGCAGTCCGCCGTAAGGCCGGTATTGCATCTCACCGCCAGACACGGTCCCAGGTCACGGCCGATATGGGTAGCCCCCAGCAGCACAATCTCCGGTTTGTATGTAGTAATGGCCTCATAGATCGCCTTGGTATAGGCGTCCGTAGTATACTGAGCCAGCTCAGGGGCATCCGCGTAATATACCTTGTCTGCCCCATACTCAAATAATTCTCTGGACAGATCTTCCACGCCGTTTCCGCACAAAACCGCACAAAGTTCGCAGCCCACTTCCTCCGCAAGTTTCCTTCCCTCCCCAAGAAGCTCAACTGCCACCTGCATCAGTTTCCCTTCCCTCTGCTCCGCAAATACCCAAACGCCCCGGTACGCGCTTAAATCCGCGGCCTCTTTCCCGTCGCCGCTCTTCTCAATGGCGCCGAAAGGACATGCCTCCACACACTGACCGCATCCGGTACATCCGCTTCCAATGACAGCCTTCTTCTCTTCCATGGTAATCGCGGTAAACGGACAGCTCTTCACACACTTTGTACACCCTTTGCACTTCTCTTTAATAACATTAACAGCCATTGTAGTCTCTCCTCCTTATACCAAGTGTTTCTCCGCCAATTTGCCGACTAAAGCCTCTGCCATCTCCTGAACCGTGCCGGACAGCATCTCCCCTTTGCCTTTCTGGGGCGGAGTAAAGGAGCGAAACACCTGGGTGGGGGATGCGTTCAATCCGCAGTCCGCGGGGTCAAGCTCCACGTCCATGTGGTTCCACACCGTAATATCCTTTTGATAAGCGTCCACAATCCCTCCCACAGACATATACCTGGGCTCGTTCAGCTCCTTAACGCAGGTGAGAAGACAGGGCAGCTTTACCTCGATCACCTCGTACCCGTCCTCCATCTGCCTCTGAACCGTCACCTTGTCCTCATCCATCCGGATGCTCTGCACATAGGTAACCACCGGAATCCCCAGACGCTGCGCCACCTGAGGGCCTACCTGGGCCGTATCCCCGTCAATGGCCTGACGGCCTGCGAAAATCACGTCCACCCCCTCAACTTTGCGGATACCCGCCGCAATGGTAGTAGAAGTGGCGCAGGTATCCGCGCCTCCAAAGGCCCGGTCGCTTAACAGATAAGCCTCGTCCGCCCCCATGGCCAGACATTCCCGCAGCATGTAACCTGCCTGAGGAGGCCCCATGGTCAGAACCGCGATCTCCACGTCCGGGTCCTTGTCCTTAAGCATAAGAGCCGCCTCCAGGGCATTGGCGTCGTCCGGATTGAGAATGCTGGGAACACCGTCCCGGATTAAGGTTCCCTTTACCGGGTCAATCTTCACTTCATTGGTGTCTGGCACCTGTTTTACGCAAACTAAAATTTTCATGGTCTGTTTTCCTCCTTCTGCTATTTCTTCAACAGCTTGCCGCCGATCACCATCTGCTGTACCTGGCTGGTTCCCTCGTAGATGGTAAATACCCGGCAGTCGCGGAACATTCTCTCAATCTTGTAATCCTTGATAAATCCGTATCCTCCGTGAATCTGCACCGCCTTCTGGGCAATCTCATTGCACACTTCCGAAGCAAAATACTTGGCCATGGAAGCATTTAAAGTGGCGTCCTGTCTCGTATCCATCATATAAGCCGCCTTGTAAACCAACTGTTTGGCCGCCTCCAGCTTGGTCGCCATGTCCGCAATCATAAAGCTGATGGCCTGGAAGCTTCCGATAGGCCGCCCAAACTGCTTCCTCTCCCTGGCGTACTTAACCGCCTCCTCCAGACACCCGGAGGCTACGCCGATAGACTGGGCCGCAACCCCAAGACGCCCGGTATTCAACGTCTGCATGGCAATCTTAAAGCCGTCCCCCTCTTCTCCCAGACGGTCTCCCTGGGGAACAATGGCATTGTCCATAATAATGTCAGACGTGGCGCAGCCGATAACCCCCATCTTATTCTCCGGCTTCCCGCAGGAAACGCCTTCCCCGTGCATATCCAGAACGAAAGCCGACAATCCCCGGTTTCCTTTGGTCACATCCGTCTTGGCAAACACCACCGCGTAATCCGACAAAGGAGCCATGGTAATAAAACATTTGCGCCCGTTAAGAACGTAGTGGTCTCCCTCCTTTTTGGCCGTGGCGGCAACGCTTCCCGCGTCAGACCCGGCTCCCGGCTCCGTCAGCGCGAAAGCCAGCTTCTTCTGCCCCGTAACCACAGGCCGCAGATACTTCTCCTTCTGCTCGTCATTTCCCGCCAGAAGAAGAGGACCGCCGGATAAGGAGTTGGGACTGGACACATAGATGCTTGCCACGCCCGACACCTTGGCAATCTCCTCCATCACCAGCACATAAGAACGGGCGTCCGCTCCCTGTCCCCCCAGTTCCTTTGGAATCTTAATCCCAAAAAATCCGGCTTTTGCCATCTTATTTAAAATCTCCTCCGGAAACGTCTCCGTCTCCTCCACCTTGTCCAGAACTTCCTTTGTCAGTTCCTTCTGCGCAAAGTCATGGGCTAACTTTCGAATCAATTCATGCTGCTCCGTAAAAAACGCTTCTGCCATATTGCTTATATCCTCCTTGATCTATTATCTATTCCGCAAAATCTCCCGGGCCTGCCTCTCCCTTCTTATGCGTTCCACCCTCTGCGCGGCCATTTCCCGAATCACCTTCAGATTAATCTTCCCGCTGGCATTCATAGGAAACTCATCAAACGTCAGCACATAAGACGGGATTTTATAATGAGCCAGCTTAGGCTGCAGATACCTTAAAAGCTCCTCCTCACACACCCTGCACCCCTCTGCCGGGATAATGCACGCCGCAATCTCTTCCTGCAAAACCTCCGCCGGAACGCCCACCACTTTCACCTGCTCCACCCACTTAAGGCCCCGGATGGCCTGCTCAATCTCCTGAGGGGAAATATTTTCTCCTGCCCGGATAATCATCTCCTTGATTCTCCCCGTAATATGCAGTTCCATCTTTTTATCAAACCATCCGATATCCCCGGTTTTCAGCCAACCGTCCCGGGTAAACGCCTTCTCATTGGCCAGAGGCAGGTTGTAGTACCCGCTCATCACATTGTAGCCCTTTACCTGAATCTCTCCAGGTTCTCCCTCCTTTGCCTCCTGACTCCCATCCAGGTCCCAAATCCGCGCCTGCACATGTTTTGTCACCTTGCCCGCGGAAATCACCTTCTCGTCATGGATGCCTTCCCAATCCGCCATGGTGACGCAGGGGGAAGTCTCCGTTTGTCCATAGGAGGTCAAAAGGTGCATATTCACAAACCGTCCGCAGATTTCCCTGTATTCCTCAGACGTAACAGGCGAACCGGCAATAATCCCGGATTTAAGCCCATCCGCCTTTCTGTCCTTGTACTCGGTTTTTCGGATCAAGGCCAAAAACATGCTGGGAACCCCGTTTAATACCGTGCAGCCGTAGGTATTGATGCCGTCCCACACTTTCCCCGTCTTAAAATAGGGGATGAGATGCATGCACATGCCGCTTTGGATGCAGGAAACGATTCCCGCCGTAATGCCGAAGCAGTGAAACAGCGGAACCGTGATGCACATCTTGTCCTCCTTCGTCCAGCCCAGACACTCAATCATGGTCCTGCTGTTGTTCACCACATTGTAATGGGTCAGCACCACCCCCTTTGGCAGGGAAGTGCTTCCGGAAGTGAAAATCATGCACAGCGGGTCAGAAGAAGAAACCAGGTCCTTTTTCCCTTTCGTCTCCTCCAAAGCCCTATCGGAACGCTCTTCGGGGGAAAAATCCCCCTCGCGCATCCAATTTCCTTCCTCCTTCTCGCCGATCGGGATAAAATGCCGCACCTTGGGGGTGTTCTTTTGGATGGAGGCAATCACGTCATCATACAAAATGGTCTTGTACCCATTGCCGTAATACAGTACCTCCACATCCGAGTAATTCAGAAGCCCTTTCATTTCCTCCTGCTTATAGCAAGTATTAATCAGCACCGGCACGGCGCCCACCTTCACCAGAGCCAAAAACGTAAAAATCCAATTGGGACTGTTAACGCTCCAGATTCCCACATGGGTACCCTTTTCTATGTTGTACCGCTTCATCCGGCCGGCCAGAAGATCGGAAACACGGTCAAGCTCCTTAAAAGTACAGCTCCAATCCCCCATTTCCATAGCCGGCCGCTGTCCGTTTATCCTGGCCTGCTCCCACAAACACCGGCCCAAAGGTTTATCTATCAGTTTCATTCATCCTTCCACACAAACAAAGCGCCCTCATCCAGCATCTTCTGAATCTGTTCGTCGTCATAGCCCAGCTCCCTTAAAATCTCCGGTCCGTTCTCGCCGATCAGGGGACCGGCCTTGTACTCCGGCACGCCCATCTCCTGGAATTTCACAGGAAGCCGCACCAGCCTTCTTACATTGCCGTTGGCGTATTTCATATCATAGAAACAGTTGTTGGCCTCCGCCTGCTTGTCATTGCGAATCTCAATCCAGTTCTGGCACAGGGAGAAAGGAATATCCGCCGCCTTCAGAATGGGACGCCACTCCGCCTCCGTCCTGGTGGCAAACTGCTCCATCACGATGTCGTATACCTGGGTGGCAAGCCCCTTGGACTGGCAGGTAAGAATGGGGAAATAGTCCTCATTGTCCACCAGATCCTCACGGCCAATGGCTGCAATAAACTTTTTATAGTATGTATTGTAATCCGGCATGCAGGTCTGGATAAACCGGTCGTCCTTGGTCCTCCAGGCAGCGTTAAAAGGATTGGCAGTCTCCCTTACGTCAATGGGATACTGCTGGGCAATGCCCTCGTAATTAGACGCCTGCACCATCATGCCCATGTTGTAAACCGCGCTCTCAAACAAGGAAGTCTCCACTTTCTCGCCGATTCCCTTGGTTTTGGCCTGGTACAAAGCCGCCAGAATGCCGGCCGCCAGGTTCATGCCCACATTGTGGTCCCCAAGCCCGGGAACCCCGTTAAAAGGAACGGTCCCTCTCTGGCGGAGAGAATCAAAGTACCCGCCTCTGGCAAAAAACGCGGTAAAATCAAACCCCGGAAGATCCTTGTCCGGCCCGTACTCCCCGTACCCGGTACAGATGGCGTAAACCAATTTGGGATATTTTACCTTCAGCGTCTCATAGTCAAGGCCGGCCCTCTCCAAAGCCTGAACCCGCCAGTTGGTAATCAGCACATCCGCCTGGTCCAAAAGCTTAAAAAACGCCTCCTTGCCCGCCGCATCCTTCATATTCAGGGAGATGCATCTCTTGTTGGCATTTTCCAGGTCCCAGGTAGTGTTTTCATACATATCCAGAGGCCGCCCCTCCGACGGAGCCGTATGCCTTAAAGGGTCCCCCTTGGCAGACTCAATTTTCACAACATCCGCTCCCAAATCAGCCATAAACCGTCCTGCGGAAGCCGCCGCAATAAAATTAGCAAGTTCTACAACCTTAATTCCCTCAAGTGGTTTGCTCATAATTGTTG
>ERZ808049.891-NODE-891-length-10310-cov-3.030880_pt1 | contig 10310 bp, 8 predicted proteins | sample MGYA00380198_ERZ808049 | MGnify/ENA primary metagenome ERZ808049 (study PRJEB31490, sample SAMN06133414) | mouse gut metagenome | isolation source: Z2_2 | host: mice | place: China: Chengdu | collected 2015-05 ...
CAAAGTGGGTCTGATGGTGGAACTACCGATATACCCTGACCTCCAACAGAGAGAGCGGCTTTGGCAGATATGATGTGATGTGATGCTGGAGCCAAAAAGGCCTGGAGACGATGGAATCATACTGGAATTCAAGACGCAGGATGTGGATTGTGAAAAAGAACTGACCGACACGGTAAAAGAGGCCCTGTCACAGATTCAGCGGAAGAAGTACGGGACTCTGCTTGTGGAAAAGGAATTCCACGAGAAAACATACGTAAATATGGGGTTGCCTTCTGCGGGAAGACCGTATTGATCGGCGAAGCCTGCCGGACGTAAAAATCGTAAATCCGCCTTTCTCCCGAAACCTGGAGGCAAGTGTGCCGACCCCCTGCGCAATGGATCCTTTCAATTTCCAGGGGCCGGTTATCTTGCCTCTAAGATCATATTACTCCAGGAAAGTATACGCCTGATCAGTCTGCATTATCTTCCCAAAACGCCGCCTTTTAGTTCGCCAGCAGCATCCTGTCATTGGCAAATTCCTCCCCGCTGGCCTCGGCGAACTTCCTCAGCAGATCCTCCACCCGCAGATTCCTCTTCTCCTCGCCGGCCACATCGAAGATGATCTGCCCGTTGTTCATCATAATCAGCCTGTTCCCGATGTGGATGGCGTCCTTCATATTGTGGGTGATCATCAGGGTGGTCAGATGATCCTGGTTGACAATATTCTCCGTGGTCTCCAGAACCTTGGCAGCCGTCTTGGGGTCCAGGGCAGCCGTGTGTTCATCCAAAAGCAGAAGTTTGGGCTTTTTTAAGGTGGCCATGAGAAGCGTCAGAGCCTGCCTCTGGCCTCCGGAGAGCAGTCCCACCTTGCTGGTAAGACGGTTCTCCAGCCCAAGGCCCAGTTTGGCCAGCATATCCCGGTAAAGCCGCCGCTCCGCCGACATGATCCCCTTTTTCAAGGTTCTCTTGTCCCCCCGCCGCAGGGCCAGGGCCAGGTTTTCCTCAATGCCCATGGTGGCTGCCGTGCCGTTCATAGGGTCCTGGAACACCCGGCCCAGAAATGCGGCCCGCTTGTGTTCCGGGTACTTGGTCACATCCACCCCGTCGATGATGATCTGGCCCTCATCCACCTTCCATGTGCCTGCGATGGCGTTGAGCAGAGTGGACTTGCCTGCGCCGTTTCCGCCGATGACCGTGACGAAATCCCCGTCATTTAAGGTAAGGCTTAAGCCCCTTAAGGCCTGCTTTTCATTGACCGTGCCCGGGTTAAAAGTCTTTGATATATTCTTTACTTCCAACATCAGGAATTACCTCCCTTTTTGTGCAGGCCGCTGCCGGCGCCGCTCTTCTTTCCCACGCCTGAAAAATACCGCTCCTGCCAGACCGGAATGGCCAGGAACACGGCCACCACAAGGGCTGACAAAAGTTTCAGAAGATCCGTGTCAATGCCCATCCAGATCACCACCTGCAGAACCAGATAGTAGATGATGGAGCCAAAGGACACGGCCAGAAGCTTAAACCCAAAATTGCGGAAGATCTTTCCGAACACCGCCTCGCCGATGATCACCGCGGCCAGGCCGATGACAATGGCGCCCCGGCCCATGTTGATGTCCGCAAATCCCTGATACTGGGTGAGCAGAGCTCCTGAAAAGGCCACCAGCCCGTTAGACAGCATCAGCCCCAGCACCCGGCCGAAATCCGTGTTAATGCCCTGAGCTCTGGCCATCTTGTCGTTGCAGCCTGTGGCGCGCAGGGAACATCCCAGCTCCGTCCCGAAAAACCAGTACAGAAGGCCGATGAGGATCACCGTGATCAGGATCACGATAAAAATTGTATTTTTAAAGAAAGGCACATTCTTAATAAACCGCAGGGACACCAGAAGGGGAAATTTATCCACATTGATGGCCTGGTTGGCCTTTCCCATTATTTTCAAGTTCACAGACCACAGCCCCAGCTGGGTCAAAATCCCGGACAGAATAGCCGGAATCCCCATAAACGTGTGAAAAAGCCCGGTGACAAGGCCCGCCGCCATGCCGGCCCCCAAAGCAGCCGCCATAGAAACCCACACATTATAACCGGCAAGCATCATCATGATACACACCGCGCCTCCGGTACACACGGAACCGTCCACCGTCAAATCCGCTATGTCCAGGATGCGGTACGTCAGATACACGCCGATGGCCATGATCCCCCAGATCAGTCCCTGGGCCGCCGCTCCCGGCAGAGCATTTATCAAACTCATAATCTCCATAATCTTTCTCCTAGTCCGTTATCCGTGATGCATCTTCCAATTCCCAAAAGGGCAGCAGGAAGTGACCTTCCCGCTGCTTTTCGTTTCATAGGGAATTGCGTCCTATGAAACAACCCCCTCCGGATGATGCGCACTGCGCGCATAAGGAAAATGGCTGCTGTCGCAGCCGCGCTGCGGCGCGAGAGTCCGGCGATCCGGACTCTTTGTTTATCTCTCTTATTCTTCAATGGCCTCATATCCGTCCGGAATCTCTATCCCCAGAGACTCACAGATGGTCTTGTTGTACTTCTTGGTAAACTGGGGCGCATACTCAATGGGCATCTCGGAGATGTTGGCCTCGCCCTTTAAGATCTTGGCAGCCATTCTTCCGGTTGCCACGCCCAGGTCATAGTAGCTGATGGACAGGGTGGCCACGCCGCAGCCCTTGCATATGCCCTCCTCGCCGACGATAATGGGGATTCTCGCAGGACGGCAGATATTGTCGATGATCTCCGTAGCCGACGCCGCCGTGTTGTCCGTGGGGATGTAGATCACATCACTTTCAGAGGACGCCTTGGTGGCGATGGTGGACAGATCGTTGGAGTCGGAGAAGGAGTAGTACTCACAGGTATATCCCATGCCCTCCAGGGCAGCCTTCACCGTGTCAACCTGGTACTGGGAGTTGGCCTCGGCGGAACAGTACAGAAGGCCCACCTTTTTTGCGTCCGGAAACAGCTCATTGAGCATGGCCGCCTGCTCGTCAAGGGGAGCCAAGTCGGAGGTTCCGGAGATGTTGCCGCCTACGGTGCCGTCAAACCCGTCGATTCCCAGGGCCACACCGTACTCTGTGACAGAGGTTCCCAGAATGGGGATCTCATTGGTTCCCGCCTGGGCCGCCTGCAGCGCCGGCGTGGCGTTGGCCAGGATCAGATCCACGTCCCCGGAAACGAAGTTGTTGATAATGGTGGAGCAGGTGTTGGAGTCGCCCTGAGCGTTCTGCTCGTCAAAAGTGACCGCGTCCCCCAACTCCTCCTTCAGCGTATCCATAAATCCCTTGGTGGCCGCGTCCAGGGCGTCGTGCTGAACCAGCTGGCAGATGCCTACCTTGTAGGTCTTGCCGTCCTCTGCCTGGCTGTCGGATGAGCCGCCTTCCGCAACCGTGGTATCCGCAGCCGTGGTGTCCGCAGCCGCGCTGTCCCCGCCGGCGGCTGTGGTCTCACTGCCTGCGTTTGAACCGGAGCAGCCTGCCATAGACAGAACCATGGCTCCGGCGAGAATCATAGAAAGTACTTTACCTGATTTTTTCATAATACTTTGTCTCCCTTGCTGAAAATTGAATTTTTAAGTTCAGGAGATATCATACTACAAAATTCTCCGGGCGTCAATCCTATGATGCTTTAAATCCACATAAATTCAACGTGGTAAAGTGTTCCTTTTCCCAAACACCTGTATTACAGGATCTCTTTGTATACCCGCAGCACATTTCCATAAAATATGGCCTCGATCTCGGAAGTGGTAAACCCCTGCCGTCTCATCCCAGCCTCCAGAAGAGGCAGTTTTCCTGCGTCACTGATCTCCAGCCATCCCCCGATCCCGTCAAAATCAGAACCCAGCCCTACACAGCCGATCCCACCTATATTCGCCATGTAGCGCATATGGCGAACCATATCTTCTATAAGACTGCGCTCTTTCTCTCCGTCTTTCCAGTCATGTAAGAATGCAGGACAGTAATTGACGCCTGCCACCCCGCCCCGTTCCCCAAGGCAGCGGATCATATCATCGGTTAAGTTTCTCGGATGGCTGGCCAAAGCCCTTGCGTTGGAATGGCTGGCTACAAAGGGCTTCGTGGTGTGGGAAAACACGTCCCAGATCCCCGCGTCCCCCAAATGGGAGATATCAATGATCATCCCAAGCCGCTCCATCTCCTCCAGAAATTCCACGCCTCTCTCCGTCAGCCCATGCTCCGTCTCGGCATAGCACCCCTTTTCCGGTCCCTCCGTCACAATCCGGTTAGGATACCCCAGTTCATTTGGAAAATTCCAGGTCAGGGTCATCATCCTTACTCCCAGACGGTAAAAATCCCGCAGGTAGGCCAGATTCCCCTGACACACGCCGCCCTCCTCCAGCGTAAGCATGGCGGACATACGGCCCTCTTCCCAGTTTTTTTCTATATCCTCATAGGTTTTCACCGCGCCTATGAGATCGCTGTTGGCCTCCATCTCCTGATAAAAAGTGTCAATCATCTCCATGGCACACTCAAAGGGCCTCTCCGTATTGCCCAGGTGGACAAACATGGCAAAGTTCTGAAAGCCGTAGCCTCCTTTTCTCATCTTCTCCAAATCCAGGTGAAGGGAATTGGAGCGGAGGGAAGTATGTCCTCCATCCTTATGGTCTTTGTAGATCTCCCAGATCGTATCACAGTGCATATCAGCTGCTCTCATCGCCATCCTCCGGCTTTTTCTTTTATATTTATGGCCCGCCATCCTACAAAATGCCGATGGCTTCCCTGACATTTCTTACCCCGATCAGGCGGATCTTCCCCGTATCTTTCATCTTATCCACACAGATCCCAGGCAGAATACATGTCTCAAAGCCCAGCTTTGCCGCCTCGCTTACTCTCTGATCCGCCATGGACACTGCCCGGACCTCGCCGGAAAGTCCCACTTCCCCGAACACAATAGTCTTCTCATCCACAGGCCTGTCCTTTAAACTGGACACCAGAGCCAGGATGATCGCCAGATCCAGAGCCGGTTCGTTCATCTTCATGCCGCCTGCGATGTTCACATAGGCGTCGTACCTGGACATCTCATAATGGCATCGCTTTTCAAGGACTGCCATAAGGAGATTGACCCGGTTATAGTCCGTCCCTGCCGCCGTCCGCCTGGGAATCCCCAGATTGCTCTGGGTCACCAGGGCCTGCACCTCCAAAAGGATAGGTCTGGTTCCCTCCATGGCACAGGCCACCACAGCACCCGACGCGCCTTTCGGTCTTCCGTCCAGCATAAACTCCGAAGGATTCTCCACCTCCACAAGCCCCTGCTCCCGCATCTCAAAAACACCGATCTCATTGGTGGAGCCGAATCGGTTCTTCACCCCTCGCAGGATGCGGTAGGAGGCATGACGATCCCCCTCAAAATAGAGGACCGTATCCACCATGTGCTCTAACACCCTGGGGCCGGCCACCACGCCCTCCTTAGTCACATGGCCTACGATAAAGATGGTGATCCCTTCTCCTTTGGCGATCTGCATCAGCAGATTCGTGGACTCCCGCACCTGACTGACGCTTCCCGGGGCGGAGGCAATCTCCTCCCGGTACATGGTCTGAATGGAGTCTATGATCACAATATCCGGCTTTTCCTCTGTTATGGTATCCTGGATGTGATCCAGACTTGTCTCGCACAAAAATTTCAGATCTCCGGCCATGGAACCGATCCGGTTAGCCCGGAGTTTGATCTGCTTTAGGGATTCCTCCCCGGATATGTAAAGGACCTTCTGCCCTACTGCGGACAAGTTCCCGCACACCTGTAAAAGCAGCGTGGACTTTCCGATACCCGGATCGCCTCCTACCAGCACCAAAGATCCTGCCACCACGCCGCCGCCCAGCACCCTGTCCAACTCCCCAAAGCCGGTTGTCACCCGGTCCCTCTCCTCAATGGAGATCTCTGACAGCCGGGCAGGACGGCTCTTGATCAGAGGCAGATGCCGCCCTGACGGGGACGAGGGGCTCTTCTTTCCCACAGGCTCCTCCACCATGGTATTCCACTCCTTGCAGGCCGGACACTGCCCTGCCCACTTCGCGGACTCGTATCCACATTCTTTGCAGAAGAACGCGGTTGTTTTCGCTTTTGCCATATACTGCTCTATCCTCTCTCAATCAGAAACAGATATCTCTATCTTCTGATCATGTATCTATGCTTTCTTTTGTAATGATACTGCTGCATGCCTCCCCATCGGAATACCTTCCCTGGCCCTATTCCATGGTTCCTCCATATGGGTCAGCTGACTATACCAATTTCAGTTAACCCCTGAACTGTTATGGCATACGCCCCTACTTTTTCTCAATCCTCACCTTCACAGCCGTCCCCTCATTTAATTCCACACTGACGTTCAGCTTACCGCCCATATTGGTAGTCATATCCCCTGCGGACACTCCGTCCACTGTCACGCCGTACTGGGCGTCATCCTCCAGCTGAACGGTGATCTGCACATCCTTATCCCCCTCAACCAGAAACTCCACACCCCAGTCCGCAGCCACAAACCTGCTGACAGCCGTTCCCGGAACCGATTCATACACAAACATTCCGTTGCGCTCCAGCTTGGTGATCTCGCTGAATGTCTTTACCTTGTAGAGGTCTCCCCGGCACTCAAAATTGTCCTTCTTGGCCTTCTTTCCCAATTTGTGGTTTCCAAAGCTGATACTTCCGTCTGCCTCTGCGCGAACCAATTCTTCAATCACTGACATAACTCTTCCTCCTGGTATTTTTATGATGCTTATCTTTCTGCCGGATCCCGGAACCTGTACAATCAGGTTCCCGGATCCGGGCTGTAAGGGTGATACTGCTACCCCTGCTCTTGTAACTCTTGCAGCTGTCTTGATGCGAACAAAAGACCTTCCTCGCCTTTTGCCACCTCCACCTCGTCGCCTTCCTTCACCGTCCCGTCCAGAATCTCCTCGGCAAGCTTATCCTCCACCATGCTCTGGATGGTCCTCCTGAGCGGCCTTGCGCCATACTTGGCGTCATAGCCCTTATCGATCAAGTACTCCCGGCTCTCCTCCGACACGTGAAGGGTGATGCCCATCTGCTGTTTTGTCCTCCTGTTAATAGTCTTTAACATAATGGACACGATCTCTTTCATGTTCTCCTTGTTCAGCGGATGGAACACCATCACCTCGTCGATCCGGTTGATAAATTCCGGCTTAAAGATCCTCTTGACTTCCTCCATAACCCGGTCCTTCATAAACCGGTAGTTTTCCTGTTCATCATCCACAGAGGTAAATCCCAGGCGCTTGGGGGAGATAATGTTCTCCGCCCCCGCGTTGGAGGTCATGATAAGGATGGTATTCTTAAAATCAATCTTCCTCCCCTGGGCATCGGTCACATGGCCGTCGTCCAGAACCTGGAGAAGGATGTTAAACACATCCGGGTGGGCTTTCTCGATCTCGTCAAACAGGATCACAGAGTAGGGATTCCTGCGGACCTTCTCGCTTAACTGTCCGCCCTCGTCATACCCCACGTACCCTGGAGGCGAACCGATCATCTTGGAGACGCTGTGCTTCTCCATATACTCCGACATGTCCACGCGTATGAGAGCGCTCTCCGTGCCGAACATGGCCTCCGCCAAGGCCTTGCACAGCTCCGTCTTGCCAACTCCCGTAGGCCCCAAAAACAGGAAAGAGCCAATAGGCCGCCTGGGGTCCTTAAGCCCCACTCGCCCCCGGCGGATCGCTTTGGCCACCGCGGTGACAGCCTCGTCCTGCCCTACGACCCTCTCATGAAGGATCGACTCCAGCTTTTTAAGCCGCTCCGACTCCTCCTCCTCCAGCTTCTTTACCGGGATCCTGGTCCAGCCGGAAACCACGTCGGCGATCTCGTTCTCTCCTACCACCAGCCTGCGGCTGACCTTTTCCTTCTGCCATTTGTCCCGGGCTTTCTCGATCTTTTCCCGTCTCTTCTGCTGCTTCTTTTTTATCTCCCCGGCCTTCTCGTATGCCTCCGCCTTGATGGCCGCCTCCTTCTGCCTCTCCAGAGCAGCGATCTCCTGCTCCAGCTCTTTGATCTGGGCCGGCTCAACGAAGTTTGTCAGACGCAGCTTGGAGGAGGCCTCATCGATCAGGTCAATGGCCTTATCCGGCAGAAACCGGTCGTTGATATACCGGGCGGACAGCTTCACCGCCGCCTTCAGCGCCTCATCCGTGATCGTTACGTTGTGATGCTCCTCATAATGGCCCCGAAGGCCCTTTAAGATCTCATAGGTCTCGTCCTCGGCCGGCTCCTCCACTGTCACCGGCTGGAACCGCCGCTCCAGGGCGGAGTCCTTCTCAATATACTTTCGGTACTCCTCAATGGTGGTGGCCCCGATCAGCTGCAGCTCCCCTCTGGCCAGAGACGGCTTTAAGATGTTGGAGGCGTCCAGGGCTCCCTCGGCCCCTCCGGCGCCGATGATGGTATGAATCTCGTCAATAAACAGCAGAACATCCCCGTTCTCCATAACTTCTGACAGGACCCTCTTAATGCGCTCCTCGAACTCGCCCCGATATTTTGACCCCGCCACCATGCCGGACAGATCAAGGGTCACCACCCGTTTGTCCGCGATGGTCTCCGGAATATTGCCGGCGGCGATCATCTGGGCTAAGCCTTCCACCACGGCGGTCTTTCCCACCCCAGGCTCGCCTATGAGGCAGGGATTATTCTTGGTCCGGCGGCTTAAGATCTGGATCACCCTCTGGATCTCCGTCTCCCGGCCAATGACCGGGTCCAGCTTCCCCTCCCTGGCAAGGGCTGTCAGATCCCTGCTGTAGCGGTCCAGCACAGGCGTGGCCGCCTTTCCCTTGGCCCCTTTGCCTGCAGGGATGTCGTCCTTTCCCGCGGCCGCATCCTCCCCCATGGCGGACAGCACATCTACATAGAGCCGCTGGATACTGATACCCATGGTGTTGAGAAGCCTGGACGCCACACAATCATTCTCCCGGATGATGGCTATGAGAATGTGTTCCGTGCCGATAAGGGGCGCTTTAAATCGCACCGCCTCCCGGTAACTGTTCTCTATCACCCTCTTGGCGCTGGGCGTATAAGTGTTCTGTTCTTCCGTGCGCACCATCTGGTTGGGGGTAATGAGCTGGCTTACCAGCTCCATCACCTTATCCACCTTGACCCCGCACTCGTCCAGGACCCGGCCCGCCACTCCGGTTCCCTCCTGTAAAAGGCCGATGAGCAGATGCTCCGTGCCTACATAATTGTGACCCAATGTCTTCGCCGCGTCTACTGCCAGGCTGATAGCCTCCCTGGCTTTTGCAGTGAAACGATCTATCATATATAGTTCCTCCTCGATTCTTCCATTCCGCGCTACCGCTGTGAAAGTTCCGGCAGCTCGCCCCTTAAATAGGCGGCCCTGGCTCCGTCCAGCTCCCCCTTATCAAGGGGCCTGTCGGAAAGCTTCTGTAAATTAGCCGTCTGGATGCCCAGCATCAGCCGGAACACGGAGCACGGTTCCACAGGCTTTATGAGCCCATCGCAGATCCCGGTCATGATCTGGGATAAAAAGGTCATGGCGTCTTTCATGGAAAGCCTTCTGGCATATTTTAATACACCGTAGGACTTATACACCTCGTCCTCCAGCTGCGGACCATGGCTGGCAAGGCTCATCTCCCGGATCTGCCTTTCCTGGTCGTCCAGCTGGACAGCCACCTTTGCCACCAGGTCTGTCAGCTCCTTCTCCGTCCGGCCCATGGTTTTCTGATTAGAGATCTCGTAGAGAGAGCCGTAATTCTCACGCCCCTCCCCGTACATGCCCCGGATGCTGACGCCGATCCTGCCCATGTCATTGAGCATGGACGGAAATTTCTTCCCCATGGACAAGGTGGGCAAATGTACAATAGCCGTTGCCTTAAGACCGGTGCCTACATTGGTGGGGAAGGAGGTGAGATATCCGTATTTCTCGTCAAAGGCATAGGAAAACCTGGCGTTAATGTAGTCGTCCAGCTTATCCGCCGTCTTTAGAGACTCCCCAAGGCCCAGTCCCGGGGACCACACCTGAATCCGGATGTGATCTAATCCGTTTAAGATCAGGCTGATATCCTCCTCCTTGGTGATCAAAATAGACATTGGGGCTTTCCGGTCCAGAAGGGAAGGGCTTAAGATCTGCCTCTCCTTTAAGGCCCTCCGGTCCAGCTCGTTTAATTCATCCAGATAGGCGGCCTCATAATCCCGGCCGTCCATATCACCCAGATCCCCCAGTCCCTCGCTTAAACGGGCCAGCATCTCCTTCCCGTCCTCCTGGGACAGCTTTGACGGAAACGGGTACTCTGACAGATTGCGGGCCAGGCGTATCCTGCTGCACACGATATTGCCCCCATCCTGTACCTGTTCAAACCACTTAAGCA
>ERZ808049.897-NODE-897-length-10273-cov-3.422224_pt1 | contig 10273 bp, 11 predicted proteins | sample MGYA00380198_ERZ808049 | MGnify/ENA primary metagenome ERZ808049 (study PRJEB31490, sample SAMN06133414) | mouse gut metagenome | isolation source: Z2_2 | host: mice | place: China: Chengdu | collected 2015-05 ...
TTCTTCAAATACACGGATGAATTCTTCTCCGATGATTTTACGTTTTTTCTCCGGCTCTGTTACGCCTGCCAGTTTATCATAGAAACGTTTCTGAGCATTGACACGGATGAAGTTCAGATCATAATTGCCTTCCGGACCAAAAACTGCTTCTACTTCGTCGCCTTCATTTTTACGGAGCAGACCGTGATCTACGAATACGCATGTCAGCTGAGAACCGATAGCTTTTGAAAGCATGACTGCTGCCACAGAGGAATCCACTCCTCCGGACAAAGCACAAAGCACTTTTCCGTCGCCAACTTTTTCTCGTATTGCTTGAATCGTATCATCAACAAATGCATCCATCTTCCAGTCTCCGGTACATTTGCAGACATTTTTCACAAAGTTGTCAATCATCTTTGTGCCCTCTGCGGTATGCAGCACCTCGGGATGGAACTGAATTGCATACAGTCCTTTTTCCGCATTTTCTGCTGCTGCCACAGGACAGTCTGCGGTATGGGCGCTGATTTCAAATCCCGGCGCTTCCTGCGCGATATAGTCAAAATGACTCATCCAGCAGATGGTGGCAGCGGATACATTTTCAAATATCTTCGACTCTGTCTTATCTATGAGCACTTCTGTCTTGCCATATTCGCGAACCGGAGCTGCTTTTACTTCCCCGCCAAGCACATGGGACATCAGCTGCGCTCCATAACACAATCCAAGCACAGGAATGCCAAGCTCGAACAGTTCTTTTGTGTACGTCGGTGCGCCCGGCTCATAACAGCTGTTCGGTCCGCCCGTCAGGATGATTCCCTTCGGGTTCATTTCCTTGATTTTTTCAATATCAATTTTATATGAGTAAATTTCACAATATACATTACACTCTCTGACACGGCGCGCAACCAGCTGATTGTACTGTCCGCCGAAATCAATTACGATAACTAATTCGTTTTTCAAATATTTATCCTCCTGATGAATTATTAGTAAGAGTCCATTCCACGGCAGAACTATTACATTATTACCAGTATACAAAATAATCCTCTTACATTGCAACTGTCTTATTATTTATTTTCAGATGACTTTCTTTAGCATCCACCTGCCGCCTTTATACCGCCAGCTCATCAATATCATACGCACGACCCAATCCAGAACCATGGCTACCCACACGCCGAACACTCCCATACCCATGTATTTACCAAGAATGTAGCTGAACACAATCCGGCACACCCACATAGAGCCCATGGAAATATACATTGTCACCTGTGCATCGCCTGCTGCCCGCAAGGTTGCCGGAATGCTGAATGACAGCGGCCAGATGATGATACAGCCGATTGTGTGAAAATAAATAATCTGCCGGGTAACTTCTGCCGTCACATCAGATAGGTTATACGCTCTTAAAATGACCGGAAGCAGCAAAATAATCAAGGCATTCATCACCCACATACCGACATAAGTAATGCGTATCAGCTTCCATGTATAATATTTTGCCTGATCATATGCTCCCGCACCCACGCATCTTGCAATAACCGTTGTTGTCGCCAATGTCAGCGCCATTCCCGGAAGAACCTCAAACATGGCAATCATATTGCAGACCGCATTTGCAGCAATTGCATAAGTCCCAAAACTGGATACCAAACTCAAAATCAAGATTTTCCCTAATTGGAACATGCTGTTCTCTAATCCATTCGGCACGCCAATCCGCAGAACCCGCTTAATCATCCGCCAATCCGGACGAAATCGGAATGTTTTGTCGATGTGCACAGCCATCGTTTGATTCGAAAGCAAAATCAAAATGATAACCGCCGCCACGATACGGGACACCAATGTCGGAATCGCAACACCTTCCGTACCGCAATGGAAACCATAAATAAGCAGCGCATTTCCAACGACATTTATAAAATTCATTAAAAGCGATACCTTCATGGAAACTTTAGAATTGCCCATTGCCCTAAAGATTGCAGCACCTGCATTATAAAGTGCGATAAACGGAACAGACGCCGTTACAATCATCAGATAAATGTTTGCATGATTCATGACGTCTGCATCAATCTCACCAAACACAACATTCAGAATAAATCCTTTTCCCACGTAAATGACCATCATCAGACCAATTGCAATCAGCGTGCCAAACCAGACAATCTGCGTAGACGCACGGCATGCTTCTTCTTCGTGTCTCTGTCCCAGATACTGCCCTACAATTACGGCTCCTCCGGTTGCCAATGCCGCAAATACATTGATGAACAATATCATGATATTATCCACAAGTGATACACCGGACACAGCCGCCTCTCCCACGCTTGCAATCATGATGGAATCTGCCATACCGACCAAAACCGCGAGAAACTGCTCTATCACCAACGGAATAATCAATGTGGCCAGAGCTTTGTTATCAAACAGATAACCGCCCCGGTCTGCCTTACTTTTCATGAACCCCATCTCCACTTCTATTTTGACACTTCATATCCGTGTACATTATACAACTTAATAAATCCGGTAACAAGCCCCCAAAATCATACAAAATGACCGCTCTGATTGTTTTGTTACTATTCACGGCCTGGGAGGCCGCAAATAGTAACGCATCCGATCCATTTAAAGTCGCCTGCGGCGAGGGACCGGATGCCCGAAAGGGGTGCTTTACTGGCCCGGATGCCGGGCAGCGGCGTGCCCGGCCCCGTGATAAGTAACATTGTTTTTTCACTAACTATACATTATAATGATACCAGAGTCAAAAGGGCAGACGCCACGTGTGCTTGCACACCGGTGGTGAAATGACCTTGAGCCTCTGATATCATTACATTTAAGAGGGAAAAATATGTTTACAGAACAGGACATCCGAAAAGAAGTCAACAAAGAAATTACATTTGAAAAGGGCAGACAATTATTTAAAAATGGCAATGTGCTGGATATGGATATAGAAGAATATGTAAATGAATTTTATATCAATGGTTTGGTTCAGGGCAGCTACGGAAATGAGTATAACGCATGGATTCTTGTAAGCCGGGAAACCGGAGAAATTAAAGATTATGACTGCGACTGTCCGGCATTCTCGACTTATACAGGAATGTGTAAGCACTGCGTCTCCCTGGCATTAGAGTATCTAAAAAGCCGGAACGAAGCCGGAGCTTTCAATGGAAATGTGCTATTAAACCGTCGGGAAGCGAACACTGATATGGAGCTATTAAATATCGTTGAATTTTTCGCACTTCGTAAGCGGATGAAAGAACAGACCGCATGTGGGAATATTGAAATTATTCCGGAGCTGCATAAAATCTCTTCTTATTATCGGGGAAATGCCTATTCCCTCTCATTTAAAATCGGTCCGGTCGATGGCAGGAAGTATGTACTGAAAAATATCAGTGATTTTGTCGAACGTATCCGAAAAGAAGAGATGTATTCCTATGGCAAACAATTGGCCTTTGTACACAGTAAGAACGTATTCACGGAAAAAGCATGGAAATATGTTGAAATGATGGAAATCGTTGATTCAAGATTGGACTACAGCTATCAGTCTATCGGGAAAGAGATGTCCCTTTCTCCTCCTCTGTGGGAAAATTTTTGTGAAATAAATCGAGGAGAGAGTGTAGAATTCACTTCGAATTCATCCCGTGCAAGGATATTACATTTTGCGGATACCGAACCTCCTGTAAAACTATATTTACGTCGAAAAGGAAGTAAGGATTTTCAGATTAAAATTCCACCACTGGAATTAATATCGGGAATAGACAAACTATATATAAAAATAAAAAATACCATTTACCCTTGCTCCGAAGATTTAAGTAATACGGCCTACGTTTTTTTCGAGCTCGCAAACAGTGGAACAGAAACAGCTTATTACATTGCTGAAAAAGACATGCCTGCTTTTTGCGGCGCAGTGCTTCCGGAATTAGAACGACTTCACATATTAGACTCGGAAGGCTTGAACTTAGAAAAATTCCAGCCTAAAGAGGCAGAGATTGCATATTATCTGGACGAAGAAAATGGTTTCGTCACATTAAAGACGATGGGAACCTATGGGGAAGCCACTTATAACCTGTTGAATCCCCCAAGTTTCGCAAATGAATATCACGACCGGACAAAGGAACTCCATGCGCTTAATCTCAGCCGTTCTTATTTTCCGAATGAAGATGCCAGTGAGAAATTTTTATATTTCCCTTCTGATGATCATGACAGAATGTATCATTTATTAAGTACCGGGATCGGGCAGTTTGAGGAAGAAGGAATTGTTTATGCAACAGATAAGATTACTGGAAGAAAACTAATACACACCCCAAAAACACAGGTAGGGGTTATGTTAAAAAGCGGATTGCTGGAATTGTCTGTACAAAGTGATTCCTTTTCATCAGATGATCTGACCGGAATATTAGAAAGCTATAAAAAGAAGAAAAAATATTATCGTCTGAAAAACGGAAGCTATTTGAAAATGGAAAAAAATGCACTTTCCACAGTTGCTGAATTACTAGATGGCCTGGGCGTTACAGCAAAAGATTTTGAAAATGGCAACGTAGAAGTACCGCAATTTAGGGCCTGTTATGTAGATCAGATGCTCCGTTCAAAAGACAGCGGGCTTCACGTAGAACGTGATACAGACTATAAAGCAATTATCCGGGATATGAAAAACGTAGAAGACAGCGATTATCCGGTACCACAGTCTTTGTCCGAGACACTTAGAGGTTATCAAAAACTGGGATTCCGCTGGCTCAACACCTTGGCAAAATTTGGATTTGGCGGGATTCTGGCAGACGATATGGGACTGGGAAAGACATTGCAGATGATTGCATATTTACTATATAGAAAACAAGCGGGAATTACAAAATCTCCCTGTCTGATTATCTGCCCGGCATCATTGGTATATAACTGGGAGCATGAACTGAACCGCTTTGCACCGGAACTGAAAGCGAATATGATTGTAGGCAATGCACAACAACGAGAAGAACAAATAAAAAGTAAAACAGATGCAGATATATGGATCACTTCCTATGATATGCTGAAAAGAGATATCCTCTTATACAGAGAATGTCAATTTGACACAGCAGTGATTGATGAGGCTCAGAACATCAAAAACCATGGAACGCAGGCAGCAAAAGCTGTCAAAAGAATCCCTGCAAATATCCGCTTTGCATTGACCGGAACCCCCATAGAAAACCGTTTGAGTGAGCTTTGGAGCATATTTGACTTTCTGATGCCCGGAATTCTGGGAACATATGAGAAATTCCGAAAAGGATACGAGATTCCAATTGTACATGATCAGAACGAGCAAATGACTGAACGGTTAAAGAAAATGATTTCTCCTTTTATTCTGCGCAGAGTAAAAGAAGATGTACTAAAAGAGCTGCCGGATAAAATAGAACAGATTGTATATACCCAGATGGAGCCGGAACAAAGAAAGATTTATGAGGCACATGCGCTGCAGCTTATGGAGCAGCTCAAAAAACAAAGTAAAGAGGAGATTCAAAAAGGAAAGCTTCAAATCCTTGCAGAATTAACAAAGCTGAGGCAAATTTGTTGTTCACCGGAAATGTTGTATGAAAACTATAAAGAAACTGCCTGCAAACTGGACGCCTGTATGGAACTGGTCAATCAGGCAATTGAAGGAAATCACAAAATACTGATATTCTCTCAATTTACAAGTATATTTCCACTGTTGGGCGAGTATTTAAAACAGCAAAAAATCACTTATTATGAGTTGACAGGACAAACTTCAAAAGAAGAAAGAATCCGGTTAGTCGAACAGTTCAACTCAAATGATGTCCCGGTATTTCTGATTTCCCTGAAAGCCGGAGGTACCGGATTGAATCTGACATCAGCAAGTATCGTCGTCCATTTTGACCCATGGTGGAATCTGGCGGCACAAAATCAAGCGACTGACCGTGCTCATCGAATCGGGCAGGAAAAGCAGGTTATTGTATTTAAACTGATTGCACAAAACACGATAGAAGAAAAAATCATTGAATTACAAGAACAAAAGCAGAAATTGGCAAATCAGATATTAACTGGCGAAGATATCTCTGTATCTTCATTAACAAAATCTGATTTCATGAAAATTCTTGAATTTTAGACGAGTTTCATTTATCACAAAAGGGAAGGCTGAAATCGTTACTAACGATTTCAGCTCATTCCTCATCTCAGGTATGTTGATGCAAATACTTCTCTCTGGTAGCAAGTCCGCCCCGGATATGGCGCTCCGACTTATTTGTATCAAGCACCCGTCTGGCTGCCAAAGCCAGAGATGGGTTGATTTGAACGAGCCGCTCTGTCACATCTTTATGTACTGTACTCTTACTAATCCCAAACTGCTTCGCAGTCTGCCGCACAGTTGCATTATTCTCTATAATATAGCTTGCGATTTCCACGGCTCTCTCTTCGATATACTCTTTCAAAAAGCTCCCCCTGCAAACGTCATTTTTACAATGTATGCAGATGGAAAGAAGGGTATGTTTTGAAATATTGAATTTCTGCTTAAATCTTTCATTTGCCTTTCCTCTTATAATTGCGATATGGTAATACCGGAGTGAACCTTGCTCTCATGAAATCATAATCAACGTAAGTACTTCTATTAGATTTACAATTTCACTAATATCAAGTTATATTTCAGCTTGAACGATATGTCCAAAATTCAACTCATCTTTAAAAAGATCATATACGTATTCCGAACTTTCCAAATATAGTCCTGTGTCTTTATCTTGAAGCTTTTCAAAAACCTCTGAGTTATAAAATTTATTCATCGCTTCGTCATACTCGATATTCTGATCTGTAGTGAACATATCAATAATATCCTGTATTATATATTCAATCAATTGGCTCTGCTTACACATTTTAATCATTCACCTTTCGCAAAAGTTTAATGCTTTTTTCAGTATGAAATGAATATTGTGATGATGTTTTTTTATATATCATTCCTTGCAACAACGTAGCAAAATCAATCAGTTCATTTTCATATTGTCGGAATAGCAATGCCATATTATCATCTGCAACTGGACCAATAACAATATCATATTTATTATCTTTATTACACAAAACATCTTTTTCGTCTGTAAATGTTTGGTTTCTATTATTCATTATAAACTTTGCCCATTCCCCTGTTGTCTGTACTCCAAAATCCTTAATACGAATACTCGATAATTTTCTAAAATTATCTTGGATCTCAAAAATATTTACAACCGGATTTCCCCCTTAAATTTTCAATACTCTTACAGCCATCTTTTCCGCTTGTTCTTCAATATCTGTCAAATAAACCCCTTTTCCAAAATCTTTATATGGTCTGCACATCGCTAAATTTATACTATCTATCACTACATTACTTCCATGATATAATTTCATAGCATACCTCCATTCTTTCGGCACAAAATTCCTAAATCATCTAATATCGTCCCAAAATCCAATGTATGTTCTATATCATAATTCTCTTTAATAAATGCAATGCCCTTAAATCGAAAAAGATATCGGAATGCATCTTGAATACTCAGATTATATTTTTGAGCAAATTCACTTACACATACAACTGTAAAAGCAATCTTTCTTTTCTGTTCACTCATTCAAGTTCCTCATTTTCTGTAATTCATCATACCTACGGGTGAAGGGTGATGAGGTGGTCGAGGTTTTTAAAAAATATTCCAATTTGCTTTTGTTCCTCATATTCCGGCATATTAAATGAATATTCCTGATACTCTTGTGCATTTACTCCCGGCTGTCCTGAGCGTTGAGAAGTTATGCGGATATACTTCTCATAGTCATCAGTAAGCGTATTTTGAAATACAAACTCCGTATCAAAAGCTTGCTTTATTTTCCCTCTGATAAGAAAACCAGCAAAATACACTAAACCGTCAGATTCCCTGTAAATATAGCTTTTCCCGACACTTGCTCCCGTTCGTGCAAAGAGAATATCACCATTTTCTAATTTATATCTATCTGCAATTTCTAAGTTTGTATCTGACGAGGTTAAGTCCTCTTTATTGAACTGATGAGATTCATCATCAATATCAGTAATACGGATATATTTATTCACGCCATCAAATTCTTTAGCAGCTGCATTTAAACCATATTCAACCTCATACTATTCCTCACAGAATTTAAGAGATTCTTCTTTTTTTCCCTATGATGACAATGCGGATGACTTAAGGAAGCGAATCTCTGAAGGCTTGTCCTCTTCCCCTGCAAACACCGCTAAAAGTTTATCACACACTTTCTGCAGTTTCTCATATTGTTGGTTCATATCCAATTCATCCAGATAATCTTCTAGCCATCCGCTTATATCATGTACAAACTCAGTGTCGTCTTCCAAATCAGAAAGTTCCTTTGCATAATCAGGATCCTCTCCCCGTCCTTTCTTAACCTGATCTGTTACTTTATTTTCCCATCTTTCTACAGCATTTCCTAACTTCCTTATACAAAGCTTCATCTCCGCTTATCTTTAATAATCCCATCAGAATATCCATCCATTCTCCGCATTGATAATGAATCGAATACTTTTCATCATACTCCGTAAACGTCTGAATCTGTTCTCGTTCCACTCTTTCCTGAAATTTATCAAAAGCAAGCTTTAAATACGCTCTTGTCCTGTTTTCTTCTGCCTCCTCATTTCTATCCCAGATAAATCCCGGACGATGCATGATTCCTAAATAAAGAAGCCTGTCAATCTGAATGCTTTCTGAATCAAAATAATCTTCCAGATAAATCCGGCCTTCCTGTCTTTCTTTCACCTTTTCCGGATAATCCTGCAGAGCCTTTTCTCTCTCCTGTGCAGTCTCAATAGAATCAGCCGGTGACTGCGGCTTATTCATGCAGCAGAATTTATACTTCTTTCCGCTTCCGCACGGACAAGGGTCATTTCTTCCGATTTTTTTCTTTGAAATCGGTTTATTCGCTTCACGTTGTACCGCTTTCCAAAGTTTTTCAAGATCTTTGCCGCTTGCTCCTTGCTGGTCATCAATCCCCTCGTCTGCAAACATTGACCAATTCTTCAATGTATTTGCAGCATTGATTGGCGAGTTGCAGAAATTCTGTTTATATTCTCTATACCGAAACATAATGTCTACACAAGAATCATATTTGCCCATATATATTTCATCCATCAATCTGTGCTCCAGCATAAACCGGACTTCAGGAAGCATATCAACGAAGTGACAGTCACAGATCATGGCGCCCAGTTTATTATAAATATCATTATATTCTTCTCCTCCGTACACATTCTGCTTAATAAATGCTTTCCATTCTTCCTGCGGCAGAGTCCCGTCCAGATAAAGCTGTCCCATGACATCCAGCATAGCGCTTCTGACAAACTCATAAATGCCATCATCCATAATTGCATTTTTTAACAAATCCAATTCACCGTTATATGTATTATATAAGATATCTGATAAACCTGAAGTAACTGCATCTCCTATCAAATAATCCAAGGCTTTTTCCGGAAGCGACGCTAATTCCATAATTTTAGGAAAAAATTCCCTATCCTGAAATTCTGCAAGAAGAAACAGAGCATAGAAATGTAATTGGTAATTTTCATTTAACTCGCTACCCTCCCGAATCGCTGTTTCAATTGCCTGGCGCAGATATGGGATTGCATCTTCTTTATTTTCAGTAATGATGCGAAATTCTTTTTTAGGAAATTTCTTACTTACATAAGTAATGCCTTCAATTGCCTGCTGTAGTGATTCCATACTATCCGCTCTCCTTATTTGCCGAATCCATGTTCTTTTTCTTAATTATACTCTATTTCCTTCTGTTTTACATTCCATTCTCCATAACCTCGCCACAGATCATTTTGATTCCGGTTCTGATTCAACTTCTAATTTCGCCTCCGCTTCATACTCCTCTACAATCCTCCGTGCATACGCAAAATCATCGACAATATAATCATAATCCTCCCGGCTCTTCACCGGACGATAAATCCCTTTCAGACAGACTCCCGTCTGAAATCCCCCAAGATGAATCGTAAAATCCATTGCACACGGAATCGGCGCATGCTCAAAGCTCTGGTTCTGATAGGTAAGATACTGATTTAAATATGCATCCAAAAGTTCTAGATGCCGCTCCAGATTCTCTCCCGGAATCTGATAATCTATCTGTGATATGCCATTTTCTGACTGAAAACACGGAAACGTATAATTAATATACCATCCTTCCGCTGTTATGATTACACTCCCCTCATGCGGCAGTTTGGCTTCATATAATTTTTCCATCATTTTCTACCTCCGCAGCCATTATATCATTAAACATTTGAGGACACAATACACATCCGCCGTCAAACCTTTTGCCCCTGGTATCATAACGTTACTTTTCACGGGGCCGGGCACGCCGC
>ERZ808049.899-NODE-899-length-10261-cov-3.379517_pt1 | contig 10261 bp, 8 predicted proteins | sample MGYA00380198_ERZ808049 | MGnify/ENA primary metagenome ERZ808049 (study PRJEB31490, sample SAMN06133414) | mouse gut metagenome | isolation source: Z2_2 | host: mice | place: China: Chengdu | collected 2015-05 ...
GACTGGAACTTTAACGTCCGGTTGGCGGGTCTGGTCTCTTTGCCGTAGATGGTAAAGGTAAGGGTCCTGCCGCTGGTACCGCCTTCCACATAGATCGGGGTGTCATAAGGGTTTGTGACCTTGATATCTTTATATGTGCCGGCTATGGCCGCATCGTTGGATGGCGGCACATAGCTGACGATCATGGAGTGATTCTGTCTCTGGGTGATCTCCAGCTCCGCAAACAGCGCCGCGTTGTACAGCGTGGTGGCGATCTGGCACACGCCTCCGCCTACGCTGTCCACCACCTGGCCGTTTTCATAGGCCGCTGCCGTGGCGTATCCGTTAGCCGTGGTAAAGGGCTGCATACATTCATAGCCAGACAGGGTTTCCCCGGGCATCAGCACACGGCCGTTGATCTTTGAGGAACCTACCTGGAGGTTTGTGGCCCTCGCCCGGCTGCTGCTGCTAAAATCCGTGGAAAAGGTCCCCAGCACATCCTGGATCTGGGACAGCATCTCTGTGGTCTTTACCGGCTCCGAAACCGCAACCGCTGCCTTTACAAAGGCAGGCTCCCTCAAACCACCCTGGACCTCCTGCTGTACCATGGCTGCGGTCTGGGGCAGATCCACCACAAGGCCACTCTGGGAAGGCGTCACCACAAACTGGCCATTCTCCCTGGTGATAGACGCGTCTGCTGCCTCCCTCTGGAGCGGAGTACACAGCTGCCCCAGAATATTCTGCAGCGCTGCCTCATCCACCGTTAAACGCACAACCAGGTCAATGGGTTGGCGGCTTACGTCTTTTTGTTTCATATAACGTTGTATGATATTTCCTGTATGATATTCTTTTATGGTATCTTCCACCACACTGGGATTTGCCCACTCATAGCCTAATCCCTCTGCCGTGGTGTCCACCGTAGTCCCGTCCACATCCAAAGTAATGGTCTGCGCTTTCATGGACGCGGCGATCTCCTCTGCTTTCTGCCTTGCCTCCTCCTCCCCAAGGCCTGCCAGGTTCTGACCGCCAACCGAAAGCCCTTCCGGCACCACTGCCGCCCAGGCCGCCTCCGGCCGCCTCCATGGAAGACTTAAAAGCGCAGCCGTCAATCCTGCTGCCCATATCCATTTTCTCATAATCTCTCCCTCAGCCTACTGAATTTATGCCATTCTTTAGTAGTTCAGGGCGCTTAAGACCATGGGTGCCACCATTGCCAAAACCAACAGGATCACAATAATGGAAGACACGATTTTTCTGTTCTTTTTATTATTGAAATCAAACATCATCTCTACTCACCTCTTTATTATTCTTCCGTACTGTGGCCCGATTTTATCCTTCAATCTAAAATTTTTATTCCGGTTATGGAATCCATCTGCACAGTTAGATATATTCTATGACATTTTACCCATTGATGCAAGACCTGTTTTCGTCTTTTTCAGCCACTTCCTGCCAAACCGCGCAGCCACTACACGCGTCCCACATACCTATGATCACTGCTTTCGCGTTGTGGTTTAGCAGACTGCGTTTTCTGTAATCAAACAGGACCATCCTTCCGTCGCTCATAACCTCAATATGGGCCATTTTACCTATCTGCCTGGAATCATAAGTCTCCTGTCCTTTCAGAAAGCCGGGAGTTTTGCGCTCTTTCATAAAAAACTCCCGGACAGCGGCTTTGTATCTGGTCTGATCCGGAGCGAAGCGGGGCCGACTTTTTATATTTTCCCGCAGATACAAATCATACATCAGACAATCCTGATAGATCCGGATTCGCTGTGGATCTGCTTCTTTTAAAAAATCGTACAGGATCTCATACCTGGCCAGCCGGCTGTGGCTGACCGTGTTAAGACGATGGGCTCCATAGTACTCTCCCAGCTCCCGAAACATACCATAAGGAGACTTCCGGCGGCTGACCATCTCCCTCAACGTGTACACAAACTGGCTGCTGTTATAGTAGATCTCCACCATCTCTTCCACCATTTTCAGTTCCAGGATCTCCCCATAGTCCAGCCATCTGGTACACAGCACTTCGTAGGGCGGCTCCTCATGAAAATAAAGGCCGTAATACCCGGCGGCCTGGGCCATATAGGCACCTTTCAGCACTTTCAGAAATCCCAGCTGAAGCTGGTCAGGCCCCATGCGAAATACCCGGTCAAAAGACTTGCGGAAGCTTCCCATATTTTCATAAGGCAGCCCGGCGATCAGATCCAGGTGCTGGTGGATATTGGCATATCCCCTAATGGTACTCACCACTTCCTCTAATCTGTCCAGATTCATGTTTCTTCGTATCTCTCTGATAGTCGCCGGATTCACGGTCTGCACACCGATCTCCAGCTGAACCAGCCCGGGCCTCATCTGCTTTAGGATCTCCAGCTGCTCCTCATCGATCAGGTCACCGGAAATCTCAAAATGAAAATTGGTGATCTGGTTGTCATGCTCCAGCAAAAACTTCCAAATTGCCAGACAATGGCTTTTTTTGCAGTTAAAAGTCCGATCCACAAATTTTACCTGTGGAACTTTTTGTTCCAAAAAGAACTTCAGTTCTCGCCTCACCAGCTCCAGACTCCGAAACCGCACGGTTCTGTCAATGGAGGACAGACAGTAGCTGCATGAATAAGGACACCCTCTGCTGCTTTCATAGTAGATGATCCTGTGTTCCATTTCCTCCAGGCTTTTGTAGGGAAAAGGAATGTCGTCCATGGACATAAGTGGTCTTGGAGGCCCTGCCTTTATCTGTCCAAGGCTGTCGCGAAAGACAATTCCAGAAATATCCTCCAGCCCACCCTGGCCCCCGCGTCCCTCTTTCTGGCCCAGTGTGAGGATCAATTCCGCAAAAGTCCTCTCCCCTTCTCCCACCATGACCCCTTCCACCGCCGGCTCCCTGGCCAGAATGGTTTCCGCGTCATAGGAGACCTCTGGCCCGCCCAGCCAGATCCTTACCTTTGGCAGCACTTTTACAAGATCCCCCGCCAGCTGCCTCACATAAGTAATATTCCAGATATAGCAGGAAAATCCCACCATATCCGGTTTTCTTTTATAAATATCCTGTAAGATATGGTCTGTCTGATGGTTGATGGTATATTCTCCGATCTCGATCCGGATGTCAGGCCTCCCCCTTTTGGCAAGCTCCTGCTCCCCATAGGCTTTCAGGCTGTGCACTCCCAGGTTGGAATGGATATACTTTGCATTGATGGCTGCTAATACTATTTTCATGATGGTCAGACTTTCCTAATATGGTAACCTGCTGCTTTTTTTAAACGGTTCATAATCGCCTGTCCCAGATGATCCTCCAAAAAGCTTTCGGAGTAAATGTCGTCAACATCCAGGCTGTCAAATTCTCTCAGCACCCCAAACAGGCTGCGGGCAATGGTCTCTTCTTTATCCCGCCGTCCCAGGCTTCGGATCACAGCTCCCTCCTGATACAGATGTTTTGTCTCGTCCGTGCATATGATCCCGGCTTTGCGCCCTCTCTCGCCGCTGTCTCTTACAAGGTCTTTTATGGTTTCTATGACTTTGGCGCTTACCTTGCTTCCTTCCCACTCTTTATCCTCAACCAGCGTAAGCTCCGCCCTTGGCGCGTAGTGGCGGTATTTCATCCCCGGAGCTTTTGGCCTTGCCTCCGGATCCCCACCTCCTGCTATGGCCGGATCTATCTCCACCGTGCCCACGGTCTCATGCAGCATCTCCATGGTAATGGCGCCGGGCCTTAGAAGCACCGGTGTCTCTTCTGTCACATCCACGATGGTGGATTCCACCCCGATGCCTACAGGGCCGCCGTCCACGATCATCTCGATCCGTCCGTCCATATCCTGAAGCACATGATCTGCCGCCGTGGGGCTTGGACGCCCTGACGTGTTGGCGCTGGGAGCCGCGACGGGAACCCCCGCCAGCTCTATAAGGCGGCGGGCAATGGCGTCGTCTGGCATCCTCACCGCCACGGTGTCCAGCCCTCCTGTGGTAGTATACGGCACCAGGCTGCTCTTGTAAAAAATCATGGTCAGCGGCCCCGGCCAATAGGCGTCCATCAGTTTTTTCGCGGCTTCCGGAATCTCCTTAACCAGCACTTCCAGATCCGACCGCTTTGCTATATGGGCGATGAGGGGGTTATCTGATGGTCTTCCTTTCGCCTCGTAGATCTTGGCTGCCGCCTGTTCATCCAGAGCGTTGGCCCCCAGCCCGTAGACTGTCTCCGTAGGAAAAGCCACCAAGCCGCCTCTACCAAGGATCCGGGCTGCCTCTGCAAGGTCAGCGTCACAAAACGCCGCCCTGTCAATCGAAACCATCTTGGTCTTCATATCCAATCCTTCTTCTCTTCTTAGTCACGTGATCACTATAGATATCAGGTGACATTTTACCATAAACCGGACCGGTATTGCAACCACAGTTCTTTTTTTCTGTTTTCAGGATATATTTAAAACAAGAACCCTCCTGGGAGCAGGCCTTGAACTCTACAAAGCAAACTTCGCCCTCTGCCAAAAAGCTCTCTCTTTTGTCAGGGACCGAACTGATCATGACCATACTGCTTCTTTTTTTCATCTATCATATGTCCCGCCAGGCAGCCATGCTGACATCCGCACAAGCCTCCTCTTTTACCGGAACTGCCAAACCGGTTGTGGTAGTGGATATCGGACACGGAGGCTGGGATCCCGGCAAGATCGGCGTTGACGGCAGCCTGGAAAAAGACATAAACCTGCAGATCGCCCAAAAACTAAAAGCATATCTGGAGAAATCGGACGTGACCGTGGTGATGACCAGAGACAGCGATCATGGCCTATATGATGAAGATGACAGCAACAAGAAAATGGCGGATATGAAAGGCAGGTGCGACCTGATCAACAAGACAGCTCCGGCCCTCACTGTCAGCATCCACCAGAACAGCTACCATGAGGAATCCATAAACGGTGGTCAGGTCTTCTATTACAAAAACTCGGAGAACGGCAAACGTCTGGCGGAAATTCTGCAAAAACGGTTTGATTTCGTCCTGGGGGAACGTAATCGGCGTGTTGCCAAGGCCAATGACAATTACTATCTCCTTCTCCACGTCCGCTCCCCCATCGTTATCGTGGAATGTGGCTTTTTAAGCAACCAGAAAGAAGCCGCCCTGTTAAACACAGAGGAATACCAGGACCGTCTGGCATGGACCATCCATATGGGTATCCTGGAATATCTGAACACGCGGCAGGATTAGATTCTTCACTCTATACAAAGAAACGGTACAGCCGGGCCCAGGCTGTACCGTCTATGGCAGACCTTTTTTCTATGGCCTGCTCTTCTCATTATAATCTACCACCGCGTCCTCCAGTATCTCATTCATGTACATGCACAAAATACTGGTACGGTCGTACTGCTGCCACAGCTCATAGTACGGCGTGGCCATTACATAGTCCTTTATCTCATAGGCCCTTCCGCCTACCGCTCTTACATTAAGCATAGCATAGATTTCCGCCATGCTTCTTATTTCATCTGGACTCAACCCTTTACCTTCCAGCTCATGTCTGGCCTTGTTGTAAAAGATCTCCTGGAGGAACGCGTCGGCATACTGGCCAAAATCCTGAAGGTTCCGGTCCGGATTGGACTTCTGATCCGCCCAGTCCGTTACATCTGTCACCTCTGTGGCATAATAATAGTTCTCAGGGCCAAAAAACTGCAGAACCCCATATTGGCATGGAGACACGCAGAGAGCGGATGTCACGATCTCGTCGATGGCGTATCTCTGGGAGGTCTTGTAGTGCTGAACATGGAGATGACCGCTTAAGAACAGACCTATGCCCCACTCGTCCAGCTTTCTCTCCAACTCCTCCGAGTGCTCGATAGTACAGTCCTCCTCGTAGATCCGGCTCTCGTCCAGCAGATTGTGATGGCTGACAGCGATCACTTTCCGCTCCTGGTTCCATGCCTCCTCCATCACCTCGTCGATCCACTGGTATGTCTCTCCCCGTATCATCCCGCCTACCAGCGCGCCATCTTCATATTGGCAGCTGTCCAGCATCAAAAGCCATGTGCCGTCTGTCAGCTGATAGGTATAGCTTAAAGAAGCCGGATCTCTGCTAAGGGCTTCCCCATAGCCGAACTCCTCATAGATCCTGGCAAACTGCTCCGGGCTGGTAGGTTCCGCAGGCACCCTGTCCTCCCCTATAAAGGAGCAGGCCTTTGCATTGTTAATGTCGTGATTGCCCGGGATCACCACCACCGGGATCCCGGCATCCTCCACCCGCTTAAGCTGCTGTGCCAGCGCCTCCTGGCTGGCCCGCTCTCCGTTCAGCGTCAGATCTCCTGACAGGATCAAAACCTGAGGTCTCCGATCTATAACCTGATTTAAAAAGGCGTCGGTGATCTCCCACACATAAGAAGCCATCTTCCCGTCCTCATTCCGGTCCATCTCCTGAAAGGCGCTGCCAAAGTCCGTCAGTTCCTTGGCCAGGTAGTGGATATCCGTCGCGATCACGATCTCCGGATTTACCGTATTGGTCTCCGTGCCAAGCTCCGGCAGCTGAAGCGGTTCGATGGTCGCTTCCTCCGGGGAAAGGCTTGGCGCCGTAGGTCCCTCCTCTATATCCTCTTCCGTGTGTTTTTCAATAATAATATCCGAGCCCGCCACAGTATCCCCGCGCTCCTGCCCCCCAAGAGAACAGCCGCCTAGCATCAGCGCCCCTGTAACCAGGCAAAGTATGCCTATCCTTCTCATGTATCCGCCTCTGTTATTTATTTACTTTCACCACATCCCAGATTGAAGCCGGCTCAAATCCCAGCTTCCAGCATCCTACTCCCGCCAGGTCGTTCTCCCTTATCAAGTCCATTTTAAGTCCCAGGGAAACTTCCTCCTCCATCCAGATCTGCTTCAGTCCTTCTTCGGTATTCAGCTCCCCGTAGTATTGTCCCAGTTCTTCCTGCCAGTACAGTTCCACGTTATTCTCTTCCACCCACGCCAGGGCATCCCGAATCCCCATGGCTGATGATGAGGTATTCCCGTCCTTTTCCGTCCAGACCCTGGTGTAAAAGGGAACGGCATTGATCACCTTCTCCCTGGGTACCACAGCCAGCGTCTTCTCGATCCCTTCTTTTACATAATTGTAGGATGCCACTGACCCGGCTTCCCCGCCGGCGAAATGCTCGTCATATCCCATGATGATCACATAGTCTGCCACCCGCCCCTGTTCCGCCCGGTTGTAAAAGGCATTGTACCCGGCCGGCACATAGTTATCCACAGACAGAACGATCCCTTCCTTGCGGCATGACACCGACAATTCCCGGATAAACTGTACATAGTGAGGGCCTGCCTCGGGCCTGATCCCCTCAATATCCAGATTAATCCCGTCCAGATCATATCGTTTCACATCCTCCATGAGAGAATCGATCAGTTTCTTACGCACAGACGTTTTGGAAAACAAAATTTCGGAGTTTACGTTTTCTCCCATATTAAAGTTATCCAAGGCCGCCCACACCTGCATCCCCATATCATGGGCCTTATCCACATAATCGCGGCTGGCATAAGAGTGGTATGTACCGTTATTATCTGTCAGGGCAAACCAGGTAGGGGCTATGACATTGACCCCCGAGGTGTTGGCGATCAGCTGTTCCATAGCATCGTTGGCATTATCAGAGGTTACCTGATGCCACACCAGACAAACCTTCTCGTCCATAGAAATGTTAGTGTACTTGGGAAGCTCCATGGTACAGGGGTGCTCCTGGCTGCCGGTACTGCTGATCTGGTTATTTTTCAGATAACCTGTGTAGCCGTCAACAGTCCGCACTCTGGTCCACTCCTCGTCCTGCCCCAGAACCGTAAATTCTCCGCCTTTCTCCACATATGTCAGCACAGGACTCTTGATGCCGGCTTCCACCCGCACCGCGGACCGCTTACGGGCAGTCCCGGTGTTTATGGTCTCCCACCGGTTATCCAGGTAGATCCGCTTGCAGTCTCCTTCCACGTAACTCTTTATGTCAACTGCCGTATAGTTGTTGATCAGGCCCATGGATAGATAGATCTCATCCCCTTTTTCAAGAAGGAGGGGAGCGCCTGTGCTGCCTGTAGTCCTCGTATCCGCGTAAACAATAGCATCAGGAAGCGTGTACACCAACAGCCTTTCCGTATCGTCCCAGTAAAATTTCTCGTTGACCTGTAAGTTAACCCACTGGAGGGGCAGATAGATCTGTCCGTCTCTGGTGATTCCTTTGACCTCCTGCAGCTCTTCATTGAAAAAGACAGCTGTCTCTTCCCCGCTGACCCCCAGAACTTCCTCCAGATCCGCCGGTTCTTTTGTGGGAATCATCCGTCTCAATATGAGCCAGCCCCCGAGTCCCATTATGGCCAGGATGACCAGTCCTATGGCTATGAATATTGGAATCCGTTTTTCTTTCAAGGTTCCTCCTCCTTATGCGCCTGCACAGTAGTGTCTTTAGTATAACATACTTTTGAGGTCATGCATCTTAAATTTTCTTTAATCCCGAAAATGAAAAAACGCGGCATGATGCATTCCTTTGCGCCATGCCGCGCCTGCATTTGATCCGGGCCCCTTCATCCTTTGGCTGCAGGCTGAATCCGGTATCCTCCCGGGACCCGAAAGCAGATGCAGCTAACGATTGTAAACCCGGTCAAAATGGATCTCTTTTAGAGTCCCTTCCTCACCTCCCACATAATCGCACATGTAAAAAGCCCCGTCTTCCCTCACCTGGAAGATCTTAGCCCAGTCGTTATCCTTTGCTATGGTCCCGTCTATATAGATGGGGATGCCTCTTGATTCAAACCGTCTTAATCCGTCCACGTATTGCCTCTGTTCCTCCGCGCTGTACCCTTTCATCCGACATTCTCCTTCATCCTTAACCGCTCTTTTTCTTCCATCCTGGGAGGCTTCCTTGTGACACATTGCCAGAAAAAGAACTGTGTGTCAGTGTTGTTTCCATCCACTCCATCAGATCCCGGGTGATGGTAAACGCGTCTGCTGAAAAGGGGATCCGCAGAACCTCCGGCTTTTGCCTCTTATTCCACTCTCTTCTGGCTTCCTCGCTGCCAAAGGCCGCAAGAAACCGCCAGCTCTTTGTTCCGGCCCGCTCCTTTGATTTTGCAAAATCCCGAAACGCGTCCATCTGCCACTCACTGAAGGACACGATAAACCAAACGTCACTGCATCTTGTCAGCTCTATGGACACCTGTTTTTCCAAAGAGCCGAAATCAATGAGTATCTCCTGGTATCCTGCTGCCAGGCATTCCATCAGCCTGCCGCCTTCTGCCCGCGGATAGTAGTCCACCTGTTGTATCCGATAGCAGTCCGCCTCTTTAAGCTGTCCTGTACACATTTTGCCCAGACGGTCAAAATCCCTGTGGTCATTCCACTCCAGCACTGCTGTCCTCTTTCCCTGAACTCCCTGCATGTAGTTGGCTGCCAGCAGCGCCAGATGGGTAACGCCCACTCCCCGCCCGGCTCCGGCGATCCCCGTGATCCTTGGTTCCATTCCCCCTCTGACAGAACCTTTATACCCAAATCTCGTCCCTCTCGCCGCCTTTCTCAGTGACTTTTTTTAAAGTACTTCTTCCATAGTCTGCTTCTTCTTTTTCCACTCTTTTCCCCGGCTTCCGCCTGGCCCTGAAACAAACCGTCCATTTTCGTCAGTTCCCGAAAAAATGTCCTGACTTCCCCGTCCAGTTTCCACGGGTCTCCAAAATCCGGCGCCTGAAAACACCAGCTCCGGTTAACGCCCTCCGGAACATCAAGCCTCATGCCCGATATAACGCGGTTATAAATAACCGCAAGCTCCCGACAGTCTTTCAACTCACAGACCGCCCGGGCTCCCGCGTCCTGCTCCCACCATTTTCCTCCATGTACCAGCCACAAAGCCTTCATATCCCGGTCTTCCCGCACCGTTTTCCATTCTATACCATAATCGCGGATGACCACCGGATAGTGTACCGGCCTTAGGTACACAGCTTCCCCGTAATACGGTTTCATGGGAATCTGGTTTACCTGATAAATACCATAGGAGTCTTTAACGCTTCCGCACCGAAGCGCCATGGCCTGAACGTCGCCTGACGGATTCCTTTCCTCGTAAAGCGTTTGATAGCCGGCCTGTTCCAGATAACTGGCCAGACCTATGGCAAGATGGGTTGTACCCACGCCGTGACGGCTCCCTGCCAGAGCCAGTATAAGAGATGACGATGGATTGTCTTTGAAAACACCTGTCCGCAAATATAGTGTTTCTAATTCCTGTTTTAATTCCGGGATTGATGGATAGCGGCGGGTCTTGTCTTCCCGCGCGCAGATTTCGATGATTCTGCCAAGGGCCGTATCCT
>ERZ808049.901-NODE-901-length-10245-cov-2.614772_pt1 | contig 10245 bp, 9 predicted proteins | sample MGYA00380198_ERZ808049 | MGnify/ENA primary metagenome ERZ808049 (study PRJEB31490, sample SAMN06133414) | mouse gut metagenome | isolation source: Z2_2 | host: mice | place: China: Chengdu | collected 2015-05 ...
CTGCCACGACGGCTTTACCTTATGGGATATGTATTCTTACAGCCGAAAACACAATGAGGCAAACGGATGGGGAAACCAGGATGGAAGTGATGATAACCGAAGCTGGAACTGCGGTGCAGAAGGTGATACCGATAATGAAGAAATTCTTGCATTAAGGAAAAAGCTGGCAAAAAATGCCTTTACCGCGCTTCTCATGAGCCGCGGAACGCCCATGTTTCTGGCCGGAGATGAATTTTTGAATACGCAATACGGAAATAATAATGCCTATTGTCAGGATAATGAAATTTCATGGCTTAACTGGGAATTTCTTCAGAAAAACCGCCCGCATTTTGAGTATGTAAAGCATCTCATTCAATTCCGTAAAAAACACGATGTTATACGGAAGTTTTCTAATCTCTGTTCCCTCGGTTACCCGGAAATTCAGATTTTCGAGCCGAATGAAAAGACAAAAGTACTCCGCATCATGTATGCAGGGCGGAATAAGGCAGATGATGCAGATGATATTGTATTAGTCGCCTTCAATGTTTTCTGGGAAGAGCAGGAGTGTTTCCTTCCCTCTCTGCCTTACTATCTGAAATGGAAAATTGACGCGGACACAGCCGGCCGATATCTGAAAAACAGTATCCCCGGGCCAAAAGAAGCCTCCCTGTTACTGGACGTTTCAAAAGTCTCTATGGCTCCCCGTTCAGCCCTTGTCTTCTCCGTTTCGCCACAAGCTTAACACAAATTTTTCGACACAAATCCCTCTGCTCTCTGACCTTTTCGCCGGACAGCAGAGGGTATCCTGTTGATACTGTGGTCCATTAGTATCTGTGTCCTTTTTCACCAATATCGTTTACAGCCAGGAGGGAAAAATTTGAAATTGCAATTACGGTTAAACGCAAATCATATCAAATTGATTGCGATTATTGCCATGACCATAGACCATATATGCGATTTAATTTATCCCGGCTTCCCGGCTGAACCGGGAGCAATGGGATTACATATAATCGGACGTTTGACAGCTCCGATTATGTGGTTTTTCGTTTGTGAAGGATATTATCACACTCATAATGTAAAAAAGTATATGCTGCGGATGGGAATTTTTGCCGCAATTTCCCATTTTGCATATTGTTTTGCCTTTGGAATCAACCCAGTTCCATTCAGTACAGGAATCTTTAATCAGACAAGTGTCATGTATCCGCTTTTTGTGGCAGTTTTGGTCATGTGGATGCAGGACAATGATTTACCAATGAGAAATTGGGTAAAAAATGCACTTATCTTCGTATTGATTTGGAGTGCTTTTCCTGCGGATTGGAGCTGCATAGCAGTACTTGCAATACTGGAAATGTATAAAAAAAGGGGAAACCTGAATGCTCAGATGAAAGAAATACTTCTGTATGTCGGGATTTATGCAATTGTATCATTCTTTTTTGTAAACAGGATTTATGCTTTGGTGCAGACCGGAGTTTTGCTGGTATATCCTGTGTTAAAGCTATACAATGGCGAAAAAGGGAAGATAAAGTGGATGAAGTGGTTTTTTTATCTATATTATCCAATCCATTTAATTTTTATTGGTATACTTCGTATCTGTATTTATGGAAACATCTGTTTATTGTTTTAGCAACAGATTTTTCTTCCGTAAAGTTATTGCAATTTCAAAATCACATATAGTATAATGTTGCCAGACATTATACCTGCGCCGATTCGCGTCCGACTGAAGGACGGACATTTCCTTTTGCGAATCGTGTGCACCCTGCGGATCATAGTATGCCGCAGGTATACTATAATATGCAAAATATTACAGAAATCGTCTGTTTTCGGCAGCAGACGGTAAATTCTGTTCCCAAAGGAAACCGGTGCAAAGGAGAACATGAAAATGACTTCAAAAATCATCAGCAGCGTGAAACACCTGGTCATGGATTTCAACCAGTTCAAAGAAGAATACCCCTGGCTGAACCGGTGGCTTATTTTTTTTGTCCTGCTGGCTTACGGCGTCAGGATGATCCATGACAATATTTTTCTGGACAGTGAAATTGCAGTCCTCCGCCCTGACTCCATGCATCAATTGTGGATCGGATCCAACCGGTTCGGTCTCGCTTTTACCAGTCGTCTCTTCGGGATGTCCAGACTCATCCCTTACGTTTCCTGCTTTCTGGGTGTGATCATGCTATGGGCCAGCGCTGTACTTTTGAGCTTTTCCGCTTACGAATGGTGTGGAAAGAGCCGTCGTTACAAATTTTTTTTGTATTTGTTTCCCGCCCTTTTTATCACATCTCCCGTTTTCACTGAACAATACCTTTTCGTCCTCCAGGCTTTTGAGGTTTCTTTTGCCATATTTTTATGCATCCTGGCTGTTTTCTGCACTGGAAAGGCTGTCTATGAGAAGGAATACTTCTGGCTGTTTTTGGACATTCCTCTGATGGTGTGGTCTTTCGGCTCTTATCAGTCCATGGTTCTCCTCTATATCTGTCTTACCCTTCTGTCATTTTTGCTTGTATATATGAACCAGGGCATAGAACACGCTCTGACACAGGGTCTTGCCCACATAGCTGTATTTTTCTCGGGACTGGCTCTGTACGGGATTCTGTCTGTCTTTATAAAATCAGTTCTGAACATCGACTCTTCCTACATAACAAGTCTGATCTACTGGAATACGGCAGACTGGAGAACCTGCCTGACATGGATCCTGATGGATATAAAAAATATCCTGCTGGCGGAAAATTCTGCCATTTACAGTCGGCTTTATTTTCCCACTATGTGCCTTTTTGTCCTTCAGGCCATGTGGTATGGATGGAAAAAGAAAAAAAACGGTCTAAACTATTTCTGGTTTCTGACGGCCGGAGGACTCTTTTTGCTCTCCCCGTTTTTTCTTACTTTTCTCCTGGGTCACATGCAGGAGACTCGTTCCCAGCTGGTGTATCCTGTAACTGCCGCCTGTTTTCTTTCCCATCTCACTGTCCTTTTGCCTGACAGGCCCAATTCGGGAAAATGGAGAACCTGCCTCACAGGACTTTTTGCAGGAACAGGACTTTTTGCCCTCTGTGGAAATTCCATAACTACTGCCCAGTTGTTTCAGTCCGCATGGGAGGCATACCGGAATGATGTTCTTACGGCCAACCGGATCTACCAGGATATCTGCCTGGCAGCCGATCGGCCGGATATGAGTCAATGTCTGGTGATCTTTACCGGAGGACGTGATGCCGGGCTTGCCGGTCCTGCCGTTATGGGAGGCTTATCGGGCCAGTCATTTTTCGGTGCTGAGGCTCATACAGCCGTGGGAGTTTCAGGCCGCGTGAGCAGCATGTTTCTCATTCTGGGTATGGATGTCCAGGTAATGAGTCCAGAACAGATAGACCTTTACCAGCAGGCCATTGAATTTATGCAAAATGCCCCCGACTGGCCTGCCCGGGGCAGCGTCCGCAAAATGGGAGATATTATTGTGGTACGCCTGTCGGAATCCCCGTAATCCGATTGTGAGCTGCCGGTTCTGTGGCAGGCCGGCCATCTTTGATGTGCATTATCCTTTTTCTCTCCGGCATCCGACTGCTCTTCCTGGAGCTTTCAGGGGAATATCTGTCCAAAGCCTGTATGGAAGTCGGCCGTCCTCCCTTTTTGCAGAAAGTCTCCACGCCGGAACATGCGATTTTCTATATCATAGGCATTCAGAAAGCGATTCAGGAAAGAACAGGAAAACAACCGGGGGATATCGTCGAATAGCGGAAAAAGTGGTTGATTCATAAAGAAATAAAGAAAAGGAGACAGAAGCAATGTGGGAATGTCCAAAATGCGGACGAAAATTCAAGAATACAAATCAAAGTCATTACTGCGGTCCGGCTCCGCAGACCATTGAAGAATATATTGTACAGCAGCCGGAATATACCCAAACATATCTCAGACAGATCAACGAAGTGATCCGCAGCGCACTGCCGGACGCCGTTCAAAAAATATCATGGAGTATGCCGACTTACTGGAAAAAGCGGAATCTGATCCAGTTCGCGGCATCCAAAAAACACATCGGCCTGTATCCCGGTCCCGATGCAGTGGAAACCTTTGCAGATCAGCTGCAGGGATACAAAACAAGTAAGGGGACTATCCAGTTTCCCTATGATAAGCCGCTTCCCCTTGAACTGATTGCCAGGATTGCAGCATGGTGCGGAAAGGAGGACAGAGAATAATGAACACAGACACCCTTTTATTTTTTGAAGGACACATGGATGCCCTTTCCTTGTATGAGGAACTGGAAAAACGAATTTTAAATGAAATTGAAAATGTGTACATCAAGGTGCAGAAAAGCCAAATTTCCTTTTATAATAAGCATATGTTCGCCTGTGTATCGTTTGCACGGGTACGTAAAAAGAAGGACTGTCCAAAGAATTATATCGTTGTGACTTTTGGCCTGGATCATAGAGCGGAATCTGCCCGAATCGACATTGCCACTGAACCCTGCCCAAACCGCTGGACCCATCATCTGCTGGTTTCCCGTCCGGACGAGATCGACGAGGAGCTGATGGACTGGATCAGAGAAGCGGCGGAGTTTGCCCGAAAAAAATAACAGTAGTATTGATTGAATAATCCTCCCAGCACAAAACGGCAGATCCGCCGGGGAAACGTCATGAAAAAGTGACGCATCCTCCGGCTCGTTTGTCCGCCGCTCAAAAACAGAAAAGAGACAGTCCTAAAACTGTACGATCTGTTTTATTTCCTGAGCCGGCTCCACAGACTCCGCATAGAGCACCGGGCCTACTCCATCATAATCCTGCCAGAATTCATAGGCAATCTTCGCACGTACCTTAACCCATTTTCCCGTCTCCAGAGTTTTTGCCTCTCTGGCCTTGCAGATAAAGCCCAGAAACGTCATATCTGCCTCACAGCATGTCATGGCCATGCGGCCCGGGACAAAATAGTTTTTCGGAAACTCCGGAGATTTTAAAACCATAGCAGTGAATTCCACCACTTTATCCTCGTACCGATCCTTTTTATCAAGAGCGTCAATATACCAGATTCCATAGGCATCCGGGGAAATCTCAATCACATCGGCCTTCATATCATACGGCAGATCCTCTTCCAGGACTTCCTGCTCAATCTCACCCTCTGCATCCTCAAAAATCATTTCCGCCTGAGGATTCAGAGCCTTCAGTCCTCTGCGGTACTTGAGAATATTTTCATCGCTTACGTCATCACAGCGGTTCATGATGATTAACTCAGAGTTTCTCACCAAAAGCCCGAGAAGCGGCTTCATGTTGTTTAAATACAGCTCAAAGGTGGAGCCGTCAATAATCGTAATCTGCTGGAACAGCTGCCAGTTTTTCGGCAGATGGAGCTGGTCCTGAGGCCACATGCCGTTCCACTCAATGAGAACGCGTTCCGGATCATAAAGGGCCTCCAGCCGTCCAAAGAAATCTTCGTCCATCTCCGAAGCATCCTCCACCGTAATCATCCTGGTGTGGGTTTTCTTCAACAGCTCCTTATCATATTCCGTATCCCCTTCCTCACAGAGAATCAGGACCGTGGTTCCATCAGACTGGAAATATTCCTGCTGTAAAGTATAGGAAATAAACTGTGTTTTTCCTGCTTCCAGAAAGCCGTTAATCAGAAATACCGGCATTCTGTCTTCCATGTTACCGTTCATATTTTCTCCTGACTATTTTCCAAAGACTTCTTTCAGTTCATCCTCTTTCAGGTTGGAGCCGATTACACACACTTTTCCCGTATAAATCGGAGAACCGGTACGGATCTCCGTTTCCTCCGGTACCAAATCGAAATAATGCCAGGTTCCGTTTTCATCAGGCAGCATACCCTTGGCACGGAGCACCACACCATACTTTTCACTGTGGGCCAGATCCTTAAGAACTGCTTCCAGTTTCTCAAGACTGATCGTGCGGCTGGTTTCAAGCCCCCAGCTCGTAAACACTTCATCCGCATCATGGCCATGGTGATGATGATGGTGCTCATGGCCGCATCCGCACTCCTCCTCATGATCGTGGTGGTGGTGGTGCTCATGGTCGCATCCACACTCCTCCTCATGATCGTGGTGGTGGTGCTCATGACCACATCCGCACTCCTCCTCATGGTCGTGATGGTGGTGCTCATGGCTGCATCCACACTCCTCCTCATGGTCGTGATGGTGGTGATGGCCATGCTTTACTTCCTCTAAAAGCTCTGCAGCCATGTCGTCTGCCGGCTTTTCAATAATTTCCAGAAGCTGCGCTCCTGTAAGCCTGCTGATGGGTGTGGTGACGATGGCCGCCTTGGGATTCTTCTCACGAATTAACTCCACACTGGCAGCCACCTTATCCGCGTCTGCCACATCGGTTCTGCTTAAAACAATGGTTCCGGCACTTTCGATCTGATTATTGAAAAACTCGCCGAAATTCTTCATATACATACGGCATTTGTTCACATCCACAACAGTAACCGCACTGTTCAGCATGACTTCGATCTCGGAAGCCACATCTCTCACCGCTTTCATGACATCTGAAAGCTTGCCGACGCCGGACGGTTCAATAATTACACGATCCGGATGATACTTCGTCAGGACTTCCTCCAGGGATTTTCCGAAATCCCCGACTAGGGAGCAGCAGATACAGCCGGAATTCATCTCACGGATCTCTATGCCGGAATCCTGTAAAAAGCCGCCGTCAATACCGATCTCTCCAAATTCATTCTCAATGAGAACCACCTTTTCTCCCGCAATGGCCTCTTCAAGCAATTTTTTTATGAACGTTGTTTTTCCGGCTCCTAAAAATCCGGAAATAATATCAATTTTTGTCATTCTTAATTCCTTCTTTCCATTTATAATACAAAAACCTTTTGATTCCAGCATCTGTTACTAACTTTAGCACAATTTTTTCCAATGTCAACCGCCGTCCAAAAATTTTATTAATCCAGTAAACAGCAAAAAAGCCGCCATGTTCACAACCACAACGCTTGCTCCTGCCGGAATGGAATACACATATGATAATACCAGTCCTGCAAAAAAACAGACCACTGACACACATCCGGAAGAAATCACCACTCCCGAAAAGCTTTTAAACACCCGCATCGAAGTTAAGGAGGGGAAAATCACCAGGCTGGAAATCAACATGGCCCCCATCATCCGCATTCCCAGAACTATCGTCACGGCCGTAAGCACCGCAATCATCATATTGTACGCAGAAACATTGACTCCCGTTGCCCTAGCAAAGCTCTCATCAAAAGTCACCGCAAATACCTTATTATAGCAAAGCACGAACATCCCCAAAACCACAACTGACAGCACGGCGCTTAAAGCCACATCCCCTTTGCTCATGGCCAGAATGCTGCCGAACATATAACTGCTCACGTCAGTGGTCATTCCCGTGGTCAGTGAGGTAACGATAATCCCCACTGCCAGGGACCCCGCTGATATCATGGCAATGGCCGCATCGCTCTTAATCTTACCGTTTTCTGTCATCCGAAGCAGCAAAACAGCCGCCAGAACCACCACAGGAATGGACACCAGAAGAGGCGCCCATCCAAAGGCAATGGCCACAGAAAGGGCGCCGAAAGAAACATGGGACAAGCCGTCCCCGATCATGGAATATCGTTTTAAAACCAGGCTGACTCCCAGAAGGGAGGCGCACAGAGATATGAAGAGCCCGCCGATCAGTGCCCTGACAATAAAAGGATAGGAAAGCATCTCTCTTAGCAGCTCCATCCGTCTGCACCTCCTAAAAATTCTTTTCCAAAAACGGTCTGTTTATACTCTTCTACCGGGCCATAAAACTGAACGGTCTGTTTTAAATGCAGGATTTTACTGGCCTGAATTACGATATTCTGGATATCATGGGATACCATCAGCACAGCCACGTTTTCCTCCTGGTTTAAATGGCGGATCACCCGGTAAAAATCCTGGGTGGTGGACGGATCCAGGCCCGTAATGGGTTCATCCAGAATTAAAAGCTTATCGGTGGCGCAAAGGGCCCTGGCAATCAGTGTCCTCTGTTTCTGTCCGCCGGAAAGATCCCGGTAACAGCTTTTCTTTAAGTCCATGATCCCAAGGCGTTCCATATTCATATCCGCCTTTTTCTTCTCTGCTCCGGAGTAAAAGGGCCGGTTCCCCCGTTTTCCAAGGCAGCCGGAAATAACCACCTCCCGGACTGTGGCCGGGAAATCCTTCTGGGCCGGGGTCTGCTGAGGAAGATACCCGATACCGGATTTTTTTAAATCCCCGGACAGGGTAATACTCCCTCCCGTGGGCTTTAAAAGCCCCAGAAGTCCCTTCATAAGCGTACTTTTTCCGGAGCCATTTTCCCCCACAATACAGAGATAGTCACCCGCATTGATCTCCATGGAAACATCCTTAACTACATCATAATTTTCGTATCCGAAATCCACATGCTCACATTTTAATAACGGCTGGTTCATTTGCACAGTCCCTCTCGCAGATTCTTCACATTCTGTTCCATCAGGTCAAGATAGGTCACGCCATCCTCAAACTCCCTCCTGGTCACGTTGTGGCAGGAATGAAGCAGGAGTGGCTGCGCTCCCGTTTCCTCCGATATAATCTCCGCCACCCGGTGACTGGAAAGCTCCAGATAATATATGGCAGAAAGATGTTCCTCCCGTACTTTATCAATCAGATACGCAATGGTTTTGGCGCTGGGTTCCGTGTCAGAAGAACAGCCGGAAAATGCCGCCCGGTATCGAAGATCATAGGCATCGGCAAAATACCGCAGCGGAAATTTATCTCCCATGATTATCATGTCATGAATGGCCTCCGCCCGCACTGCCTTAAATTCCCCGTCCAGAGCCTTTAACTTCTTCCGGTATTCTGATGCGGACGCTTCATAGGCGGCGCTGTTTTCGGGATCCGCCTCTTTTAAAGTGTCCCGGATTACCTCCACCATTTTTACAGCGTTTACCGGAGAAGTCCAGATATGTTCATCATATTCAATCTCATACTGGCTTTCGTCCTCGTAAACAGAGCCTTGTTCCTTGTAGTTTTTCCCCTCGCGGCCAGAGTCATGATTTTCATGTTCTTCCTCTTCAAAAGCATGAATATGATGGTGTTCCTCTCCGGTATCTTCCATGCCCTCCACCACTTCTTCCGCCACCACATCTACATGGTCCATCATGAAAACCACATCCATATTTTCCGTGTCCAGAGAATCCAGCACCTGATTTAACCACAGCTCCATGGAACCGCCGTTGGCAATCAGCACGTCTGCGTCCTGTATGAGACGGATGTCCTTCGGCGTTGGCTCAAAAGAATGGCTGTCCATGCCGGCGGGAATCACCAGAGAAAGGTCCACATGGTCTCCTGCCACCTGCCGCACAAAATCATAGTATGGAAACAGGGTCGTCACCACCGTAACCCGGGCCGCAGACTCCTTCTCCCCATTCCATTCTTCTGGCCTTTCAGCTTTGTCCGCGCTGCATCCCGTAAGAACATATAAAAGAAACATCGCTGCAAAAACCAGCCATGCTTTCCGCCGCCCATTCTGTTTTCTGCCTGATACGTTCAAACAATTTCCCCGACTTTCTTTTTTCCTTTTATATCACAAAGGATTCCCTGGTTTTTCTCAAGTATTCCTATCATATCCTCCGGCATCTCAATCAAATAGTCCGGAGAAAATTTCTGAAGCTCTTCCCGTCCCCGGAATCCCCATAAAACGCCTATGGTAGTCATTTTTGCATTCTTTCCTGTCTGCATATCCGTATTGGTGTCTCCAAAATACAGGCATTCCTCCGGCTTTGCGCCCAGGTCATCCGCGGCCGTAAGGGCTCCGGTGGGATCCGGTTTCTTTGGAATTCCCTCCTTCTCCCCGATCACCGCATCGAAAAATTCCTTTCCGAACACGGCCTCCACTGTATTGACAGCCTGTGCATGAGGTTTATTGGATACGACTGCAAGCTTCATTCCCCTCTTTTTCAAATAAGAAAGAAGCTCTGGAATCCCATCATAGGCATGCAGTTTATAAAGGCAGTTCTCCGCGAATATTTTCATATAAACAGGAAGAATCTCCTCATAGTGAACCAGCCCGGCATCGCCGCCTGCAATAAGGGACCGGCGCATCTGCATTTTGTACCCGTCACCCACAATATGCATCATCTGATCTTCTGTCAGCGGCCCCAGTTTAAACTGTTCCAGGGCCAGATTGGTACAATATGTTAATGCATGGATGGAATTTACCAGCGTACCATCCAGATCAAAAATCACCGCTTTCTTTTGCAAAAGCGCCTGCCGAACTGACAAGCCCCTGTCCTCCTGCTTTTTCTCCAATTTTGCTTTCCCTTCCTGCT
>ERZ808049.902-NODE-902-length-10239-cov-19.039362_pt1 | contig 10239 bp, 15 predicted proteins | sample MGYA00380198_ERZ808049 | MGnify/ENA primary metagenome ERZ808049 (study PRJEB31490, sample SAMN06133414) | mouse gut metagenome | isolation source: Z2_2 | host: mice | place: China: Chengdu | collected 2015-05 ...
AAGATAGCTTTTATTGAAAAACGAAAACATACCCGACAGCAGCTTCTTTGCTTTTTGTAAAGTTAGTGCTTATGGGGTCTTGCCCACCCATTTCAATAAATGGCGGGTTTTCTTGTCCGCAAATAAAAATTTTGTCAGATGTAACATCTGATGAAATATAAGTGCCATTTCCGACAGAAGCAGATAAAAACCCTTTTTGTTCACATATTTTGAAAGCTTTGGAAACGGTACTTAAATTTATATCCAAATAATCTGTCAGTTCCCTTTGCGGCGGTAATTTTGTTCCCGGTTTTAATACCCCGGCTTTAATATCATCTTCCAACTGCCTAACTAATGCCAAGTAAATAGGCGGTTTTGTATTGCTTAAATCGGGCTTCCAGTTCATTGGATAGTTTTCAAAAGAATTTATCGGCATGACATTACCCCCATGTATTGTATGAATCAGTATTTGCAAAATTGTCTTGCAAACAATTTTGCTATTGTTTATTTTTGTTTGCAAGGGTATAATTAAAAAAGAATGGAGGCGTACTTTATGGAATATTTAAAAGCCCAAAGAAAGGATTTAGGACAAGTTTATCAATTAGTGCAGAACACGATTCAAACCATATACCCCCAATATTATCCGCATGAAATAGTAGATTTTTTCAGTAATCTTCACTCAAAAGAAAATATTGCTGCTGATATAGACAGTGGCTATGTACGAGTATTATTTTTAGATAACTGTTTGATAGGCACGGGAACTTTTTCAGAAAATCATATTTCAAGATTGTTTGTACTTCCCAATTTTCAGAAGAATGGATATGGAAGCCATATTATGCAATGTCTTGAAGAAGAAATATCTACCAAGCATAATTTAGCGATATTGGACGCTTCGCTTTGTGCTACCTGTTTTTACGAACATAAGGGATATAAGACTATTTCGCATAATGAATTATCAACCGACAATGGTTTTACTTTGGTGTATGGAATAATGGAAAAACCATTAACAGTTAGTAGCACAAGAATATATTATGAGGGAAAATTTTTTGTTTCTGTTACAAACACGGAAAATGGGGAAGTTGATAACCAAACATTATTTGCATATCACCAAAACAGAAATATTTTATGGGCAGAATATTATGGTGGGGAAATAAAAAAGGGTACAATGATTGGATTAGTTGGACTGAATGGAGAATTAGACTTTTACTATCAGCACATAAATCAAAGCAATGATATAAGGGTTGGAAAATGCCATAGTGTACCGCACTTTTTGGATAATGGAAAAATAGAATTATCCGAGCAATGGCAATGGCTGAATGGAGATAAATCAAAAGGTTTATCAACTATTCGGGAAAAGTAATTTAACTCGTTGTGTTAGTTAATTTTTTTGTCACAATCAATATATTGTAATATTTGTACATTCAAACACCACATATTGAATTGATACAGTAGCAGCTTGCTATATTACAAATTGCATTCTGTCTGAGTCATAATGTAATAACAGCTTTTGTTCCAAACTGCTGGACAACAAGACTAAATAATAGGTACAAATTCAATGTTTAGTGTTTTGATACGGTGGAAGTAAGATATATTGATTTGGTTTTTGAATTTTAACTAGTACACCGTTTTTTTAATCCTCGTATACAAAGTGCTTGATATTTGTATCAGTGTAAGGCGGAGGAAGGAGGCGATGCGGTGGCATTGTTGACTGACGACAACGCGGCAATGATGCAAATAGCGAGTGCTTGGTATATGAGGAGTTAAAAAACGGTGTACTAGCACAACAGGTTAATTTGATTATAAAAAGTAACCGTAAACCATGCAACACCCTCCTGTTCATGCTGGGGGCAGTAACACGGGTATTCAAGCCGGGGACAAAGTTTGAGGTCACTCTGTCTGGTGGGCGGTCAGGGAGCCGGGAAGTCCACTTTCTTCCGATTCCTCGCTGTCCGGGATGAGTGGTTTTCCGATGACCTGCGGAAGTTAGATGATGATAATGTATACCGGAAGCTGCAAGGGCATTGGATTATAGAAATGTCGGAAATGATTGCCACAGCGAACGCAAAGAGCATTGAGGACATTAAATTATTTTTGAGCCGCCAGAAGGAAAACTACAAAGCCCCCTATGAAGTCCACCCGAAAGACCATAAACGGCAATGTGTGTTTGCCGGGACTTCCAACACGCTGGATTTCCTGCCCCTTGACCGCACCGGGAACCGGTGTTTTCTGCCGGTGCGGATACAGGCGGAAGCGGCGGAGGTTCACATTCTGGAAGATGAAGCCGCTTCCAGAGCCTACATCGGGCAGATGTGGGCGGAGGTCTTGGAGGTTTACCGGAAAGGCGATGTAAAGCTGAAACTAAGCCCAGAAATGGAGTGGTATCTGAAAGAACACCAGCGGTCATTCATGCCGGAGGACACCCTCGCCACCCGTATTGCACTAGTCAACAAAAATTGGACACTTAAATTGTATTTTTTTACATACAATCTGCCATTATTGTACAGCCGCATATGTTTCCCTGTACTGCCTGGGTGTAAGATATCCCAGCGAATATGCAGGCCGTTCTTCGTTGAAAAATTTTATATATGCAGCCATTTCTTCCTCAATATTTTCTCCCCGCAGGCGAAAATCAGTAAATAGTTCGGATTTAATCCATCCGTTGATTGATTCCATTGCGGCATTGTCTGTAGGCGTTCCGGCACGTGACATGGAATGTATAATGCCACATGGCCCAAGCAGGTCATTATAGTTTTTTGATGCATATACCGAACCCTGGTCCGAATGCAGGATCATTTTATATTCCGGATAATCTTCCTTAAGTTTTATGAGGTCATTCAGGCCGCTGATATATGTCATCCGGTCTCCGCGCTTTGCCGAAAGCGAATGGCTCAGGATTTCATTGTTCCACAAGTCCATATACAGTGTCAGCTCATAATAAATGCCTTTTAAGCGGAATGCAGTCATATCACTTACAATGCACTGCATCGGCCCGTCAATTTTAAGGCCTGCCAGGATGAGGTTCGGATACACTTTACGCGGTTCGCCCGGTTTTTTATACCGGTAATGTTTAGATCTGCTTTTAATGCCTGCAATCTTACAGCATTTGTGCGCATAGGGATCTGAAACTTTAAGCCCTGTGTCCAGCCGGATTTTTGCATTCAGCCACCGGTAGCCGTGTGACGGATATTTCATATGATATTCACTGAATAAAATGACGCTGTGTGCGAGCATTTTTGTTTTCGGAGCCGGATCAGAAAGGCGTTTCTTCCAATAATAAAAGCTGTTATGTGAATTCCCATGAATTCACATAACAGCTTGACGGGAAATTCTCCGGATAATTCCAGTATTATTTCATATTCCAGTTGTCGAAGATTGTGACTGTCTTCGCTGCACCAACCCCTTTCACTTCGTATCCTTTTTTTAACCGCGCTTCACTGATCCGTGATTTTACCAGTTCCTTGATAAGTTCATCTTTCGTCATTGACTCATATTCGGACAGATCCGGTTCAGAAGAATGTATGCTTATTTTTACTGTCTTTTCCTCCTTCTGAATCCGGTTTTTAGGCGGCAGTCCGTTTACATCCCGGTACAGCCTCATATAATCCCTGGCTGTACCCTCACTTATTTTGTATTTTATGGCGGCATCACTTTTGCTTATTTCATTGTTGTAAATCTGTTTTCCGATGTCCAGTCTTTCTTCTCTTGTGTAGCCCATTAGTAAACCTCCTGTTCATATAGCGGGGAATTATGTCCATGTACAATATAGACAGTGTTTAATTTTACCCTCTGCCCTGTCTAATTTCTACCCCCTCCGTGTCCAATTTTAGTTTACCACTTCAGAACGGGCGGAGCCGCCTGACAACGGAGGGCATGGAAAACCGGGCTTCCAGCCTTTGCCCGAAGGGGAAGCCGTCCTCCTTGGGCAGTCCCTCCCGTTGTCAAACCCGTTGCCGGGAAAGGAGCCTGCAAATGCCGTATTTCCGGGCGTTTTCTTTTCCTGATAACGAAAGCAACGGAAAAACAGAAAGAAAATCAATCAGAACAGAAAACGGAAAGCCGGGTTTTGTGTGCGGGGTTTTTTAACGTATTGAATTAAAAAATAACCGTCCTCTATTGCAGGATTTCCCTTGATGACGGTAGCCAGAATGAGAGCATGAGTATCTCGAAGCAGAAACTTTTGTTAAAGGATTACGCTGAAAGGAACGGTATGAGTATTACGTGGACGACGAATATATGGGAAGGAATTTCAACCGCCCTTCTTTTAAGCATCTGATTGCCGACATTGAAGCGGGGAAGGTCGGCTGTGTGATAACCAAAGACCTGTCAAGGCTTGGGAGGAACTACATTGAAGCGGGCAGCTATATCGAAATGTTTTTCCCAAAGCACAATGTAAGGTATATTGCGGTCACGGACGGCGTGGACAGCCTGACCCGTCAGGAGATGGATATTACCCCGTTCAAAAATATCCTGAATGACATTACAGCCGGGATATTTCAAAGAAAGTGCTGGCTGGTCGCATGACACGCTCCAGTCAGGGGAAGTTTTGCGGCGGGCAGCCGCCCCTTGGCTTGGTGCGTAACCCAAAGGAAAAGGGACACCTTATCCTTGACACAGAAACAGTGCCTACTATCCGTAAAATCTATGACCTTGCCTTAAACGGCTGGGGGTGTATGCGGATAGCCAAACAACTGATAAAGGATAAAATCCCCATCACACAAGTAAAAAGCAATACGGAATGTGACGTGAATTATTATTTGTGGGGGAGCGCAAGAATCAGCCGCATCCTGCGGAACCGTTTTACAAAGGCGCACATCTTGTCTGCCGGATACACCAGAAGGGAATCCGATCCAATACCTATGACATCATTCCCGTGAGGAATGGGAAGTCCTTGAGGGCTGCCATGAAGCTATCGTAAGCCTGGAGGACTGGGAGAAGGTGCAGGAACTGATTGACCGCCGCCTTCCCATCATGGAGGGGAACGCCTGCCCCTTCTATAACCTGTTCCACGGCATTATTTACTGTGCCACCTGCGGGAAGTCCATGCAGGTACGCTATGAGAAAGTGGGAAGAACCGGGAAGAACCGCTTTACCGGTGAGGAACGGGAACCGATAGACAAGGCGTATTATATCTGCCAGACGTATAACCGGCTGGGGAAGAACTCCTGCACCAGCCATAAGGTGGAAGCAAGGGATTTGTATAACCTTGTGTTGAAGGACATTCAGGAACTTGCGGCAATGGCGTTGAAAGACGTGGAATCGTTCTGCCAGCGGATTAGCAGCCGCATGGAGGGGGAACAGGAGGAAAACCAGAAGCAGTTGAAGGAATTGACACTCTCCTTGCGCCGTTTCAATGAGCAGGAAAGTGATGTCCGTACCTTTCTCCGGGAAATCCGGCAGTATGCCACGATACAGGAATTGGACGAGGGTATCTTAAACCGCCTTATCAGCTGAATTTTGGTGGGAGGTGAAAAAGATTGACGGGGAGAAATTTCAGGAAATCAAAATCATTTATAACTTTGTCGGGAAGATACCGGCGGTAACAGAATAACAGTAATGCCCTTCTCTCTTTCCGGGGAAGGGTTTTCTTTTGCTTGCATAGGAAAAAGAAGCCGGGTTCGCTATTCTCCGGCTTCTGTGTAAACTCCAATTTTTCTTTATGAGCAACTTTACAGTAAAATGGAATTTCACTCTCTGATAAAAAAAACTTGTTCAGTTCTGCAATCAACAAAACAGGTATCAAATGCTACAGCAAGTACATCATCCCAATTTTCAATAATATCATTCCCTTTACATTTGATAATTGGAACCTGTTCATTGTCCCAAATGATATAATAGTCATGATTTTTTTTATCATTGGTATATCTGAATGAGACATTCTTTTTATTTCAGTATCATTTGCAATTTTTGCGATGTGTTTGATTATAGTTTCATCACTTATAATCTGATAAGTTTCCAAATTATTTAAGCATTCTTGTAAAAGGACATTACTTTTCCATTGTGATTTTTTGATATACTCTTTATTTACTGATTTTAAAATTATCAATTTTTTTCTTTGTTCTTCGTTCATTTTTATTCCACTAATTCCGATTTACAGCAACAGTTTATCCACCTGCCAGATTATTTCTTGCTCAGATATATCATATGGCATTGGGTCAATATCTTCAAAGCAGCAATTTGAAGCATTAGAATGATTATCCGTCCACTCTAATACCCAAAAGTCTGTTAATACAGATACTTTGAAAAATTCTCCATTCATTGTCCAGCAAATGCCTGACGGGTATAATTCTAATTGCTTTGCTCCAAGTTCACGGAACCTATTTTCAGCAACTGCTTTTATATCTGCTTTTTTCATAAGCAATACCTTCCACAACTTACGATTATCCTTGCTTTTTCATAAGTCGATGTTTGAATGCCCTAATCCTTGCGCCATAGCGGCTGGAATATAACAAACCCACTAAAAGCATTCCGACTGCAAATCCCTGTACAATATCCAATCCTATCACAACTGTTGAGTTATTATAAAGGCTTGTGTCTTTGATAATGATATAGGCTAATACGAAAAGCAACGCTATTCCATTACATATGCGTACACGCCTATTGTAGCGTTCCGCTTCTGTATTTGTATAATCTGCTGCCCGCAATACAGTTTCTTTCATTTCTTTATTCATATTCCCACTTTTCCTTTCTCCATTTAGGATTTCCCGCAGGTCGACTTCATAATAATCTGATAGTTCAATCAAAATATCTAAGTCTGGCATATTGTTGCCGTTTTCCCAACGGGATATTGTTCTGTTTGATACATGAAATTTTTCCGCAATTTGTTCTTGGGTAAGTCCTTTTTGCTTACGGAGTTCTTTTAAGAATTTTCCAATTTTTTCTTGATTCATTATTTTTCTCCTTTCAGAAAAATCCTATCAGAACTGCCTGATAAAGAACAGGACACAAAGCGGGAAATGCCTTACTTTACTATCCGACAAGGTGTGTCTGCCACTAATTATTCGTGCATTTTCATTTACCGCCGGATTTGAAGTTATCGAACTGAATATCTGCGGGTATATAATTACCGAATTGTCATTTTTTGTGCAGATAAAATATATCAACCGTTTTATAACCGTTACTATTTTTCATGGTGTTAGTCCGAAAGTGTGTTGGTGGATATAATTTGTAGTCTGGCAATCCTGAATTTAGGCGGTCTGAAAACGAGCAATTTTAAGTACCAACACATTTACGGACTAACATCTTTTTCATAAATACATAAGCACTGACCGTCATCCGTATATGCTGCAAATTTATCAAATTGCGGAGTGATAATATAAAATCCTCCAACAATCCATCAACTTCATTAAGTACATCAGTTATAGTATCTATATATCCTTCATAAACCCAACTATCAGAAAGAATTAAATAAACCTTTTTATTCCAATCATAAGATAACCGTTCTTTTATTTTTGCAAGTATACATTCCCAACCAATCGTTTCACTAACACAATCTATCTCTTTCAGTTCCTGCCTAAAATGCAGCCAGCAATAACTTAGTTCAACTTTTGGGTATTTCTTATAATCTATAAACGCATAATAAAATCTGTTTATAATCTTTTGATAGTTTGTTTTTGAATATTCATAAAACCGTTCTCTGTCAACTGATTTTTCCTTTATTATTTCTTCAATTTCAGTCTGAATCCAGTATTTCACAGGCTTATCTTTCAAAAGTTCTCTCCAATTCTCCATTTTTTCGCCTACCTAAACAATTCCGCTTTTGATTTGCCTGCGCTGTTAAAAGCCCTGTCATAAGTTTCGGATTCTCTGTTTCATTTCCCCTAATCAAATCTTTTATTGCAAACGCTTTTTCTTTCAATTTTAAGGAAACGCTTTCATCAGCGTTTCCTTAAATGGAACATATTACTTGGGGTCAGATTCCTCGTTGAGGGGCTTATAGTTGCTGTCCATGTAGTTCTTTTTCCCGAAGGGAACGTAATTTTCATCCAATAAAATCAAGTTTCCGTTTCCCAAATCAGGGAACTGCCGCGCAACCTCCTTGAGCACCTCCCATTCGTCTCTGGCATTTTCTTTGTTGTCCTCCTCCACCTGTCTTAGTGCCTCTTGAATAGACTGCTGATCTGCCGTTCCCCAATAGAGAGGATGGGGCTGGAAGGAAGAATGGTAATCGCCGCCCTCATAGCAGAAAAAACAGGAGCAGGGGATTTTTTCAAATAGAATTTTTTGCGCCCCGTCAAGCTCCTTCACCTCCAGACAGTAGCACCCATTTACGGCTGCCGCACCATCCCGCGCGGTCATGTTTGCGATTGCCATGATAGTGAGGGGTTCCGTTTTCACGATCATGCCGGGAACCAAAAGCCCCTCCTCGTACATTTCCCGTAAATATTCGTCAGAAAATTTTCCGACAGCCCGCCATAGGAAAAACAATGCAAGAAGAAGACAGATAACGGCGGGAATCCAGCTTTTAAACAAAGAAATTCCTGCCATACATAGGAAGCACACGCAGATTATCGCGGAGCTTCTCCGCTTTTTGACGACGGCTTTTATTATTTCATCCTTCTGCCGTATCCGGCTCACATCTGCATGGATGCCGGATTTTACACTTGCCTCAAATTGTGAATAATCGACCATATTTTCCTCCGTTTCTTACGTTTCTGTAGATTGCTAATATTTTTTATAGATATATTCAGTATAAAGCCGATAAAAACAATATACAATCCAGACCACCCAGGTTATTTCCCACTTATGTGATATTACAGAAATCATCAAATAAAGAACAGCAACAGTAATAGCAATCATCCAATTTGTTGTTTTTTTCTTCCTGGTTATTTCAGTAGCTGATACTTTTACAACATCTGACAACAGACTTTCATACTCGTTATCAACGCTATTTACTGTTCTTTCGCCTTTGAATAATTCTGCTATGGTAATCCCCAGGGATGCAGCTAATGGTTCAATAAGAGATACATCTGGAAATCCGATACCTCGTTCCCATTTTGAAACAGCTGCACTTGATACTCCCAATTCATTCGCTAAATCCTGCTGCGTGCGATTTTGTTCTTTCCTGATAGCAGCAATCAGGCTGCCTGTTTTTTGAGCGTTCAATATTTTCACCTTCTTTCTGATTTTATAGTATCATGAGAAACACCATATTCAAGAAACGCTCCGTTGAAATGTGAAACGCTGCATTGGATTTATGCAAAAATAACTTCCCCTTCTACAATCCCCCTTGCACAAGCGCGTATGTTATTCATTCTTCCTGTCCATTCTGTATTCAAACAAAGCAAAAATTAGAAAGAAACAAAACACGACATCAATAAATTTTCTGTTTTTTGAAGCATAATTATCTTAAATATTAAATCTTTTTATACCCATTATTATCTATTGCCAAAATAATTTTATCTCTCCCAGTACAGCTTCTCATTTGTTGTTGTGTTTAATTTAGCATATTTATAGAACATTTACAAGATTCCGTGTATGAAAAGCAAAAAGAATGAATTCTTCACTTGACAATGTGGCAAAGAATTGATGTCGATGGATGAGATTTCGGTCATGGACGGCGGAAAGTGTATCATGCAGCTTAGGGGCGTCAGACCATTCTTCTCGGATAAATTCGATATAACGAAGCATGGCAGGTACAAAGAGTTGTCCGATTATGACCAGAAAAACGCCTTTGACATTGAGGATTATGTGAAGCACCAGCACCACATGAAACTCACTCCCGGCACAGTGGTAGATGAAGCCTTTGGCTGCGGGGAGGTCAATGGGCAGGAAGAAAATTCATCACAGACAACTGAATAGCGGCTTTTGGACACAGTGGCTAAAAGCGCACAAAAACAACTGAATATGGAACTGTCAACCTTTGGGCATGATGTCCAAAACAACAAAAGGAGTTTTCCATGTACTTGGGAAAGGACAAAAAACAAAGCACCCGGCACTGCCAATCGCCAAACTGAAAGCGCCGGATGCCCGCAGGGTTCTTCCTAAAGGATTGCCCTGCCTTTATTTTAACACATGGCAGGGCATTTTACACGAAAAATTCTTTCAAAACTATCAAAATTTGATTTCAGGAAAGAAAGAGGTAAACAAAATGGCATTTTTTGCAACAGCAATCACAGATGTGAATTGTGAGTGAAGTGAAAAATGGGAAGAATAAGCAAGGTAAAAATCTGGTGTATGTGGATAGCCCCATAAGCACTAACTTTACAAAAAGCAAAGAAGCTGCTGTCGGGTATGTTTTCGTTTTTCAATAAAAGCTATCTT
>ERZ808049.904-NODE-904-length-10232-cov-3.467848_pt1 | contig 10232 bp, 7 predicted proteins | sample MGYA00380198_ERZ808049 | MGnify/ENA primary metagenome ERZ808049 (study PRJEB31490, sample SAMN06133414) | mouse gut metagenome | isolation source: Z2_2 | host: mice | place: China: Chengdu | collected 2015-05 ...
ACCGTTTTGCGTAATTATTTCCTTTACCAGATTACCGCTTCCGATCGTCGGATATGTATCAAACTGCGCCAGTTCATCTTTCGTATACTGCAGCTCATCAAGTACATCTGCCGAAACAGTATAGACCAGCCCGCTGCCCTTTACTGTCAGATAATAACTGTCATCCACCGCATTTCCAAAATCCAGCACAGTCTGCTCTCCGCTCTCTGTTGTCAATGACACTGTATATGCCGGCTCGTCAAGACCATACGCCTCCGGAGCATCGCCATCCTTTAGCTCACGCTCTGCTTCCAGTCTGCCGAAAGTATCCACAATCTGTTCGGGGACATTCTGCTTCAGAGGAAAATCTTCTTCCTCCGTATATACCCATTCATCGTCCTCTTTTACAAATGTATACTCTCCATTTCCGACATTATAACTGACTTCACTGACCTCCGCCAGATCTGTCACATAGACCTTTGCCGCCTCTGCCTTTTCTTCCTGCTTCTCTTCCTGCTTTTTGTTCAGAAATTTAATTCCAAACAGGATAAGGAGAAGCAGAAGAAAGACAGACATAAGCAGCAAAAGTTTTTTCATCTTTTTGTCCATCAAATTCCTCCTGTCTTCCAAACCCAATGTAATAGTTCAGACTATCGGCTGAACCGTCACAATCCAATACTTAGATTTCCTATTTGACAAGCATAGTGCTTTTATGCCCTCCTTCTTCTGAACCAGACAATAAATCCGATAACAAGGAGCAAAAGCGGTATTCCGAAAATAACAAACAGACTGAACACTCCGACATGCTGCACTGTATTATATTCCACCGCCAGACTTTTCGGCTCAATAGAAATATTCTCCGCACCGTCAAAATTCTCTGTCACTGCGTTCATGAATACGGTCGTATTTTCCAATGTGGTAAATGTATCCGTAATCTGAGAATCAATCAGGCTTCCCGCAGAAATCACAGTGAATCGGCTTTCTTTTGCCGCTTCTTCAGACCCGGAATCGTCATCCTCCGTCTCAATCTGTTCCGTTGCCACCGCTCCAAGTACATAGGAGCCCTCTGTCTGATTTTCCTCTGTAACTGCATATGCATTAGCCGAGCTGTTCATGAATGCAGATGTATTGATCGTATTACGCACCGGATCTGTTAATGTAAATCCATGCGCATTCGTCACAAGCACCATCTCCGAGCTGATACCGGCGCTCATTTTACCGGACAGTGACATTTCCGGGAAGAAATAATAGTAATTTCCCTGATAACATCTCTCCGGATCCGCAATATATCCGTCTACGGATTCCATTCCATAGTCTTTCATCAATGCCGACAGATTGCTCAGTTCCGTACTATTTGTATCTCCCAGAAGAAGCAGCGCTTTGCCTCCCTGTGCCAGATAATTTTCCACGGCAGTTTTCTCATCCTCTGTCAAATCTTTGATCGGGGCATTCATCAAAAGCAGCTCGCAGTCATCTGGAATTTCTCCTGACATCAGAAGATTCAGTTCGGACACGCTGTAATTATTCTTATCCATCAGATCGTCGACTGTTAAAGACAGCGCTGCCTCTCCATGACCGGTCGTCCGGTATACCTGCTTCTGCGTGTCATTTACCACATAATGAACTGCACTGGTCAGCTGTCCCTCCCCGTCAAACTCAGATTCTGAATAGTTTCCCGTATAATAATAAGAATACATATCTGACACGATAATATCAGTGAACGCCACAGTCGTAGATTTTCCGGTATCCTCACAGGAAACCACAATTGTGTTTTCTGAAGCCTCATATTCTGTCAGAGCAGACGGATGAAGCACCGGATCGATCCATTCCACAGAAATGTGTTCGGACAAACCGCTGTATTTACTGATAAAGGTACGGATTCTTTCATCGGTATCTTCTTTCACTGCCAGAACCGTCATCTTCACTTCTTTGTCCAGGTTTTTCAACAGCTCCTTACTTGTATCTGTAATCTCATATATTTTCGTACTGCTCACATCAATATTCCGGTATTTTTCCGGGAGCTGTCCGACAATCAGATTGAGCACAACGACAATCGCCACAATAACAGCCGTCATTCCCACACTGTAAGCGCCGTGTCTGGTTCCTGTTGTTTTAAATAAAGTTTTTATTTTTTGCACGTTACTGTCCTCCAACATTTCACTTAACTCCAACGTCTCTTCTGGATTACCTGCACTGTCAGGAAAATGAATATTATAATCACCGACAGATAAAGCATAATTCCACCGATATCCACGATATTGTTCTGGGTAATCCCAGTAAATACATTTGCAAGAGCAAGATTTCCTAAAAGTTCCGCCAAAAGATTGTCAAACAGACCAGGCTTTACAAAATATGCTGCAGCGCACCCGATTACGATCACCGCTTCACTTACTCCGCAAAGCACCCAGTTGGAGGTCATTTGCCAGAGGTAAAGTACGAACAGACTTAGAATTACGATCAGCCCGAGCATGCAGCTCAACGCGGAAGAGGGCAAAAACCCCATCAGGCCGTCCCATAAATACAGCACCAGCAATACGCCGAAGGTACTGATAAATGCGATCATCTGGCTTTCCGTCAGAGCAGACATGAACATGCCGATTGCGATATACACACAGCCCAGGAGGAAAAATACAAAGATGGATATGTAATCTATCTTTAAATATGCTGTCCCGTTTAACTTGATCATCAACGGGAACAGACAGAAGATTATATTCGGAATTGCTATAACTGTCGCCATTGCGAAATATTTTCCCAGAACAACTTTTGCCAGACTAACGGGCGCCGTCAAAAGGAGCTGGTCTGTCTTATTTTTACGCTCCTCTGCAAAGCTCTTCATGGTGATCAGAGGAATACCCACCAGAAATACAATCAACGAACCGGACAGCGTATAGGAAAAGTGCGGATATCCGGCAGTTAAATTGTATGCTGTAAAATAAATGCCTGTAAATGCAACAAGAAATGCCACAAATACGCATCCTGCCATGGATTGAAAATAAGATTTTACTTCACGCTTATAAATTGCCCTCATGTGTCATCTCCCCCTCCTTCTGTGTCAGTTCTATAAATACTTCTTCCAAACTGATTTTTGCTGTTTTCATCATCAAAAGCGGTATTCTTCTCTCTGCAAATGCAAAGAATACCTTCTCACGGATATCTGCTCCGGTTTCCACCTCAATTTTGACATGAACGGTTCCCCCTTCTCCCGCCTGCGTATGGACAGATTTGATTCCATTTACTGGTCTGAGGACTTCCCGTACAAGATCAGGCTCTGCCTTTGTCTCGATTTCGATACTTTCGGAGCCATTCATCAAGCTCTCCAGATTGTCCGGTGTATCGCTTGCCACCAATTTCCCTTTGGAAATGATCAGAATGTAATCGCACACTTCTCTTACTTCAGCAAGAATATGCGAACTCAGAATTACAGTATGATTTTCAGACAACTTCCGGATCAGTTCTCGGATTTCTATGATCTGTTTCGGGTCTAAGCCTACTGTCGGTTCATCCAAAATAATAATATCCGGAAAGCCTAAAATCGCCTGCGCCAGACCGACTCTCTGGCGGTAGCCCTTAGAAAGATTGCGGAGCAGACGGCTCTGTACATCCATCAGCTTTGTCAGCTTCATCACCTCTTCAATGTCAGACTCTCTGCTTTCTTTTGAAATTCCTTTTAATTCAGCAGCAAATTCCAAATACTCCCACACCGTCATGTCCGTATAGAGAGGAGGGATCTCAGGCAGATAACCGATATGCTTCTTCGCCTCCTCAGGCTCCTTTAAAATGTCATGCCCGTCAATGAGGACCTCCCCCTCGGTCGCCCCCAGATATCCTGTCATAATATTCATAGTGGTAGATTTTCCCGCGCCGTTCGGCCCCAGAAAGCCATAGATCCTGCCTGGCTCTAATTTGAAATCCAAACCGTCTACCGCTAAGTGATCACCATATTTCTTCACCAGATGTTTTACTTCAATCAAATTTTTACCTCCTATATTCTTATATTCTGCTGTTTAAAAACAGTTTTATAGTAATTAGATTTTGTGTCACTTCTGTGTGTGAAATGTGATAACAATATGTGGAATTTTTGAAAAAACTGTGGCGGACTAAAAAAAGATACCGCCAGCCTGTCTCAAGCTGATGGTATCTTACCCACTTATCATGGGCTGAATTGTTACACTGTATCTTCTAACCGGTCAAACATTTCTTTGACAGCGGGCGCATTTTTCGTCAGCTTCTTAATGCTCAGATCTTCTGCCTTGTTATTGGCAAGACGAAGATTATTTTCAGAAGAAAGAAGCGCCGCCCTTGTTTTCTGTAAATGTTGGATTGTCTTATCTATCTCATCAATCGCCGTCTTAAATCTCTCACTGGCAATTCTGTAATTTCTTGCAAATCCTTCTTTAAAGCTGTTCATATTCTCCTCGAAATGTAGAATATCGATCTGCTGATTCTGTATGATACGAAGCTCCTGCCGATATTTCAAGGAATTTAACGCCGCATTACGCAGAAGGGTAATCATCGGGATGAAGAATTGAGGACGTATCACGTACATTTTCTCGTATTTATAGGAAACATCCACAATTCCATTATTATACAGTTCGTTGTCAATCTCAAGCAATGAAACCAATACCGCATATTCGCAGCCTTTTTCCCTCCTATCCTTGTCCAGCTCTTTGAAGAAGTCCTCATTCTTATGTTTGGTTGCCGTTTCGTCCATTTCGTTTTTCATCTCGAACATAATGGAAATGAACTCTGTTCCATCCTCTGATGCTTCCCTGAAAATAAAGTCCCCTTTACTTCCGCTTCTGGCATCGTTATCCTTTTCAAAATATGCAGTCGGAAATGCGGTCATACGAATCTGGTTAAACTGGTTCATACAGTGCTGCTCCAGACTCTCTCCCACCATCTTTGTAGACTGCCTCGCTTTGAAATCCTTATAATATTCGATCTGCTCGTCCTTTAGTTTCAATTTCCCCTCGTATTGCTCTTTTAGCGACTGTTCCTTCAGTTTGATTTCAGCCTCCTTGCCGGAAATCTGACCTTTTAGCTCTATGATTTCTGTAACCTTGCCGGAGAGTTCTTTGTCCTTCTCCTGGATTGCCTTGGACACTGCAAGTTCTTTCTCTGTCCTGCTGTTTTCCACTTGGGCCTTTAGCTGCTCAATAACCTTGTTCTTTTCTGCAAGCTCCACGTCTTTTGCAGAAAGCAGTTGATGGAATTCTTCCTTTTGTTTCCTTTTTGCCAGTTCTACATCCTTTTCCTTCATTTCTTCATAATTTTTTTCCCGCTGTTTCAGTTCTCTGTCAAATTCTTTATCTCTGACCTGCCGGACAATCTGGGCATACCCGGACTCATCAACGACAAATACCTCTCCACAATTGGGACATTTTATTTCCTGCATACTGATACACTCCTTATGATTCCCGAAATAACCTTACAATTCCAGCCCACGATACCGGTTCAGGCAGGCAAATATCTCCTGCTCTCTTGGCATAGCCAGATTCGCCACGTTGGCACGGCTCTCGCACAGCCCCGCCAAACCGTCTTTTTCTATCTTTTCTGCCAGCTTCTTCACTATCTCTTGCATCGTTGTCCGTCCGCCGAACAAATGCTGCTCCGCATATTTCACACAATATCCAAGGGCGCTTACCTGCTCACTGTCTGTCAGCTGCTCTACATAACGCAGATCAATATTCTCCCGGTTAATCTGGATTGCTTCTTTTCCAAGCGTCTTCATCTTGATTCTGTCCTGTCCCCGGAAGCCTTTTGCCTGTCTCGGGCAGCGCTCAAATGCAGGGGCATCAGCCTCCTCTTCTAATCCAGAAAGCGCCGGGAAATTCTCGGCCTCTTTTTTGGCGAATGCAGTGATTTCTTTCGGTTCATATCTGTCCATCTGCACAATCGTATCTGCAATGTGGAAATATGCCCCGGAACTTCCTGCGACTATGACCGTAGAAATGTCATACCGCTCATACAATTCTCGGATTCTGTCAATAAAAGGGGTAATCGGTTCCATATCCCGGTGGATTACCCGCTGCATCAATTCGTCCCGAATCATAAAATTCGTTGCGCTGGTATCCTCATCTATCAGAAGGGCACCCGCTCCCGCTTCCATGCTTTCCACGACATTTGCCGCCTGCGATGTACTTCCGCTGGCATCCTCGGTATAAAATCCTCGTGTCTCTTTTCCATTGGGCAAATCATTGATGAACATGGAAATATCCGTTTTCTTAATACTTCTGCCATCCTCTGCCCGAATCTTCATGGCTGTGGAATCTGTAATCACATACTCTCTTCCGTCCCCGGAAACGTGGTTATATACCCCCAGCTCCAGCGCTTTCAGAAGAGTAGACTTTCCATGGTAGCCTCCGCCCACAATGAGAGTGATTCCTTTTCGGATTCCCATTCCTTTCAAAACGCCCTTATGCGGCAGACTAAGCGTCACTTCCATCTCCTTTGGGGAAATAAAGGCAACAGCTCCTCGCATGGGACGCGGCGATACGCCGGATTCTCTCGGAAGCACTGCGCCATTCGCCACAAATGCCACCAGCCCTCTTTCCTTTAACTGCTGCCGAATAGATTCCTGATCCTCCGCTAAATCAATCACTTCTCTGATTTTCTTCTTCTCTGCCGCACCTTTTTTTCCATAAAGCAGTGACTGCTCTACACACGCAGGAAGAAACTCAAACAATATCTTCTCCAGCTCCCGTGCATTGATTGTTCTTCCATTTGCCGGAAATCCGATTTCCATCCGAAGGATAATATCACCGCTTGCCGGATCCATCTGACAGGCAGTGCGCTCCAACACTTCCTGACCGCAGCGGCTGACTGAAATCAATCCGCTTTTTCCCGAACCTTTCGCTTTAAATGCAAATTTCTCCGCAGCCCGAGCGAACTGCCTGGTCAGATAGTCCTGTAATGCAATTCTCTGGTGTTTGCCGCAAAATAACTCTTTCAGAAATCCCGCCGTACAGCCCTTTACATGAACACTGACCTTAGACGGGGACGCAAAAGGGTCGCCCTGTACATGATCAATGGACAACACATATCCTTGGAACTGATACATTCCTTTCGTATCTTTATATGCCGGATAACCTTTATGGTCGATCCTGTTTAATAAATTTCTTAATTCTGTTGATGTCTGCATGTTTTTTCTCCTCACTGTCTTATTATAAGTCTGTCTTTTCTGTAGTCGGTATTTTATTTCCCATAACAATCTACGGAAATCACTGCCCCCGACTCAGGCTCTTCTATTTCCACTTCTGTCACAATTTCTGTATCCGCAGGATGCAAAAGAGGCTGAATACAAAATTCTTCCGGTACAAGCCGCCCTTTCCATCTGGCAAGCTCTTCTTCTGTTTCATAGCGCTGCATACTTGCTCCGCCGCTCTGACCGACCTTTTCAGGTCTCACAATCTTTTGTGCCACCGCCCGCACCGGATAATCAAACAATTCCTTTTCCGTATCTACGCCGTGGCTGCGAAGGAACTCGCAGCTCTCCTCAAAAAACGGATAGATGACCGCTGGGATGCTTCTGTCATACACCTCTGACCGGATTTCCAGTGTTCCAATCGGAAATGCCATCTTAAGCTTCTCCATCCGAAGCTCCGCCACATCCTTTTGATACAACTTCATGAACGTCTTCTTTTCCTCATCCGAAAGCTTCAACGTCTGACTGCTCACACCGTCATCCCAGACAAATCCGGCGCCCTCGGATATTTCCGCAGCCTGAGTAACCAGTGGGTATCCGGCCTGCTTATATTCCGCTGTTTCGTATACATCCGCAAATGTCTCAAGCCGATCCCCCGTCACAGAATAGGTACGATATACCTCGGTTCCACTATTCTTTCGAATACAGACCGTAACTTTTGCAGAAGCCGTCTCCCCATTTTCTGCATTGGTTCCGTTCAAAAGACGAACCCATTCCATTGCTGCATCTTTTCCCTCTTCGGACAATTCATACTTTTTCATCAGTGCCTCTGTCTGATAATCTTCCGGCGTATGGTTCATACCGAGATAAGCATCCATGTCCATATCCACTCCGGACAGGGCAATCCTTATACTTTTTACTTCACTGTCTTTCGGAAGATAAGAATCATACTTTCCTGCTCCGGCTGTCAAAGCACATACGACCACAGCCACCGCCGCACATTCCAACAATATCAGACTTTTTCGCCTTGTCAATGTAAAAAAGGCCGTCTGTACCATATATTCCACAAATTCATGTACAATCACCGCTGTCAGAACCCCTGCCGTCAGCAGGATCAAAACTGCTGGGAAACGGGACATTTCCGCAATTTCGGTAACAGACAAAAGCAGCCCGCACACTCCCGTGCCCGCCAGCACAGCCAGCACAGCCTCTGTGATTTTCTCAACAATATTTACCGTAAAAACACGTCCCACACTCTCTGCTTTCCGGTATTTCTGAACTACAACAGAAAGAAGCAGAAGCAGCAGGACCCACACAACACCTGCCAGAAGCGGCACCATCTCCGGACTGTATTCTAAAAGCAAAAACTTTTCATATATCTGCTGCCCGGACAGATCCTGTCCCAACCTCCACGGAACAAGCAGCGTTTCCAGCAATTCCAAAACCGGGCTTCTGTAAAATGTCTCGTAAAATCCATTCATAAAAACAAGACATACATTTCTCAAAAACACTTGGACGCCGAACAAAAGAAGCAGAACCATTCCACATACGGAATCCAGTTTCCCACAGACACATACGGCAAATATCATCATATGATAAAACAGCAGATACAGGATTCCATACGCTAAAACGCTCCGAAATGTATATCCAACAGAATACTTCATAAAGACCGGGTCAAAACTGCTCTGATAAATTCCACAGATAAACATATAACATACCATCGGCAGCAGTCCATGTATCAGACCATGTAAATATCGTGTATAAAAAATCATGCTTTTCTTTACCGGAAGACTAAAATAAAAATCCTGCTTCCGCTCCTGAAGCAGGTACGAAAATTCACGTATTCCTATAAGCAGTCCCAGCCCGGCACAAAGCATAAACAATCCTGCATTTGCCCCCATTCCGAAAAATGTATCCAGTAAATTCATTTGTAAACGTAGCATCATCCCTCCGAGCAGGATTAGATAGCTTCCCCAGGATAAAATCGCCGCCAGATGCCCGCGTCCCGCTTCTTTTATCCAGTTAATGCAATACTTTCCGGATGTCATACCCGCTTTCCTCCATTTCCAAGATAAATGCCTCCTCTAGTGTCAACGGAACTTCCCTGCAAAAAACAGTGAAACCTTCTAAAATAATCTGCTTTGTCTGTTCTGATAATTCCTCGCCATTTTCTGTATCTGTATGGGCTTCCCGCACAATCAACGTCACAAAACTGCCTTCTTTCTGACATTTCACCACATCCAGCTTCTCCCGCAGAACCGTCTCCTGTTTTTTCCATAACTCTTCGTCCTGTTCAAACACACACTGGAATTTGTGAATCCGGCTTGTCCGCTTTCTCAAATCGCCGGAAGATAACAAGCCGCCCTTATGCAAAATTCCAATCTGCCCGCAGATATCCTCTAGTTCCCGCAGCTTGTGAGAAACGACCACAACCGTAAACTGCCGTTCTTTCATGGCATCCTTCATCAGTTTTTTCATTACTTCCGTAACCATCGGATCCAGTCCGTCAAAGACTTCGTCACAGAGCAGATACTTTGTATTCGCGCACAGCGCCAGTATCAAAAACGCCTGCCGTTTCATTCCCTTGGAAAATGTGCGAAGTGGCTGTATCGCATCCAGATTCAGCATTTCCGCCATTGCAGAAACACCCTCCGTATTCATCTGCGGATACTGCTTTGCATAGAACTTTGCCATATCAGCCATGCTTGCATTTGCAAAATAGTACGGTGTATCCGGCAGATAAAAAAAGAGGGACTTGCAGCCGGGATTGTCATAACAAGATTCTTCATCTATATAAATCTCACCTGCATCCGCCTGTAAAATCCCGGCAATCAGACGCAGAAGAGTGCTTTTTCCCGCTCCATTTGTTCCAAGAAGTCCATACATCACCCCTTCCGGAATTGTCAGCGACACATTGTTGACTGCGCAGACTGTATCAAAATTTTTCGTCAGATTCTCTATTCGTATCATAAGATTGCTCCTCTTCCGCAAACTCCTGCCACAGCTTTTCTAAAAATTCTTCATCCTGCATAGCTCTTTCCCATTCATCCTGTCTGCCTGCACCAAGAAGCTTTTTGTATAATTTAATACTTTCTGCTCTTCCTTCTGC
>ERZ808049.905-NODE-905-length-10227-cov-3.214089_pt1 | contig 10227 bp, 11 predicted proteins | sample MGYA00380198_ERZ808049 | MGnify/ENA primary metagenome ERZ808049 (study PRJEB31490, sample SAMN06133414) | mouse gut metagenome | isolation source: Z2_2 | host: mice | place: China: Chengdu | collected 2015-05 ...
ACCTGGGGCATGATATGATGGGGCAGGTGGGAACACCGGTGATTGCGGTGGAGTCCGGGTATGTGGAGGCTATGGGCTGGAATCAGTACGGCGGCTGGCGTCTGGGAATCCGCAGCTTTGACGGGAAACGGTACTATTATTATGCCCACTTAAGGAAGAATTTTCCATATCACAAATCCCTCCAGGAGGGAAGCGTGGTCCAGGCAGGGGATGTGATCGGGTATCTGGGAAGGACCGGGTACAGCAGGACGGAGAATACCAACAATATTGATGAGCCGCACCTTCATTTCGGGATTCAGCTGATTTTTGACGAGTCACAGAAGGACGGGAACAATGAGATATGGATCGACTGTTATGAGATTACCAGGTTTTTGGCCATGAACCGGGCTGAGACGGTGAAGAAGCAGGAGACGAAGGAGTATTACCGGGTGTATCAGATGGTTGATCCGGTGATACCGGGCGGGCCGGTGGAGCAGAGGATGCCGGAGAATGGGGAAGGGCAGACAGAGGAGGAGACAACTCCCAATATAACAGGATAGCAATAAGGTCAGAACCGCCCCTGCCTCCATGTTCTCATTTCTGTACTGGTGATTCTTCCCGATCTATGTTACTATAACAGTAAGAAAAAACGCGAGAAGCAGGAGGAAAGTACATTGAGGGATTTAGCGTATCTGAAGCTTTTGGCCAGGGAGTATCCCACTGTCAGGGCGGCTTCCAGTGAGATCATAAATCTGACTGCCATACGGGGGCTGCCAAAAGGGACGGAATACTTTTTCAGCGACCTTCACGGGGAACATGAGGCGTTTATCCATCTTCTGAGAAGCTCTTCGGGAATCATCCGGGAGAAGATCAAGGAGACCTTTGGATATGTGATCCCGGAGGAGGACCAGGAGGAACTGGCTAATCTGATCTATTATCCGGAGAAGGTTCTGCGGGCCTGGGAGAATGAGGGGAAAGCGACGGACGAGTGGAAGCGGATCAATATCTACCGGCTGGTGGAGATCTGCAAGGTGGTGTCTTCCAAATATACCCGGTCAAAGGTGCGCAAAAAGCTTCCGAAGGAATTTGCCTATATTATTGACGAGCTTCTGCATGTGGATTACAAGGGGGAGAATAAGCGGGTCTACTACAGCGAGATCATCCGGTCCATCATAGACATCCACATTGCGGACAAATTTTTGATCGCTTTGTGCCGGTTGATCCAGAATCTGACCATAGACAATCTGCACATTATCGGGGATATTTTTGATAGAGGGCCAAGGGCGGACCTTATTATGAATGAGCTGATGCAGTTCCACGATGTGGACATTCAGTGGGGAAACCACGATATTTCCTGGATGGGAGCAGCCACAGGCAACCGGGCCTGCATCTGCAATGTATTGCGCATTGCCATCAGTTACAACAGCTTTGATGTGCTGGAGGACGGTTACGGCATCAACCTGCGGCCGCTTTCCATGTTCGCGGCAAACATTTACAAGAACGACCCTTGTACCCGGTTTGTGCCCCGTATCCTGGACGAGAACATTTATGATATCGTGGACCCGGGACTGGTGGCAAAGATGCACAAGGCGGTTGCGGTGATGCAGTTTAAGATCGAGGGGCAGATTATTCGGCGGCACCCGGAGTATCAGATGGACGGGCGGCGTCTTCTGGAGCAGGTGGATTTTGAGAAAGGAACGGTCATGGTGGACGGGCAGACCTATGAGATGCTTGACATGTTATTTCCCACTGTGGATGCCAAAGACCCGCTGAAGCTGACGGAGGAGGAGGAGGAACTGCTTCACACTCTGCGGCTCTCCTTTACCCACAGCCAGCTTCTGCACAAGCATGTGAAGTTTTTGTACTCCCACGGAGCCATGTACAAGTCCTGCAACCAAAACCTGCTTTACCACGGGTGTATTCCCATGAAGGAGGACGGAAGCTTTGACGGCTTGGAGCTTTTTGGGATTTCCTACAGCGGAAAGGGGCTTATGGACATGATCGACAAGCTGGTGCAGAGCGCCTATTTTCTGCCGGAGAGCAATCCGGACAAGGCGGTGGCCAGGGATTTTATGTGGTATCTCTGGTGCGGGGAAAAATCTCCGGTGTACGGCAAGGATAAGATGACGACTTTTGAGCATTATTTTATAGAAGACAAACAAACCCACAAGGAGACCATGAATCCCTATTATCAGCTGAGTGTTCGCAGGGAGTACTGCGACAAAATCCTGGAGGAGTTCGGCCTTCCAACGAAGAATTCTCATATTATCAATGGTCATGTGCCGGTGAAAATCAAGGACGGGGAGACGCCGGTGAAGGCAGGAGGAAAGCTGTATATCATTGACGGCGGGCTGTCAAAGGCGTATCAGAGCAAGACCGGGATCGCCGGGTACACCCTGATCTACAATTCCAGGCATCTGGCTTTGGCGGAACACAGGCCTTTTTGCAGGGGGAAAGAGAATACGCCTAAAGTGACTATTGTGGAGAAGATGAAGAAGAGGGTTATGGTTGGGGATACGGATCTGGGGACTGAACTAATGGAAAAGATTGAGGATCTGAAGGATTTGGTAAATGCGTATCGGGAAGGCGTAATTAAGGAGAAGGTTTACTGATTTTAATATTTCTTTATGATTATTTAAGAATGTTGGCATTTACGGTTTTGGGGAATCATGGTAAACTAAAGCGTGTTTTAAGACGTGTCAGATGAGAAGATCAGGAAACCAGAAGAACAGTAAGGGAGAATCGCATGAGAAAAGAGGAGTTTCTTCAGACATTGCGCCGGGCTCTGACCGGGGATGTGCCGCCTGGGGTAGTGGAAGAAAATATACGATATTATGACAGCTATATTGGGGAGGAAGTCCGAAAGGGGCGGACAGAGGAGGAAGTGATCAGGGAGATCGGGGATCCCAGGCTGATTGCCCGGACCATCGAGGATACTACCGACGGGGCCGGGGAAGGCAGATATCAGTCCCAGGAAAGCTATGAGTATGGCGGCAGGGAAGGCGGCAGCGGGTATGGATCCGGTTCTTATGGGCGGGGGCCTTTCATGGATAGCGGTTCTGCCGCGAACCGATCGTTTCGTCTGTTTCGGTTGGACAAGTGGTATGGGAAACTGCTGACTCTGCTGGTGGTATTTGCGGTCATCTATGTGGTGTTTTCCATTATCGGAGGAATTTTTGCCTTGCTGATGCCGTTTATCGGTCCTCTCTTCTTGATCTGGCTGATCGTGACCATTATCCGCAACAGCAACAGACGATGGTAAAATTATTACGAAAATATTAATTTTAATATGAGTATTTCCCGTAAAAACGGCTTTGAGACTGTTTTGTAACAGTTTCGAAGCCGTTTTTGCTTGACAAGGTAATAAAAATGAAATATAATGATGGAAAAGTTAACAATTATGTAACAAATGATAATAAAATTTGAAATATCTGGTAAGGAGTTTAAATATGAGGAAGGAAAGAAAGATCGGATACAAGCTTTGTACGGTGGCCCTTTGCGGCGCCCTGTCCTGGGGAGGAGCCATGGAGGCATGGGCATCTTACGGGATGGCCAAAGGCCCGGGAAGCATTATGCAGGACTACATAGTGACCATTGAGGCGGGGAGCCATCCGGTTTACAGTTCTATTGATTCCCAGGATACCATAAAGGAAGCGGCTCAGGGGGATGTGTATGAGGTCCTCTCCGACCAGGGCGACGGATGGGTGGAGGTTCAGGTGGGAGATAACACGGGCTATATCCTGACAGAAGAGGACGGTGTGAAGGTAAAAGGAGTGGATGAGGACAGCCAGGAGGCCCAAGCGGTTAAAGAGTCCCTTGAAGCCCAGCAGCAGGAGGATATTTCCCGGAGCCGCAGACAGAACCTGGTGGAGTATGCCCTCCAGTTTGTGGGAGGCAGGTATGTGGCCGGGGGAAGCGATCCCCACACAGGGGCTGATTGTTCCGGGTTTAGCAGCTATGTGATGCGCCATGGGGCCAACGTGTCCATTGCCCGCAGCTCCGGCGCCCAGTCTCAACAGGGAGTGGACGTGAGCGCGGACCAGATGAGGCCCGGAGACCTTGTCTTCTACGGAAACGGCAGCAGAGTGAATCATGTGGCCGTATACATCGGCAATGGACAAGTCGTCCATGCGTCCACAGAGCGGACAGGCATTAAAACCTCGCCGTGGAATTACAGAACTCCAGTCAGGATCAGGAACGTGATGGGGGATTGAGAGACGAGCGTACATAGAAACAGTAAAAAGTCCGGCAGGGGGTGCCGGACTTTTTTTGAGGGGAGTATCAATCTCTTATAAGGATTTTTGGGTTTAAGGGAAACCCTTACTCCTCCCCTATTATAATATAATTATCAAAAAAATGCAATCACAAGTATAAATCTTAAGGAGAAAGCCATACTAGTCCTGTAACAAAAATTAATTTTCAGGAGGTATGATACTATGGCAAGGAATAATTATAATGATATGGAAGATGCCAGAAACTGCAGAAATAACAACCAGAACAACAATCAGAACAACAGCCAGAACAACAATCAGAACAACAGCCAGAACAACAATCAGAACAGCAGCCGCAACAGCAGCCAGAACAGCAGCCGCAACAGCAGCCAGAACAACAGCCAGAACAGCAACCGCTAATCTACGGATCTGCTGATCTGCGAATCTGCCGGAGGGATGACCAAAGTGGCTGTCCAAACGGCAGATAACACAAGCCGCCCCGTTTTTGGGACGGCTTTTTATATTTTACATATACTGATAATAATGATAAGGACAGGTGATCATATATGAGATACCCTACCATCAGTATGAGGGAGCTGGATTGCTGGATAACCTGCAAAAGGCCTATGGAGCTTATTGACCTGCGGACTCCGGAATTTTATGAGTACTGCCATTTGACAGGCGCGGTAAATATCCCCTTTGAGGAAATGGAGGATATGATAGAGGAGGGACGGCTTTGCCAGTTTCAGAAGGGGGTTCCTTTGGTTCTCTACTGCGCCAGGGGCAGCCAGAGCCTGCTGGTCTGTAACCATTTGTCTCTGCGAGGCTTACCGGTGGTCAATGTAGCCGGGGGAATGGCAGCCTACAGGGGGAGCTGGCTGGAATGGGGATAGGAGTCGTAACAGTTCAGACAGGTCTGCGCGTTTACCGCGCTGACCGTGCGAAAGCGTAATGGAAGCAGGCATCCGGACACGGCCAAAATCCGCTTATAGAATCGGTTGACAGATAGTGCGCGTAAGCTTAAAATAGTACTATTGATTCCAGCGATACCAGGAGGAACTACCATGAAATATATGTTTGCGTCGGATATTCACGGGTCTGCTTATTATTGTGAGATGACGTTGGATGCTTTTGGGCAGTCAAAAGCGGAGCGCCTTATCCTTTTGGGAGACCTTCTTTACCACGGTCCCCGCAATGATCTGCCGAAAGACTATGCCCCTAAAAAGGTTATTGCCATGCTTAACCAGCACAGGGACCGGATCCTGGCAGTGAGGGGCAACTGCGATTCGGAGGTTGACCAGATGGTTTTGGATTTTCCTATGATGGCGGATTACGGTCTGCTGGCCTTAAACGGTAAGACGATCTATGCCACCCACGGCCATGTGTATAACGAAGAGAGAAGGCCCCCTATGTGTCCGGGGGACGTGTTGATCCACGGTCATACCCACCTGCCGGTGGCGCGGGCTATGGGGGACTGCTATCTGTTAAATCCCGGCTCTGTCTCTCTTCCAAAGGAGGGCAATCCCAACAGCTATGGGATGCTGGATAACCGTGTTTTCACGATCTGGGATTTTGAGGGGAATAAAGTAAATGAGATTGAATTGTAACTGATATGGCCCTGGAGTTACTGGGAAAACCGTATAGATGCATAACAGAAGGAGATGTTGGTGAGAAAAACGTATGAACTCATCGTCCCCTGCCATTTTGGTCTGGAGGCGGTATTGAAAAAAGAGATTGTGGATTTGGGGTATGAGATCAGCCAGGTGGAGGATGGCAGAGTTACGTTTACAGGTGACGATGAGGCTGTCTGCCGGGCTAATGTGTTTCTGCGGACCGGGGAGCGGGTGCTCTTAAAGGCAGGCAGCTTCCGGGCGGAGTCTTTTGAGGAGTTGTTTCAAAATACGAAAGCCATACCTTGGGAGGAATTTATCCCCAGGGACGGAAAGTTCTGGGTGGCAAAGGCATCCTCCATCAAGAGTAAGCTGTTCAGCCCTTCGGATATTCAAAGGATCATGAAAAAGGCTATGGTGGAGCGGATGAAGAGGGCTTACAAAGCGGAGGTGTTTCCGGAGAACGGAAGCAGCTATCCGTTGAGGGTGTTTCTGTACAAGGACCAGGTGACCATAGGGATCGACACGTCAGGCGAGTCTTTACACAAGCGGGGCTACCGGACTCTGGCCAGCAAAGCTCCCATTACAGAGACTCTGGCCGCGGCGTTGATCCTTCTAACTCCCTGGCGAAAGGACCGGATCCTGGTAGATCCTTTCTGCGGAAGCGGAACATTTCCCATCGAGGCGGCCATGATGGCGGCCAACATGGCTCCCGGGATGAACCGGTCGTTTTTGGCAGAGGACTGGAAAAACCTGATCCCACGCAAATGCTGGTATGAGGCCATGGACGAGGCAGGCGAGCTGGTGGACGGCCAGGCCCAGGCGGATATCCAGGGGTATGATATTGACGGGAGCGTTGTAAAAGCTGCCAGGGCCAACGCGCAGGCTGCGGGGGTAGACCATATGATCCATTTTCAGGAGCGGCCGGTCAGCGCCTTGAGTCACCCGAAAAAATACGGTTTTTTGATCACCAATCCCCCTTACGGGGAGCGGCTGGAGGAGAAGGAGCATCTGCCCGGACTGTACCGGGAGTTTGGGGAACGGTTTATGGCCCTGGACGCCTGGTCGGCTTACGTGATCACAGCCTATGAGGACGCGGAAAAGTATATTGGAAGAAAAGCGGATAAAAACCGGAAGATCTACAATGGCATGATGAAAACGTATTTTTACCAGTTTTTGGGACCGAAACCGCCTGCCAGAAACAGGGAGCGAGGCCCGGAACCATGGAAGGGCGATTGAAGGTAAACGGGGCTGTTCTGGCGTGGATGCTGGCAGGGCTGGTGTGGATGTCAGGATGTGGGGGGCCGGGGAATGAGTCCTCCCGCGGGTATGACGGCGTGGACAATGGGACGGCTTCTTCCGGGTACGATGACGGAAAAGATGGGACGGCTTTGTCCGGGTATGATGGCGGGGAAGATGAGAAGTCTTCTTCCGGCGGTGGTGACGAGAGGGAGAAGGAGTCGGACGATTTTTTTGGCTATGGAGCAGGATTCGGAGAGTCTGGCAGAGTGATCTACAACTGCCTTTGGGGATGGGAGCTTTCCAGCCCCAAATGTGTGATGGTGGAGACCGAGAAGGGGATCTACAGAGCCACGGCGGCAGAGAATGGTTCCATGGAGGTTCTGGTGTCCAGGGAGTTTGTGGAAGAGGTTTTGGAAATCGGCGTGCTGGAATACCCGAATTCCCGGATCCTGCTTCAACAGGGCGAGACGGCGGTAATGCTGGAAAAGGGAAGCCCTATTATGAGACAAGGCCTTAACAGCCAGGTGCTGCGTTGTGGGCCGCCGGCTGGGGAGGAGACTGTCTGTCTGCCTCTGGAGGCAGTGTGCAGAGGGTTCGGATACCGGGTCAGGGCAGTTCCACAAAAAGGGCGGATCTGCCTGGAGCCGGAGAACCCTTACAGGAGCCGCCGGCTGCCAGAGTCCTATGATTACCGCAAAGTTGGCCGCGGCGCAAAGGTCAGGGATCAGGGAAGTTATGGGACCTGCTGGTCATTTGCCTCCCTTACCGCCCTGGAGACTGCTCTGCGCCCCAAGATTGCCCGGGAGTTTTCCGCGGACCATATGTCCCTTCACAACAGCTTTTCCTTAGACCAGGAGGACGGCGGGGAGTATACCATGTCCATGGCATACCTTCTTGCCTGGCAGGGACCGGTGCCGGAGAGCCTTGACCCTTACGGGGACGGCGTTTCCCCGGAGGGATTAGAGCCGGAGGTCCATGTCCAGGAGATACGGATCCTGCCGTCCGGAGATCACGAAGCTATCAAGAAGGCGGTGTTTTTTTACGGCGGGGTTCAAAGTTCTCTGTATACATCCATCACAGGCTCTGACAGCCGTTCCGATTATTATAAGGAAGAAACCAGTTCCTACTGTTACCGGGGGGAGGAGGTTCCCAACCATGATGTGGTCATTGTGGGATGGGACGACACATACCCCAGGGAGAATTTTCAGGAGGAGCCGGAGGGGGACGGAGCTTTCTTGTGCGTCAGCAGCTGGGGGGAGGCTTTTGGGGACGGGGGATATTTTTATGTGTCCTATTATGACGCCAACATCGGCGGCAACAGCCTGGTGTACACGGGGATTGAGCCTGCGGATAATTATGACACGATTTATCAGAGCGATCTGTGCGGCTGGGTCGGGCAGGTGGGATACGGCTCGGACACGGCCTATGGAGCCAATGTCTATGTGAGCGGGGAGCAGGGATTTTTGAGGGCGGCAGGTTTCTATGCCGCCGGACCGGATACCTCCTATGAGATTTTTGTGGTTCATCACATGGAAGGGGAGGAGAGTCTGGCAGAGAGAAAGCCGGTGGCCGAGGGCGTTGTGGAATACAGCGGATTTTATACTATTTCCTTTGAGGAACCGGAGAGGCTGGAGGCCGGAGAGAGGTTTGCGCTGGTCCTTAAGGTCAGGACGCCGGGAGCGGTTCACCCTATTGCGGTGGAGTATCACGCGGATGACGCCACAGCTTCGGCGGATGTGACGGACGGGGAAGGCTACATCAGTTTAGACGGGAGCAAATGGGAACCCATGGAGGAGCGATATCAGTGCAATCTCTGTCTGAAAGGGTATGGGACCCAAAGAACCAATAGGGATGAGAGGGCAGAAGGATGAAATACAAGATCATATTTGCAACGGGAAATGAAGGAAAGATGCGGGAAGTACGGCTGATCCTGGCGGATCTGGGCCTGGAGATCCTGTCTATGAAGGAGGCGGGCGTAAGCTGCGAGCCGGAGGAAAACGGCCAAACCTTTGGTGAGAATGCCAGGATAAAGGCCCGGGCTGTGTGGGAGAAGGCCAGGGAGCGATATGGAGATGAGGGACATATTGTTCTGGCGGATGACTCCGGGCTGGTGGTGGATTATCTGGGCGGCGAGCCAGGGATCTATTCAGCCCGGTATCTGGGGGAGGATACCTCCTATGATGTGAAAAATCAGAGCATCATTGACAGGGTGGCAGAGGCAAAGGAGGAGGAGCGGACAGCCAGGTTTGTCAGCGCTATCGCTGCCGTGCTCCCTGACGGGACAGTTCTCGACACGGAGGGGACTGTGGAAGGGCTGATCGCCCATGAACCGGCAGGTCAGGGCGGGTTTGGGTATGACCCTATTTTTTATCTGCCGGAGTATGGGATGACATCCGCCCAGATTCCCATTGAGAAGAAAAATGAGATCAGCCACAGAGGCAAGGCTCTGGAGGCCATGAAACAGAAATTAAAGAGTCTGTATGGGGAGGAGAACTGATGAAGATCCTGGTTGTGAGCGATACCCACCGGAAGGATGATAACCTGCAGTTTGTGATCGAGAAGGAGAAGCCGCTTGATATGCTGATCCATCTGGGCGACGCGGAGGGCAGCGAGCAGTGGATACCGGAATGGGCCGGGGAGGGCTGTAAGATGGCCATGGTCCTTGGAAACAATGATTTTTTTTCCAGGCTTGAGAGGGAACTTGAGATGGAAATAGGGCCTCACAGGGCGCTTTTGACCCACGGTCACTACTACGGCGTGTCCATGGGGCCGGAGGGGCTGGCAGACGAGGCAAAGAGCCGGGGGTGCGACATCGCCATGTACGGTCACACCCACAAGCCTTTTCTGGAAAAGGTAAACGGAGTGACCGTGTTAAATCCCGGCAGTTTGTCCTATCCCCGCCAGGAAGGCAGGCGTCCGTCCTACATGGTCATAACGGTTTCTGACGATGGCCGGATGGCCTATGATCAGAGGTATCTTTAGCTGGCACAGCCTAAAAAGATTAGCCGGCGCGCCAAAAAGCGAGGAAGAGGAAATGAGGGATAAGGCCTGGGAGATGGAGATGCAGGCCCTGGAGACCTGGGAGGGCGGACGCCCCGGCATATGGCAGCGGGTCAGGGCGTGGTGGAAGCGTAATATTTGGTAAATTTGGTAAAGTGTAAAAAAGTGGTTGACAAGATATAATG
>ERZ808049.907-NODE-907-length-10200-cov-3.269485_pt1 | contig 10200 bp, 8 predicted proteins | sample MGYA00380198_ERZ808049 | MGnify/ENA primary metagenome ERZ808049 (study PRJEB31490, sample SAMN06133414) | mouse gut metagenome | isolation source: Z2_2 | host: mice | place: China: Chengdu | collected 2015-05 ...
TCTAACTCCATGGCTGTTTCTGGCGCCCAGCCTTGGCGGCGTGACAGTGTTTACGGCGGTTCCCTTTTTGGATGTGGTCCGGCGGTCGTTTCAGGATGCCATGGGCAGGCGGTTTGTGGGTCTGGATAATTACCGGGCAGTGGCGGATAATTCGGCTTTCCGTCTTGCAGCAGGAAATACGGCCCGGTTTCTTCTGATCTGTATCCCGCTGTTGATGGTTCTGTCTTTTGGAGCGGCGCTTCTCTTGGCCGGGGGCGCGGACTCCAGTAGGGAGAGCGGGGATTTGGAGGATATTTCAGGGGAAGGAGACCGGGACGGGAGGAATAGACGGCAGAGGGGAAAGAGGTATGGGATCTTCCGCACGACTCTGGTGCTGCCTATGACCATCCCTGCGGCCGGCATGGTGCTGGTGTGGAAAATCTTCTTATGCCCGGACGGGGTGCTGAATCAGTTTCTGACAGGAGTTACAGGGCAGGTATGGGAGGTTGACTGGGCATTTTCCCGGTGGGCGTTTTCGGTGCTGATCGCTACATATCTGTGGAAGAATATTGGGTACGACATGATCTTGTGGCTGGCAGGCCTTGGGGGGATCTCAGGGGAGCTGTATGAGGCGGCGCAAATGGACGGGGCAGGGCTTTGGGCCAGGTTGCGGTATGTGACAATTCCCAGTCTTAGGGGGACCTGCGGACTGGTGGGAATCCTCTCTGTGGTCAATTCGTTCCGGGTATATCGGGAGGCCTACCTTCTGGCAGGGTCCTACCCGGACTCCTCTATTTATCTGCTCCCCCATCTGTTTGCCCACTGGTTTTTGAAGCTGGATGTGCAGAAGATGACGGCAGCAGCCGTGATGCTGACAGCCGCGGCGGTGATTCCCGCCGCGGGTATATGGATCGGCAAAAGAGGCAGGAAGGAGTGAGACGGCTATGAAGAAAGGAAAGTTCTGGATTACCGCAGCGCTTTTCGGGATGTGCCTTCTTGTGTGGCTGCCTCTTCTTATAATGATCGCCGGGGTTTTTATGCCTGAGGATGAACTGTACTGGAGATATCTTTCGCCTCTGGGGCTGGGGAGGGACAGGGTGAGGGCGGCTCTTTTGCCGTCCTATCCGTCTTTGGAGGCTCTGAAGGAGCTGCTGATCCGGTCGCCGGGATTTTTTGTGATGTTCTGGAATTCCTGTATCCAGGTGCTGCCTATGCTTTTGGGACAGCTGATGGCGGGCGCGCCGGCGGCTTGGGCTTTTGCCGGGTTTCGGTTTCCGGGGCGGCGTGTTCTGTTCGGCATCTATGTTGTTTTGATGGTGCTGCCGTTTCAGGTGACCCAGGTGTCTGATTATCTGGTTCTTGACAGGCTGGGGTTTCTGGATTCCCATCTGGCTATGATTGTGCCGGGGATTTGGGCTACTCTGCCCGTGTTTATTATGACCAGGTCATTTGAGACGGTTCCCCATGCTTTGGTGGAGGCGGCGCGTCTGGACGGCGCAGGGGAATGGTATGTGTTTGTCCATATTGGGCTGCCTTTGGGGTATCCGGGGATCGTGACGGCTCTGATGTTAAGTTTTGTGGACAGCTGGAACGGCTTAGAGCAGCCCATTACGTTTCTGAAGGATAAAACGCTGTGGCCTGTGGTCCTGTATTTGCCGGATATTGCCGGAGATAAGGCGCCGGTGGCTTTTGCGGCCGCCCTGATCGTGTGCCTTTTGCCGGCGCTGATCTATCTGAACTGCCAGGAGGAACTGGAGATGGGAGTGGCGGCGTCGGGGGTGAAGCAGTGAGGGTGCAGGCGGTTTTGGGTGGCGGGCGCGAGAGCGTATAGCTCCTGTCCGGGTTCAGATTTTCCGGACGCTCCGATGAGCCCCGGAAAAACGGGTTTTGAGAAAGGATTTTTAATGAAGAGTATGGGAAGATTATCAGCCAGACGCTGGGTATTACTCCTCTTTTTTCTTTTTATGGCCGCCTGTACCGTGATCTCCAGGATTTACGACAGCATTACTGTTCCCAAGGTGCAGACTACCACTGCCAAACGAAAAACGGTGGAGACGGTGGTGGAGGGGACGGGGACTGTGACGGTAAAGGAGAAGGCCGGGTATTTGGCGGAGGCCGGGCTGCGGATCGGGCAGGTGTTTGTGGAGCCCGGCAGTCAGGTAGCCAGGGGAGAGGCGTTGTTTGCCTATGATGGGGACTCTATGGCAAAAAAGCGGGAAGATATTTTGAAAGAAATAGAACAGCTGGATATGGATATGGAAAAGGAGCGGATATCCCAGGAATCGTATGTAGGAATGACCCAGGCAGAGGGAGCCCAGTGGGAGCTTGATATGGCTGTGAGGGAGCTTCAGGAGGGACAGGAAAAGTACGAGGAGGCTCTGGCAGACTATGAGAAGGAACTGCAGCGATTGAAGGATGACTATGAGGACAGCTTAAGTCTTACGGAGGAGGAGTTGTGGCTGCAGCAGATACGGGACTGGGAGCTGGCCAGACAGAATCTGGATTCGGCGAAGGAGAACAGGGACCGGGAGTTGCGGGCAGCTCAGAGAAATGTGGAAGACCTGGAAGAACAGATTGCTCTGGCAGAGGACGAAGAGACTGCCCGGAGGCTGGAGCGGAATCTGAAGCGGGCAAAGGAGGATATGGAGGATCTGCGGAGATCCTGGGAGACGCAGATAACCTCGGCAAGCTTTCAGATGGATTTTGTGGAGGGGCAGGAAGAGCGGATCCAGGCAGGCCAGACTACGGCCCAGGAGGCGAAAAGGGAATCTTATGAGGCGGCTGTGAAACAGCAGGAGGACAGCATAGAGGCAGAAGGGGAGAGGCTGGCAGATCTGCGGAAGGCAGTGGAGAAAGCCCAGTGGCAGGCAGAGACAGCCAGGAAGGAGGATTCGGCTGCGGCCATGTCCCAGGAGCAGAAGAAAAGGCTGTCCGCGCTGGCTGTGAGGGAACTGGAGCAAACCAGGCGTGACAAGGCGGGTGAACTGGCTGTTCTGGAGGAGCTGATGGCAAAGGGCGGTCAGGTGGAGGCAGAGGAAGACGGCGTGGCCGTGGATGTGGAGGTTACAGCCGGAAGGACAGCTACTGGGGAGGAGCTTGTGACATTGGCTGTGGGGGGCAGCAGGTTTGAGGGAACATTTGAGAAGGAGGAGCAGAAGCTTGCGAGAGGGGATACCATAAGTATCGCCATACCGGGGACGCCAAGGAGTAAAGAGGCTATGATTGAGGCCATGAATCTTCTGGGGGACGGGGACGGAACCTTCCAGGCAGATTTGGGGGACCTGGAGCTGGACCTTGGGACTGTGACCAGTTACACCTGCAAAAAGCAGTCGGATATGTTTGCCAAGGTAATCCCTCTGGAGGGGCTTCGAAAGGACATGAAAGGGTATTACTGCCTGGTGGCAAGAAGCAGGCCCTCCATACTGGGGGAGGAGTTTCGGGCGGAGCGGGTGGAAGTGCAGGTTCTGTACCGGGGAAGCAGAGAGGCGGCTATCGAAGGGGCTTTGCTTGAGGAGGACAGGATTATTGTCAGGGAGAATCAGACCATTGGGGAAGGGGACCGGGTGCGGATTGTGACCGAAGGATGAGAAAGTGGTGGAAAAGGGTGAGACAACCATGTTGTTACAATGATTGTGGAGGCAATCTTTGAAGCTCTGAGAAAGGGAAGTTGACAAAAACAGACAGCAATAATCGAGATGAATGAGAGGATGAGACGGGGAAGACAAAAAAGAAAAGCGCTTTCCTGGTTTCTGGCAGCAGCCCTGGCGGCGGGCATTCTGGCAGCGGCGGCTGTGGCAGGACGGTACTGGCTGTTTTACAGGCCTTACCGCGCCTATGAGGACTGCAGAGGACGGGAGATTGATGTGGAAACCATGAAGCGGTGGGAGGAGAGGGCAGAGGACGGAGCTCTTGGCATTGTGAGGATGGCAGGGTGGCGGACAGGCCCGGATGAGATGGTGGCCTCCGTGAGTACCGGAAGGCGGCAGAGAGCCGGCGTGATCTGTGTGTACGGCAGTATGGAGCTGACGAACCGGGGCGGCCTTCTGTGGGGACGCATGGGGCTTGAGGAGGAAGATTTTTGTGTCATAAGTGAAGCCCTGGCCAGGAACCTTTTTGGCAGTGTGGATGTGACGGGAGAATGTATAAGAGCAGGGAACAGGATTCTGACGGTGGCGGGGGTTATGGATGAGGACGGGGAGACGGTCATGGTTCCTGTCACGGAGGGGAAAGTGGAATACCTGTCCGTGGAGTTTGACGGCAGGATGGGGGCGGAGGGGAAGGTAAAGCGGCTGCTGGAGGAGTACTGACGGCACAAGAAGGTTTGGAGGGGGAAGGCGGCTCAGATCTGTATTTCCCACGCCTTCATGATTCAGGATATTGATACGTCGATCGGTGAGTTTGATGTGGGTGAGGATGATTATCTGTTTATGAAGGAATTTATGGCCAATGGGGTCTATGATGATTATGACCGTCTGGTGCAGCTGTGCGACGCCCTGGCCCTGCCCACAGGTTTCTGTTTCTGGAAAAGAGGTTTGTGGATGTGACCATCCGGTATGGTTTTTGTCCGGCGACCATAGACAGGTGGAAGAAAATTCTGGAGATAAAACATGGATTTGAGAAGAAGATCGGATTTTCGGTTTACGATCTGTTGCCGGGGGTGTGGAGAACAGTTTCAAATAGCAGGAGGGAGTGAAGATTCGGTTAACGTTAAGCCATACGGGACAACTTATGGGAGGCTGCCACATACTCTGTGGCAGCCTCCTTACGGCGTAAAAAATCTTTGATATTCTTCCGAAAACAGATCTCCCCCCATACGACGCACGCCGCCGTACAGATGCCGCTTTAAGAGCGGCTCAATGGCGGAGAAATTCCTGGTTTCGATAATCTCTATCAATTCTTTATGTTCCACCATTACATCCGGTACATTGCGGCCTTTTACGATATCCAGGCGGATAAAGCGGGAATAGTCAGCCTGGGGGCGGGTGAGATTCTCCCAGAGAGGGATCTTGTCCATCACCTCAAACCAGACTCTGTGCATGGACAGATCCGTGTGGAGAAATTCATTGATGTCAAACCGCTCCGGTTCATGGTACATCTGGTCCACAATCTTCTGGAGCAGCTGCTGGCACCGTTCAGGGCATGAGAGGCGGACAGTTTGATTTCAGCCCCAGGCTGCTGATGTTCACCCTTCCATTCCTGGCCCAGAACCGGGCTCAGGTTACGGCCCTTCTTCAGAGCGACCTGGCGAAAAAGGTCTGTGCGGAGGCAGAGGCTGAGACAGGCACCGTGATCATTGATCTTTGCGACGCCGGCGGCTGGAGACAGTTTTCCAACGGTAAGCACCCCATCACCAAGCCGGAGGATCTTCAGGGCTTAAAGATGCGCACCAACGGCATGAATACCATTGACAAGACCTTTATCGCTCTGGGAGCTACCACCACCACGATTCCCTATTCTGACCTGTACATGGGCCTTAAGACCGGCGTTGCCGACGGACAGGAAAACCCCTGGGTTAACGTGGAAGGCATGAAATTCTATGAGGTGCAGAAGTACTTTACAGAGGTAAACTATCAGTTCCATCCGGATCCGTTTTATGTAAATGCGGCATGGTGGAATGGGCTTCCCCAGGAGTACAGAGATATTATCTCGGAGTGCGCCACAGAGATGGGAACTTACAACGACCAGCTGATCGACGAGAATCAGGCGGCTGCCAAGCAGGTGGTCATCGACGCGGGCTGCGAAGTGTATGAGCCCAGCGAGGAGGAGTTAAAGGCATTCCAGGAAGCGGTTCAGGTTGTGTATGACCAGTGCGTGGAGGAAGGGATCATGACTGCCGACGAGCTGAAGGAGATGCAGGATATCGTTGCCAACACCAAATAGAGGGAGATGATCCCATAGTCATCAAAAAAGCTACTTAAAATCAGAAACTCCTGGAATCGGCTGTCCCGGACAAACCGGTGTATTCCGGGAGTTTTCCAGGTTTTAAGTACAGATTGTTGTAAAAATAACCGCCTGTCAGGGCGGAAGCAGGAAAGGGGCTGGTTATCATCGAAAAATTGAAAAAGATCGGTGAAAAAGTATTTCAGGTGTATTTTGGAATCGGCGTGGCAGCTATGGGCCTTTTGGCAGTTTTGGTGATCTTTTCCGTAATTGCGCGCTACTTTTTCTCCCTCAGCTGGAAAGAGCTGTCGGAGTTTAATGTGACCCTGTTTGCCTTCACCACCTTCTGGGGCATGGGAATCAATGTTCTGAAAGGCGAACACGTGATCATTGACATTGTCTATGACAGGATAAGGCCGGATATCAAAAGGTGGCTTACAGTCGTAAATTATCTGATCATGCTGGTGGTTGACGTGGTGTTCATCTGGCATGGGATCAAATATGTGGGCGTGGCGGGAAAGCAGATCAGCCAGGGCATGGAGATTCCCATGAAGTACATGTACGGGATCATGCCGCTGTCCGGGGCAATCTGCGCGCTGTGCATCGTGATCAAGATTGTTGAGTTTGTCACAGCAGATGTTTCCTGCTTTGCGCCCAAGAATCAGGTGCTTACCAAAGAAACCCCATAAGTTCAGAAAGGAGCTGAGTATCGGTTATGGCAATGATTATACTTTTGATACTGCTGATTTTCTTCGCGGTTCTTGGCGTGCCTCTGGCCTTTGCCATCGGAGCGTCCTGCGTTACCTATATTTCCACCAATGCCCCTACGTTTATGTCCATGGTTCCCCAGAGGATCTGGAACGGCGCTTACAGCGAGCTGATGATTGCCATGCCCCTGTTTATGCTGGCCGGGGAGCTGATGAACACCGGAGGCATCACAAAGAGGATCATTAATTTCTGTCTGCAGCTGTTAAAGCCTTTTCGGGGCGGCCTTGGAGAGGTGAATATTGTGGCTTCCATGATCTTTGGAGGTATCTCCGGCTCTTCTGTGGCGGACACCTCTGCCCTGGGAAGTATTCTGATCCCTGCCATGGAAGATCTGGGGTATCCGCCGGACGCCTCCGCAGGTATCACGGTGGCGTCCTCCACCATGGGAATGATCATTCCTCCGTCAACGCCTATGATCGTCTACTCCATGATTTCCGGGGCTTCCGTAGGCGCGCTGTTTATGGCAGGCGCAGTGCCGGGGCTTCTGATCGGAGCGACCCAGCTTGTTTTGGTATATATCATCAGCCACAGGAGGGGATGGCACCCCAAAAGGACTCCCTTTGTATTTAAGGAATTTGCGTCCGCCATTTTGTCGGGGATTCCCGCGCTTTTGATGCCTCTGTTCATCATTATCTGCGTTTCCTTTGGCGTGTGTACCGCGTCGGAGAGCGCAGGTGTGGCGGTGCTGTATTCTCTTCTTGTGGGATTTTTCGTGTACAAGGAGCTGACCTGGAAGGCTGTGCTGGAGGCCCTTAAGAAGACTTTGATCTCTTCCTCCTCCATCATGATCATCATCGGCTTTACCACCATATTTACCTGGGTTCTGACCATGCAGAAGGTTCCCCAGATCGTGGCCAATTTCTTTATCGGGCTTAACATGCCGGCGTGGGGGATTGCCCTGGTGTTCTGCGTGATGATCCTGATGATCGGCACGTTTATTGACGTGAGCCCCGCCATCCTTCTTTTGACGCCCATTATGCTTCCGGTTATGCAGAATTATGGATTTTCTGCTCTGCAGTTTGGCGCTATGATGATCACCGGTCTGGCTATCGGTCTGGTAACTCCTCCTGTGGGTATATGTCTCAATGCCTGCAACAAGATTAACCGAATGCCCATCATTGCCATCTTTAAAGGGGCGCTGCCTTATCTGATCTGCAATATCATTGTGCTGCTGGCCATTAGCCTGTGGGGGCCTCTTACCACATGGCTGCCTTTGATGCTGGGGTACAGTCTGTGATTTGGCGATGAAAATAAACGGAGAGGACACGGCTTTTTTGCGGGCGCGGGAAGCGTCGGCAGGAAGGCCGTGTTTTTTGTTGGGAGAAAATGACGGGGAACGGCTTTTTTCGCGGCAAGTTCGGGACTGAACATGGCGCATGTGGGAAAGGGGCCGGTGTACAAGATTAACTGGTTAATTGGCGAACCTTGGCGAAGTACTTGCAAGTAATTGTGCAGATGTGCTAGAATAGAAAGAAGCAGCTTTTGAAAATTTCAGCAAAATGAGGGAAACAGGACATCAGAGAAGGAGTGAGAGACTATGTTGACAAAATTCAAACAGCTATTTGCTCAGGTGGATATGACAGAGGGGCGGCCCTGGGAGAAGATCGTGGCCTTTACCATCCCCATGCTCATTGGCAATGTCGCCCAGCAGCTTTACAACACCGTAGACAGCATTGTGGTGGGAAAGTATGTGGGGGACAATGCCCTGGCGGCCGTGGGAAGCGCAAGCCCTATGCTGAACCTTCTTCTGGTGTTATTTGTGGGTATATCCATGGGAGCCAGCATCATGGTGTCCCAGTATTTCGGCTCCAGGGACAGGGAGAATCTGTCCCGGACCATCGGAAGCACCATCACGCTGACCGCGGCGGCTTCCGTTTTTCTTATGGTTTTCGGGTCCATGATTATTCGGCCTGTGCTGCACATGCTCAACACGCCGGACAGTATTATCGACTGGTGCGCCTCCTACCTGTTTATTCTCCTCATGGGAATCGGCGGAGTGGCTTACTACAATATTCTCTGCGGCGTGCTGCGGGGGCTGGGGGATTCCCTGTCAGCCCTGGTGTACCTGCTTGTGGCCACTGTCATCAACATTGTGCTGGACGTGTGGTTCGTGGCAGGCCTCAACATGGGGGTGGCCGGGGTAGCCCTTGCAACGGTCATCGCCCAGGTGATCTCCGCGGTTATGTGCGTGTTTAAGCTGCGGAGAATGACGGATCTGTTTGATATGAAGATAAAGTATCTAAAGCCCAACAAGGGCAACCTTATGACCGTCTTAAGCCTGGGGCTTCCCTCCGGCGTGACCCAGGCCATCTTCTCCCTGGCCATGGTTGTGGTTCAGTCTTTGACCAACAGCTTTGGGGAGATTGTCATCGCCGCCAACGTTATCATCATGAGGGTGGACGGATTTGCCATGATGCCCAACTTCTCTTTCGGCACGGCTATGACCACCTACGCGGGACAGAACGTGGGAGCCAGGAAGCTGGACCGGGTAAAGCAGGGAGCAAAAGAAGGAACCTGGATTGCCGTGGGGACTTCCGCGGTGATCACGGGGATCATCGTAGTGTTCGGCCATCTTCTTATGGGGATCTTCACCAACACGGAGGAGCTGGTGAACCTTAGCGCGGACATGATGAAGATCCTGGCAGTGGGATACATAGCCATGGCAGTGACTCAGAGTCTGTCCGGGGTCATGAGAGGAGCCGGGGATACCATGACTCCCATGTGGATCTCCATGATCACTACAGTTGTGATCCGGGTGCCTCTTGCCTATGGGATCGCGGCTGTCACAAAGACGGCGGAACTGCCTCAGGGGCGGTATGAGTGTATCTGGATCTCACTGCTGATCTCCTGGGTACTGGGCGCGGTGATGACGGCGGCGTGCTACCGGATGGGGAGATGGAATAAGACGGCGTTAGGGGGATGAAGGTAAAAATCCGCATTGACGTACTAGGGTGTCTGCCAAGCGTTGAAGTAAGGTGCTGTGCCGGAGTGCAGTGCCTTATGAGCTTTATAAGGGTTTGACATTTACCACAATCCGGCTAGGCGGTGCAGGTTGCTAAAAGAAAATGTCTGAAAAGCTCTGCGAAAGCAGGGCTTTTTTAGCAAAAGAGATTGGGATGAAACAGGGTAAAGATAAAAACATGTTCTGGCGGCATTGCATGAATCCTGTCCTTGCCCCATCAATGCCGCCAGTCATGTCTGTTGATTTCCTGTCCCTACCAGGAAATTACCTCATGCCCGTCCTCCGTCACCAGTACCTGGATCTCCCACTGGGCAGACGGCTTCCCGTCCGCTGTGTACACGGTCCACTCATCTTTCTCATCCACATAGATCTCCTCAGTCCCCATATTGATCATAGGCTCAATGGTAAACATCATACCGGGAACCATCAGCATCTCCGTACCCTTCCTGGCCACATAGCTGACCCAGGGATCCTCATGAAACTCAACGCCCACCCCATGGCCGCCGATATCAACCACCACACGGAAACCGTTGGCTCTGGCGTGGTCATTGACTGCCTGGGCCATATCGCCCAAAAAGCCCCAGGGCTTTACTTCCTTAAGGCCCAGTTCC
>ERZ808049.908-NODE-908-length-10188-cov-2.677183_pt1 | contig 10188 bp, 7 predicted proteins | sample MGYA00380198_ERZ808049 | MGnify/ENA primary metagenome ERZ808049 (study PRJEB31490, sample SAMN06133414) | mouse gut metagenome | isolation source: Z2_2 | host: mice | place: China: Chengdu | collected 2015-05 ...
TATCAATCTCAACTCTGCCGAGGCAAAGAAGGTTCTTGCGGTTACAGATGACGGCGCACAGACGGAGTTTGAGCACAGCGTTGCCTGTATTGGAGCTGCAACTTGTCAGCAAGGGGTCCGTGACAGCCAGAGTGTGCTTAGGTCAATCGTGAAGGCTGTGCAGGAAGCAGGGATTGCAGACGGAGCGCTGCCTAAAATCTGTATTTCCGGTTGCCCATCCAGCTGCGGAACTCATCAGACGGGGGCAATCGGATTTCAGGGGGGAGTGAAGAAAGTGGATAGCAGTTCTTGTCCTGCCTTTAAGATGTCTCTTGGAGGAAGTGACCGGCTCGGTGAAGCACGGTTCGGAGAAGGTTCTGTTGCCATATTAGAGCGGGATATGCCGGCTTTGCTGGTAGAACTTGGAAAGGTGGTCCAAGCATCAGGACAGCGGTGGGAAGAGTGGTCAAAAAGCCATCCGCAGGAACTGGAGGATATCATCGCAAAATATATATAAGCGAGAATTTAGCCGTGGATACGGCGGAAAAGCAACGTTAGTTGAGAATTCGAGCTGCCATGGCTGAATAGTAACCTTTAGTCTGCATTTATAAAATATACCAGCGGATTTTTGTATGGAAAAAGCGGAATCATTATGCTATAATGGGATGGTTTAGACAGCCTGATGGTAAAGGAGAAAGAGGATGGAAAAGAAACCATTTGTAACAAAAGAGCAGTTGGATGAAATTGTAAAGACATATCCGACACCATTTCATTTGTATGACGAGAAAGGAATCCGGGCAAATGTAAAGGCATTAAAAGAGGCTTTTTCATGGAATCCGGGGTTTAAAGAATATTTTGCGGTTAAAGCAACGCCGAATCCGTTTTTGATACAGATTCTTCAGGAATACGGCTGCGGCTGTGATTGCTCTTCCTATACAGAGCTTATGATTTCTGAGGCAATTGGATCGGTGGGGGATGATATCATGTTTTCTTCCAATGAGACTCCGGCCGAGGAATTTGTCTATGCGGATAAGCTGGGAGCGATCATCAATTTGGATGATTTTACTCATATAGATTTTTTGGAGAGGGCGCTCGGACATATTCCGGAGACAATCAGCTGCCGTTTTAATCCGGGCGGACTGTTCAAAATCAGTAATGATATTATGGATAATCCGGGAGATTCTAAATATGGAATGACGCCGGAACAGATTGCGGAGGCATTCAAAGTGTTGAAGAGCAAGGGGGCAAAGGAATTTGGACTTCATGCATTCCTTGCCAGCAACACAGTGACAAACGACTATTATCCTATGCTTGCAAAAATACTCTTTGAGCAGGCGGTGAAATTACAGAAAGAAACAGGGGTACACATAAAGTTCATCAATCTGTCCGGCGGAATCGGGATTCCGTATACACCGGATCAGGAAGCGAATGATATCCGTGTCATCGGAGATGGTGTGCGCCGTGTTTATGAGGAAGTCCTTATTCCGGCAGGCATGGGGGATTTGGCAATTTATACGGAGCTTGGGCGTTATATGATGGGGCCTTATGGCTGTCTGGTAACGACTGCCATCCATGAGAAGCATACATATAAAGAATATATCGGTGTGGATGCCTGTGCAGTCAATCTGATGCGTCCCGCCATGTATGGGGCATATCATCATATTACTGTTATGGGCAAAGAGGAGCAGTCCTGTGACCATCAGTATGATGTGGTGGGATCGCTCTGTGAGAACAATGATAAGTTTGCAATCGACAGGATGCTTCCTGAAATTGAAAAAGGAGACTATCTGGTAATCCATGATACAGGAGCACATGGATTTTCTATGGGATACAATTATAATGGAAAATTAAAATCCGCAGAGCTTTTACTGAAAGAGGACGGAAGCGTAGAGCTGATACGTCGTGCGGAGAGACCAGAAGATTATTTTGCCACCTTCGATTGTTTTGAAATCGGAGAGAAGCTGCTGAAACGAGACGAGTAGCAGACAGGGTGAGACTTGAATAATAAAAATGACCGATTTGTGAAGGGAGATGTTTGAAGTGCAGAATTTGATAAAATATATGCAGCTTAGTACAACAGTCTCCCTACAAGATTTGTCAGGAAAACCGAGCATGACCTGCAATATATTTGTGGAAAGTAGAAATATGTTTTAAGAAAATACTTGCAATATCCTTTGGTTTATGCTATGATATAAAACGGTTTGAGACAGGAAGTTTCAGATTGTTAAGCGGATGTGGCGGAATGGCAGACGCACAAGACTCAAAATCTTGCGGGGGCGACCTCGTGTGGGTTCAAGTCCCACCATCCGCAGTTGTATGGAAACCCTTACCACATAAGGATTTTCGCTATTTGAAAAGAGTCTACCCAGTGATGGGAGGGCTTTTTTTTGTGGTTTGACATCAGTGGTGAAAATCTTCATTTTTGACTTGCCTGGGGAGTTGCAATCAAGAAATGTTTCCTCAAAACAATTAATTTCCATTGCGAAAAGTCGATATAATGAATAAGAGAAAAAGGGACTGGGGCAAACCTTTTGATACCTGCATTTTGGAAGGTTACAAGCAGGGCATAGATCTATCGATCTAGTTTGGGACACAATGTCCCCAAATTGGAGCGGCACTATTATAGTGGCCGCAGCGTAGAGCGGAGAAGTTTGCATGGATATGAAGGCATAAGCAAATCAGATGATTTAGAAGGAAAATGGAAGAGAGTAAAGGGATGGTTTATGAGTAACAGAATCACCGGACAGACAAGGCTGACAGGGCTTTTAGGCAGCCCTGTGGCGCACAGTATTTCACCGATGATGCATAATGCTGCATTCAGAGAGCTTGGACTGGATTATGTTTATCTGGCATTTGATGTGGGAACAGATAAACTTGAGACGGCAGTGGAAGGTCTGAAGGTATTGGATGTAAGAGGTTTTAACCTGACGATGCCGGACAAGAATCTCATGTGCATGTTCTGTGATAAGCTGTCTCCCGCGGCAGAGATTATCGGCGCAGTTAATACGGTCGTGAATGACAATGGAGTATTGACCGGACATACGACAGATGGAACCGGCTATATGATGTCGGTAAAGGATGCAGGTTATGATATTATTGGAAAGAAAATGACGCTTTTCGGTGCGGGAGGCGCCGGAACTTCTATTCTCGTGCAGGCGGCATTGGATGGGGTAGCGGAGATTGCAGTGTTTAACAGACGGACCCCTTTTTTTAGGCGTGCACAGGCGATTATCGAGAAGCTGACAGAACAAACAGGCTGCAGGATCAGGCTGTATGATTATGAGAATCAGGCTGTCCTTAGGCGGGAGATTGGAGAGAGTACGATTCTGACAAACGCTACATCACTGGGAATGGCGCCGAATGTGGAAGAATGCATTTTAAAAGACAGTTCCATGCTGCACGAGGATCTGATAGTGTCTGATGTGATTTATAATCCAAGGGAGACGAAACTTCTGAAGATGGCAAAAGAAGCCGGGTGCAGGACGTTCAATGGAATGTATATGCTGTTGTACCAAGGAGCGGAAGCATTTAAGATATGGACAGGGAAGGAGATGCCGACGGAGATAATTAAAAGGAATTTTTTTGCGGAATAAAGCCGAGACGGGCAATGCATGTATCCTCATGGCCAATCAGTGTAATGGTCGGCTGGGGTGTGATATTCTACAAGGGCAGATGTGGCTTGCAATGAGCCAGATCTGCCCTTGTTTAGGATTGTCCATGCCCCATTTTTAATATTTCTATTTCAATTCCAGCAGTTCTTTTATGGAATCTATTTTTCTTTCCGCATCCGGTACATTTCCGAATCCATAGGCAGCAAAGATAAATGGGATTCCGGCTTCCTTGCAGGCATCGGCGTCACCCTGAGTATCTCCCACATATATAGCGCCTTTTATGCGATTGCGCTCCATCAGAGTACGGATTGTCTGACCTTTGGAGGTTCGTGTCTGTCCGTAGCAAAGAGTATCTTTGAAATAATCTTCCAAATGACAGGACTTTAAGAGCACTTCGATATAACCGCACTGACAGTTGCTGACGATGTACAAGTTCTTTCTCTGAGAAAGTACCTGTAATGTTTCCGTCACGCCTTCGTACAGAATGCCAGGTTTTTCTTCCAGAAGTTTATTTTCGTATTCAAGGCATAAGTTTCCGAGACGTTTCTGCTCTGCTTCTGGAAACTGCGGGAAGAGGGCGGTGAAGATTTGTTCCATCGTCTTTCCGAAGAGACTTTTAAGAAAGCTGACATCAATTGTCATATTCGGGTCAGCCTCATCGTGAACAATCTTATTCCACGCTTCTGCAACTGTATCTGTAGAATCCCAAAGAGTTCCGTCTACATCAAAAATAATTCCATCCATTATAAAAATCTCCTTTATGATAGCACCTTTATTACATCTGCTATTAACTATAGCATAAAAAGGTACTTTTAAAAAGATTCTTTTTAGTGTATACTAAAGATACTTTTGTAACAGGTCGGCTTGTCTGAACTGTTACATACTTTTTGCTGGCATGCCAGCGGACAGTAAAATACTAAATTGGAATTAGAATAGACAGGTTGTAGAATCAAAGAGGAAATCTATTTATGAGCGAAAAGATTGTTTTGATTGACGGACATAGCATATTGAACCGTGCGTTCTACGGCGTACCGGATCTGACCAATGCAGAAGGTCTGCATACTAACGCAGTTTACGGGTTTTTGAATATTATGTTTAAGATTCTGGATGAGGAGAAGCCGGAGTATCTGACCGTTGCGTTTGACGTGCATGCGCCTACATTCCGGCATGAGATGTTTACAGAATATAAGGGGACAAGAAAGCCGATGGCGGAAGAACTCCGCCAGCAGGTTCCGGTGATAAAGGAAGTTTTGCATGCCATGGGGATTGCGACGATTGAGAAGGCGGGGCTGGAAGCGGATGATCTGCTGGGAACCATATCCCGCACTTGCGAGGAGAAAGGGCTGGATGTGTCTGTTATTTCCGGTGACAGGGATACCTTGCAGCTAGCCACGGAGAAGGTGAAGATACGGATTCCGAAGACGAAGCAGGGGCGTACCGAGGTAGAGGATTATTTTGCGGCAGATGTAAAAGAAAAGATGGGGGTGACTCCTACTGAATTTATTGATATGAAAGCACTGATGGGGGATGCTTCTGACAATATTCCGGGGGTGCCGGGGGTAGGAGAGAAGACAGCTGCCAAGATTATTGCGGAGTATGGTTCTATTGAAAATGCATATGCCCATGCAGAGGAGTTAAAACCGCTCAGAGCAAGCAAGAATATACGGGAGTTCTGGGAGCAGGCATGCATGAGCAAGGTGCTTGCCACAATTGATACTCATGCGGAGATAGAATTTCATCTGGAAGATGCGAAATATGGCAATCCATATACGAAGGAAGCACATGATTATTTCCAGCGGCTGCAGTTTAAAAATCTTCTGAGCCGTTTTGATGTGGAATCTACTGCTAATCGTGTGGAGACATATTTCAGGGAGGTGACTGAGAGGGCGGAAATCGAGAAGATTTTTGCTGAGGCAAAGCAGGCGGAGACTGTAGGCGCAGCTATTTCTAAAGACGTCGGAAATGTGCTGCCCTTATTTGCACATGAGTCAGGGTATGGACGCATTGCGATTGCTTACGGGCAGGAGAAGATTTTTTCTTTTCCATGTGATATGGATGTGACCATGGAAGAGTTGTTTGCAATGCTTAAAGAAGTGTCTTCTGCGGTGAGGCAGTTTGTCATGTTTGATATGAAGACATATCTTCCTGTGATTCCGGCAGAGAAGCCGGAACGCTGTTTTGACGCAACGGTTGCGGCATATCTCTTGAATCCATTGAAAAATGATTATACGTATGAGGATGTGGCAAGAGAGCAGCTGAACCTCATGATTGACGAGAAAGCAGACGAGCTGAAGCGTTCCTGTTATGAGGCATATACCGCATTTGCATCTGTGCAGCCATTGACAGAGAAGCTGAAAGAGACGGGTATGTATGGATTGTTTAAAGATATCGAAATGCCGCTTTTGTTTACTTTATATGACATGGAGCACGCAGGCATCCAGGTGGAAGCGGAAGAACTGAAAGAGTATGGAGAACAGCTGGGAATCAGGATTGTCGATTTGGAAAAAGAAATTTATGAGATGGCGGGAGAGACATTTAATATCAATTCTCCAAAGCAGTTAGGTGTGATCCTATTTGAAAAGATGGCGCTGCCGGGCGGAAAGAAAACAAAAACCGGATATTCTACGGCGGCGGATGTATTGGAGAAGCTGGCGCCGGAAGCTCCGATAGTCGATAAAATACTGGAATACCGTCAGCTGGCCAAGTTAAAGTCTACCTATGCGGACGGACTGGCGAATTACATCGGTCCGGACGGAAGGATTCATGGGAAATTCAACCAGACCATTACAGCGACAGGACGTATCAGCAGTACTGAGCCGAATCTGCAGAACATTCCGGTGCGTATGGAGCTGGGCAGACTTATCCGAAAGGTATTTGTACCACAGGATGGATATGTCTTTTTAGATGCGGATTATTCTCAGATTGAACTGCGGATTCTGGCACATTGCTCAGGAGACACGCAGCTTATCAAAGCTTACAGAGAGGCGCAGGATATTCATAGGCTGACAGCGTCGCAGGTATTCCACATCCCGTTTGATGAAGTGACAGATCTGCAGAGACGGAATGCAAAGGCGGTTAATTTTGGCATTGTATATGGAATCAGTTCTTTTGGACTGAGTCAGGACTTGAGTATTACGAGGAAAGAAGCTGCGCAGTATATTGACAGTTACTTTGAAACTTATCCAGGAATCAAGCGTTTTCTGGACGGGCAGGTGGCGCATGCCAAGGAAAATGGATATGTTGTGACCTTATTCAATCGCCGCAGACCTGTACCGGAACTGAAATCCAGCAACTTTATGCAGAGAAGCTTCGGAGAACGTGTGGCAATGAATGCGCCCATTCAGGGAACGGCTGCAGATATCATCAAGATTGCGATGATTGGTGTAAACCGGGAATTAAAAGAACAGAAATTAAAGTCCAGACTAATCTTACAGGTACATGATGAACTTTTGATAGAAACACATCCGGACGAGGTGGAGCAGGTTAAAGAGATTCTGCAAAGGCAGATGGAGCAGGCGGCGGATCTGGAAGTTCCGCTTATTGCCGATGTCCATTCCGGGCAGAACTGGTATGAGGCGAAGTAGAGCAAGGCCGGTTATTGTTGTAACAGTTCAGCGCAGGACTTTGCACTTGCTGCAAAGTCCGTAAGAAAGAGTGATGGAGGCAGAATCCAGCTCTTTCACCACAGGCGGACTTATATCTGAGGTTGGGACAGACTGTGCAATAGGCAGAGGATAAGAGGAAAATGAAAGTATTGGGAATCACCGGCGGCGTCGGCTCGGGAAAGAGCCGTGTGTTGGAGTATCTGAAAACAGAATATGGAGCCGCCATATGCCAGTTGGATGAGACGGCGAAGAAGCTGCAGAAGAGGGGAAGTCCTTGTTATGACAGGATTGTGGAGTCTTTCGGAACGGAGATTCTTTCGGAAGGCGGCGTATTGGACAGGGAAAAACTGGCACAGATTGTTTTTCGGGATGAAAGCAGGCTTACCCTGTTAAATGAAATTGTCCATCCGGAAGTGAAGCAGCAGGTGAGGCAGTATATTTCCGAAGAGAAACGGAAACATAGACCTCTGTATGTAATTGAAGCGGCGCTTCTTCCCACGGCAGGGTATGAGGATATCTGCGATGAAATGTGGTATGTTTTTGCGAAGGAAGCCGTGCGCAGAGAACGGCTTAAGTCTTCCCGCGGATATACAGATGAGAAGATAACAGATATGATACGGTCTCAGCCTTCGGAAGATATTTTCCGGAAGGCGTGTACCGCAGTGATTGATAACAGCGGTTCTTTTGAAGAGACGAAGAAACAGATAGGAGAGTTATTGGTATGAGAATGTGCAGCATTGCCAGCGGAAGCAGCGGCAACTGTATCTATGTCGGGAGCGACAGCACCCATCTTCTGGTGGATACAGGCATCAGTAAGAAACGGATTGAAGAGGGATTAAGGGAGCTGGAAATCAAAGGAGAGGAGTTGGACGGGATTCTTGTGACCCATGAACATTCAGATCATATTCAGGGGCTGGGGGTATTCAGCCGGAAATATGAGGTTCCGATTTATGCTACCGAGGGGACGATTGACGGCATCAAAGCAAATTCCTCACTGGGGAAAATACCGGAGGGGCTGTTCCATCCGATTGCCGTTGACGAGACATTTCATATAGGAGACATTACAATAGAACCTTTTGAAATTTCCCATGATGCAAGACAGCCATCTGCGTACCGTATGGAGTGCGGCGAAAAAGCGGCTGCGGTAGCCACGGATTTGGGGATGTATAATGATTACATAGTAAATAAACTAAGAGGGCTGGATGCTATTCTTTTAGAAGCCAACCATGATATCCACATGCTGGAGGTGGGCGGATATCCGTACCCGCTGAAGAGGAGGATCTTGGGCGACAAAGGGCATCTTTCAAATGAATTGTCGGGAATGCTTCTTTGCGATATACTGCACGATAATCTGAAGCATATCATCCTCGGGCATTTGAGCAAAGAGAACAATTATGCCAGACTGGCATATGAAACCGTGAAACTGGAAGTGACACTGGGAAACAATCCGTATAAAGGAGAGGAATTGAATATGCAGGTTGCAAAAAGAGACAGTGTTTCTGATATATTATCATTCTGACAGGAGGAGAAACATCATGAAAAAATGTATTGTGACTGTATTAGGAAAGGATACCGTCGGTATTATTGCAAAGGTCTGCACATATCTGGCAGAGAACAGGATTAACATCCTGGACATTTCCCAGACGATTGTCCAGGGATATTTCAATATGATGATGATTGTGGATGTAACTGGCATTGAAAAAGATTTTACCGCGATTGCTGATGAGATGGATGCTCTTGGAACAGAGATTGGAGTAAGCATCCGTTGCCAGAGAGAAGAAATCTTCGAGAAAATGCACCGGCTGTAAAAGAGTGTAAAGAGAAATCGAGAACGACAGAAAGGCATGGTGTACATTATGATAAATATGTATGAGGTTTCAGAGACAAATAAAATGATTGAGCATGAGAATCTGGATGTGCGTACAATCACACTGGGAATCAGTCTCTTGGACTGTATGGATTCCAATCTTGAAGAAGTGAACCAGAGGATTTATGAAAAGATTACGACAGTTGCGAAGAATCTGGTCAGTGTCGGGGAGGAGATTGAGAAGGAATTTGGTATTCCGATCGTGAATAAACGGATTTCCATTACTCCGATTGCGCTGGTAGGAGCAGCAGCCTGCAAAAGCCCGGAAGATTATGTGACAATCGCCAGGACTCTTGATAAGGCAGCAAAGGAAGTAGGAGTGAATTTTATCGGCGGATATTCGGCGCTGGTGTCCAAGGCAATGACACGGTCTGATGAATATCTGATCCGTTCCATCCCCCAGGCGCTCGCAGAGACAGAGCGGATCTGCAGTTCAGTGAATGTAGGCTCTACAAAGGCCGGAATCAATATGGATGCGGTCAGACTGTGCGGAGAGATGGTAAAGGCAGCAGCAGAAGCAACTGCAGAGAATGATTCCCTTGGCTGTGCAAAGCTTGTCGTCTTCTGTAACGCACCGGACGATAATCCGTTTATGGCGGGTGCATTTTTAGGGGTGACAGAGGGAGAGGCCGTCATCAATGTAGGAGTCAGCGGGCCGGGCGTCGTGAAAAAAGCGTTGGAAAAGGTAAGAGGAAAAGGATTTGAGGAGCTCTGTGAGACAATCAAGAAAACGGCATTTAAGGTAACCCGGGTCGGCCAGCTCGTGGCGGGAGAGGCATCCAGACGTCTGGGGGTTCCGTTTGGCATCGTGGATCTGTCATTGGCTCCGACTCCCGCAATCGGCGACAGTGTGGCCGAGATCCTGGAAGAAATCGGGCTGGAACGTGTAGGCGCTCCGGGGACGACAGCAGCCCTTGCCATGTTAAACGATCAGGTGAAGAAAGGCGGGGTTATGGCGTCCTCTTATGTAGGGGGCTTGAGCGGCGCATTTATTCCGGTCAGCGAAGATCAGGGAATGATTGATGCAGTTAATGTTGGTTCTCTGACTTTGGAGAAGCTGGAAGCTATGACGTGTGTCTGTTCCGTAGGACTGGACATGATTGCGATTCCGGGCAAGACAAGCGCC
>ERZ808049.909-NODE-909-length-10177-cov-3.010891_pt1 | contig 10177 bp, 10 predicted proteins | sample MGYA00380198_ERZ808049 | MGnify/ENA primary metagenome ERZ808049 (study PRJEB31490, sample SAMN06133414) | mouse gut metagenome | isolation source: Z2_2 | host: mice | place: China: Chengdu | collected 2015-05 ...
CAAAAACGTCACTTTATGGTAATCGTTCCGCAGAGCCTCCGCCAAATCATCCTTCATCCCCTCCGCCACAAAGGGACAGAGCAGATGTGCATGGCTCCCCGCAAGGGATGCCTGCAGACGGACGGTGAACCCTAATTCATAAGGTTTCGTGCCGCATACCAGCAGCCTGATATCCGCCCTGTCCAGCAAACCACGTTTCTCCGCAAGACCACTCCCCAGGTCATACACCACAAAGTTCACATCCTCCTGCGGCTCCGTACTCCGGTAATGTACCCCTTCAAACTGCCAGCCGCCCGCCTCTTCCTCCATCTCATACCCACGGGCCAGTGCCACCAGATGGCCATCTGCATGGGCCTCCACATAGCACACGGACGCGCCCACACGGGCCAGCCATGCGCTCAGTCCCACGGCTGCGGTGGTGGTTCCAATCCTGGACTGGGAGCCAATCACGGCCACCGCCACATTTTTACAGCCAAAGCGGTAATGCTCCTGCCCTCCCGCTCTGGCCGGCCTTTCCTTTGCCGCATACCTTGTCATGCCCTGGTCGCACAGGCACTCCCTGATCTCCTGCTGGATCTCCCCAATCTCCGTATCACACACGATATTCCCCACACCGCTGTCAAGCAACGCCCGGAACAGCGGGTCAGCCTGTGTAAGCCCCTCGCAGATTACCGTCACCCTTGCGGAATACATGGTGAGAAATTCCTCAATAGCCTGTGCAAATTCCTCGTCCGTGTCCCCGAAAGCGGGACGGTCAAGCACCACATCCGTAAAGTGGGCAAAACTCCGCATATCGTAGACCACAAACTGTTTCAACACGAAATTTCCCACCATCTTCTTGACGGGCATCTCGCTGTCCGGCTCATAGAAGCCGGTAAAGTCCAGCAGATTGGTATGCTGGGTGGATGATAAGTATAAAATCATATCCTTCTGCCTCCTGTTATCTTCCGATTGCCCAGTAAGGGCCGCCGGAACCTGCCGCCTTATTGGCTTCATCCATGATGATGGATAAATCCCACTCCTGTTCGCTCCTGCCATAGCTGGCCGGGTCTGCCACCAGGATCTTCCCCTCACCGGTCACGCCCCGCAGGACAATGAAATGCCCGCCCCTGGTGAAGTGGCCTTTGCTCATAATCACCACCACCAGCTTTCCGGAAGAGAGGGCGTCCACAATCCCCTGGGCGTCCAGGTTCTTCCCGCAGGACAGCCCGTAGGCGGCTGCCGCTGCCGGAATCAGGCTGTGGTAAGAGCCGTTGCCCTCACATCGGTGACCATTTGCCACGGACCACCGGGCCAATTCCACCGGGTCATGGGCCTCCCCGGTCAGGGTGGACACCACAATCGCCATGGATGTGGGGCCGCACCCACCCTGGCCGATGGTGCTGGACGTGCCGTACATCACATCTGCCCACCGCTCGTCCATCTGGTTGTAGTACATGACCTCCATACCGCCATCCGTGAACACCATACCCTCATAGGACTGACCGCTGCCATTGACGTAATCTGTATCATAGATACCGATATTCTGGTTATAGCCGTATTCCTGCTGAAAGGATTCAATGGCTGTGATCTCGCTGTCCCCCAATGCCCACTCCACAAACAGGGAGATGGGGCTGGTGAGCAGGTGGACGATAAAGGCGATGAGAAGCAGCAGAAACAGGACAGACGCCAATACAGCGATAAGCAGACGTTTACGCGCCTGCTTATCCGCTGCTGCCTGAACTGCCAACTGTGCCAGTATTTTTGCCGTTACCGGGTCAACTGCCATACAAACTCCTTTCTTCCCAGCCCATGTCCGAACCTTTCTCTTCCACATTTTTTCTCATGCCTGAATGCCAAAACTTCCTTCTGGATATCTTTTTCACCATTACCGCCCTCCTGCCCTGCCCATATAGAGCATCTTGTATTCCGGAATCTCAAAGCTGATATGCAGCCTCTTCGCCCCTACCATAAACAGGGCATGTCCCCGTTTCCTTGCCAATAACAACTCCTGTTCCGCCTCCGTCAGATCGTAAAGGTCGGCGGTCTCTTTCAGGTTCTTGCCGTCCGTCCCCATCAGCACCTTATAACAGGGGATATCCAGGAGCGCCTGCCCGTACTGCTTGATGCTCTCGCTCAAAAAATCCACAATGCTGTGGGAGATGATAGCCAGGGCGCCCTCATACTTCCTTGCCCGTTTCATCACATTTCGGAGATACACAAGGGACTGGGGTACTTTCTGGTCGATCATCAGATATGCCTCGTCACAGATTAGAAGCACCCGTTCCTCCCGGTTCCGGCTCATCTGCTCCCAGCACCAGGTCAAAATGTTGAAATACTGTGTCCGCTTGATATGGTCGCTGGTCTCCTGCAGGGCATTGGTATCCAGCACAATGATGGAGCCGTTGCCGTTATCCGCCTCTGTGCCGTCCTTAATACTGCTCTTGCCGTTCCAGATAAAGCTGTCCGAACCCTCTGCGATATCATATAAAAGCAGAGCCAGATCCGCATACACCTGGCGGTCGGTCTCTTCTTCCGCCTTTTTCTGTACCAGCTGATAAAGGTCAGAGAACACAGGGAAGTCCTCTGCTCCCAAAAGGGTAATGTCCGTTTCCCAGACAATGCCAAAATTCCGGTACAGTTCAATCAGGCATTTCTTCAGCACCGCCCGCTGCATGTCCGTGATGGACGGGATATAGAGGTTGAAAAAGATTTCCAGGTTTTTCATATGCAAAGCCAGATCATTCATCCCATACCCCTCGTCCCGGTACAGACGGTCGGCCTCCTTTTCCTGCTCGTCATCACGGGGCGATGGACGGACCTGCAGGGGATTAATCATACCTGCGGAGCCTCCCACAGCGTTGATCCAGTCCCCATTCAGATTGAAACACAAGTCCCTGTACTCGGATTCCGGGTCTACTACAAGGATTTTCGTTCCTTTCATAAACTCGGACAGGATGATATGCTTGATGGCTGTGGATTTCCCCACACCGGAATTTCCCATAATGACAAAGTTGCTGTTGGTACGGTCTCCGCCCCGGCGCCAGGTATCCACAATCACCAGTCCACCGCTGGTATCCTGGGCAAAGTAGTATCCCTCCCCATCATTGAACCCACTGCTGGCAAAAGGAAATCCACCTACAAAGGTGGAGATTGGCACAATTTTTTGCAGGATACTCTCAATCTTGGCATTGGTGGGAAAGGACGGGGAAATGTGCCGGAAGCTCTCTTTCTGCAGATTAGGAATCACCCGCATCTTGCACTTCATGACGCTCACCATGCTCTCCGCACGGCGGCACACTTTTTTGAAAGTCTTTTCGTCCTTTGCTATGGGCATGACCGACACGCTCATCAGCCCTACGGTCTCACCCTCCCGGTCAATCTGCATAATGATCTTCTCCCCGTCATCGGCAGCCTTTTCCGCCCGCTGTCTGGATAAAGGGTCTTTGGCTCCGTCCGCCAGTCCTCTTTGCTGTACCACGCTCCGGGAGATGGCATTGATTAAGGTGGCATTATCCACTGGCCTCCACCCGATGGATATGATGGTGGACGGGATGTTGGTGATACGGGAGAGCCACTCCACCTCTACCTTCTGGGGATAGCGGATAAGCCCGTACACCTTTCCCATATTTTCCCCCAGGTCAAGGCTGTTCTTGGAAAAGCCCATCCCTACCGGGGTGATAACGTTCAGCAGGGCATTGTTCCTTGTCTCCTGCTCCTGCACGTTTTCTCGTTTCAGCATAAAGTTCCTCCTGCTCTATATTTATAAATACATTCCTTTGGCGTTTTCCCTCCTGCCTTCAATACTCTAAAGTTGGGATGGCTGCGGAAAACTCCGTATCTTCCAGATGGGTATAGGACGGATTGTGGACCAGGTTCAAAAGCCGCACAATCTCCTTCTCCCCCAGTACGTCACAGGGAATGCCGCACCCGGAAAACTTCTCCGAAAACAGCGCCGCCCGCTTTAACAGTTCTTTCTCCGCTCCTTCCTCCGCCCGCTCCCAGAGGGAAACATAAAACTGCCGTTCCACAATCTCCCCGGACAGGGCAAAGCCGGACATCTGTAAAATCTCCTGCCGGAGCAGCTCCTTCCGCCTGTCATCCGCTTCTTTCAGCATGGACTGCATATCCGTGATGACCGGGGAGATATCCACCGGCCGGCTCACCGCCAGAAACTTGAAGGGATACTGGATATCTGACAGTTCTGCCGTCAGCTGGCGGATCAGGCTGTTCTTCTCCGCCTTGCTGTACAGGTCAATGCTGATGGAGTGGATTCGCACATAAGTAAGGATCAGCCCATCCGTGGTGTATAGGTATTTGTCCTGAATGTCCCTGACATTGATAAACTCCTGGGCTGTCTGTATGGCAAGGCTCTCCCCGCCGCCTTTGTATTTCGGTTTGCTGTGTTTCAGTACAATCAACAAAAGACCGCCTCCCAAAAGGGTGACGGCCAGCATGATGATTGGGAAAATAAGTCCTTCCATTATTCGCTCCTGTCTGTCTGCTTTCCCAGACATTTATAGTAGTCTGAAAGAATGCCCGCACTTGGCATTCTGACCTGTGCAGCTTAGATTTTCTTAGTCTGTGTACTTTGCTGGCTTAGAAAATCTCTGCACACTGTTATCGTTCCATTTCCTCCTCCCCGTTCTCTGGTTCCTCCTGCTCCAGCATCTCCCGGTATCTGCGGCGCTGTTCCTCTGCCTGCGGGGAATCCAGATATTCGGAAAGCCGCATATTTCCACGGGCATCCTCCAGCTTCTCCCCAAGACCGGTGCTGTTATGATAGACAGCAAGCAGCCTGTTGAAATCCGTAATCCCCTGCTCTTGTCCATACTCCAGTAACCGTCTGACGTTCTCCAGACCTTTGTCAAGGTCTATGGAATAGCTGCCCATTGTCCGATACCAGGGGCAATTAGGATTGTACTCCAAAATGCACTGGTTTTCCTCCACATCAAGGGTGATCCACATTTCCAGCTGCCTTCCTTTGGCATAGGCATCTTCATAAACAGTCACTTCTCCCGGCTCAATCCCTGCAAAAAACATATCCCCGTCCGGCAGGCGTTCCTCCTGATAACCTCCATCATAGTCCAGATGCTCAAAGATATGTGCAAGGCTCTGTTTTTCCTGCAGCTGTTTTTGGATCTCCATGGCCTGCCACAGCCGCAGAAGGGGAGACAGGGAGTTTGCCCCGTAATGGGCATAAAAGTAATTTTCTTTCCCGTCCTCTTTCAGGCAGTAAACCGACCGGTTTCCCATACGCACCTCCTCTATTTTACCGGGCGGATATGCCAGTCATCATATAAAGAACCTCTGACCGTCAGCGTATCCGTCAGGTTAATCTTAAGCATCCCCGCCGGGGTCCAGGCATCCAGCACTTCCACATAGGTTGTATACCGCCCGTTGGGATACCAGACCGGCGAAAAATGCACCGGACGGCCATAGGTGCTGTAGGGGTTCACCTGAAATTCAAAGGTACTGGAATAGCCGGTATTTTTCCGTTTCAGGAGCCTCCAGTATTCCCCGTAGTCAAATTCCGGGAAGTACGCCACCACGTTCTGCGCCCCGGTGATATGCCCGCTGGGAGCCGAAGAACTGACACGGGCGGAAACATCAGCGTTCAGCCCATACCCGCTCTTCATGGTCTTTCCCGATGCGGTGGGATTTTTGGCATCCGGCTTTGTAGAAAAGGCGGCGCTTAAAGATGCGGAATAAGGTATCCACTCATATTCCCACCACCCATGGTCGCACCAGTATCCGTCATCCTCGCCCCTGCTGTGCCATACCCAGTGCGCGTGCCACCAACAGTCCCATTCGCCCCAGGTAAGATAGGTCACATTCTGCTTACCCGGAGCTGCCGGAATGGAAAACCCGTCATTCCTGTCGTCTGCCTGGGGGTCTGGGGGTGGGTTGTCGTCCATATCCACAATCTCCGCCCGGATCTGCCCGGTGCTGGTGCTGCAGTTGCTGGAAATGGTAATCGTCACTTCCCCCGGCTCGGAGGGCGTGTGCCATTTCACCCAGGCAAGCTGGGAACCATTCTCCGGGATATAAATGTTGCTGTGGGAATATGTCCTCCCGCCCACGGTAAATCTGGCCCAGGCAGGGTTATCCGGGGTTTTCTCCCTTCCTGTAGTCAGCTGGACTGCTATGATCACATCTGTGTCTACCCGATATTCCTTGTCATAATCAATAATCGTCTCCGGCGCTTTCTGATAGCTGATAATACCAATCCCCAGAATGGAAATCATCTCCTGGGTTGTCCGTGCGCTCCCTGTAGGACCCGTCCAGGCGGCAAATCCCAAATCACTCCGTTCCAGAAACAGGGCAAGGGCATGGTTCTTCATCACCACGGTAGGGAAATGGGAGCCTAAGTCCCCGCCGGTCATCTGGTTGTAAAGCCCTGCCTCCGTGGTTGTCATGGCAAAGTATAAGTGCTGGTACACCAGATAGATAATGGGTTCAATCACCAGCTTGTACTTCCCCTCTTCGATATCCTCAAAGGGAATACCCGTGTCATTTGCCACCATCACCGCTGCCGCCTCGGAGCAGAAATACTGCCGGATAACCGGGATGCTGGCCTTCCTGCTGTTGCCGGAGATAATCTGGGGAATGGGAGCCGCCGGTCTCCGGCACACATAGCCGCCCACCTGCGGGGACAGCCCTGCCCCGTTCCTATAGTCCACCTTGCTCACCTTCCCGAAATGGCAGATATCGGGGGACAGGGTGCCCACATCCACGTTGGTATAATCCACCGGCACGCTCACCCTCTGCCCGCTCTGGGCGTCCACTACTGTTACCCGCACCCAGTCATAGCCGATATCCGGCCAGTAATAACCATCTTTGCCATGGTTCAGGCTGCCGCCTCCGCCGTCCACGTTGCCGCTGCCTGTGGCATAGGCCGGAACCGCAGAAGTCAGGCACATCATAAAAAGCAGCATAAACGCTGCCATTCTTTTTATCTGTTTCATCCATCCTCTCATTCTGCCGCTGTAAGCGGCGTTTCCGTCTGCAAAAGCTCTCTTACCGCACATACAAAAAGGGCATGAACCTTTTTGAGATCCATGCCTTTCCGTATTCTTAGTATGTTTTGACAGTCATTTTGAAATGCTGCAAACGCTCTTACTGCATCGTTCCGATCTGCTTGTTCCAGTCCCCGTCCGTGTGGGAAGCCCCCTGTTCATTGGAGCCGGAACTTTCTATGTAGCCAAACCCCGGCACATAGACCGCCCCCGCCGGATTGGTGTCCCCGCCCTGGGGCTGGTTCTCCTGGGGTTTTGTATGCTCCGGCTGGCAGCTGCCGTCCCCGTCCGGGTTCTCCACCGCTGCGGTACTTTCTGTTTCTGCTGGCGGTGCTGCAGGCGGCACGGCATCCTTCGGAGACTGGGGCTTTCCGTCTGTGCGGACCGGCTGGGTTTCTGCCGGAACCGTGGCGGTTCCTTCCCCGCTGGTTTCCTCTGTGGACGGTTCCTCTGTCTCCGGCTGCGTTTCGGTCTGCCCTGTTTCTGCTGCCGGTTCCCTTCCCTGCTCTGGCTCCGATTCCGGTTCTTTCTCCGGCTCCACGGTTCCGGTGGTATCAATCTCCGGGACTGTCACCGTTGTTTCCGTTCCCAGCGCCTCCGGCTCCACCAAAGGCAGCTCCGCCTTTCCCATTGTCCCCACATACCAGATAAGACCGGCAAAAAGACACACGGCCAGAACCGACAGGATGATGATAGTAACACGCTTCTTATTCTTATAATTTTTGTTCATAAATGGACCTCACTTTCATTTTTGTTTTGGAATGAATGGTTCGGCCCTATTTACCCAAATCTTCTACCCAATTCCATTATAAGCGGACTCTCCCTGCGCGTCCAGGCTTTTTTGCAAAAGTTCAGCCTGACCGCAGAGAACCGGCAAATCGTTCTTGCACGAATTTGATGGCTCTCTGACGGTCTGAGGGAGCGCAAGCTCAACTCTGTTAAGCTGTAAATGAGCAAAAAGAGCTGCGTAGCAACGGAAAGCCCTAAAAGGGCGTAAAGTGCTGGCAACGACACTTTGTGAGTGGGGGCGGGCTGAACACTTCCATTTCCTTAGAATTTGGGCATATAGGCCGCTTTTGTCCGCAGTTCCATAGTCAGGGACGGAACCACGCCCCACCCAAAAGACATAGGTATTTCAATGGTAATCCGTGCATCCGCCTCAAAGTTCCTGGACGCACTCCCCGGCGCCAGTCCGGTATTGGTAATCTTAACCCGCAGACCAGAAAGCCGGTATTCGTAACCGCCATCCTGCACCTTTACATGGTAGCTGCCGTCCCTCTCTGTTCCCAGCAGGCTGTCCAGACGATAATACACATCGTCATAATCCAGATCCTCCACCCACTGCTCCCCGGACAGCCGGTAGCCGCCGGAATATCCCTCCCGAAGCCCCCGGTAAGTCTCGTCATAGTTGGTAGTTGCCACTGTGATGACCGCCTGCTGTAGTCCGTCCCGCACTCCCTGGGCAATAATCATCAGGCGGAAAAACTCCGACATGGCGCAGACCAGGAACAGAAGCCCCAGGATAAGGACGATGATAGTCGGGGTGGAATTTCCGCTTTTATCTCCTGCAAGTGCTTTGCCACGGGAAAATATAGTCTTGCGCCGGAATCCTTTTCTCCTTCCATCCTCTTCCTTTCTCTCATGGAAAGATTTCGTTGATTGATTTTTCTTCAAACTCCATCACCCCCGTCACTTATAATAGATTTCCGATTTGCCGGATGCCTTTGCCCGTATCTGGATGGGGAAAGAACCAAAGAAAAAGAACCCGATATCCACGCTATCTGTCAAGGTCACGGAAATATCGCCGTTCAACTGCACCCGACTCCCGCTGAAATAGTCACAGTCCCATTCAATCTGCGGGTTCAGGCCGGTCTGCTGGCGCATGGTGCTGATGCGGGAGGATACATTGGTTCCCCCTGCAATCTCCGCCTCCCGGACAATCTCCGCCGCAAAAAGGTCAAGCTGCTGTTTCGTGGTAAAGACAGGGAAAAAACTGACAGCCAGCGCCACCACCAGCATCAGGCACAGGATGCCGACAGCGACATCTATGTACCCTTCTCCCCGTCTTGATTTCAAAATCCGTTTAAACACAGTTTCACCCCCTGTCCCCTGTCTGCCCTTTCCAGCCATTTTGCCAGCCAGAGAAAGGTATTCTGCTTTAAAATTGTTTTTGACATGTTCCACTCCTTTAGAAAATCCCCGACATGGTGCCAAGAATCTGATACCCCATTACTCCCATATACAGTAGGAGCATACAGCCCAACAGCAGGAAAGAGTACCTCCGTATCTTCGGCGGCCGCTCCATTGCCAGTTTTTTCAGCCTCTGTAGTTCCAGCTGCTTCATGTCATGGCTGAGCATCCGGAAAAATGCCACGCCATCATCACCGCGCAAAACACCAATCAAACCTCTCACTACGTCAGACAGCATGGCACTGGATACCCTCGCCTCAAACCTGGTCAATGCCCCCTCAAAGTTCCCGGTCCGCATGTCCGCCACTGTAATGACAAGTTCATTTTTCAAAGCTGCCCCTGCGTTTTTCTGATAAGTCTCCAGCATGGAAAGCACATCCCGGCTGGCCTGCAGTTCCTGGGTCAGTGTTGCCACAAACCTGGGCAGCTCGTACTCGATTTCCTCCCTTCTGACCGTAATCTTCTTTTCCGCTTTACTGCTCTCGGAAAAGTAAATTCCAATACCGGCAATTATGAACGCAGGGGAAATGACAGGGACAATAAAAAGACAGGGAATGGCACAAATAAGCACCACCCAGGCCTTCACCATGGCAAGGGAAACATACTGCTCTGCTGTCAGGGGAATCTCTGCTGATTTTAAAGTCGCGGTCAGCTTCCTCCGTTTGTACTCGTCCATGGGCAGCACCTTTGCCAGTTTAGATGCCAGTTCCATCAATACTGCATCCGAATTTTTTGCCTGTTTTTTATTTTTCCTGACAGTATTTAAGACTGCCCTGGTCGCCCGGTAAGTGGGCACATGTAAGACTGCCGCAAGAACCAGGTACAGCCCCAGGGTAAAAAACAGGGCAAAGAAAAGTAAAATTAAATTGTGCATATTCTCCTCCCAGGTGAAACATAGATTTTCTTAGGATGCGTACTTTGCAGCCTTAGAAAATCTTTTCATCTTCCTATCGTTTATACTCAATGGGCCGTGTATGCCTCGCCACTGC
>ERZ808049.910-NODE-910-length-10171-cov-3.058054_pt1 | contig 10171 bp, 12 predicted proteins | sample MGYA00380198_ERZ808049 | MGnify/ENA primary metagenome ERZ808049 (study PRJEB31490, sample SAMN06133414) | mouse gut metagenome | isolation source: Z2_2 | host: mice | place: China: Chengdu | collected 2015-05 ...
ACTTGAGTCACTTCGAATTGATTACTTATTTGTTCTGGTGCAGAAAACTCTATATTAGCCAATCGCTCACCTTTTCTGGTTTTATTATCTATTGGAAAATCTTCTTTATCATAATGTGCAATTCCAAAATCGGTCAGAACAAACTTACCATCTTTATCCACCAAAATATTTTCAGGTTTAATATCTCGATGAATAATACCTTTTTTATGAACCGTATATAATGTTTCACAAAAGAATTTAAGCAAATTTGTAAATTCCTCTCTTTTAATCTCACCTTTTTCACCTCTGTATTTTTTGAGATTCTTAAGATATACATTCATTATTATATAAGGAATAACAATTCCATCTTGTATTTCCAATTCATCATAATGAATCATATTGACAATATTGCACAATTCATTTTTAACATAATTTGTATTAAAGTATTCTGACTTAAAGCGATTAACTTTTCTTTCAGAGTTTGAAATCAAAAACTTAACTGCTATTTCTTCTTCATTTATCTTTGCCAAATATACTAAACCATTTCCCCCTTGTCCAATCCTGTTACTATTTGTAAATTCCAATTTACCAAAAGTAGTAACTATTCCTTTATTGGCATTTATATATTCGACAAAAATCTTTTCTTTTTCTTCTGTATTCAAAATATGCTCCTTATCTTTCTCTAATCCATTTGTTCAAATCGTATGATTAATGAAAAATATATGTTATATCTCGTTGTATCGTAAGATTTTCCAACGACTTACACTCTTAATTATCATCATTCTCCTCTATCGTTTCTCCAGCCGCATCCTCAGTTTGTTCATCATCGTCATACGATACTATTGAGGAAATGTGCTCCCATTCAGGAAATGCAATAGATTTCTGTATCGTTTCAGTCTTCTTCACACTCTCCACTAACAGCTGAGATGTTGCAAAACTTTGAGCAAGAGCTTTGGTCGACGCTAAACTATCTGCAATCGACTTTGTTGCCGCGAAACTGTCTCCAAGAACCTTTGCAGCTGTCAAACTATTGGCAACAGCTTTTGATGCCGAAAAACTTTCTGCCATTGCATTCATACTTTTTATCATTTCTGATTGAGCTATTCCCAAATTCATATTGGCATAAGCTTTTCCGACAGAACTCAAAGCATCTGCTACACCACTCTTGTAAATGGCTGTCATTGGCTTCAGCATTTCTTGAACCTTTGCATTAAAACCTATTACAACATCTTTAATTGCTTGTGATTCCACAATATTTTTTACCAAATTACCAGCTATAGTAGCAAAACTTCCCAATATATCTACAACACTGTATTCAGTAAAGTTTTCTTCTCTAATACCCTCAATAGCATTTGTCAAATCTCTATTAACACCATTGAGTTTTTTGTTGATTTCTGTAAATTCTTCAACTGAGATCGTTTTTTGATGAGCAACTTTATTTCGTGTATCGTGAACATCAACTATTTTTTTCATCCAAGATTCTTGACTACCAAATTTCTCAAAATGACGTTCCCAAAGACTGGTTGGTCTCATTTTCTCAATAATTGCACATATTTCTTCTTTTTCTAAGCCTTCTAAACGTTTTGTAGATAACTGTTCGCTTATAATATTAACATAATCTACATGCCTTTGTTCAAAAAGATAATTCTCCAAAGTAGCCAAATCCATATTTTCCAAAGTCTCATTTAAAGAAACATTTCCATGTGCTTTTTCCTGTAATGCGCTTAACAATTCTTCTGAAACAGTTTCTGTTCTCCAATTACTCCCATATGCTTTCGTTAAAATAAACAGTACCAAGCTCCTTGATTTTCTCTCAAATTCTGCGTATTTCGGATATAATCTTTTACAAAAACTCTCAGATATTCCGTCATAATCTCGGATACTATGATAGTATCTCTGCTGATTTGATGTAAAAATAGCTCTATCTACCTTTTGCAATGCTGGGATAGAACGGGTTACTCTTTCCGTCGAAGTCATTTCCAAAAAACAACGTTTAGAATTTCGCTTTTGAATAATACGATAACTAATATCAACATTATCTATTTTCAAAAATTCATCCTCTCTCGTTTCTACAGTATTATCTATTATCTCTAACAGAATTTCCTGCATTGTTTTTGATTCATGTTTTTGCTTTTCAATAAAAATATAACTCATTTTTACTTCAGCCATAATATTTCCCCACGCTTTCTAAATATGCGTTTATTAAAAAGAAACACATCATGTTTCAAATCGCTCATAAATCCATATCAATTATACTATCTTTTTCATTCCCACACAATTCCAAAGCACAAAAATAACGCCCAAGGTTTCCCCTGAGCGTCTGCTGCTTGTATTTATACCACTTTAAACATATTCTGTTTCATCGGCTTCTTGCCTTCTGCCTTATCCACTTCTTTTCTCGCCTGTTCCAGTTCCTCCATGCGGATCATCTCGTTCTTCGCATCGTCCAGACCAAGATGCGTATATGTATTCATCGTTACCCCGATATCCGAATGCCCCATCAGGTACTGCAGCGTCTTTGGATTCATACCGGCTTTTGCCTGATTGCTACAGTAAGTGTGTCTGCAAATGTGAGGCGTAATCTTCGGAAGCTGCACCCTGAAAATACTGTTGTATCGGTTCACCGCATTCTTAAGACGATGTTCCCAATGCAGCGCCACCTCCGGCATTCCATTCTTGTCTCTGAAAAGAAAACCGATATAACCATCCACCATAATCTCTGGCAGATCCGTTGGTCTGTCTTCCAGAATCGCCTGGAACATTCGATACACATCTTCTGTCATCGGAATCTTCCTTGTTCCGGCGTTTGTCTTTGTAGATTCGATGTGATACTCCGTGCTGCCAATTCGCTGAAGCTGATGGTCGATGTTGATGATGCGATTCTTCATATCGATGTCCTTAATGGTAAGTCCGCAGAATTCCGAAATTCGAAGCCCGGTATGAAATAAAATGCAGAACACCTCGTAGTACTTGCAGTACACATTATCATCATGCACGAACTTGAGGAACTTCCTCATCTGATCTTTTGTAATTGCCTCTCTGGTATGCTCCGTATTTACCACCACACCGGCAAGCTGGAATGCGAAAGGATTCTTCACAATAATATCGTCATCCATTGCCATTTGGAATGCCGGTCTAAGAACACCACGTACCGTTTTGATGGTGCTGGATCCTTTTCCATCCTGCTGTAATTTAATAAGAAATAATTTTGCATCTGATGTCTTTACTTCAGAAATTTTCTTACTCCCAAAAGCTTCTTTTTCCATTAGATTCTTTACAAATTTGTAATTAATAAGTGTATTCGGCTTCACACCGGTTCTCGTCTGCAGGTAACGGTCAATCAGTTCATTGACCGTCATCTTTTTTCCCATTGGATCCAGTTTTGAATCCAAATCCTGCTGTACCATCTTCTCCAGTTCCCTAAGAGAAAGGCAAGGCTGCTTTCCTACCGGCTGCGGGTCTGTCGGAACCAATCGCCAACTGTAAAGGAACTTCGGTTTCCCATCCACCATGTATTTGTACTGGTATTTTCCATTGGCTCTGATGGATTCTCCGGTGTGTAAAATCCTATGCTTCGAGTCTCTTCTTTGTCCTTGGCTTGCCATTTGCTAACCCCTCCTTTACTCCCGGTTTCTTCAGGTATTTGATAAACTCGTCTTTAATAATTAACTTGCGAGTTCCGTACATTGCCATAAAAGGCAGGTTCTTCTCCTCCGCCAGTCGGAACAACTTTCTTCTGCTAAGTCCAAAATATTCTGCCGTTTCGATGACGGTAAGAAAATCCTTATCTGCTAATGATGATTTGCTCATCGTTTTTTCCTCCTTCTTCGTTTTTGGTAGTAACATATATCACTCTAAAACGCATAAATAGCAACTACTTTCGGCAGAATAAATGCATTTATATCATAGGATTATTCTGCAGAAATTCCTCAAACTTTGTACGTATGATCAGATATCGATTTCCGCTGTACACAGCAAATGCTCCCAGATTATCTTCTGCCAATCGGCGCATTTTTTTCACCCCAATATTAAAATAGGCTCCTGCTTCGTTAATCGATAACATGTATTTTTCATTTAATGCCAGCTTCTCCATTTCCTACACCTCCACGTATTTTTAGGTAGTCGTATATCCCGTAAAGTCTGAAAAATTGCAACTACTTTCTGCCATAAATTTCTTATTCTTTTGCCACAGTTCTCACAAGCCGACTCTGGTAAACATTGTTCTAAGGCTTCATTGCTCAGACCATTTCTTCTGCAATAAGATTTCACACTATTTGCGGACAAATCCATTTCCTTTGCAATCTGCTTATAACCCAATCCTGCCTTGCGGTATGCAGCTATCTGAAGTTTTTGTTCATTCGTCATAAAGAAAACACCTCCTACCAGGTAGCCCCGGCAAAAGGTGTAAAAGGACGTTTTAATCTTTTTTGTAAAAATCACATGTATAACCATCTGCACGGAGTAATAGTCCCTCTGCCCATTCCGGTACTCTCGCCATCTGCTCACATACCACCTCAAGGCTCATACGCGGGTCTGCTTCTATAATCACTTCGTCGTGAACATGAGCCACTATGCTGCAGCATCTTAAGGTCTTCATGGCATACATCAAAATATCGCGAGCGGTTGCTTGTACGATATTTTCCACGAACTTCGGACCATAACTCTCTAGGCGTTCCCATTTCTTTGTTGCACCAACACCCTCATAGGTAACAGATTCTCCGCCAAATTTATTTTCTCCGATACGTGGTTTTACATAGGATAATACTCTTCCGGAAGGTAAGGTAATAAACAGCATGCCACTACGACAGGAAATGTAGATTCCATAAGTAGATACCGATGTTTTTTCTTTAATAGCCTTTTTTACCGCACGGTCTATCTCCCACCAAAACTTTACGATGCTTGGATTAGACGTCCTCCATGCGGATACCAGTTCCGGAAGTTCCTCTTCTGATAGTCCCATCTCAATGGCACCCATTGATTTTAAGGCTCCCACCGAACCGCCATAACCTAGTGCAAGTTCTGCGATCTTACCTTTCTGGCGCAGATGACCATTCACTCCATGCTTTTCCACAGGAACGCCAAACATCTGACTCGCCGATGCACAATAAATATCTCCGCCCTGTGCAAATACTTCCTTTCTCCAGTTTTCCCCTGCAAACCATGCAATGACTCTGGCTTCAATGGCAGAAAAGTCAGCAACGATAAACTTCTTATTCGCCGGTGGAATAAAGGATGTTCGAATGAGCTGTGATAAGGTATCCGGAATATCATCATACAATAGCTCCAGTGCTTCATAGTTTCCGCTTTGAACCAATCCTCTGGCTTCTGCCAAATCTTTCATATGATTCTGCAGCAAATTCTGTAATTGTACCAGCCTGCCCGCAAACCTTCCTGTACGATTTGCTCCGTAAAACTGAAACATTCCTCTTACTCGTCCATCCTCACAAACCGAATTCTGCATTGCCTGATATTTACGCACTGAAGATTTGGCAAGCTTTTGTCTAAGGGATAACACCTCTGTCAATTCAGCTGACACTTCATCCATCAGTGCTGCAACAGCTTTCTTTCCAAGTGTCTCTGTCTCTACACCATTATCAAAAAGCCATTCCTTCATCTGTGCTACGGAGTTTGGATTTTCAAGACGGGTAAGTTCCTGTAGTTCACCCATCAAATGCTCTCTCGATACTTTGTCAAGCTCAATGCATTTTTCAACAAACGGAACATCGACCAGAATTCCTCTGTCATTGATTTCCTGATCTAAATGATACTCATCCCAAACAAACTCCGGCACCGGGAACTTCTGCAGCTTCTTTTGTATCTGCATCTCCGTTTCTACATCTCGAATATTGTACGTTTTAAATTTCTCCCACTTTTCCATATCACGAGAGGGTAAGTTTCTCACTCTGCTGCCATTCGATTTTGTTGGTTTACATGGTGTACAAAAATAACGAATCAAATCTTTCCCTTCTGTTAATTTCTGCTTTTCCAAACCAAGCACAGCACCCACCCCTTCCAAAGATAATGGAAGTCCCATATAGGCTGACCACACCATAGAACATTTCCAAGACGCCGGTACAAGGTATGTTCCTGCTTCGTAGCCTAACATTCTGGAAATACAGATACGCTCAAACTGTGCATTAAATGCCCATTTCGTAACAGCTTCATCTTCCAGAGCACTCATTACTTCTTCTGGTATTTTCTCTCCGTTTGCGAGATCGATTACCTTTACTTCTCCTCCGTCTACACTATATCCAAACAAGAGAACTTCAAAATCCGGCGATTCTGCATAACGGTAAACACCAGCCTTGGCAAGATTTACAGCTGAAAATGTTTCAATATCAATTTCTAAATTCTTCATTGCATTTCTCCAATCCATTCAAGACTTGCTTGCGAGTCTTGGCGCGGAATTCGGGTCAGCTTGCTGACATATTTCTTATCCGAATTCCTGCGCATCCTCGCGGAGCGTTTATCAGTCTGCTAAGACTGATAAATCGGGCGATACAGGAATCCCCCATACCGCCCATAACATTTACTCGCTATTCTGTTTTGTCTGCTCTTTCTTTTTGCGTATTCTTCTTTTCAAATAATGAATCCCATCTGATACCATGATGCTAAACGTTCCAATCAAAAATCCCATTGTGCATCCAAAACACACTACTAACATAAAATTCTGTACTTCTGTCATGACACTACCTCCCATTATGCTAAGAAATCATCGTCTGCTACCGTACCAAAATCATCTGTTGCAGATGTCTTGCCGCCAAGAGATTCTCCGTCTCTGATTTTCTGAATGTTTCCAAGACCGCAGGCGATCCCCTTATTGCCATTTGAGTTAAATGCGTAGAAGTTAAGAGATACTCTTGCATAGCATCCGGAATATACTTCACTTCTGTCCAAGATAGGTTTTACTGCACGATCGACAATCTGCGGTGCTGTTGTGCTGTTCGCATTGATGAAGTAATGTCCTTTGTAAGCCTCATCATCACGCTCAATATCGCCATCGCGAAGTGGAAGCTTAATTGCAGCCTTGTTGGGCTTTTTACCACCGAACTTCGCAATCCCTTCTTCAATCGCAGCATCGATTGCTTTATTGATTGCATTTACGGTTTCTGTATCGTCCTTTGGAATAAGTACGGATACAGAATACTTTTCAGCTCCCCCGTTGATGGAAACCGGCTCCCATCCGTGAAAATAAGAAAGTCTTGTGTTGATACCTGTAATAACCTTTGTTCTGTTCATATTTGCCATAATACTAATCCTCCACAATTTTATCAAATTCGTTTTCTGCGTTTGTTATGTTCATAGCCGGACGCTTGTCTGTATTTGGTACCAGTGTCGGCTTGCCCGGTGGTTTATAAATGAGTTCACCGAGAATTTCCTCAAAAACAGATTTTCCCATCAGTTTCTGCATCTCCGTCATTGGAATGAGTGTCTGACGGTAAATATCTGTGTAACCATGTTCCCTTGCTGCTTCTGCAACCAGAAGTTCATCACGGTACTTACGATTGGAACGCCCTTCAACTACTTTAAATCCATTCCATTCTTTTCCATGATGGATGGCTGCCTCCGTTGCATAAGCGGTGATTTCATTTGCCCACTTGGTCAGGTCCGGCAAAATAGTCAGCACTTCTTCAATCTCCGCATCTGTCAGAAGCGGCGGCATTTTAAATTCCAGTCTTGCCAGCTTCATTTTCTCTTCTGCTCTGGCTCTGCATTTTACTGCTACCTTGCAGAAGGTACACCATTCTCCCGGAAGATACTCACCATCTCCATCGTAGGCCATCTGTGCCTTCGGCTTCAATTCTTCCTCCGCCCAGGCTTTCAATTCCTCAATTGGAATAGTCCATGTACTGATATTTTCCCTTCTAGGCTGAAAGATGGTCATAGAAACTTCTTTGATGTCATAAAGGGCATCGTAGATTTCTAATGCTCCAAGTGCATACAGCATCATCTGAGGGTTGTGTTCCGCTTCGACTAAAATACCTTGTCCATATTTGAAATCAATGATATGAAGCTTGTCATCGGAAATGATGATGCAGTCCCCTGTTCCAAATCCCTCCGGCACATAACAGGAAAAATCAAGTTTCTGCTCAATGAGAATGACCGGATCTTTGCAGGACTTCTTCGCTTCTTCGTATTGCTCCATAACAAATTCCGCATAAGCATCGGTGCATTCTTCCATTTCATCTGAGTTGTAATCGGAAACGGGCCGCTTACTTCGTTTCTTTAAGAACTTCTTTAGCTTATGTTCACAAAGAGCGTGTGCCGCAGTTCCTTCTCTTGCCGCTTCTGATGTGGTATTTTCAAACTCCAATTCTAATCTTGCAGATGGTGTGCAGTTCAGCCATCTGCGAGAACCGGAGGCGGATAATACTGCATGGTACAGGCCAGCCTCTCTTGTGCCCTTGGCACAATTCACCTTCTGCTTACTCATTACCAATCGCCTCCGCATCTTTTAATACTGCGGCAAAGTCTTTTGGATCAATATCACTCAGACGGCTTGCTCCGTACTTAGTTACAATTGCTCTAACCTCTGCCGTGTAACCAGCCTGACTTTTGCTTGCCAGAACACCACGCACTTTTTCAAGCGAAATGGTTGGTTCTGTTTTCTTTTCCGGCAATGCCTTTGGTTCTTCTGACAGACCTTCCGTAACAAGCTTACATACCGCTTGGACACTGTCAGATAAAGAACGAAGGTCTTCTGCCACTTTCAGCAACAATTGCGCTGCATCCACAATCAACTTCATCTTATCCATTTTCGACGCCTCCTCTCATAGACTCACAGATCGATACCTCGTCAATGCTGTCACCCGGAATCAAGATTGTAACCTTCTGCTTTTTTCCAAAAAGGAAACGAAGAAATTTCTCTCTGACATTCACATTGCGACAGCTTACAACGCCTCTCGTCTGCGGTGATTTTGAAACACTGATTTTCATATGCTTCATGTCTTCTACCTCTTTTCCGAAGGCTTTTTACTTTCTGCCTTCTAATAGGTAGCCATGAGGAACTGTGAAAAAGGACGGTTGAAATAAAAAAATTGGCATAGGAATAAAAAACTACTCCTATGCCTAAAACACTTAAATTCTTTTTGTATAATCCAATGAGATCCAACCTGCATTAGATTTTAATTTGCCCCACTTCGTCGCACCTTCACCTTCGGCTTCCTCAACAATGGTAAACACACCAATACCAGTATATTTGCCAGTCTTATCATAATCCGTGCCTGGTCCTTTTCCGATATTCAGATTCTTAATGCTGACACGCACACGATAAGAAACTTTTTTCTACTCCGGTTCAGAAGCCTTCGTTGGTGCATACATTATATTTCCATTCCAGTCAAAAACAGAATATCCTTCATTCTTATCAGCACAAGCTTTTGCATTTTTGAGTACCTTGTAGGCACCTTTCTGGCTTTTTGCATCTTCCCATGTCTTACGCACACGATACCATTGCACAACTTCCGTATTTTCTTCCTTTTCATCAGACATAGCCGCTTTTACATCTTTACGGAAGCCGTCCATGGTATAACCCATTTCAAGCTGTCTCCACAAATGTTCCGGATCACCGTGGTTACTTGCAATCCCTCTTTTATGCCCTTCTGCATGGCTGATGATAACACCGTCTGCCAGAGGATTCAGGTCATATTCCTTACAAAGCATCGCAAATAGTTCTACTGCAGCTTCATAAGTACGCTTGGCTACTGCCCTTGCTTCTGTTTTATCCGAGCAGGTAAAAGCAGAACCACCGGTGTATTTGATACAACCTGGTTCACACATCTCCACTCCGATATGTGTATTGTTCCCAGAACCATTTTTACCCGAAGCACAGTGCCAGCCACGATAATCCCAAGGAAGTGTCTGATACACAGCTCCATCATTTCCATCAATAAAGGCATGAACACAAGCATTGTCATAATCTGCCCGATTCCAGTTACTAATAAAAACGGATGCCCTCGGCTGAGGACACCCTACACTATGGAGCATAAGCCCCTTTACTGTAATCTTTTTTCCAGCTTTATAACACGGGTTCTTTGTTAAAATACTCTTAACCAATTTCATTATCATCACCATCACTTTCTGCCCTGTCATGGAGCTGTACCAAAATCTCTTTCAGTTTCTCCGGAATCGGTAAGCCTAAATGTGCTGCATTTTCCAATAAAGACACACCTTCATTAGACAAATAAAAGAAAAT
>ERZ808049.913-NODE-913-length-10163-cov-3.462423_pt1 | contig 10163 bp, 6 predicted proteins | sample MGYA00380198_ERZ808049 | MGnify/ENA primary metagenome ERZ808049 (study PRJEB31490, sample SAMN06133414) | mouse gut metagenome | isolation source: Z2_2 | host: mice | place: China: Chengdu | collected 2015-05 ...
GATTAGAAAAGGATCTGAAAGATATTACCGGATTTTTCAAAGGGAAAGAGAAAAAAGAAGCGCAGAACAAAATTGATCAATGTAAAGAGAGAATAAGAAAACAGAAGGATGAACTCCATATTCTTGTTAAAAAGAGCGGTTATCCAAACGTTCAGAAATTTATGGATGGCTACCGCACAGCGTATAAGATCGTGGAGCAATATAAGAAAGAACTGGAGATCTGGAAACAGAAGACCGGACAAAATGATATTCAACCTGACAAGAAAAAGAGTGTTCTGGAGCGATTGAAAGAAAATGAAAAACGTGTGAAAGAAAGAGAACGACAAAAATCCGTAAACAAACAGAAAAAACATGATTGGTTGGATCGGTAATAAAAAGTATTTATGCATAAAATAATCCCAGGCAACAGAAGAAAACTTGTTGTCTGGAATTATTTGCCGTGCGTCAGTTCGTTAAAAGTGATGTTATAGAGTTGTAGTAGGTAGAGTCGAAAAACTCAATAAATTTATGATAGTATCAATGCATCTAAAATGAGAAAATGTGATATAACAAATCATTAAAAAAGAAATAATTAAATTCTCTGATGAAATCAGGTAAAAATAGCTGTCATTTAGTTAGGTATTTGTTGGCTGTTTTTTATTTGAGGGTAAGAAAATGTTTAATAACTTAAACGATTATTAGTTTGAGATTTATATTTAGGTACGAAAAGAGAAATCTCAGTATTTTTAGATTTTCCATAGTTTTGTTTAAGAAATGCCATTTATTATTGGAAATTTGCTAATTATAATATATATAAAATAAGCATTCAATTAAAAATGGAGGAAAAAGATGAAGAACAGATGGAAGAAAATATTGGCATCCGCACTTATGACAACGCTGACAATATCATTAGCAGCCTGTGGTGATACGGCTGAAGATGGTACAGATGGAGAAAAGAAAGAGAAAGTTGAACTGACCGGTATGGTTCAACAGTCAAGATGGTATTCGGGACTTCAGAGTATGGTTGAAAAATTGGAGGAAGAAGAAGATATTTCAATTGAATTTGAAGTTGTTCCAGATGACCAGTATGATAATCTTATGAAAATGAGATTAAATTCTCATGAGGCACCAGACCTTATTGCATATCAGTTTGCGGATCTGTTTGCGGCTGTGAATCCGGAGGAATTTTTTGTGGCATTGAATGAGGAACCCTGGATGTCGAAAGTGGTTGCGCCGGAATTGACAGAATACAATGGGAAACATTATGGATACTGCTTTGAGTCATCAAACGGTTTTCAGGGATTGATTTACAATAAAACGGTATTTGAAAAAGAAGGGATTACGGAACTTCCAAAAACATTAGATGAATTTTATGCGATTTGTGACCAGTTTAAAACGGATGGAATTACACCGATTGCAATTCCCTCAGACACATGGGTTCCGCAGATTTGGATGACCTCCGGTATGTCTAGAGCACTGGGAACAGAAGAGGCATGTGAAGATTTCGCAGAAAAGATTCTTACGAATCAGGCAGAATTTAATGATTATCCGGAAATGGCAGTTGTTATTGACGAATATCTTGATCTTTTTGAAAAAGGATATGTAAATGAAGATTATATGACAGTTAGTTATGATGAAATTCTTGGCAGACTGGCAAGCGGAGAGATTGCAATGATCTATGGAGCTACAGAAATTCTGACATCTATTGAAGAATCTTATCCAGATGCAGAGTTTTCGATTTTTAATCCACCGGTCGGATATGATAAGAATGATGTTCTTGCTTATCTTCCAACAGCTATGGGAATTGCAGTGAATAAAGATACCGAGAATTTAGAGACTATCAAAGAAGTGTTTGAATTATGGAGTACTCCTGAATATGGAAATCTTTACTTTGAGGCACGACCAGGATTTCCAAATATTGAAGGTGTCGATGGAAATGAAGAAGCGATGAATCCGGTTATTCCGCAGACTTATAATGAATATATGGAAAGCGGAAGAGTGGTTGCGCAAATGAATCAATATATTGATACACTTCAACCATTGTTCGGAAATACGCTTTGGGTATATTTCCTTGAAGCACCGTCAAAAGGAAATATGGATGGAAAGGATGTTCTTGACCGTTTCCAGCAAGATGTCGAAAAATTTATGACAGAAAAAGGAGCAGAAGGCTGGAAATAGCCGATAATATGAGAGATTCGGGCATTTCTGTTCGAATCTCTTTCCAGTAATAAAGAAATTGGATAAATATTAGTTTATAAATTAAGTAATTTTATCCTGAGAAAGGATTTGGGAAATCATGAAAAGAAAAAAAAATTTGTATCCATTATACGCGCTCATTCCGGCACTGATCGTATATACTGTTTTTTCGGTTATTCCTATTTTGATCAGCTTTGTTTTTTCTTTTACAGATTGGAATATAGAGCGTTTGTATGAACCTACATTTACTGGACTAAAAAACTATATGGAATTGTTGAAAGATCCGGTTTTTATACGTTCTATTGCCAATACTTTTATTTTTGCAGCACTGACTACAATATTAAAAACCTCTTTGGGATTCCTTCTTGCGCTTGCTCTTGTGAAAAAGGTATTTGCACGTGGTTTTCTTCGGACCGTATATTATGCTCCATGCGTACTCAGTATTACGGTTGTGGGTGTATTGTTTAAATCTATTCTTGCAAATCGAGGACTTCTCAATAATGCTCTGGAACTTGTCGGTCTGGGACAGGTTGCCACAGATTGGCTGGGAAGCTACGGGACAGCACTTGGAAGTGTAATACTTGTTGAAACATGGATGTGGGCAGGATTTAATATGTTTATCTTTATATCAGGTCTTCAGGCAATCCCTGCAGATTATTATGAAAGCGCAACACTGGATGGTGCATCGGCATTTGAAAAATTTAAACATATCACATTGCCTTTGATTGTTCCGTCACTTACTGTCGTTGTCACACTTAGTATAGCCGGAGGATTAAAAGTATTTGATATCATCTATGTTATTACGAATGGAGGTCCGGGATTCGATACGCAGGTACTCTCTACATATACTTATCAGTCGTTTAGTCTTGGATTCCTGGGAGAATCAACAGCAGGATCTATGATTCTTGCTGTAATCGTAGTAATCGTATCATTTACTATGAACAGATATTTTACAAAGAAGGAGGTTGAAATGTAATGAAAAAATGGACCAAAGGTGAAATTATATTGTCCGTTCTCTTAATTGCACTTGCTTTCGTATATATTGTTCCGTTTCTTATGATGATTTTAGGTTCGTTTAAATCTCAGTCACAAGCGGCAATGTTTAATCTGGAACTTCCTAAACAGTGGCTCATTTCGAACTATGCACATGTACTGGAATCCGGAAAAATTCTTCGCGGATATTTGAATAGTGCAATTATCACAATTCCTGTAACAGTGTTATCAGTACTTTTTGGTGCAGTTGCAGGTATCGTGATATCCAGAAGAAATGACAGAGTAACAAGAGGATTGTATTATTATTTTATTTTTGGACTTACACTTACCCTTCAGATTGCTTCTATATTTTTCTTACTTAAAGTATTAAATATATATGGTACATTTTTCTCTGTAATATGTATTTTTATTTCTCTCAGAATTCCGTTTACGGTAATGACATTCTGCAGTTTTGTAAAAGGAGTCCCAAGAGATATTGATGAAGCAGCTATTATTGACGGATGTAATTTCTGGCAGATGATGTTTCACGTGCTCCTTCCGGTACTTAAACCTATTGTGGTTACCAATATTGTTATTACAGCTATTGATGTGTGGAACAATTTTATGATACCATTATTTTATTTGGGATCTTCAGAAAAAGCCACCGTGGCAATGGCAATCTATAGTTTTTTTGGAAGATACAACAGAGACTGGCAGTATGTGTTTGGAGCACTGACACTGGCTGTTCTTCCTATGTTGATTCTGTTTATCATTCTTCAAAAACAAATAGTGGCAGGAATGACATCAGGAGCTGTGAAAGGTTAAGTTTTAGATAGATTATAAGGGAGAAAGAAAAGATGAAAACAAGATTTATTGTAATAGGTTTTGGATGGAGAGCAGATTTTTTTTATCGCATAGCAAAAATGATGCCTGAGCGGTTCGAGATAAGTGCAGGTGTATTAAGAACAAAACAGCGTGCAGAAGAAGTGGCAGAGAAAGAAGGTGTGTATGCTACCGAAAATTTGAATGAAGCTTTGAAAACAAATCCAGATTTTGCAGTATTATGTGTACCGCGCACAATCGTAAAGGAATATCTTGTCAGGCTGATGGAAGCGGGGCTTCCGATTTTATGCGAAACACCTCCGGCACAAAATGTAAAAGAACTTTGTGAATTATGGGAGGAAACCAAAAGATTGAAAGGAAGAGTTCAGATCATTGAACAATATTTTCTGCAGCCGTATTATGCAGCAAGCTTGGAGATTATCCGGAAAGGATTTCTTGGTGAAACGACTGGAGTTATGCTGTCAGCCCTTCATGGGTATCATGCGGTCAGCATGTTTCGGAAATATCTTGGGATTGGGTTTGAAAACTGCAGAATCCGTGGTCAGAAATTTATATCTGATGTTACGGCAACCAATGGAAGGGAAGGATTTGATCAAAGCGGGAAAAAAGTCCAGTTTGAAAGAGATTGGGCTTCCATTGCATTTGACAACGGAAAAACAGCTTTTCTGGATTTTGCCGGAGAACAATATTTCTCCATGATTCGTGCAAGACGCTGGAACATTCAGGGTGTAAAGGGCGAAATCAATGATATGACAGTCAGATATTTAACGGAAGAGAACCTTCCTGTTGTGCAGGAAATATCAAGATTTGACGTTGGAGTAAATAATAACAGCGAATGGGCACATCGTGGCATTATGTTTTTGGATCAGTATCTTTACACGAATCCTTTTTATCCAGCGAGAATGAATGATGATGAAATTGCTGTCGCATCCTGTCTTGAAAAGATGAAAGTATATGTAGAAACGGGCAAGGACTTTTACTCTCTTAAAGAGGCTGCACAGGATACTTATTTATCATTTATGATTGAAAAAGCGATTGGGTCAGGAGAAGAAATCGTTACGGAAAAACAGCCATGGGCTTATAATAGTTAAAAGAAAGGAAAAGGATTGCAGAAATATAAGTTTCAAAGACAGATCATATTAAAAAATATTATTATTGTAGCGGCTGTAATTGTTGTATTGACAGCTGTGGCAACAGGATACATATATGTAAACGCCCGTCGTTCTTTTGAAGAGCAGATGAATGTTCAGATGAAAGGTATAGCTTCCCAAATTGATACAGCCTTGCATCTGGCAGATGAAATAGCCTTGCAGCTAGCTGCGAATAGCTTTATCATTGATACTTTTCAGCATGTACAGAGTTACACCGGAGATAATAATTACTTTATTGATCATGCGGAGCAAGATGCTGAATTGAGACAGTATTTGATGTCATATATGCTGAAACAAAATTCAATAGGGAGAATATGCCTTTTGGATGATAAAAAAAATTTCACATTTTCCGGACAGGCAGTCGATTATGGGTATAAAAAAAAGGATTGTCAGAATGAAGAGTTTTATGAGACTGCAAAAATATTTTTTGAAGAAAATAGAGATGTGAAAATTTTTAAAGTAGATGAACAGGATCCCTATGTTAAGGATGAAGTTTCGGTTATTTCTGCAATCAGAGAAATAAAGGAGTATCAGATTATTCCTTCTGAAAGGCTTGGATATGTGCAGGTACAAGTGCCATTGGAAATTTTTCAGAATGCATTTTCGGATGTTCTTGCAGACAACACAGAATGCTATATCTTTGCGGAAAAAATAGAAGAACCTGTTTTTTCTTATGGTGAGGTGTGGGAACAAGAAGCCTTTGGACCTATTGGTGTAGGATATATTTCAAATAATACCTATAGTATCAGACAGGAATTTCCGGAATACCATATAACCGTTGTTCTTGTCTCAAAAAACACATCCTTGCTTATCAGTATGCTTTCTACATTTGCATGGATGTTTTTCTTGATTATTTGCATCATATGTATTATATGGATGGGGCAGATGCAGGTCATAAAGAAAACAACAGAACCTATTGCAAGACTGTGTGATGTAGTTGGAAATTTGCATGCAGATGAAAACTTAAAAGAGATCCCTCTGATTACTTCTGAAAATGACAATGAACTTCTGGAACTGAATGTTGCTTTTGATGCCTTGATAAAAAATCTTCAGGAATCAATGGAACGGGTGATGACAAGCAGGGTAAATGAAATACAGAGTCAGGTGTTTGCACTTCAGGCACAGATGAATCCCCATTTTATTCACAATATCCTTGCTGTGATTTCCGCTATGGCAACAGATGATGAAGAAGGAAAGATACCGGAAATCTGTGAAAAACTGTCGGATATGATTCATTACAATACACGGTTTCATGCAAACTATGCGGAGTTTGAGGAAGAAATCAATTACGCGGAAAATTATCTTGAATTAATGAAAATACGATATGAGGATAAATTTCGATATTCCATGGTGTATGTAGGGGAGACGCAGTCTTTCAGAATGCCAAGATTTATTGTGCAACCATTACTTGAAAATTGCTTTTCTCATGGATTTAAGAAAAAACTGTTTCCATGGATCATAGATATACAAGTTTTGTTTCTGCAGGATTCCTGGGAGATATGGATATGGGATAACGGAAGCGGAATGGAAACGCAGGAACGGGAAGAGATTCTGAAACAATTGGATGCGATACGAAGCAAGGAACTGAGAGATTTGATTAAAGAACTCCAGATAGGCGGTCTTTCCCTGAAAAATGTATTTGTACGCCTTTACATTGCTTATAAAGAAGACATGATTTTTGATATTAAACAAGATGAGCGTGGAACCGGAATTGTTATTGGAGGAAAGTATGATGATACGGGTAATGGTAGTTGAAGATGAACCGCCGGTTCAGAGAAGTATCTGCAGAAAAATACAAAAAATTAATCCATTCTTTAAGGTGACGGAGGTTGCTGACAATGGTTGTACAGCAATCGAAATACTTGAGAAGCGGAATGTAGATGTAATGTTTGTAGATATTAATCTGCCTGTTATAAGTGGTATAGAAGTGCTGGAATATATAAAAAGAAAACAGATAGACGTTATTCCGGTAGTTCTTAGCGGGTATAAAGATTTTGAATATGTCAAATCTGCTTTTTCTAATAATGTTTATGATTATCTGTTAAAACCACTCAAGGATAATGAGTTGAAAATATTGCTGGATCGTATCAGGCATATATGTAAAGAACGAGATTTTGAAGAAAAGGGACAGAACCTGGAAAAGGCATTGACAGGACTGGTAGACACCGAAGATATGATTGCAGAGTATTGTATGATGCTTTTTACCTTTGGATATAATGGGTATTCGGCAGGAAATGATAAAGATTATAGTATACTTTTTCAGCAATTGGATATCTTAAATAAGATAAGCGCTGTTGTTCCCAGGGAGAGCTTCTGGCTTGTGGACGGCAAACAGATTAATGAAAAGATTATTTTTATTAGAAAAGGCTATGATCCGGAAGTGAGCGGTTTGAATCGTATGTTTGACCAGAAAGAGAAAATCCCTTGTTCTCTGACGATAGTCTACAACAGAGAGGGAGTAAGCTTAAATCATGTATATGGGGTATATGAAAAACTTCGCAATTATACCAAAAAGAATATGATTTTTATGAAGAGTGCCATATTTGATTATTGTGAAGAAGAAATTAAATTAGAAGATAATGGAAATGAAATAAAAAAACAGGTGGATGGAATACTGGAAAAGTGTATCTTTGAAGGAACGAATTCTGTGATTGAGGGGATGAAAGAATTGTTGGATATACTGACGATTCGACCAGTCGGACACAAAGAAGCTATATATAATCTTCGGTATTTTATGACAAAATTATGCAAGGAATATCCTGGGAGTCAGGAGTACTTTGAATTTGAGGATGAATTGCAATTTATTTTGGAAAACAGTGGAAGTATAGAGGAAATGAAAAATGAAATGGCATTTCTGATTAAAGAACATTTTTCTTCTGAAAAAAACGGAAACAGAGACAAGCAACAGATTGCTCAAAATATGAAAGAATTTCTGGATAAAAATTTTCGTACAAATATTACAAACCAAAAACTGGCTGAACGGTATGGGTTTGTAGCATCTTATCTGAGTACCATATTTAAATCTTATTATGACATGACGCCAATAGATTATGTCAATTATAAAAAAATGGAAGAAGCAAAACAACTTTTGACCTATTCCGGTATGAAAATAAAAGAAGTGTCAAATTATCTTGGATATCAAGATTCTTTATATTTTTCAAAAGTTTTTAAAAAAGAAACTGGAGTCAGCCCTAAGGAATATATAAAGAATATTTCAGGATGAAAAAGAAGAGATAGCTGTGAATATATAAGTGTATGAAAGAAAATGGGGTGAAAAATCAGTACATTAAAGCATTAAAAAAGGCAGAAAAGCTTAGATGATTTTATTGTAGATAATATTTTGAATGAGATCACAGCGTCAATCCTAGATAAAGAGAATTATCTGTTCTGAGATTTACCTGTCCCCATGTATTGAGGGAATATACCGATTATACTTAGTGTTAGAATCTGATAAGAATAATGTCTGGAGGATAAGAGAGGTGTCCTCAATCGTGCTAAGTCGTCCGTGGTTTATAACGCGTCTGCAACAAATCTCCGGATAAACCCTGATTTTTCCGCTGTTTTCGGTTACCAAAACGATAACATTAGCTCATATAGGCAGGATAATATGGATATATCAAATAATCAAAAGAACAATAAACACGACAGAGAATAATATCTAAACAAAATTGATTAGGCTTTGTCGGGTTCGAATAGTCGGAGCTAAGCCGCAAAGCCCGTAAACACTAGGGCTTGCGGCTTTTTTCTTCTTTTTATTGCATTACGATTGCATTTTTTATTCTACTTCTTTGTGATAGGCAGCAGTGTGCTGGTTGCTTGTATAGTCTGCAATGCTCTGTGTGGCAGGTGTATACTGCAGCACCCCGGTCAGCTTGTTGGCAACTTGAAGATTGGTGTTGGGATACAGATGACCGTAGGTTCCCAGAGTCGTCTGTATTTTTTCATGTCCCAGCCGCTCTTTGATTAGCAGGGGATTTTCATCCATGCTGATGGGCAGGGAGGCATGGGAATGGCGAAGTCATGAAACCCTCTTTTAAACCTATATTGTATTATTTCTATAATTTTTGAAATAAAGTGAAGAAATAATACTTCATTTATTTCAATATTAGTGATATGCTGAAAATAGATTTTTCTATTGAGGTATATGAAATGATTCCCTATACAGGAGATTATATTGAACATATTGACAATAACCAAAACAATTTTAAGTATTATACATTTACTCCTCGTCCTCTAATGCATGGGGATATGTATAAAATAGATGATGAATTATCTACCTTGTTAATTGAAACTCACCGAAATATTGGATTTTTAGACGGACTTTCTAAATATGCTCCCAATAAGAGTGCGTTCAGCGAATTGATGCTCTTAAAAGAGTGTACATATTCTCGAATGATTGATTACGATGACCCTTCTTTTCAAGATGTACTTGTTAGCCGTGGGAGTGGTAAAGGGGATATTACATTAATCACTAATATTGAGTTGGCATATAAGAAAGCGTGGGATACGATAATCTCAGCTTCGGTTCTAAGTGAGTTTTGCGGAGTTGCATTGCATGGTGATGTGACTGATAAAACGGTTGATGTTAGGGACAAGCAGACTTTTTTATTGGGTGTTAGGACGAACCTTATATCTTACAACCCTACAGCCCCTGACGCAGTTTTGCCAGCGCTGGCCGATATTTCCGCTTATCTATATAATGACGAAGACACTGATCCGTTAATTAAGGCTGCATTAGTGCATTATCAGTTTGAGATGATACATCCGTTTGAGAGATATAACGGAATTGTAGGGCGAATCATTGTTCCAACGATATTGTGCAATATCGTTGGAGAAGCAAAACCGCTAATATGTCTGTCCGAGTATTTGTATCACAACAAGAATGAATACTTCGACTTGCTTCAAACTACTCAATACAGTGGTGGTTATATTCGGTGGATCAAATTTTGCGTAAATGCTATAAATGAAACTATAAAACGGTCAGCTCAGTTACTGATACAGTATGAAAATATTGTAGCAAAA
>ERZ808049.917-NODE-917-length-10129-cov-3.915440_pt1 | contig 10129 bp, 9 predicted proteins | sample MGYA00380198_ERZ808049 | MGnify/ENA primary metagenome ERZ808049 (study PRJEB31490, sample SAMN06133414) | mouse gut metagenome | isolation source: Z2_2 | host: mice | place: China: Chengdu | collected 2015-05 ...
GGCTCAAGGACTGGCTTTCCTGCTGAGCAAGGCTCGCCATAATGGTAAGCAGCACCTCTCCTTTGGAATCCATCGTGTTAATGCTCTCTTTTTCAAAGAAAACAGGAATGTTCTTCTCCTTTAGTTCCCGGATATATTTCAGGCAGTCCAACGTATTTCTGGCAAATCGGCTGATGGATTTCGTGATGATCATGTCAATCCTGCCTGCCATACATTCCTCTATCATGCGGTTGAATTCATCACGCTTTTTGGTATTACAGCCACTGATTCCATCGTCCGCAAATATTCCCGTCAGTTCCCATTCCGGATTTTTCTGAATGAACTGGGTGTAATGTTCCACCTGCACCTCGTAGCTGCTTGCCTGTTCATCACTGTCCGTGGAAACACGGCAGTAAGCGGCAACCCTGAGTTTTGGTTTTTCTTCTGCTGTCATGGTATTTCCCACCCGTTTCCGGGCGGGGATAACAGTAATATTCTTATTCAGTTCCATACTCTGCCACCTCGCTCTCTATCAGGCTGTAGGCATAAGCCGCCTGCACAAAAGGGTCATCATAGATTATTTTTACAGCAGGCATTGTAAACTTTGTCGGGAAAGGCTCCGCCTGCTCCACTTCCAGTTCTCTCACACGGCCAAGTGCTTTTGCACGGCCCATCCGTATTTCCTCTGCTTTATCAAAGGTTGCCTTATCAATAATCGCCGGATAATAATCATCTCCGAGATATTTCACATTCCTCAGTATCCGCCCGGCACTCCCGTGGTAGAGTTTCAATCCTACCTTCTCGGCTGCTGCCATGAGCGCAAGACCGGAAATGTAATAGTCAAAAAATTTCCGCACGGCGTCAGCTTCCGCTTCGTCCACTACCGCCATCCCGTTTTCAATCCGGTATCCGTATGGTATGTGCTTCATTCAGTCCACCAACCTTTCTTTCAGAGATACTCCGCATTTCAATTCAAAGGCAACCTCGCTTCTGGAATGGATTGTGATGCTATCCACATAGGTAAGGAACGTTTCATCATCAAAACCGTCCATCATGATCCCCTTTGACACAAACCGGAGCAGCTTCTGCAATTCATCCGCCTTTACCATATTTCCGTTAAGGGAATGCATAAGGCTGTCCTTTTCCTGCCGCAGCGCTTCGGCCTCCACTGTCAGGGCATTGCTTTCCTTATTAAAAAGAGCAGGCTCAAGGTAACCGCCCGCCATAAGGCTCGTCAGCACCTGCCGCTGCTCCATATTTTTCTCAATCTGTAATTCCAAGTCCTACATTTTTAAGAGCTGAGACTTGTCATTCATGCCTCTGAGACTTTGCAACAGGGGACGAAGTACCATCTGGTGTCCGAATACCAGCTTGTTCATCATCGTTACAAATGCACGCTTCAATGCATCATCAGTAATGTATTTCATGGAGCAGATGCTCTTGTCCGTCAGGTGGGTGGCACAGCACCATGCGATATAGGAACCGCTCGGCTTATAATGGATTCTGCGTTTAAAACTGCCGCCGCACTCTGCACACCGAATCCTTCCTGAAAAGCTGTACCGATTCTGATATTTTTCCGTGTTTCTGCCATTGCCTTTCTCCTTGCCACGCTGTCGCAGTACAGCATTGGCTCTGTCGAATTCCTCATGGCTGACTATAGCAGCATGATGGTTCTGAACCAAATACTGGTCAAGTTCTCCGTAATTCGTATGGCGGTTAAAGCTGCTGTCCGTATAGGTTTTTTGGTAAAGGACATCACCCGTATACTTCTCATTGCCGATGATTCCATTTATCGTACCCGGTGTCCATCTGCCACCTTTCTTAGTCTGTATGCCCTTTGCATTCAGTTCGTCCGCAATGGCGTGAGTGCTTTTTCCTGCCAGCGTATCCGAAAATATCTGCTTTACGATCTCTGCCTGCTCCGGTACAATGACCATCTCTCCATCCACGTTGTCGTAACCATACGGGGGATAGGAGATGATGAACGTCCCATTCTGAAACCGTTTTTTGATACCCCACTTTTCATTTTCAGAAATGGACACCGACTCGCTTTCGGCAAGACTGCTCAGAATAGAAAGCATAAGTTCACTCTCCATCGACCCGGTGTTCAAATTTTCTTTCTCAAAATAGATGTAAATATTCAGATCAAGAAGTTTCCTGACCAATTCCAAGCAGTCTGTGGTATTCCGGGCAAAACGGCTTATGGATTTCGTGATAACAAAGTCAATTTTCCCTCGTTCACAGTCTGCCACCATAGAAAGCAGACCATCCCGTTTTTCCTTCTTGGTACCTGTCACCCCTTCATCATAATAAAGACCCGCAAATTCCCACTCATCGTTTGATTTAATGTAATTTTCATAATGAGCCTTTTGCGCCGCCAGGCTGACAAGCTGTTCATCACTCGCTGTCGATACCCGGCAGTAAGCTGCTACCCGCAGTTTTTTCTTTCTTCCGAGGCTTTTATTTTCCTCGATTTTCGTGATCCTTTTCATCAACTCACCTCGCTTTCGGTAGGTCACATATTCGCTCTAAAAGCTCGCAATATCAAGTTATTTCGGGCATAATCTCGGACAAATATGGGGAGAAAGTCTGGCGATTTTTTGCGGTTATTTTGTTGAATTCACCCGCAGAAATGAGTCCTGCATCAAACAGGGATTTCAACAATTTCTGCGCCATGTAATAGTCATACTCTCGCTGTAATTCCTCTGTTGTATATACTTTCACAGCAGGGAAGGGTATCTGCTGTTCTCCTGTGATTTTTGTTACCTGCATGGTTTTCCTCCAATCTGAAGGAAGCCTCCTTCATAATACGGAGAAATCCCTGCGCATTTGGGGACCCATACCTCGAAAAATATTCAAAAAAATAACGCCCACGGAAAGTCACAAAATGACCTCCGTGGGCGCTACCGTTACATCTGATATTTAATTACACCTTAGTTACATGATCCAGGGAAATCCAGCCTGCGCCGCTCTTTAACTTACCCCATCCGAGGGTGGAGCCAGTGCCAGCTTTGACTTCTGTAATCGTGAACACTCCAACCCCGGTATATTTCCCGGTCTTGGCATAGTGCGTTCCCGCTCCGGTACGGATATTCAGATCGGTGATGCTGACCTTAACCAAAAACGGCACATCCGCATTGGTCATGCCATTGCTGGACGCGCCGCTGTCTGTTACCGTGCTGCCAATCGTGCAGTAGGCGGGATTGCCGAGATAAATCCAGCCCGCACCGGATTTCAGATACCCCCAACTGCCGGACAGCTTCGTGATGGTAAAGGTTCCTTTGCCCGTCTGTCCCTTTACGGCCCCGTCCATAGACGGCTGGTCGCGGTAATTCAGGTCGGAAATAATGACCTTTACTAAGAATGGAACCGCCGGGAAATTCGAATTGCTTCCCGTTCCAGTAGATGCGGAACCAGAAGCAGCGTCATACTGTGTCAGGTTCCACTTCTCAATGATGGAGCAGAGGTTCTCCACATAGGTCAGCGAGGTCGCATACCCGCCGTCCTTGATAAGCTGTGCCACCGCTTTGTAATCGGTCATGCCCGCGATGCCGTCATAACGCAGCTTGCTCCCGTTCATAGCACCGAGCAAGTATGCGCTGTGGTCTGCAATGGAATCCTCCACGCAGGCGTACTTGCGGAAATCTGCTGTCACGGTCGTGTAGGAACCATCCGCATTCTGCTCCTGCGTTTCCTTCGTATACACCGAAGTGCCGTCCCACGCAGAACCGCCCCATGTATTACCGGACAGGGATTTCTTCATGCCAAAGCAGTTATTGGCCTTCTGCGCCAGCTCCGATTTGCCATATCCGCTCTCCAGAATGAACTGCGCCAGGGAGATGGAAGCAAGGACGCCGCTTTTCTTCTGGTCCGCAGTAAACAGCGGTCCTACTTTCGCAATGACCTGCTCCTCCGTCAGACTGGCAAACTCCGTGGCCTGCGTATTCCCGGAAGAAGTGTCGCCGGAGGAACTGCCCTCCATCGCCGCCTTGACCGCCTTACGGAAACCGTCCATTGTGTATCCCATGCCAAGCTGTGTCCACAGATGCTCCGGATCGCCGTGGTTGGATGCGATCCCCCGCTTGTAGCCCTCGCTGTGACTCAGGATAACGCCATCAGCAGTCGGGTCAAGGCTGTACTGCTTGCACAGATACGCAAACAGCTCCACCGCCGCTTCATAGGTACGCTCTGCCACCGCCTTTGCCGTTGCGGTATCGGAGCAGGTAAAGTTTGCGCCGGACGTGTACTTGATACACGCAGGCTCGCACATTTCCACCCCGATATGGGTATTGTTGCCGCTGCCATTGGAACCGGAACCGCAATGCCACCCCCGGTGGTTCCACGGGAGCGTCTGATACACCGTGCCATCGTTGCCGTCAATAAAGCCGTGGACGCAGGCGGCCGTGTAGCTTGCGCTGTTCCAGGAATTGATGAACACAGACGCCTTCGGCTGCGGACAGCCTACGGAATGGAGCATCAGCCCCTTAACCGTGATTTTTCTCCCTGCAGTGTAGCAGGGATTTTTCGTTAAGATCGATTCTACCAGTTTCATGATTACTCGTCCTCCTTATCGCTGTTTTCCGTTTCTGCCCTGTCATGGAGCTGCTCCAGCACCAGCTTCAACTTCTCCGGGATGGGCAGCCCAAGGTGTCCGGCGTTCTCCAGAAGGCTCACGCCCTCGTTGGAAATATAGAAAAAGATAACCGCCGTCCGCAGGACAGAGCCGCTCCCGATGACCTGCACATCAAGGATGTTGGCGATCCCCACCAGCAAAAAGATCAGCACCTTCTTTGCGATGCCCTTGAATCCCACCTCGCTGGACAGCTTCTTATCCGCCGCAGCACACATCACGCCCGTGATATAATCCACCACGACAAAAGCGATGAGCGCATACAGCAGCCCGTCGCAGCCGCCGAGGAACCAGCCGAGCCATCCACCGACGCCTGCAAAAATGAGTTGGATCGTGTTCCAGAATTCCTTCATAGTGAAACCCTCCTTTAAAAAAGATATTTGTGTATGAAAAAAGCGGCTGCCCGCAATGGACATCCGCCAATTTCCAATGTTATTTAATTGCGTTATGCCTTAAAGCCTCGTTCTCCTTCCGGTCAGCACATTCACGACCGTTGTCCCTTCCCCGAATGCCGCCCTTGCCTCCGCAAGCGTCTCCCCGGAAAGCCCCCTGTCGTTCCTGCGGTATTGTGCAAGGCTCTCTGCGTTCTGCGTCTCACGCTTTCCTGCCGTTGCCTCCCTGCTGAAAGCGTATCCTGCGTATTCCAGTTTTTCGCAGAAGTCATCCATAAGGTACCGCCCGTTGCTGTTCCATCTGATTGCGCCGTCCGCATCGACCGTGGCCTGTGTTTCCGCCTGCGCCACCGCTTTCTTTACTTCCTCCTCTGCGTTCTTTTTCCAGAACTCCCCAAGGCTGCCACTTATTTCCCTTTCAAATCTTGTCATTGTATTTTCCTCCGTTTTTTGTTTTTTTTCCTTTCGGTAGTACACATATTCGCTCTGAATGCACATTTTATCAAGTCAATCCGGAGCATATACTGCACAATCAACCGGGGCAGAAATTGTGTATTTTATATCTGCTTCGGCAGCCACTCCCAGAGCCTCATGTCCTCCTGCCCAAGCGACCACATACACATCCCCCGCAGCTTCCAGCGGTAAGCCGCCTGGTTCGCCCAATAGATGAGGGAGTCCACGTCCTGGTAATAGAGGATGGAGAAACCATCTGCGTCCCCAAGGAACAGCCGGGAAATCCAGATATTGATGTCCCTCGGAATGACCTCCGCCGTGTAGTTGTTCCCGCAGGATATCTCCATCAGATCCGAATGGAAAAAATCATAATCCATCGAAATGTCCTCGCTGCGGGTAGAACTTTCCTCCACATCAGCGGTCAGCGTGAACACCTGGAATTCCTCATCCCAAGCCGCACTGCTCCGGCTGATCCGACCGAAGGATTTAAAACTGCCGTCCGGCATCCGCACATCGAACCGCTCGTAAGGCTCATACGTCCATGCATCCCCAAGCCTCATCAGTTCGCAGACCGTCCTGTTATCCGAGCGGTACCCTGCATAGCCGCCAGAAAAACCGCTGATTGTTGCCGTAAACCGCAAGGTATAGGATGCGCCGGAATACACCCGCACCCGGTTTCCCCGGATGCGCATTTCAATGGTGTACATGGTGGGATTCCCACGCAGGTCAGCATTCGCCGTCCGGCTGATCGTCTGGCTGTAACTGCCAAGGAGGGCGGAGCCCTTGTAAAGCTCCACCCTCTGCGTATCGATATTTAAGCAGCAGAAAACATCCCCGCAGAACACCCCCGCCTTCCCGCTGCCGCCTGCCGGGAACGCCAGCCTTGCCCGCAGATGCAGTTCTTTGAATTCGCTGTACTTCCATGCAAGCTGCCCGCTCCCCTCAAGCTGGGAGTACGACCGGTTTTCGTATCCCTCCCGCCACACCTCCCATTTGCCGGAAAGCGTCGTCCAGTAGCTTTCCGGCAGGGGATTTTCATCGCGGAAGTCCTCGTACCAGATGAGCGCCGAGTCCGGCTTCCTACGGAGCATTTCCAACGTCAGCTTGAAGCCTCTGTCCGGCTGCGCCATGTTCCCGTCCACGTCCTTAAATTTCCGTGGCGCAAGCGTGAATGTGGCGGAACCGGCACTCGGCCATTCCAAGAAAGCCGAACAGACGCGGAAGCCGTAAAACTGCACACCCTTCACATCCACCGAGACCGTGATGGTGTGCGTCCCTGCGGAGAGGGATATCCCCTTTGCCAGTGCCGACCAGAAGGTGGTTCTCCAGTACGGCCACCACAGACGGCTTTCCGTGAAATGCTTCCGATTCCCGTCAATGGAAATGTATACCCCGTTCTTATCCCAGAAAGGGAAGCACAGGCGCACGGCAATATCGTAAATCCCCGCTGAAGATACTGAAAAACTGTAAGTGGCGGAGCCATTATCCCCTATCGTCACCATGCCCTCCGAAACGGACACGATGCCGGAATAACTGTCCGGGTTCCCTCCGTTACGGTCAACAAGGATATTTTCAAATTCCGTCTTCTGCTCCTTGCCGTAGGCGGTAAGGTAATGCCTGCGGTTATAGGTACCGGAAAGCAGCGGGTATTCATAGGAAACCGCATCCCGCCCCTCCATGTAGTCGTATACATGGGGAAGCGCCCACGGCACTTTGTCGTAGTCGTCCCAATAGACCACGATGGGGATGAAGGGCTGCGGCGGCTTGTCATCCGTGAAGTTATAACCGCCCGTCATCCAAAGCTGTGCGGCATAGTAGGTGTTGGAAGTCCCCCGGTAGGTCACGCCCATATTTTTGGGCGTGTCGTGTATCCTCCAGTTCCACCCGTAGGCGGGCATCCCCAAAAACACCTTATCCGGGCTCATCACTTTTACGGCGTAATCGTAGATGCCTTCCAGCCATGAACGGGGTGAAACTGGCCCCGGTGCGCTGCCCGCCCATGCCATCCCGTAGCTCATGATGGAGACCGTGTCGCAGTAATTGTTTAGGTCGCCGTAGACGCACCAGTTCTCCCCGCCGACAGAACCGTTAATGCTGTCCATCCCCGGCAGGCAGATGTTCATCAATTTTGTGGAATCATAGGACTTCACAGTGTTGTAAATATTGCGGAACATGGCCGTGGATTTCGCCGCCGTGGAATAATCGTCCCCTTTCTCCAAATCGATGTCCACACCGTCGCACCACGGATATTTCTCCATGATCCGCACAAGCTCCGAAAGGAACATATCCTGCGCCCCGTCCGTGTTCTCCCGCAGTGCCTTGAAAATACTGTTCGTGCCATCGTTCGCCACTGTCAGCAGCCACTTGATGTGGGGCCACTTGCTGATATACGTCCGCATGGTGGAGCCCGCCGCAATGGAAACGCCGCTCTCGTAGATTTCCCCGGTCGCCCTGACCTTGAAGGAGAACAGCCCGATCTGGCTGATGCGGTCGCCGTAATCCCGAAGCGCCTGGTACATCCTTGTATTGCCCATGAACGTCCATACCATGATCTGCTTTCCTTTGAGTGTATCCATCAGAATGTCCCACCCCCTTCCTGCATCTCCTGCATCGTAAATAATAATCTCGCCGTTTTCCCGCTTTCCAGCGCCACTTTATGCTTGGAATCCCATGCGGCGCTGTACTGGTAGAATCCTTCCTTCTGAAATGCTGCGCCGTTGCGTGTACACTCCCTGCTTTCGGCAAGCAGCGCGATATCATCCTCCGCTTCCACAGCACCGGGAAAAGACACCCTCTGGTCGCCCACGCCCTGGGCGAGCCGCACCGTCCCCGCCGCCATATCAGATTTCGGGTAGATGTGGATATCCAGCGGCGCAGAGGTTTTCCCCATGTTGAAAAGAACCACAGTCTCCTCCGAGCGCACCACGCCGTTGAACCACACGGGAGCCTTTATCCCGCCATCCTCCCGGAACTTCTGCAGGCAGGTTTCCATGTGCGGGGCATATCCCGCAAGGACCGGCCCTTCCTGCAGTTGGAGGTCGGTAAACCAGATGCGCCCGGAGCAGTCGGCAATGGTGGGGATTACCGTCACGCTCACGATGCGCATATCCTTTTTCTTATTGACCACCTCCGCAAGCCTTACAAACTCAGCCATCCAGCGTCCACCTCAGTTCCGAGGGATGCCCCACCCATCCCATTGCCACCGGCCCGCCCTGCAGGAGGATATCCGTGATGTAGAAATCCCCCGTGCAGTCTGTGATACAGACGCGGACGGTGACGGATGTCAGCCTCTCCGATGAGAAGTTTTCCGGCGTGACCTTCGCTATTGTCCTTGAAAAATAAGCCACAAAAATCCCTCCCGTCAATACAGATCAATAAACCTCGTTTCCGTGCTGCCGTCCTCGTATTCCAGCACGATCTCAATGCCAACCTGCGAATTCCCGCTCAGTTTCTTAAGGTTCTCGGATGCGATCTGCGCCGATATGGTGTAGCTGTCCCGGCTGGCGGGGTACACCGTCTGCGACAGGCTTTTGGTCATGCCTGCCACACCCTCCGCTTTGAAGGAGGCAGTGCCGCTCGCCCCGTTTTCCCCGTCCGCCTCGAAGCCAGAAGACACCCAATAGGCAAGCCCGTCATCGGCGCGGGAATTTCTAAGGAGGTTGAACGGCACAAGCTCTGCGATGTCCTCACTGGATACCACGCTCACACCCTCCAGCGAATCGGCGGCATTGTCCCACTTGCTCGTGGAGCTGCCCAGGTTCTTAAGCACCGTGGAAAGCTCCAGCACCGTATTCCACGGCTCCTGCAGGTTGTATTCCCTCCGCACAATCCTCGTGGTGACCGAAAGCCCCAAATCTTTATCCTCCACCCGCACATAATCCCCAAGCTCCCACGCCTCATGCTCATATCCCGTCAGCACAGACAAATCCATGGCGTTCAGCACATAGGAGACAGTCGGCTTACAGTAATCCGCAAGCCGCATCCTTGTAAACTCCAGCATCTGGTAGGGGTTCGTGAATGCGGAACAGTCCAGGGAGGAGACACGGACTTCCCTGGAATAAGTAAAATCCTCCACATAAGGCTTCCCGCCGTTGATGCTGGCAAAAGTCATGCCGTCCGCACCGACCGCATAAAGTCTCGTGACAAGCCCCGTGGTGTCCACCGTCCGCTCGATGTCCTTCATGTTCTTCCCATACATGAACAGTGCGCCGCTGTCCTTCCCGTTTAAGGTAAGCAGATGCACCAGCCGGTTCGGGCAGTCAAACACCAGGTCGCCGCCGTGGAGGTCCGCTACATTCCGAAGGATGGAAAGTGCGTTTTTTTCCGTGGAAGTCCATGTGCGTTTCGTGGTGACCGTGACCGTGCCGACTTTCCATTCCGTACCGGAAAGTGCATAGGCCATGGCCGCATCCGCCGTCTCCGCGTCAAAGGCTTTCTCCTCCTTCCGGACGGAATAGGCAAGATTATAAAACTCCGCCTCGGCATACACCTCCGTCACAGCATTGCCGGAGGCATCCTTGCTGTCCGTGACCGTTCGGATGATGTACACGTCATCCACGATCTGGATTTTCTTCTCGTTGTCGATATACTTCCGCTTGGCGTCGGCAAAGGGGATGGAGAAGGAAAGCGTATCCTCGCCGTTGACCTCGCCCGTCACGATGATGCCGTAGGCGTT
>ERZ808049.918-NODE-918-length-10094-cov-3.476190_pt1 | contig 10094 bp, 9 predicted proteins | sample MGYA00380198_ERZ808049 | MGnify/ENA primary metagenome ERZ808049 (study PRJEB31490, sample SAMN06133414) | mouse gut metagenome | isolation source: Z2_2 | host: mice | place: China: Chengdu | collected 2015-05 ...
CAAAATAATACAAATTATCCACTAAAACTGTGTTCGCAAAATGAAAAGTTTTTTGTCCAACTTTTTTTCAAAAAAGTTGGTGGGTGTGGGTGAAACCCACAAAAAATTAATTTTTTATTTCCTTTTCTACTTTTAAAATATCACTTATATCACATTCTAATTCCACACAAATTTTTAAAAGTAAATAACTATCCAGTCTTTCAACCCTATTTTTACAATAATTATCAATAATTTGAAAACTACTTTGTACTCGTTTTGCAAGAGTCCCCCTTTTCATATCAATTTTATTCAAATACTCCTCTAATGTAATTTTAAAGATATAATTCTTATATTCCATATTTATCACCTAATCATATTGTAAAAATTAGATATATTATTGACAATTTACATTTTTTATTGTACTATTTTAAATATATTTATACAAATATATTTATATAAATATATTTTTTTAATTATAAATTAAAAGCTAATGTTAAGACCGTGGGGCGTTGCCCCACTACCCCACCAACTTTTGAAAAAGTTGGACAAAACTTTTAAAGGGAAAACTTCGTTTTCCCTATTACGAACGCAATTTTATGGAAATATTTATATTTTGGAAGGAGCAATAACAATGAAAAGCATATTAGAGTTATTTGCACAAGATGAAATTAAAGTTAACACAAGACACTACAATCACAGCAAGGAATATTTAGACAAATACAAAGAATTAGACAAATTAGAAAAAAGTATGTTAGAAAAGCTAGGCAATGAAGGCAAAGAATTATTTCGCAAATATGAAGATATAATAAACGAATTACAGGATATTAACAGAACAACAGAATTTGTATACGGTTACAGATTAGGTGTTTTAATGACAATAGACGTTTATTCTATTTTAGATTATTTATCATCTGATGATAAATATTGATATTAATGTTTTCTTTTTGTGAACGCTATCCACACCTGCAAACTTTTTTGTAAGAAAGTTTGACAAAGAACTTTATCTTTTACAAACGGAATGAAAACGAAATATTTTTTATTGTAATTTTTTGTTAAAAAATATATGTAGAATTTGCATTTTTTTCCCAAAACGGATATAATACTAGCATATCATGGGAATTACATGAAATTTGCGAAGGCAAGCATTTAGGAGGGATTTTTTTGGACAAACAAAAATTTTATATTACTACACCAATTTATTACCCCAGCGACAAATTGCACATAGGTCATTCTTACTGCACAGTTGCAACAGACACTATGGCAAGATATAAAAGACTACGTGGCTATGATGTCATGTTTTTGACAGGAACGGACGAACATGGACAAAAATTAGAGAGAATCGCAAAAGGACAAGGTGTTACACCTAAAGAATACATTGATAAAGTTGTCGTTGGTATCAAAGAACTTTGGAAAACATTAAATATCTCTTATGATAAATTTATCAGAACAACAGACGATTATCATGTAAAAACAGTACAAAAAATATTTAAACAACTTTACGACCAAGGTGACATTTACAAAAGCACTTATGAAGGTTGGTACTGTACACCTTGTGAATCCTTTTTTACAGAACATCAACTTGTAGACGGAAAATGTCCAGACTGTGGCAGAGAAGTCGAAAAAGTAAAAGAGGAAAGTTATTTCTTCCGTCTTTCCAAATACCAAGACAGAATTATTAAATATATGGAAGAAAATACAGAGTTTTTACAGCCTAATACCAGACAAAATGAAATGATTAATAACTTTTTAAAACCTGGTTTGGAAGATTTAGCAGTCAGTAGAACTTCTTTTAAATGGGGTATACCAGTAGAGTTTGACCCTGGACATATTGTATATGTTTGGGTTGATGCGCTTTCTAACTACATCAGTGCATTAGGATATGGCAGTGATGACGACAGTTTATTCCAAAAATACTGGCCAGCCGATGTACACGTTGTAGGTAAAGAAATTGTTCGTTTCCATTCTATTATATGGCCTGCTATGCTTATGGCATTAAATTTACCTTTGCCAAAACAAATTTTTGGACATGGCTGGCTTGTGATAAACGGTGGCAAAATGTCAAAATCTGTAGGTAATGTGGTAGACCCCAATGTATTAGTAGAAAAATATGGTGTAGATGCTATTCGTTATTTCTTATTAAGAGAAATCGCTTTCGGACAAGATGGTAATTTTAACAATGAGGCATTGATACAAAGAATTAATTCTGATTTAGCAAATGATTTAGGTAATCTGGTTTCCAGAACAGTTGGCATGATAGAAAAATATTTTAATGGTACACTGCCTGAAACACAAACAGCTACACAGTTTGATAACGATTTAATACAAACAGCTAAAAATATTGTGCCAAAAGTTGAAACAAATATGGACAAAATGATGTTCAGCGATGCTTTAATAGAGCTTTGGAATTTGATACGCAGAACAAACAAATATATTGATGAAACACAACCTTGGATACTCATAAAAGACGAATCAAAACATTCCGAATTAGCGAATGTACTTTACAATGTAACAGAAAGTATTAGAATTATTTCTATATTACTTCAGCCATTTATGCCTAATACACCAGAATTAATATGGCAACAAATTGGCTTAGAATCTGGAGAACTCACAGCATGGGATAGTGCAAAGGAATGGGGAAAATTATCAAAAACACTTTCTGTAAAAAAAGGAAATGTGATTTTCCCAAGAATTGATATGAAAAAAGAATTAGCAGAGTTAGAGGAAGCAATCAAAGCATCTCAAGCAACCTCTATTGCAAATCAAGAAAAGAAAAAAGAAGATAAAAAAGAACCAGAAGTACCTTCTGAAATCAGCATTGATGACTTTTTTAAAGTACAGTTGAAAGTAGGAGAAATTATTGCAAGTGAGAAAGTAGAAAAATCAGATAAATTATTAAGAAATCAAGTGAAAATAGGCGATGAAGTAAGAGTGATATTCTCTGGTATTTCAAAGTGGTACAGCCCAGAAGAAATGGTTGGCAAAAAAGTTGTTGTTGCTTATAATTTAAAACCAAGAAAAATGATGGGTGAAATGTCATATGGTATGTTATTGTGTGCAGATGACGGTGCAGACAAACTTTCATTATTGACATTAGATAAAAACGATATACCAAGTGGAGCAGATATTAGCTAATGTATTTTGAATCTCATGCACATTATGATGATGAACAGTTTCAGCAGGACAGGCAGGCACTTTTACAGTGTCTGCCTCAATGTGGCATTGATTTTGTAATAAATAGTGGTTCTGATTTAAAAAGCTCTTATATAGGAAAAGAACTTTCAGAGCAGTATGATTATATTTATTTTGCCGCAGGGGTGCATCCTCATGAACTGTATGACATTAGTGAAGATACACTGGAACAAATCCGTCATTTAGCACAACATAAAAAATGTGTTGCAATAGGTGAAATCGGTTTGGATTACTATTATGATACATTTCCAAGAGAAATACAAAAATATTGGTTTGAAAAGCAGTTATTACTTTCAAAATCACTTCATATTCCTGTAATAATTCATTCAAGAGAAGCAAGCCAAGATTGTTTCGACATTATCAAAAAAAGTGGTGTCGAAAAAGGTGTGATTCATTGCTATTCCGGAAGTTTAGAAATGGCAGAGGAATATGTCAAAATGGGATTTTTAATAGGAATAGGAGGAGTTTTGACATTTCCTAATGCTAAAAAATTGGTGGATGTAGCAAAAAAAATATCATTAGAGCATATTTTGATAGAAACGGACAGTCCTTATTTATCACCTGTTCCCCACAGAGGAAAACGCAATGATTCAAGGAATTTGGAATTTATTGTAAAAAAATTGGCTGAAATAAAAGGGGTTTCTCCTAATGATGTAGCGAACGTAACATTAGAAAATGGTAAAAAACTATTTTTTTAATAAAAAATATTGAATATTTATTACAGATATGTTAATATAATAAATGTAACAGGATAGGGATATATCAAAATGGTATATCTTTATTTTATGCAGTAAAGATAGGCGCAACTGAAAATAGTTGTAAATACTGTCAAGGCATTTATCAAAAAGGAATAATGTCAAATAAAACGAATAGGGTGTCCTATCCTATCAAAGGCAACACTGTAGGACATTCGAGGAGGAAAAAATGACAAGAAGACTGATTAGAGTAATCGCTGTTGTAGTATTTATGCTGGCTATTGGCAGCAGTACGGCCTTCGCTTACACAAAAACTGTAATTATCAATTTAGATGGTGTACCTCGCATGATAAATACAGATGAGGAAACAGTAGGCGATTTAATGGAAACGTTAGATGATGTAATTTCTGCTGATTATGTACTGCAGGGGGATATTAGCAAAAGTACAGAACTAACAAAAAATATGGTCATTGATTTGACTTCTATCACAGAAAAGAAGACTACAAAAACAGAAACTATTGCCTATGATACAGAAATCAGAGAAAATCCTGATTTAGAAGAAGGCAAGGAAAAAGTGCTGCAAGAAGGAGAAAATGGAGAATTATCCATTATTACGAAGGAAAATTATTCTGGAGCAAAACTAATTTCTTCTGAAGTTGTAGGAGAATTAGTAACAAAAGAAGCAAAGAATAAAATTATTGAAAGAGGTACAAAAAAAGAAGAACTTCCTATCGTAGAATTGAAAAAAGAGCCAGCAAATGTTACTGTTTCAGCAGCAACAGGGAACAATTCTTTAAATGTGGTAGCAACAGGTTATACTCCTGGTGACCCAGGTTGTACTGGAATTACTTATACGGGCACAAAAGCATCTAGGGGAACGATTGCGGTAGACCCTAAAGTAATACCATTTGGTACAAAATTGTATATACCAGGTTATGGTTATGGCGTTGCAGCCGATACAGGTGGTGCAATTAAAGGTAATAAAATTGATTTATGCTATGAAACCAGAGCCGAAGCATTAAATTGGGGTATCAAAAACATTACTGTGTATGTTGTGAAATAAATAAAAAATAAGCAGAGTATATTACCACTCTGCTTATTTTTTTCTCTAATTATAATTTAAAATGAACAGGAACACCATTATGATATGTAACAGGCATTTCTCCCTGTACAAGAGGTAAAACATAATCAATCAATTCTTGTGTCACATCATTACCTTGTTCTGTAATCCAATCTCTTGGCACAAATTTTACGCGATTTGCAATTTTACTGATAGGTGAAAATACAACTTCTATTTGATAAGGATTGTTACTTGTACGCTTAATACACGCCATTTCACCAGAAAAACCGTTTATCACTCTATCAGCAGCAGCATTCCCTAAAAGACGTGCCTCATAAATATCACAAAGACTCGCAATATGAGAAGCACATCTTTGCATAACATTTAATTCTATACTACGTACTTTACAACCTATTTCATGACGAACAATTTCCTCCAAAAATCGTCCTGTACCAGCTAATATTTTATGTCCAAAATCATCTATCTGCTCATTTTGCATAGCATCTGCAATATAATATCCCTCTTCATTTTTTAATCCTTCACTAATAGCAACGACAACAGCCATTCTTTCAGAAAGTTTACATTGCAAATCTTCTAAAAACTGCTCTATATCAAAAGGTATTTCAGAAACGTAAATTAAATCTGGTGAAGCATGACCATTACATCTTGCTAATGCAGATGAAGCGGTTAACCAGCCAGTATCTCTTCCCATTACTTCTACTATACTTACAGAAGGCATAGCATAAACATGACAGTCACAAGCAATTTCTGTAAATGTAGTAGCAATATATTTTGCAGCAGAACCAAATCCAGGGGAATGGTCTGTTTCACATAAATCATTATCTATTGTTTTTGGTGCTCCAATAATTTTAATATCAGTAATATTTTTTGCCTTGCAATAGGAAGATAATTTTTCTACGGTATCCATAGAATCATTGCCACCTATATATACAAAATAACCTATATTATATTTTTTTAATACAGATATGATTTTTTCATATTCTAAACTATTTTCTTTCCACTCTGATAATTTCATGCGACAGGAACCCAATGCAGAAGAAGGTGTTTGGCAAAGAAGTTGTAATGATGTTGTATTAAAAAGTGTAGGTTTTAATTCAATCAATTTTTCTGATAATATACCCAGTACACCATTACGAACACCATATATTTTTTCTATTGCTGTATTTATCATTGCTTTTTCTATTACGCCACAAAGTGTGGCATTGATTGCCGCAGTTGGTCCGCCTGATTGTGCTACTAATAAATTTTTCATACGCTTACCTTTCTTATATATCCATTATACGAAAATGATTTGCTTGTTTTTGTTCTGCTCTACATTTTTTCATTTGTGGTACGAGTGTTTTAAAATGCTCTGTATTGTTATGCTGCGATATAGTGTGTTCATTTTCCCATTGTTCTATAATGCAGTAATGGAAAGGGTTTTGTATATTTTGATGAAGTGTATAAGAAATGCAACCATCTTCTTTTCTGCTTTTTTCTATCAATTGTTTAACAATAGTAAGAAATTCACATTCTTTTTGTTCTTCTATAATATTTTCTGATATAATTGTAATCATAAAAATTCCCCTATCATGTTTTTTAATATATTATTATATTATAATTATTTCTATTTTTTTGCAATATAGAACCTCGAAAAATTTTGTTTTTCGAGGTTTACAATATTATATCATATATGAGAATTTTTTAGAGAATCAAATTCATCTGTCATATCTTTTGATGGTGGGTTGTCCATTAAACTAAATATTACAATAGCTAATATAGAACTTAGCATACCTGGTATAATTTCATATAATTCAAATATACCACCGCTCAATAATCCCCATACTATAGCAACAATACCGCCAGTAATCACACCTGCAATTGCTCCTTTTCTTGTCATGCGTCGCCAATAAAGTGAAAGTAATACAGTAGGACCAAATGCAGAACCAAATCCAGCCCAAGCATAGCTAACTAGTCCAAATATACTACTGTTAGGGTCTAAACCAATTATAACTGCAACAATAGCAATGATTACAACTGTAATTTTACTCAATCTTAAAAGTTCTGTATCTGTTGCAGAAGGTTTTATAAATGCTTTGTAAATATCTTCTGAAATAGAAGAAGCTGTTACCAAAAGCTGGGAATCTGCTGTACTCATTGTTGCAGCTAATATGGCAGAAAGAAGTACTGCTGCAATAACTGGGTGGAAAAGACGCATAGCCATAGTCATAAATACTGTTTCATGAGCACCTTCTGCCAATGGCGGATTTAAGTAAGCAATACCAAAAATACCAACTAATATTGCAAAACCAAGAGAAATAACAACCCATACCATAGCAATTAAACGAGCAGGAGCAACCTCCTTAGAACTTCTAATTGCCATAAATCTTGCTAATATATGTGGCTGTCCAAAATAACCTGCACCCCAGCCAATGCCAGCAATTACAACAAACCAAGAAATATTCTCACCATTTGGTATAATATTCAAAAGTCCTTCATGACTTTGTTTTACAATGCTCATAGTAGTATCTAAACTACCTATAGACTTTACAGCAGCAATCGGTATAATAATAATAGCAAAAAACATTAAAAGTCCTTGAAATAAGTCCGTCCAGCAAACTGCTTTAAATCCACCTAAACAAGTATAAAGCACAACAATAACTGCACCTATTAAAAGTCCTGTCAGATAGGGAATACCAAAAACAGTTTGAAATAACTTTGCTGCTGTAACAAAAGCGGAAGATGTGTATACTAAAAAGAATACAAGTATAAACAATGCTGTAATAATACGCAGTGTTCTAGAAGTATCACGAAATCTTTGCTCAAAGTAATCAGGCATTGTTAAAGAATTTCCTGCAATTTCTGTATATTGACGTAGTCTTTTTGCAATAATTTTCCAATTACAGTATGTGCCTAAAGCAAGACCTAATGCTGTCCAAATTGCCTCTTGCGTTCCTGCGGCAGAAAGATAGGCAAGTCCTGGCAATCCAGTTAAAAGCCATCCACTCATGTCAGATGCTTGCGCACTTAATGATGCTACCCAAACATTTAAAGAACGTCCGCCTAAAATATAATCAGACATATTTTCATTTTTATTTGAGAAATACATACCAATCGCTATCATAATTGCTATATAAATCGCAAATATTACAATATAAATCATATAATTCCTCCTCTATTTTTAGAACTTTTACAGTAATCTATTTTTTGATATACAAAAAACAGATAGCCAAAGCCACCTGCAAAATGTTTTTAAAAATATAAGACTAAAAAATAACAGGGGTAGGCTAAAACTGCTGTAAAAAAAATGCCTCCATTCCTGCCAATCGTCAGAAACCCCCCTCGACGTTTCTTTTTCTAAGCTCTTTTTTTATATCATTATTATTATACAATCTTTTTTAGATATTATCAACATTTTTTTAAATTTTTAGAAAAGTATATAAAATATTATCCATATTGATATTATATTACTTTATAAAATTGTTGATTTTACAAGGAAAAACGCTATTTTTTCCAGTGAAATTTTTTGCACAACTTTTTTTCAAAAAAAGTTGGTGAGTGTGGGTGAAATCCACAAAAAGGACTTTATAAACAGACTGTAATGTTATTTTAAGAATAATATTATTGACAAATGATAATAATATAGTTTATACTAATAAACAGCATCTAAATTAATAGCGTCAAAATTTCCGTGCTAGTTGGGGCGTTAGCGGTGTCTTGTAACCCACAATCCGCTATAGTGGGGACGACGTTTGTTGGAGGTATCTGTTTTGTATGGACTGCCCTTTTGCGTTGGTGTTGAAAATTGAGTCTTGTGCAATAGGAACTTATGAACCGTGTCAGGGTCGGAAGGCAGCAGCACTAAGTAAGCACTTCTGTGTGCCGCAAGGTAGCTTAATTGGAGTCAATAATAAAGGTAACGCATGGAAAGCAATATCGAATACAAATGCACGGATTTTATATAAAAATAAAGAGCGATTACTCGCTCCTTTTTTATTTCTATTTATTTTGCCTAATCCATTTTATTCTACAGTAATAATAAATTCTTGATAATAAGATTCAGAAGAACCATTTATGCCTCTAGGTATTGTTGCAGAAAGTATAATATTTCCTTTTGATTTTGTATGAAGATTAGTATAATTTTGTATATAAGCACCTGTGCCACCTGCATTTACAATTTGCCATTGTATTTGTTTTAAATCAGCATTAGCAGGTTCTACTGTAGCAGTAAGCTGTAATGTATCACCAGCTTTACAGGTAGTTGGTGTATTTAATACAATATTATCTACTTTTATAAATTTTTTTTCAATAGGCATAACATTGATTTTAAATTCTTTAGTAAAATCAGATATACCATCAGCACCTTTTTCAATCGTAGCAAGTACAGTAATTGTTCCTGCTAATTTAGAATGTAATTCATTATTTACTATTTTTGCTTTTGTATTTCCATCATCTTTTATACTCCATGTTATGAGTGTATGTGTAGCATTTTCAGGAGTAATATCTGCTGTTAATATGAGGGATTCATTAATATCCCATAATGTTGGAGAAGTCATTGCAATATCCTCTACTGCTATGAAGTCTTTAAATTCATCTTCTACAGATATGGTAAAATATTGTTTGAAATTTTCTTTATTGTTAATACCATTTCTGATTTCAGCTTTTATAATGACATTACCTTCATTATATGCTGTTAATATATTTCCATCAGATAACATAGCGCCTGTGTTTCCAGCATCTTCTATACTCCAGCGAATCGCTTTTTTATTTGCATCAAGTGGCTTGATAATACCTGACAATGTAATACTATTTCCTTTATACATTTTACTTGGTATACCATCAATGCTCGCAACAGATACAAACCCATCAGATATTTCACCTACTGTTATCGTATCATCTGACCATATTTTTTTATTAGTAATAATTTTGTGTATTGTACCTGTACCAGTAATTTCTACATCTGTATCAGCATAAAGTGTATCAATTACAGAACCTTCCATCATATCAATTCTTAGTGTATTTGGTGCAGTATTTACACGTAGATTTTGTATAGTTTTATTTGGATTTAACTGCATTTCAACGGCTGTTGTATCAAAAGTAATATTTTTGATGTCAGTGTCAATTTCTAAATTTCTACCAGAATATTGTTCTACCAGTACATTTTTTAATAT
>ERZ808049.919-NODE-919-length-10092-cov-9.043135_pt1 | contig 10092 bp, 7 predicted proteins | sample MGYA00380198_ERZ808049 | MGnify/ENA primary metagenome ERZ808049 (study PRJEB31490, sample SAMN06133414) | mouse gut metagenome | isolation source: Z2_2 | host: mice | place: China: Chengdu | collected 2015-05 ...
TACTACATAGAATCAACTATGGAATTCTAGTTAGTTATGAAAAAATGAAATTTTTTCATAACTTATTTGACACTACCATATCTTATTCTTTGCCTAAAACTAATAATCTTATCCTTATCCCATGTATCCAATTTACCCATAAATATGCAAAATAACGCCATAATTTTTTAGAAAAGTTAAGGCGTTATCATTTCATCTTATTCTACTAATATTTAATTTTCTAAATAAACTTAATCCTGCAATTACTAAAACTAATAAGCTAGTAAATACCCTATATACCATAATCACCAATTTTAATACTTACTGTAGTACCTCCTAATTTTACAGATTTATTTACTACCTGTAACCGACTACTACTTTTGTTAAAACATCTCTTGTATTGTCATCCTTTGCTTGACTTGCTTCTTGATTAGCTAATGCATGAGTGTCAAAAGAAAAGTGGATCAAGTGATAAAGAGGATTACCAAAATAATCATATCAAGTACAAGGTTATATTATTAGAAAAACATAATCAGATGAACCATTATTTGTTCCTATTACAATTATAAAAGGAAATTATATTGATTTTGTTATTGACAAACATGAAATATCCTGTAGTGAAGATAATATCAGGATCTTTATCACATAATTCAATTTCAGTATATTTAAATTTAATTTCATAGTTTGATAATTTACCACCCACAGTATAACAAATGTTAAAATTATACCAATATCCTCACTATAAAAATGATTAGGATATCTTGTGCTTTCCTTCCAGATACCTTTAAAATTAATGTAAATCCTCTCCAGCCTAGTCAATTTTACCCCTTAAGCTTTTACATTAATTATCGAAAGTGGTAATAAACCAATTACCAATATTAATATTGTAATATAGCCCCTATTTGAGACCTCATAATTTTCTCCTTATATATATTTATCCTAATATCTGAGTTTTGTTTAATTATAACACTTCCTTTCTTATGAAATGTAACCCCTTTCTATATAAAAATTTTAATATTATTGTCATTTTTTGTATTTATAACTTTTAAAGATTTATTTATACTTTTTAAAAATTTAAATAAACATCTTATAAATCAATTATTTTGCTTATATTCTAAAAATCTCAATATTCGATTACCTTATCTAATAACCCAGTATTTTCCACTTTATCAATATTATTAAGCATAAACTATAACCTTATCAATAACTTTTCCATTAATATCATAAATCACTTTCACCAAATTAGCTTTCTAATTCATCTAAGATATTAATAAATTTATAATCGACTTCATGAATTTTTCCTAAAACTAAAATATCTTCCTCTTATTGTATTTTTACTTTAATAAATATCAATTCATCCTTAATATAGCCAAATCATCTAAAACTATCTTTATCTTGTAAATTAAAAAAAGTAAATTCCACCCCTATTATATAAATAATGAAATTAACTTTACAATTCTTTATTATTTTATTGAGATATTCCCTTCCTATTGAGGTGCTCTTTATAGCTAATCAAAAATACTTATCTAATCATGATAGAATTATTATTGAAAGCAGTCTTCTCAATCATCTTTCTTTTAAGATTATCTATTATTTACGTAAATATTTTTTATCTTTCTTAATAATTTAAAATTTAAGAATAATTTTTTTACAAAAATTTTCGCTTTTTATCCCTTTACAACAAAAAATATTTAATTATCTAAAACTTATTTGGTTTATCAACAACTTCATGACAGTGCCTACATCTTGGTTCATAATGTTCAACTGCACCTACTAATACAATTGAATCATTAAAAGATGCTGGTTTACCATTAACCAATCTTTGGGTTCTAGTTGCAGGAGCCCCACATTTAGTACACACAGCAGTTAACTTAGTAATAAATTCTGCTCTAGTAAGTAACTCTGGCATGATTCCAAATGGTTCTCCTCTAAAATCTTTATCTAATCCAGCAACAATAACTCTAATTCCTTTATCAGCTAGATATTCACAAACATCAACAATATCTTGATCAAAAAATTGTACTTCATCAATTGCTACAACTTCAGTATCTATATTTACTTTTTTTAAAATCTCTTGAGCTCTATCAACTACTAAACATGGAACTTTAGCACCAGAATGTGAAACGATTTCAGTATCTGAATAGCGATTATCTATCTTTGGCTTGAAAACAATAATATTCATTTTTGCATAACTTAAAACATTTATTCTACGAATTAATTCTTCAGTTTTACCTGCAAACATACAACCACTAATTACTTCTAACCATCCTGCACGATATTGGTGATACATCTATATCCTCCTTTTAATTTCTAAGATCCCGCATTCCTTCACCTGGTCCTATTTGAGCCAAATCAGAAAAACGACTATAATTTTTTTCAAACGCTAAATTAACTTCTCCAGTTGCCCCATTTCGATGTTTCGCAATAATAATTTCTGTAAGTCCACTATCTTCACCTTCACCTGGACTTTTATAATAATCTTCACGATAAATAAAAGAAACAATATCAGCATCTTGTTCAATAGCTCCAGATTCTCTTAAATCTGACATCATTGGTCTTTTATTAGGTCGTTGTTCCACTGAACGTGACAACTGTGATAATGCAATAACAGGCACCTCTAATTCTCTGGCTAATGCTTTTAAAGTTCTTGAAATTTCTGATACTTCTTGCTGCCTACTTTCACGATTTTTAGATGATGATGTAATCAACTGTAAATAATCAATAACAATCATTCTTAAACCATGTTCAGTTTTTAATTTTCTACTTTTAGCAACAATATCATTTATTTTTATTCCTGGACTATCATCTATATAAAGATTACATTTTGAAACTCTTTCTGCAGCAGCATAATATTTATTAGCATTAGTTTTTAAAATTTCCCCTGTTCTCATCGAAGAACCTTCAATACTTCCCATCGAACAGATAATACGCTGTACTAATTGTTCCGCAGGCATTTCTAATGAAAATATTGCCACTGGATCATCTGCCTTGTATGCTGCATTATGTGCTATATTTAAAGCAAACGCTGTTTTTCCCATCGCTGGACGAGCTGCTAAAATAATTAAATCACCCTTTTGAAATCCAGATGTAATTTTATCAAGATCTCTAAAACCTGATCTAACCCCAGAAATATTACCATCAATTTTTTGTAATAAATTCAAACGATCTGTCACACTTTTAATAACATTCCTAATCTCTCTAAATTCACCAGCACTACGATCTTGAGTAACTTTAAGAATTGATTTTTCTGTTTCATCAATAAAAGTATCGATATTCTCAATATCATCATACGCACTTTCTGCAATTCTTGTTGTTTCTCGAATAATTCTTCTAAGAATAGCTTTATTATGTAATATTTGTAAATAATAATCACTATGTGCTACAGTAGGAACTGACTCACTTAAACGTAATAAATAATCGACACCACCTATTTTATCTAATTGATTATGGTCCATAAGATAAGATGTTACTGTAGTAACATCTATAGGTCTACTTTCTTCATTAATAGCACTCATGGCTTTAAAAATTGTTTGATGAGTATCATCATAAAAATCATCTTCAACACTTTTATTTAAAATATCAATACATTTTTCTTTTGAGATCAACATCGCTCCAAGTAATGAACGTTCAGCTTCTATATCATGAGGAAATTCTCGATTTGCCATAATACTCTCCTATTGCTCTTTTAAATGTACGTTTACAGTTGCAATAATACCCTTATATAAATCAACCTTCAATTTTGCATATCCAAGTGCACCAATTGGATGTGCATCAATAAACTTTCTTTTATCAATTTTTATATCATATTTATCTCTTAATTGTTCTACGATCTGTTTCGTTGATACACTTCCAAAAGTTTTTCCATCTTTTCCAGATTTTAAAGTAAATTCTAATGTAATCCCTTCAATTTGTTTAGCTAATTCTCTTGCCTTTGCTTGATTTTCTAAATCTTGCTGGTGTTGGGTTTCTTTTTCAACCTCAACAATTTTACGACTTGTATCAGTTTCCAAAACAGCCAATTTATTTTTTATTAAAAAATTTTGACCATAACCATCTGCAACTTTTACAGTATCACCCTTTTTTCCTAATTTCTTTACATCTTGTAATAAAATAACTTTCATTATTCGCTCTTCCTTTCATCTAAATACATATTTACAGCTTCTTCTAATAGATTTATAGCTCTGGTAACATCTTCCATATCCAACTGGCAGGCAGCCATTGAAAAATGCCCTCCGCCCCCTAGTTTTTCCATAATTAATTGAACATTAATATCACGAGTACTTCTAGCACTAATAGATATCTCTTCTTTACCAGTTTTTCCAACTATAAAGACTGCTTTTACACCACTAATTCCCAATAGCTCATTACCAGCTTTAGCCAACAATGTTCTACTATATATTTTATCTAATTTCCCAAACGCAATTAAAATACCTTCTCCATATCGATATGCTGTTTGTGTTATTGATAATTTTGTTAAAGTTGTATCATAATCATCTTCCAAATATTTATAAGCTTCACCAACATTAGCTTGTAACTCTTTTAACTTAGCTGCAGCTTGAAAGGTTCTTGTACCAACCCTTGTTCTAAAATAATTTGTATCTATCAACATCCCTGTATACATAATTGTCGCTTCACGCTCGGTTACACATATTTCTTCTTTTTGATACTCAAATAATTCTACAATTAACTCTACAGTAGATGAAGCTGCTGGCTCTAAATAAGTTAGTAGTGGTAATTCAACAAATTCCTCACCACGACGATGATGATCAATTACAACTTTATTACTAACAATATCTAAAATATTACTATCTATTGCTAATGAGGGTTTATGATTATCTACAATAACCAATAATGTATTACTCATATTTAATTCTTGTGCTCTTAACGGTGATATAAATACACCACGATATCTTTCATCATCACACAAATTTGTTGCAACTGTTTTTGTCTTTTCTTCTAAAGAATCATAATCAATTATAATATATGTTTTCTTTCCATAAGCCTTACACATAGCGTACATAGCAATTGATGCTCCAAAAGAATCAAAATCAGATTGTTTATGTCCCATAATCAATACATTATCAGACTTTTTAATTATTCCTGCTAATGTTTGAGCAATAACCCGGGCTCTAATCATATTAGACTTTTCATAACTTTCACTATTACCACCAAAATATCGAATTGGTTCATCATTAGATTTTACAGTGGCTTGATCTCCCCCTCGTGAATATGCGAGTGATAGAGCTGAAAAAGCTAATTCATCAAGCTCACGCAATATATTACTACCTCTACCAATTCCAATTGATAATGTCATTACTTGACCTAATTGTTCAGCTTGTTCTTTAAATATATCTAATATTTTAAACTTATCTTCTACTTGTTTACGATAAGTACGCTCATTAAAAACCGCAATATATCCATCACTTTTATAACGTTTTAAAACAACGCCATTATCTTTAGCCCAATCAAGAATTACTTGTCTCGAATTCGATTGAATTGAAGCAGCAGTTTGTTCATCAGCCTGTTCAATTGATTCATCATAATTATCTATTGTTATATAAGCTACACAAATTTGTTGATCTTCAAATTCTTTAGAAATCTCAATATAATCACTGACATCTTTAAGATATAACATTCGACTTTCTTTGCTATTATAAACTTCAAACTTACGAGAATTGATATCCACAACTTTTATATCATCATCTTCAAATAATGAAGCAAGTAATGGCTGCCATTCTAAAAGCTTTCTGCCAACAATATTTATTTTCATTTCTGTAAATAAATCACTTGTCCATGAAATATTACGATTTTTATCATATTTGATTAAGCCTAATCCCCCAAATATAAAAGCATTTTTGGCTTCATCATTTAATACTTCGCTAACACTTATATTATTCTCATTTATTAAACTAGAAGCATAGAAGATTAGAGCAAATATAATAATATTTTTAATAAAAATATATGTAGCCAACACTAAAGAAGTCTTACTTGAAATAAAGATATATCCCAGTAACGCTAAAACAAACTCAATTAATAATACTATCACAATCCCATTTCTAAGTCTTGTCATCTTTACTGTCATATTACTCACCACCTCATTAATAATATCATTATACATTAATTTTATTTTCTTTTCATCATTTTACCTATCAATATATCTGAATATACTCTTACTACATATGATTCACAAATAAACATAAACAACCATAATAAACCAAAAGTAATCTCAGGAGTAAATACTCTTTTTAACCCTGGGATAATACCAATAATATCACCATATATTTCCATTCCTTCTTGATAAATATTAATTCCTAAAATACCACCTAATAAAAAGAAAATCAAAAAATTCTTTATTGCTGAAATAACCATCAAACCATATTTAGCAAATCTTTTACCTTTTTGATTTCTTAAACAATACCCATAAAATACTCCCATTATTAACGAAGAACTAGCATAAAGCGTAAAAAATATTTCCCCCACCAAAAATAAAATCATTGAAATCGGCGCTGTTAAGGTGACGGACGGCCGGATCGTGGACCGGATGGACGAATTTGTGAACCCTGAGGTTCCCATCCCCTTTGAAATTGAGAGACTGACAGGAATTAACGACGCCATGGTCATGGATGCGCCAGGTATTGAGGTGATTCTGCCGAAATTCCTGGAATTTTCCGGGGATGCCGTTCTGGTGGCCCATAATGCCTCCTTCGATGTGAGCTTCATAAGCCATAATGCATCGGTGTTAGGGTATGCCTTTCACCCCACGGTCATGGATACGGTGACCCTTGCCAGGGTTCTTCTTCCAAACTTAAACCGCTATAAGCTGGACACGGTGGCAAAGGCCCTGGGGGTATCCCTGGAGAACCATCACCGGGCTGTGGACGACGCGGAAGCTACGGCAGGAATCTTTTTAAAGTTTGTGGAGATGTTAAAAACCCGGTATGACATGAAGGCCCTGGATGACTTAAACGTCTTTAACAAGGTGGATGACGCTGCCATCATGAAGATGCCTACGCACCATGTGATTATTCTGGCTAAAAATGATCTGGGCCGGGTCAACCTGTACCGTCTGGTGTCCTGGTCCCATGTGCGGTTTTTCCAGAGACGTCCAAGAATTCCCAAAAGTCTCTTAAGCCAGTACCGGGAGGGGCTGATTATCGGCTCCGCCTGCGAGGCCGGAGAGCTTTATCAGGCCATTTTAAGAGGAGGAACCGACGCGGAGCTTCAGAGACTGGTAAGGTTTTATGATTATCTGGAAATCCAGCCCCTGGGAAACGACATGTTCATGCTGAGGGATGAAAAGAGCACGGTAAATTCCGTGGAGGACTTAAAGAACATCAACCGGAAAATCGTGAGTCTCGGAGAGCAGTTTGGGAAACCGGTCTGCGCCACCTGCGACGTTCATTTTCTGGATCCGGAGGACGAGATATACAGGCGGATTTTGATGGCCGGACAAGGCTTTAAAGACAGTGACGAGCAGGCTCCGTTATTCCTTCGGACCACGGAGGAGATGCTTTCGGAGTTTGAGTATCTGGGAAGCGATAAGGCCTATGAGGTAGTGGTTACAAACACCAGGAAAATCGCGGATATGTGCGAACCCATTGCCCCGGTGCGGCCCGACAAATGCCCTCCGGTCATTGAAAATTCCGATGAGACCTTAAGAAATATCTGCTATAACCGGGCCCATGAGATGTACGGGGAAAATCTTCCGAAAATTGTTGTGGACCGTCTGGAAAAGGAGCTTCACTCCATAATTTCCAATGGTTTTGCGGTGATGTATATTATTGCACAGAAGTTAGTATGGAAGTCCAATGAGGATGGGTATCTGGTGGGCTCCCGGGGCTCTGTGGGCTCCTCTTTTGTGGCGACCATGTCCGGAATTACGGAAGTGAACCCCTTAAGCCCCCATTATTACTGTACCCGGTGCCATTATTATGATTTCGATTCGGAAGAAGTGAAAAAGTACGGCGGCATGGCCGGATGTGACATGCCGGATAAACTGTGTCCAGTCTGCGGACACCCTCTCACAAAGGACGGCTTTGATATACCCTTTGAGACCTTCCTGGGCTTTAAGGGGGATAAGGAGCCGGATATTGATTTGAATTTCTCCGGAGAATACCAGAGCCGGGCCCATGACTACACGGAAGTAATTTTCGGCAAGGGCCAGACCTTCCGGGCCGGAACCATCGGCACGCTGGCGGACAAGACGGCCTTCGGGTATGTGAAAAATTATTTTGAGGAGCACGGAGAGCGGAAGAGAAACTGTGAGATTAACCGGATCGTTCAGGGCTGTGTGGGCGTCAGGCGCACCACAGGGCAGCATCCCGGAGGAATCGTGGTACTGCCTCTGGGGGAGATGATTTACTCCTTTACCCCGGTGCAGCATCCCGCCAACGACATGACCACAAAGACCATCACCACCCACTTTGATTACCACTCCATTGACCATAATCTTTTAAAGCTTGACATTCTGGGACATGATGATCCCACGATGATCCGCATGCTTCAGGACTTAATCGGCCTGGACCCGGTAAAAGATATCCCGTTAGATTCCAAGGAGGTCATGAGTCTGTTTCAGAGCACCGATGCTCTGGGAATCAAGCCGGAGGATATCGGCGGCTGTAAGCTGGGAGCCCTGGGCGTTCCGGAGTTTGGCACAGATTTCGCCATGCAGATGCTTATAGACACCAAACCCAAGTACTTTTCTGACCTGGTCCGCATTGCGGGACTGGCCCATGGAACCGACGTATGGCTTGGAAACGCCCAGACCTTAATCCAGGAAGGAAAGGCCACCATTCAGACTGCCATCTGCACCCGTGACGACATTATGATTTATCTGATTCAGATGGGGCTTGAGGAAGGGCTTGCCTTTACGATCATGGAGGCTGTCCGGAAGGGCAAGGGCTTAAAGCCGGACTGGGAAGCGGAAATGACAAAGCATGGAGTGCCGGACTGGTATATCTGGTCCTGCAAAAAGATCAAATATATGTTCCCGAAAGCCCATGCGGCGGCCTATGTTATGATGGCCTGGCGGATTGCCTACTGTAAGGTGTTTTATCCCCTGGCCTATTATGCCTCCTTTTTCAGCATCCGCGCCAGCGCTTTTTCCTATGAGCTCATGTGTCTGGGACGGGAAAAGCTGGAGCATCACCTGGCGGACTACAAGAGACGGGCCGATACTCTGTCAAAAAAGGAGCAGGACAGCTTAAGAGACATGCGGATTGTCCAGGAAATGTACGCCAGGGGCTTCGACTTCCTGCCCATGGACATTTATAAGGCCAGGGCCAGACATTTCCAGATTGTCGGCAATAAGCTGATGCCCTCCATCAACAGCATTGACGGTCTTGGGGAAAAGGCGGCGGATTCCATCGAGGAGGCAGCCAAGGACGGGCCGTTTTTGTCCCGGGAGGATTTCAGAAACCGCACCAAGGTCAGCAAGACCATCTGCGATCTGATGGGAGAGCTTGGAATTCTGGGAGAGCTTCCGGAGTCCAATCAGCTGTCTCTGTTTGACCTGTGACACGGGGGGCGCGTTTTTTTGGCCCCTTGACAAACGGGAAAATTATGCTATTATATAGATATACCTGGTATGGGTATAGAAAGGACGAAATGGCATGAGGACAGAAGTTTATAATATTGAAGGTATGTCATGCGCTGCCTGTTCCAGCGCGGTGGAGCGCGTTACAAGAAAAATCGAGGGCGTGGAAAACAGCAGCGTGAATCTGACCACGGCGAAAATGACCATCACCTATGACGAGGCTAAAGTTACCCAGACCATGATTGAGGAAAAGGTAGAACGGGCCGGGTTCAAAGCGATTCTTTCGGCGCCGGAGCGGGATGTGAAGAAGGAAGAGGAGGAGCTGTTTGCCAGACAGGAGGAGAACCTGCAGAAAAGCTTCCGCAGGCTTAAGGTCGCCATTTGCTTTGCGGTGCCCCTTTTATATATCGCCATGGGCCATATGGTACCAGGTGGCCTTCCCCTGCCTGCCATCATCGACATGCATGAAAATCCTGTGAACTTCACACTGATTCAATTATTTTTAACCATTCCCGTTCTTATTGCGGGACAGAAGTTTTATACCGGAGGCTTAAAGGCCCTTGTAAAAGGAAACCCCA
>ERZ808049.922-NODE-922-length-10018-cov-18.898702_pt1 | contig 10018 bp, 8 predicted proteins | sample MGYA00380198_ERZ808049 | MGnify/ENA primary metagenome ERZ808049 (study PRJEB31490, sample SAMN06133414) | mouse gut metagenome | isolation source: Z2_2 | host: mice | place: China: Chengdu | collected 2015-05 ...
GTCATAGCCTTTTAAGGATTGAGGAAGTCCCTTTTTTATTTGTATTTGTTTGTCGCCCCTCCGCACTATCCAACATCAGTGGCGCAGATTGTAGCCGACACATCCTCCCTGTGTATCAACTGGTAAAGCACATCATACTGCGCTTTTGTGTCCGGCTTCACCTCATACTGCCATGTTTCCGGCTTGACGGGCAGGCTCTCATACGTCCATTTCTTCCACTGCTCCCCGTAGCTTTCCGGCTGTGCCAGCTCCACCAGATGCCCCACGCACCAGCTCACAACATAACCATTCCCTTCCATATATCCGTCACTGATTTCCGTTGCGCCGATTACCTCCGCAATGCTCCTTGCCACACTCGGTTTTTCCGCTATCACTAACTGCATTTATTCGTCCTCCCCTTCCTTATCTTCAAAAAAATCATCCCCGCTGTCCTCATTTTCCTCATCATCTTCGTATTCTTCTTCCTCGTCCTCCTCCTCATCGTCCTCGTCAAGAAATTCCTCTTTCTTTTTCCGGACTACCTTGAAATAGTAACCGCCGCCAATGGCTGCAACTGCCACAATCCCAAGAATGATATAGGTTGCCATCGGGTTTTCCCCTGTTTTCTCCGGCTCCGGTTCGGGTTCTTCGGTAGTTTCTTCCTCCCCGTCCTCTGTAAGTTCTTCCGCAGTTTCTTCTTCCTTCTCCTGTCCCCCGTTATTATTGGGAAGTGCGCCCTCCGTCACAGGGATTGCGGATTCCAGCGCAGCGGAATTTTTCGGTAAGGTTTCGCTGTTGTCCGCTGTCACGTTCAGCAGGTCATTTTCCGTAACTTCCGTCAGGAAATACACCATTTCTTCCTCCCCGTCCCGGTCAATGATAAGATAGAACACTTTTTCCGATGCGGTCTGGATTGTATAAAATTCCTTCCCCGTTTCGCTTTTTTCCTTCTCCCCGGATTCTTCCTTTCCCTCCGATACCGCCGCTTCTGCCATCGCCTGTTTTTTCTGCTCCGCAAGGCTGTTCTCCGATACGGTGTTCCCGTCACTGTCCGTCTTGGTATGCTCCGTCACCTGTGCGGTGGCAGAAGAAGGCTTGGTTGCCTGTGCGTTTACCGGGAGCTGCTCTGCCGGGTTCTTTTCGTTTCCGTCCTCTTTTTCCGGATCGGTGTAATAAGGGTTGGCGGTTTTGTAAATCTCTGACATATTCCCGGCGTTATCCATAGCGGAAATGGTAAAATACTGGTAGCCTGCGTCAAACTGTTGCAGACGGATATTTAAGACGCCGTTTGTCAGCTCCGTAAATTCATACCCGTTCACATACACTGCTTTAATGCCGGAATCCGTATCATGCGCCTGTACGGAGAGCAGACCGTCACTGACCGCAGCATTTAAGGTAGGCTTCGTAAAATCAAAACACTTGATATAGCGGTTTTTCTCATAGGTCTTGCCCTTTTGGTCTGTCACAAGCACATATACGGTGGCATTCTCCGAAATCTCCACATACATATCCTCTGTGATGTCCGTCCAGCTCCCGTTTTGTGCGACTTTCGCCTGCACCGTCTTTATGGTAAAATTGCCGGAATGTGCCACATCTTCTATGGAGATATGTACCTTCGTGGTGTCATTGTGCCACCCGGACGGAGTGGAGATTGTGATTTTTACATTCGGGTTCACATACTCGCATAAGCTGTAATCCCCCTTGCAGACTTCGCAGTCTTTGTCAACGGAATACTGTGTGCATTTTTCTTTACAGGTACATTCCGGCTCCGGGACTTCATTCCCGGATACCGTTCCGCCTTCCGTTTCTTCCTTGCTGTCACCGGGTTCGTTTTCTGTTTCCCCGGTTTCAGTGTTCCCCTCTGCTCCGGTGCTTTCCTCTGATGCCCCGCCGCTTTCCTCCGCATAAGCATCTACCGTATTCCCACTGTTCGTCATAAACGCCCCTATGGGCATACAGAACAATAATGCCGATAAAAGCAGCGACACCGCCGCCCTAACTGATAACTTTTTCTTCATTTCCCGCCATCTCCTTTGCGTTTTCTTTTTCTTCCAATAACTTCAAAATCTCGTCCTCGCTGAATTTGATAAGTAATTGCAGCTTCTCGGACGAGATTTTATGCTTTTCGATAATATCCATTTTTTCGGCTCTTTCCGCCATGCGCTTCTGTTCTTCCAAATCCTTCTTTTTTGCCTGTAAGGATTCAAGCTGCGCATCCACTTTGGAAAGCTCCTTTTCAATGCGTTCTTTTGTCATAAATCCTGTCCTTTCATAAAAAAGTCTTACATTTACAAGTGCCTTTGTGATAAAATAGTTTGACAATAGAAAAGCCTGAAATGCTCTGCACTCCAAGCTGGTCAGCGTGACGATTCCACGTTCTGATTTATGACATTGCCACCTATGGTATTTATCCTGATATTGTCAGGCTTTTTTATGATTTTTGCTTTGTGGTTGTCATACTTTATTCTCATATTGTCAAACTTAATTATTATCAGACAAATCCTCCTTAATTCAATCTTCCAAAACTGTAAAAATGGCTCTGCCAGTAGGATGAGTTGATACTTGCGTAACTAATCGGATCTCCGCAGTGGATCATTGTCCCGTTGCCGCAGTAAATCCCCACATGGCTCACCGCCCCGGCAGAATTGTAAGTCCCGGTAAAAAAGATAATGTCCCCCGCCTTTGCGTCCGATGCGGAAACAGGCGTACACTGGTCATAAATTCCCTGTGCGGTAGTTCGTGGAAGGTTATGCACCCCGCTGTTGGTAAATACCCAACACACGAAGCCAGAACAGTCAAAACTTGTGGAAGGGCTTGAACCGCCCCACACATACGGGAATCCCAAATATTTAGCGGCTTCCTCCATAAGAGCCTGCACTGATGTGTCATCATAGGCGTCCGGCGGTATGGCGTTCCCCGGCAGACCTCCCGGCGTTTCCCCGTACAGCGTGCCTTCGCCCACATCGAAATAAAATAACGGGTTATAATACTCCCCGTCATACAAACATTCGATATGCAAATGGCTTCCTGTGCTGCTCCCGGTATTGCCCGTTGTGCCAATAACCGTCCCTTTTTCCACTGCCTGCCCCGCACTCACGCTGATGCTGTCCATATGGGCATATTTGGTTGTGTAACCGTCAATCTCAATAGCAACATAATTCCCGTAGTGGCTGTCATATGCCGCCGCTGTCACCGTACCGTCATGGGCAGCATATACGGTTGTGCCTGTGGGGACTGCTATATCCACGCCCCGGTGAAATTCCTCATTCCCTGTGCTTGGATTTTTCCGGTATCCATAATAGCTTGACACATAATAATACCAGTAAAGGTTAAGCGGCGAAGCGAACTCCTGAAGCAGACCGTTTGTTTCCCGGTACATGGCAAAAATCTCCGCCTGTTCCGTATCCATTTTCCCGGAAACAAGGTTCTCTAACGGTATGGCTGTAAGCGTTACTCTGAGAATACTGACCTCGTATTCTTCTTCCTCCTCATACTCATATTCTTCCTCTGTTTCTTCCCCTGTGACCGGATCAGTGACCGTCCTTGTGCCTGTCTTTGTGACCGTCCTTGTCCTCGTTTCCGTATCCGGCGTGAGCGTCAGCGTATACATCTCATCAAAAAGAGCCTGTATTTCACTTTCCACCCCGCTTGCGGTAAATTCCGTATGGACTGCGGACAGATAGCTGATAAGGGTAAACGGGTTATGCCCGATTGCCCCAAGATTGTAGGAATATTCGTCATACCCCGGATAGTCCGTTTCCACCCGGTCAATCTCATTCTGCAAGTCAAGCTCCAGACGGGTAAACTGTAAATCGGCGGCGTCAATCTCCTTCGGCTTGCTTAAATAGCTTGCCGCTAAAATCGTGGACTGCGTATCCGCAAACATCGCCCCGCAGGACGATACGGAAACCATAATCATCATCAGGAGCAGAGCCATAATGCCCACCGTCACAAGCAAGCCCGCATTTCTCCTTGCGAACTCCTGTAACTTCCTCGCCACAGTGACCGCACCGTTTTTCGTCTTTTCAAACGCCTGCTCCGCTGTTTTTCCTGCCGCCGCTTTCTTCCTCGCCTTGATGTATTCCCGCTTAATGCGCTGCTTCTGTAACCGCTTCTGCAATGCTTTTTTCTGCATCTGCGGGTTTTCTTCCAAGAACTTCTGGTACTGGAAATTGACTTCCTTTTTAAACTGCTTCTTTTCCAGCTTTGCCACCTTCGCCCGCTGTTTCTGCTCCTTCCCTTTTATCTGCCTTTTGGCGAAAGAATAAACCGCTTCCCCTTTCTGCTCCGATTTGTGTGCGCCCTCCACCGCTGAATTTTCTTTCTCCGTTTCAGCGATTTTCCCATGCACAAAATTCCTGCCCTCATTCTGCATCCGGCGCATGGTGGTTTTGGGTATGCCCTCCTGCTTGAAAGGCTTCTCCTTATCCAGAGGGACAACTACATATTTTCCCTTCCCGGTTTTCTCGTCAAACACTCTCTGCAAGGTATATTCCCTTGTCTTTGGCAGCTTCGCCCTTGCCTTCTGTGCCTTTTTTGCGGCTTTTTCTGCCTGCCGCTGTTTCTTTTGCAGCTTTTTACTTCCGGTAAATTCAGAATCTCCTTCCCCCTGAAACAGATTCCCGGTATTCTCCGTAAAAGATTCCTCCGTAAAGGTTTTATTTTCCGGTTTTTCCTTCGTGCCGCCTTTATTCCGGTGTTCCCTCTGCACCCGCTTTTTATGGTATTTTCCCTTTTTCTGCGACTGTCTGTAAGTGTCCCTCCGGTGGTAATCTTCCGCATCCGGCTGTTGCTTTTCCCTGTCCTCCGTCTGGTTAAAATTCTCCTGCCCGGTAAATCCGCTGCTTTCCTTTACAAAATCCAGTTTTTCTTCCTGCCCCGGCTTTGCATCGGACTTTTGGACTTTTTGTCCAGAAGTGTTCCGGTACATCTGCTTTTTCGCATAGGTTTTTGAAGCATGGTTCGGTTTACGCTGTCCGGCATCACTACTTGTGGAATCCATGCTTTTATTCTCTGTAAACGTGCTGTTTTTTCCCGGCTGGCTCTCTTTGGACTTCTGGACTTTTTGTCCAAAAGTTTCCTGCTGTGCCTGCATACTCTTTTCCGTCTGCCTTTTGCCGCCCGAACTACGCCCCGGCTTCCCCGTGCCGGAATCCCTCGGCTGATAGGCAGCATTACCGCCGCCCGTAAAAGCATTGCCAGCTCCCTTCTGGAACTCTGCATTTGCTTCTTTGCGGTAAACGGTATTCCTTCTTTTATTTTTCTGTGCCATTCCCATTTCCTCCAATGTCTATTGAAACTTACTTTTTACTGCATTTTCGCAATCCTCCTTACTGCTGTTTCATAATATTCCCTGTTGATTTCTGCGCCCAAATATCTCCTGTCTGTTTCTATTGCTGCCAGTGCGGTACTCCCAGTCCCCATAAATCCGTCAAAAATCAGTTCTCCCGGCTGGCTGGATATTTGAATCAGCCATGAAAGGAACACCACATTTTTAATAGTAGGGTGGTATATCCCGTTTTGCTTCTGCCAGACGGAATTATAAGTTGCTTTGGGATATTCAGTTCCAAACCAGCAGGCATTAAACCTTGTTTTATATTTCTTGCTTAATTCCCTGCCTGCATGGAATCTATTTCCCGCCTTTTTCCTGTTCTGCAGTAATGTTGTATGGTTAAAAATCCTCCTTCCTTTTTGGCAGAAAATAATCCACTCTGCATTATTGGCATAGCTGCCTTTTAAATCGCCAATGCCGCCCACCGTCCCCTTTTCTATAACCATGCAGTTTTTTATGGCAAATCCAGCCTGCCGCAGACATTCATAATGATATGGGTAACAGTCAAACCGGGTAAAGAAATACGCATGGGCGTTATCTTTCAAAATACGATAACTTTCATGTGCAAACAGTTCATAATCTATTCCCTCATCCCCGTCAAGTACCTGATGCCTGCTGTTGGTGAAATTGTTCTGCTAGGAAATTCCATATGGGGGATCGGTGAGTATCATCGACACATATCTGTCCGGCATCTGTGATACTAATTCCATGCAGTCCATACAATATATCTGGTCTGATAAAATAATACTGTTGCCAGTTTCTTCCCCCATATTTTATTCACTCCCTTTTGCTTCCTCCGGTTTTGTATTCATAATCGCAAAGGTCTTTGTATCTGCCGGGTACTTATCCACAAACGGGATAACCACGTTGTCAAACAGTATCAGACCGCTTCCCGGCTCGGAATTGGTGACGTGCATGAGCTGTTTCTCCGACAATCCCAGCTTATCCGCCAAGATATGCTGGTCTTTGGCGTTCTGGTTTAACAGGTACACAAAATCACTGTTCCCCAAGATGCCCTCGATTTCCTCCGATTTCAGAAAATCGCCCACATTCTGCGTCAAGCCTGTCGGGATTCCGCCCCACTTCCGGAACCTTTTCCAGATTTCCACTGAATAAATGGCTGTCTGCTTCTCTTTTAAGAGCAAATGGAACTCGTCACAGTAGTACCTTGTGGCAACTTTCCGTTCCCGGTTCTGCGACACCCTGTTCCAGACCGCATCCTGCACAATCAGCATCCCTATCTCTTTTAACTGGTTTCCCAAGTCCCGAATGTCAAAGCACATGATCCGGTTGTGTGCGTCCACATTGGTACGGTGGTTGAAATAATTCTGCGAGCCATGCACATACAATACAAGGCTGTTGGCAATCCGTACCGCCTTCTGCTTCGCTTCCCTCTGCATCTCCGGCGCAACGTCCCTCGGCTCATACTTTAACAGCGCATTATACAAATCTTCCAGTATGGGCATATTCTCCGGCTTCGGGTGCTTGAAATACCCGTCATAGATATGCTTGATGCAGGTGTCAATGATGCCCTTCTCGTCATTCTCCAGACCGTCCTTCCCTCCGGCAATCAGATCGCACAGGGTAATCAGGAAATCGCTCTTTAATTTCAACGCTTCCTTGTCCCCCTTATGGGAGAGCTGAATATCCATTGGGTTCAGGTAATCCTTTGAATTGGTGGCAAGCCTTACCACCTGCCCATGAAGTGCCTGCACTAACGGAAAATACTCGCCCTCTGGATCGCAGACGATTATATCGTCCTTTGTGATGAGGAAACAGGATAAAATCTCCCTCTTTGCGGAAAAAGACTTGCCGCTTCCCGGCGTTCCTAAAATCACCCCGTTTGGTGTGCGCAGCCTTTTCCGGTCTGCCATAATCATGTTATTGCTGAGTGCGTTCAGACCGTAATAAATGGCGGGCGCAGGCATGAAAAGCTCCTGTGTGCAGAAAGGCACAAGGACAGCGGCGCTCTTTGTGGTGAGGTTTCTTTCAATCCCCACATCGTTACACCCAATCGGCGCACTCGCCATTAACCCCTGTTCCTGTAAATACTGCAAACATCTGAGGTTACAGTTCGCCTGCTGGATAATGCCGGACACCCTCTGCGTCAGGTTCTCCAATTCCCGCTTCGTCCTCCCGTAACAGGTAATGAGGAAGGTCATTTTAATAAGTTTCTGGTTGCTTGTGTTCAGATCGTCAAGCAGTTCCAGCGTGTCCTTTTCATAAGTCACGATGTCCGTAGGCAGAATATCCATATCATAGCCGCTTCTTACTGCCTTTTTCTGCTCCTCAATTTTCATTTTCTGAATGTCGGTGAGCGCACGTTTTATCATCTTGATTGCTTCCACCGGATCAATGGTCTGCATATGCATGGTAAGTGTAAGGTTGTCATCAATATCCAGCAGCTTCTTAACCATCTCGTCCGTAAACTTCGGCGCAATCATGTCAAGGTAAGACACACTCCCGTAAATGCTGCCGGACTTAAAGCGGCTCGGATAGCGGAAATCAAATCCCGGCGGCGCAATGTAATCTTTAACTGACTTCCCGGATTCTGACAGCTCCTTAAACGAAAACCGGAAAGGCTCCATTGTACCCTGATTGAAATACTCATGCAGGATATGCAGCCTTTCCTTCCCGTCTAGACCTCTGGCGTTCGTGCCGATGTTGTTTAAATTGTGTACCACGTCCTTCTCGATATTGCCTAACTTGCTCTTTGCTTCCCTGTACCCGGCGCTTTCCACGCCGAAAATCAGATATTTCGATTTGATGATTCCATTGTTGCCCTTTGCCGACTGGTGCTTTAACATCTGCGTGTACTCGTCACGAATATCATCAAATACATCCCCCTGTAAGGAAATGTCGAACTGCTCCGCAAGAGCCTGCTCGCTGACCTGCCTGTTGAATAAGAACAACTGGAACTTTATGGACGGATCGAAATAGTTAATCAGTTTGCTGTATTCCTCCAGAATATCCGCCTGATCCTCCACCTCCAGCAGGTCATAGTTGATGTCGTAAAACTCCACCATTTTCGTGTAATAACTGTCCGCCACCTGACAGATGCCGTCCCGGTACATTTTTTTGAATGTAATGGTTTTCTGTGCGGTGTCCGGCTTCGCCTGCTCTTTGCTGTTCCCGGCAAGCGCACGTTTCAGCTCCGCAAGGCGTTTCTTTTCCGATAAGGTCAGTCCCGCTTTTTCCTGTGTCTGTCTATTTTTTCCCGGCTTCTGCTTTTCCGCTTCTGCCTTTTGCTTTTTCTTCAAGGAAACATACCTCCTTCCTGATTTTTTCCCGTTCCTCCAACTGCTTGTAGAGGTTTTCCGATTTATACGGTCTGATTCCCGGCGTGAGTACCTTCTGCCGGAGCATGAAGTATAAAATCTTCTCTGCCGGGAAACCGTCTTTTTCATACATTGCCAAAAAGAAGAATGGCAGCATTGCGCCCACCATGATAAGCGCTACCCCCTGTGTCCCCAATACCCCTTTGGTAAGGAAATATAAAGGCACTCCCACAAGTGCAGCCCCCGAAAAGCAGATAATCTGCCTTTTGGTGAGGTTCAACGCTACTTTTGTCTTGATTCCACTCAGGTCTTTTGGCACTGGTACGGATATTGCCATAGTCTGCTCCTTTCGTGGGCAATGCCCGCCAAGTACGGTATTTTTGTACTCAATGGGCATTGAAAATTGATTTTGATAACGAGCCTGTCTTGAATAAGCTGAAACAGAGGATTACGGTGTATGCCGCAACCGACCACAATGCGCTGTGTAAATTGCCCGCTACTGCCACGCTTGCCACAAGCACAGCATAGATTGCCACGCACACCATGATGAAGAACCCCTGAAACGCAAGTGCGACAAGCCCTTTTAAGTAATTCGTCCCGATTGTACCCCATTCCCGGTTGGTAACTGTCGCTGCCGGGATTGGGGCAACTGACACATAAAGGTATATTTCAATCATGCGCCCGTATAGAATGACGGTGATGAGGACGGACATGATTTTCATACATAAGCTGATGACCATAGTTTCCAGACCAAGACCGATAAGCTCCCCTATCCCCATTGTGTCAATCTGGCTGTTGAACATGGTGGTAAGGGTAGCCTGCACGTCAAGGCTTGTGGAGCCGGATATGGAAGATGCCGCCTGTGTCACCACATGGCTTCCCACATCAAACACCGCCATGACTATATCAAAGGTCTTGGAAAGCAGCATGACAGCGATACAAGCCTTAAATAAAAAACGGAAGAACAGGCTTGTATCAAAGTCATGCATATTGTTTTTGTCGATTACCATTGTTATCAGCTCATAGATCAGCACAAAACTGATTATCATGCCTGTTATGGGTACTACCACGTTCTCCGAAAGCGTCCGTATCATGCTGAATATGCCGGAGTTCCAAGTGCTTGGCGTCTTGCTGACCTCCCCCGCAATCGTGCCGACCTTATCATTGACGTCGGAAAACATGGTATCAAGGTTATTAAGTACCCACCCTTGCAGCATCTCCTTTATGAAATCAGTGATTTTGTCTATGATGCCGCCCATTTATCTTATGAAAACAGGCTGGAGAGCTGTGGAATCACCGTCTGCGCCACAATAATAATGCCCCCTCCACTCATAAGCTGCTTGATGCCCTGTGATTTTGCTCATGTGAGATAAAGAAGTAAAAGAAGTGTAAAAAATTTTGCCGTTCCCTGTCCGGCTGACTGCCGGAC
>ERZ808049.928-NODE-928-length-9970-cov-3.154554_pt1 | contig 9970 bp, 11 predicted proteins | sample MGYA00380198_ERZ808049 | MGnify/ENA primary metagenome ERZ808049 (study PRJEB31490, sample SAMN06133414) | mouse gut metagenome | isolation source: Z2_2 | host: mice | place: China: Chengdu | collected 2015-05 ...
ACTCTTTCACTGGCGGCCTGCAGGGGAGGCGCAAATGGGGCGGGAGGCAAAGGTAAGGATTCCGGAAATTCTCTTACCGTTGCCATCTGGGATAATAACCAGCTTCCGGGGTTAACGGAGATCATGGATGATTTTACGGCCATAAGCGGTGTCAGTGTGGAGGTTCAGGTGGTTCCGTGGGATCAGTACCGGACTCTTCTGGAGGCGGGAGCACAGGGCAGGAAATTTTTCTATTATCTTTGGGAGCCAGGATAAACTTATAAAATTACAGAAATGTTAAGGAACAGGAATTTGCAGGTTCCTGTTCCTTTTTTTGTATGTTTTGATATAATTACTATAGAGTATTGAGTAAATAAGGGGGCATCATGAACAGAAATTTCAAGCTTAATCTGGCAGGAAATATTGCATCAACCATGGCCGGGGTATTATATAATTTTTGCACCGGGCTGTTTATTCTTGATATAACCGGAAGCGCCCTTGCCATGTCAGTCTTTATGGGATATTCGACGGTTTTAGGATTGGCAGTCCAGCCGTTGGCTGGGGTTTTTATTGAGAGGCGGGAAAAGGTGAAGATTATGTATATCACGGACGGTATCTTTGCTCTCACCGATTTTTTGCTGGCGGGTTTGCTTTTTTCAACCAGTATAAGTCATATCATTATGGTCGGGCTGTACATGAATGCGACGGTTAATACAATCATGAATGCATTATTTGAACCTGCCTCTGCAGCGTTGATGCTGATGATTGTGGAGCAGGAAAAATTAACGAAAGCATATTCTTTATTTTCCATAGTTGGCAATTTTGCCAATATTTTTGCGACGCTGTTTGCGGCGGCCCTGTTTTCCCTGTTTCCATATCAATGGATACTTGTGATAAACGGATGTCTGATAGGGACATCGGCGGTGTTTGAGTATTTCATTGTCGTAAATGAAAATATTGGCTTCAATGGGGCGGAAGGAGAGAAGACCCGTTACATACAGGATTTAAAGGAAGGCTTTGGTTACCTTCAGAATCAAAAAGTGCTGTTACAAATTTTGTCCTGTGCCGTTATCATCAATTTTTTTATGAGCGGAATTTTTTCAACAACCCTGCCGTATTTGTATAATACCACACTGGGATTGCCGGCAGTATATCTTGCGACTATCGAAATTGCCATGTCTGCGGGGAGTATTCTGATGGCGGCACGGCTGACAAAGATGGAGATTAAAGATAAGGGGAAAAACATAATAAAAGGATTTTCCGTGGTTTCAGCTATATTTTCCAGTATGTTTGTATGTTATATGCTTTTTGCCATTGGAAGCATTAACGTGGTGGCCTTTCATGGGATATTTGTTATGATGGCATTCCTTTTCGGTCTTGTGTTAGCTGTCATCCAAATTTCTACCAATATCATATATGCCTGTAATATAGAGCAAAAATATATGGGGCGGGTTATGGCGTTCAGAAAGACACTTTCAACCGCCACGATACCCTGTGCTATGATATTGTTTGGAATTTTGCTGGATTATTCCGATATAGGGCTGACATTTGGGCTGGCAGGCATCGGCGTTACAGCCGCCACGATCTTTGTGCATAAACAGAGGGAACTGGCGGAGCAGTAGGAAAAATCAATACCATTTTTGGTATGTCTGGACAGAACCGTATGGATGATGGTATAATACCAGGGTGCGCCGGCGGGCGCAGGTCTGCAGCCGTTGGCTGGAGGCGACATGGGATATGCGGCCGAGCCGCAGGCCGGGTAAAAGAATTGGCGGTGAATACAACTAACCCGAAAGCATACTTACGGGAAAGAAAGAGAGGATTTTTGTATGAGAAAAGTGTTGTCAATCTTTGTGGCGTGCGCCGTGACGGCGGCTGTGATGGGGGGATGTTCCTCCTCTTCTAAGGAGACCGGACCTGAGACCGTGACGGCTGTGGAGAGTACCGCTGCCGAAACCTCCCGGGAGAGGGCAGGGGAAGGGGCTGAGAGCAGTGGGGCCGATGGGGGCAAAGAGGAGCAGGCAAAGGCGGAAGACGGGACAGAGGCCAAAAAGGACGCAGGTCAGGATCCGGCCGGTGAGACAGCGGCTCTGCGGGTCGGTTCCCTGAAGGGGCCCACCACCATGGGGATGGTGTCTCTGATGGATAAGGCTTCCAAGGGGGAGGCCAAGGGTTCCTATGAGTTTACCATGGTCACTGCGGCGGATGAGCTGGTGGGGAAGATGGTGTCAGGGGATCTGGATATTGCCCTGGTTCCGGCCAACATGGCAAGTATTCTGTACCAGAAGACCGGGCAGGGGATTGAGGTTTTGAATATTAATACGCTGGGGGTTCTGTACGTGGTGGCAGGGGATGATTCTTTGAAGACCATCCCGGACCTTAAGGGGAAGACCGTGTACATGACAGGCAAAGGCACTACCCCGGATTATGTGTTTGGGCATCTGCTGTCGGCAAACGGCCTTGGGGACGGGGATGTGACCATTGAGTACAAGTCGGAGGCCGCGGAGGTGGCCGCGATTTTGAAGGAGCAGCCGGATGCCATCGGCCTTCTGCCTCAGCCTTTTGTGACTGCGGCCATGGCTCAGAATGAGAATCTGAAGATGGTTATGGATCTGACGGAGCAGTGGGATCAGCTTGAGGCTTCGGACGGCGGGCGTCTGGTGACCGGGGTTACGGTCTGTCGGAAGGAAGTGCTGGAGGACGGCGCCATGGCGGAGGCTGTGAAGGTGTTTATGGAGGAACATAAGGAGTCTGCGGAGTTTGTCAACAGTAATGTGGAGGAGGCAGGTGATCTGGTGGCCAAAGCGGGGATCATTGAGAAGGCCCCGGTTGCCCAGAAGGCCATTCCCTACTGCAGCATCGTGTGCATAGACGGGGAGGAGATGAAGGGCATGCTGTCCGGATATCTGAATGTTCTGTTTGGTCAGGATGCCTCTTCTGTGGGAGGAAAGCTGCCGGACGACGGGTTTTACTATATTCCGTAGGCAGCGGATTTGGAATTTTCCGGAGATAGATCGGGGGGCGGACAGAGTCTGTCCCCTGATGTCGTTACGGCAGGTTCGGGACGGTTCTTAGAAAATAAGTTTGGTTTACAGGAGCGTTTATGAAGGGGAATCGCGGAAAGTTTGGGCGGAGGCTGCTTGCCATCGGTTTCTGGATACTGGTGTGGCAGCTGGGTGCCCTTTATGTTGACAACCATATTATACTGGTGGGGCCGTGGGATACGGTTCTGGCTCTGGGGCGTCTGATTCCTGACGGGGATTTCTGGCGCTCCGTCGCGTATTCGTTCGGGAAGATCAGCCTGGGGTTTTTGTCTGCTTTCGGGGCTGGGGTGGTTTTGGGAGGACTGGGGTACAGGCTGGCGGTTGTGAGAGATCTGCTGGAACCGATTATGGTGCTTTTGAAATCCATTCCCGTGGCGTCTTTCGTGATCTTGGCTCTGATCTGGGCCGGGTCGGGGAATCTGTCGGTGCTTATCGCGTTTATTGTGGTCCTGCCTATGATTTATGTTAATACCCTGGCAGGGCTTAAGAGCACGGACGGGAAGCTTTTGGAGATGGCAAGGGTTTTTCGGATGCCTTTGGCCAGGAAAGTTCGGTATATCTTTGTTCCGGCCCTGCTTCCCTACCTGAAAAGCGGGTGCAGGATCGCCCTGGGCATGAGCTGGAAGTCCGGTGTGGCGGCGGAGGTGATCGGGGTTCCGGACCATTCTGTGGGGGAGAAGCTTTATATGGCGAAAATTTATTTGAATACAGGGGATGTTCTGGCATGGACGCTGGTTATTATCCTGGTCAGCGCTCTGTTTGAGCGGGCTGTGCTGGGGATTTTGGACCGGATAACCCCTGGGGGAGGCGGGCATGAGTCTGGTGATTCGTGATGTGAGCAAGGTATTTGACGGCCTGCAGGTACTGCAGGGGGTGAATCTTAAGTTTGGGGACAAGGGGATTTACTGCCTTATGGGGCCGTCGGGGACGGGGAAGACCACGTTTCTGCGGATCCTCATGGGTCTTGAGAGGGCGGACACAGGGGAGATAAAGGGGGTGGAGGGGAAGCGGTTTAGCGCGGTCTTTCAGGAGGATCGGCTGTGTGAGGCCTACACGCCCCTTGACAATGTGATGATGACGGCGGACCGCTTTGTGACTAAGGAGGCGGCCAGAGGGGAGCTGTGCCGGATCTTGCCTGAAGAGTGCGTATCCCGGCCTGTGTATACGTTAAGCGGCGGCATGAAGCGGCGGACGGCCGTGTGCAGGGCGCTTCTGGCGGCGTATGATATCCTTGTGATGGATGAGCCATTTGCGGGGCTGGATGAGGAAACCAGGGGGAAGGTGATCGGATATGTGCGGGAGAAGACAGAGGGGAAGCTGGTGATCTTGTCTACCCATATGGAGGAGGACGCGGCGGCGCTGGGGGGGATGGTGGTCAGGCTGTAGGGGAGATTAAGGTCTGGGGGTCAATGACTCCCACTGTGATAAAGCCGTTGGCTTTTGCAATCGCCTTTGTCTGAGTGGAGTTTGAAAATGAGATTTTTGCAGAAATATTTTCTCATAGCACTTAACGTTTTCCGGAAAATTCCGTATCCTAAAAAGAGAAGCGAACAGACTGCATGGCTGTCACTGTTGACTGTGGACAACCCGGAGGAGACAAAGGAAGAGGCTAAAGCGGAAGCTGAAAGGGCCAAAGCGGGGATGGGAGGAGAGGGAGGCTGCCATAGAAGGGGCCTGGAATAAGACGGGGAGCGCGATCATGCGCTCCCCTTTTAACAGCCGTGAGAATAATCTTATTTGGACCTGTCGTCAAGAGACAGAAATTCAATGAGCATGTTATCGAAAATATCCTTCTGAAGTGGAGTCATTACGATTTTTTTCAGTTTTTTATCACTGCGAAACTCGATAAGAAGAGAGTTTATGATCTCCATCTGACTGGAAGTCAGTCCTTTGACCGATATGGTCGCGCCCTTTTCCAGACCGACAAGTTCGTCCAGACTGGTTTGAAAGAAAGCAGCGATATTAATCAGGGTCTCCAGGGTGGGGAACTTCTGGCCGCTTTCATATTTGGAAATAGACGACTTGCTGAGATTCAGCTTATTGGCAAACTGGGTCTGTGTGAGCCCCCGCGCTGTTCGAAACATTCTTATTTTTTCTCCTAAATCGTACATGAGAACCTCCGTTTTGTAATTTTTATTATAGGTTACGGTTGTTGGCTAATAATATACGAAAAAATATATAGATTTACCAAAGAGAAACTTTGGGCGGAAGGAAGGGGATAAAACGCTGACCTGCAGGATATCATTTCGAATTATTTTGTCGTATATTATAGAAGGAATTTCTATAAGGGTGATTATGATGGATATGATAAAAGAAATGGAACAGTATTTGGAATTCTGTAAATACCGAAAAGAGTTGAATAATAACACATTGAAGGCTTATAGAATTGATTTAAGACAATATTTATCGTTTATTCAGAAAGATATATATTTAAGGTCAAATGAGGGCATGGGGCTGTTCCGCTTCCTTGATTCCAAGAAGCAGGATACCGCATGTGCCAAAAGTACCTACTACTGTTTCCTGTCCGAAGAAGGCCCAAATAGTATAACGCCGTTTTTTGAACAACTTTTAGAGGGGAAAGAGGTTTCCAGGGAAGACAGCCTTTTCTGGGGAAGCGGAGAGTCCTGGGCGGGGGCCGGAGGCAGAGGGCAGGAACTATCGGACCGCTATTTATTTACGATGAGGCAGTGGGAGAAATATGCCAAAAGGGAGTACGGAGGAAAGGAGTACAGGTATCAGACTCCGCGGGCCTGTCAGGTTTTCAGCAGCGATATCAATAATGACGGGGTGGATGAGGTTGGCGGAAAAAATATAACCTATATCTTGTATCATGATGAAAGAGAGATGGACTTTCAGATCGAAGGTTATGAGATCAATGGAAGGGAATACCGTAAGGTGCCGGAGGTAGAGGGATACGGGGAAGCGGTATTGTCAAAGTTAAGCTTTGAAAGTCCTGATGAAGGGAAGGGGGATATCGCCGGAGGTTGTCATGGCATTTGCCAGGGCGGCTTTAAAGGAGAGGCTCATATCGGCCGAGGATCGGGGATTTGCGTATCTGTGCCTGGCCAGAGAAGGGATCATAGCCAGGGAAGTTCTGGCAGATTATCTGGGACGGAAAGTGGGAAGGGAGCTTGGGGCGGATGATGGGAATGGGGAGTATTTTTGCGCTATGTGCCAGGATCTGGATATGATTGGAGGAGGAGAAGACGGCTCTTAATTGAGTGAGATTGTGAACTTGAAATCCTTAGCGGTTGATAGTATACTAAAGATAGTAAATGGGAAGGAAGCAGAGGATGGCAAAGAAAGCACAAAATTTAAAACCGGATATCGTACTGTAAATTATTGGAGCAATATTGAGCAGTTTACGGATATTTTCAATGCGGTGTTGTTTGATGGGGAAGAGGTTATTAAACCGGAGGAACTGGAGGACGTGGATACGGAGGAGTCGTCTATACTGGAACACAGAGACTATGCGGAAAGTATTCAGGCATCCAGAGACAGCATAAAGGTGAGAAAAAAGTCAACAGCATTTGGAGTGGAGTTAGTGCTGTTGGGAATAGAGCATCAGGAGCATATACACTACGCGATGCCTATGCGGGTTATGGGATATGATTATGGCATTTATAAGAAGCAGTATGACAGTAACGCAAAGGGATACAAAAGCTCCGAGGGACTGGAAGAGGATGTGGCGGGAGCGACAAACTGCAGGATAGATTATAACGCGGTATCAAAGAAAGGAGACTTCGATATGTGTACATTGTTTGATGAAATCGCGAGAGAGAATGAGGCAAGGGGAGAAGCAAGAGGTATTGTTGAAGCTGGATTTGATTTTGGTCTTTCAGAGAATGATATCGTGGAACGGTTACAGAAGAAGCTGAATCTGTCCTTAGAGACGGCCCGGGAATATATTAATATGTTTGGAAAGTGAAGGCAATATAGGAAACAGAGGAGATAAACTTCATGATATGTCCTGTAAAGTGTAGTAAATGTAAATATAGAAGAATGAAAGACAGCAGAAATTTCTGTGTCTTATATCAAAACCTGTGCAGGAGAGTGTATGGTTATTGCAGAAGAAATACGTGGGATGGCGGTTTAAGTGTTAACAGGATACACAGAATATAGAGAATGTGTATGGATCGTTTATTTAAATGGGATAAAGGGCAAGGGGATGCCGGTATTTTGTCTGCTCTTGACATTTAAGTCAAGAGGTTGAGCGAAATGCCGGCATTATGTTAATTACTCTCCTGAAATGCCCTAAAAGTTATCCGTCGTCATCACCTTCCCTGCCAAAACTTCCTCATAATCTTTCAGATTCCGGGTCAGAAGTTCCGGCGTATTCAGGCCATAGGGACAATGGCTCATGCATTGGTTACAGTGAAGGCAGTCTTTGATCTTCATCATCTTTGCCTGTCCCTGGGCGGAGAGGTGGCCCTCGGAGGGAGAACGGCGCAAGAGCAGGGACATGCGGGCGCAGTTGTTGATTTCGATTCCCACAGGACATGGCATACAATACCCGCATCCCCGGCAGAAGCTGCCGGACAGCTGAGTGCGGTCAGACTCTATCAGATTTTTGATCTCCGGAGTCATGGCAGGAGGGTTGTCAATGTAGCTTAAAAATTCATCCAGTTCCGATTCTTTCTGGATTCCCCAGATGGGAAGTACATTGTCATACTGGTCCGCAAAGGCGTAGGCCGCGGCAGAGTTTGTGATGAGGCCGCCGGACAGGGACTTCATGGCGATAAAGCCCATGTTGTGGTCTTTGCAGGACTGAACCAGTTCCAAGTCTTTTTCGGTAGACAGGTAGCAGAAAGGGAACTGGAGGGTTTCATACAGACCGCTTTCAATGGCTTCATGGGCCACGGCCAGGCGGTGGTTGGTGATGCCGATGTGGCGTATCTTTCCCTGCTCTTTTGCTTTCAGCATGGCTTCATAGAGGCCGGCTCCGTCTCCGGGCTTTGGGCAGAAGGAGGGATTGTGGAATTGGTAAATGTCAATATAGTCGGTTTTCAAAAGGGTTAGACTGGTTTCTAAGTCTTTCCAGAAGCCTTCCGCCGAGTCTGCCATGGTTTTGGTGGCAATGTAGATATGGTTGCGGACATCGCTAAGGGCCAGGCCGATCTTTTCCTCGCTGTCAGAATAAGCCCGGGCAGTGTCAAAAAATGTGATGCCGTTTTCATAAGCTTTTTTCAGCAGGGCGGCGCCGTCCTCTTTGGAGACTCTCTGAACTGGCAGAGCGCCGAATCCGTTTTTGTTGACTGTGATGCCGGTGGAGCCAAGGGTAACTGTCGTGGTCATGGGGATTCCTTCTTTCTGTGTTTTATAGGCGATGGGATACTTGGCGGCGTCTGCTTATGGGAGGCCAGATCCGACCGAAGCGCGCATCTATGTATTTTTTATGATTGTATCAGAGAAAGGAGGTAAAATCAAGAAGGTACGCAACGAAAGGAGCAGATCCTACAGGTATGAGTTTATGAGGGTGGGGCCTGTGGGAACCCTTGCCATTTGATATGGCGGATGGTAAAATTGGGGGGAGAGGAGATGGAGTGAAGTATCCCGACGATTCCAGTCTGGAGACCGGGTGCCGGGGGGCGCTTCGCCAGATTGAGGATAAGGGGTATGAGACAAGGCTTAAGCAGGACGGGATGGATGTGATTTTAAAGTACGGAGTTAATTCATATAGGATACTCCTTTAAATAAAAAGGCTGAACTTTGGAGGTTCAGCCAAACTTTTTTAGCTCCCACTTACTGGTAGGGTACACCGCTTTTTAGCATCACTGCTATGTGTTTATTATAAGGCGGAGTCAGAGGGATGTTAACGCCGGACAATGAGTTTCTGTAAATTTAATAAATAGGACAAACCTCATACCCCTTCCCGAAACTGCCTTGGCGTTACCCCGTACATCTCCTTAAAGCTCCTGTTAAAATATGACAGGTTGTCAAACCCTGTCTCCTGGGCGATGGTCAGGACGGAGCCTGAGGAGGACACTAAAAGCCGGGCGGCCTTTGTCAGGCGGTACTCTTTTAAGTAGGACACAAAGGAGGTGCCGAAGGAAGTTTTGAAAAATTTCATAAAATGGGACTGGCTGAACCCGCAGGTTTCGGCCATCTCTTTTATGGTCAGATTTTCCGCGTAGTGGATCTCAATGTACTTGAAGATCAGCTTGGCCTTGTCCAGGGATCTGTTTTTGGCCGGGGCGGTCGGCTGGGGGACTGCCACGGCGTGGGAGAACAGGACGAAGAAGAACTGAAAAAGCTGAGCCTTCACCGACAGCTCATAGGCAGGAGGGCGCGTATCGCACAGCCTGTCCGCCTGGTCTAAGCAGGAAGCGGCGGCTTCGTAGAACTCCATATTCCGGCACAGGAACACAGGGATCTCCACCTGGCGCTGCAGCAGAGGGAGGAAATACTGGTTGACACACAGATCTTCCCGGCGGGGAAACAGCATGTCCAGGTGAAAGATAATATTTTCGTATTCCATGGACAGATCCATCTGCTGTTCAATGGAGTGGAGCTGGCCGGGGAGTATGACCACGATATCCCCGGCGCTTACCTTATAGGTGATAAAATCCACAGTGACCATGCCGTTTCCCTTCTTCACATACACCAGTTCCATATCATCGTGCCAGTGGAGGGGGACCTTTGAACGGTCCAAAGGAATGGAGCAGGGGTAGGTGACATAGGGGAAGGAGGAGCTGGTGTGGATTCGCTTCTCTTGATAGTATTCGTATTCATTAATCTTCATAAATACCTCATTTTTCTGGGATTTTCCGGATGGGTTTTTATATAATTGATAGGATTGTACCATATTTTGCTATGATATGACAAGAAAAAAGCGTAAACTTAAGCGTATACTTAGCATACTATTATTGATCTAGTACATCGTTGCATTAATAACTGAGTAATAGTGCTTGATATCTGCGTCAGGTGTGCGTCTGCGAAGCGACGGT